>Ga0126307_10003850_pt1 | contig 10344 bp, 7 predicted proteins | sample Plot28_FD_89955 | JGI IMG/M metagenome (GOLD analysis project Ga0126307, IMG submission 89955) | Serpentine soil microbial communities from UC McLaughlin Reserve, CA, USA - Plot28 | ecosystem: Environmental > Terrestrial > Soil > Grasslands | place: USA: UC McLaughlin Reserve, Lake County...
GCTACCTCGCCACCGGCGAGGTGCTGCCCGACTCTGTGATCGACGAGTTGCGGGCACACGATGCGATCCTGCTTGGCGCCATCGGTGACCCGTCGGTGCCCAGCGGTGTGCTGGAACGTGGCCTGCTGCTTCGTATCCGGTTCGCGCTCGACCACCACATCAACCTGCGACCGGCGCGGCTGTATCCAGGCGTGACCGGGCCGCTGGCGGGCAATCCCGATATCGACTTCGTTGTTATCCGTGAGGGAACCGAGGGCCCGTACACCGGAACGGGCGGAGCGATCCGGGTGGGCACACCGAACGAGATCGCCACCGAGGTCAGCGTCAACACCGCGTTCGGTGTGCGGCGTGTGGTGCACGACGCGTTCCGCCGGGCGCAGCAGCGACGCAAGCATCTGACGTTGGTGCACAAGAACAACGTGCTGACTTTCGCGGGCGCGTTGTGGTGGCGGACCGTGCAGGAGGTGGCGGCGGGCTATCCCGACATCGAGGTGGCGTATCAGCATGTGGATGCGGCGACGATCCACCTCGTGACGGATCCGGGCCGGTTCGACGTGATCGTCACCGACAACCTGTTCGGCGACATCATCACCGATCTCGCAGCGGCCGTCTGTGGGGGCATCGGCCTGGCCGCGAGCGGCAACATCGATGCCACACGGACGAATCCGTCGATGTTCGAGCCCGTACATGGCAGCGCCCCGGACATCGCGGGGCAGGGCATCGCCGATCCGACGGCTGCGATCATGTCGGTCGCGCTGCTGCTGGCCCACGTCGGCGAGGATGACGCGGCAGCCCGCGTCGACAAGGCGGTCGAGCAGCACCTGGCCACCCGTGGTGACGAGAAACTGTCCACGGCGCAGGTTGGCGATCGGATAGTCGCGGGGCTTTAGCGCGCGCCGTCCGGAATCAACATCTACGACATACTGACTCTAGGCGGCAGGCCTCCTGACAGGCCTGGGCTGCGATGTCAATGCAGGCCCGCATCACCCACGCTCGATCCGCAATCCGCGCGGCGAGCGCCTCTCTTTCCCGGTCGTTCCCTGACACCGGACGCTTCGTCCCTCTCCCGAGATCGATCGCCGCACCGCCGCCTTGTGTCATGCAGCCCGACCGATACAGACCGCGCAGGCCTCAACCACACAACAGAATGGAGTGAAAGCCCATGAGTACCATCCGAATTACCAACGGCGCCGAGCGAGCGATCATCGAGAACATGCTCGACCGCAACCGCGAAGCGCTCATCGAGACCGCACGCGGCCTGTCTGACGCGGACGCCCGCCGACGACTCGTTACGTCGCTGACGACACCGATCTCATTGATCAAGCATGCCGCTGCCGCGGAACGGATATGGTTCCAACGGTTCTGGGCTGGACTCGACAGATTCGAATGCGACGGATACTCCAACCGCGACGAGGGCACCTTCGCCGTCGCCGACGACGAGTCGCTGACCGATGTCATCGCCGAGTTCGAGCGCGCAAGCCAGCGATCACGAGTGATCGCGTCCCGCTTCCACCTCGACGACACCAAGGTCAATCCACGCGAGGGCAAGGTCAGCATGCGATGGACTCTGCTCGCCATGATCGAAGAATTCGCCAGGCACGCAGGTCACGGCGACATCCTCCGCGAACAGATCGATAAGCCCACACTCCGACAGCCGAACCCGTGAAACTTCGGCCCTACCAAGCACATGGTCACCCGAACAAGTGCGCTTTGCCGAACGGCACGTTGGAAGTGACGATGATCGTCGTGGCGTGATCGAGCAGATGGAGCCTGTACGCCTCGCCTTAGCCGTTGCGATCTTTGGCGCGACGTTGAATCTCTTTGAGTGCCGCCCAATTCACCGTCGGACGGTCGACCCCGCGCTTGTCGAGGTACTTCTTGGCGGACGCGTTCGTGTGCCGGATGAATGACAGCGCGGCAAGCTTCGGCGGCGGATTGAACGTGGTAGTGACGAATACCCATGCATCATGCTTTTCGATTCGACCCTTGACCTGGATGGCCTTGAGGCCCCACAGCTTCTCGTTGTGGAAGTGGCACAGGAGGTTGGCCGGACCCTCGACGGCACGCAGCGCGCCGGGTAGCGATACGCGCAACTCACCCGTGCCAGGGTCGTACGCTCGGGTACTGACCCTCACGCTGACGGGATAACCGTCCGTGTCGAGCGTGGTCAACACGCCGTCCTCGAACTTGCCGAGCCACTTGGCCGCCTCAGCCCACACGGCGCAGCTCACCAAGGTCGAGTTCTTGGGGTGAACCAGTGAAATCCCGAGTGGGCCAGAACAGCGCACGCCTTGGTGTCACGTAGATGAGGATTCGCATGTAGTAGGGCCAGAGCGTTCGCCGGCCAAGCCACGAGCTCCAGAAGGCACCTGACGGCTGACGTGCGGCCAAGGTCTCGGCGAGCGCTGCGAGTTCCGGGTCCGATGACATATCGGTCACGATGCGATCCTCCGCGGTGGCATCGCCCTGGATGAGTGCGGCTCCCGGTTCGGCGATCCCGCTTCCGGTTGGCTCCGAGAACAGGAGACTCACCTTCGAATTGCGGCGAATATTGAACGCCTTCTGCGGAAGTCCGATGCTGGTGCCCAACAGCAGCCGTCCGTCGCTGAGCAATCTCGACGCGACGGGCCAGGTCTGCGGGGTACCGTCGCGCGACAGTGTCGTGAACTCGCAGGTGTAGTACTTGTTGATGATCTCCAACACGGCGGTAGACACGATCGGATCGTAATTCAGTTCCGATCCGTGATCAGCGGATCGGAGTCGACGGGAACGACCGGTATGGCGATGAGCGGCAACACCGCGCATATGGCGAACGCCACGGGATAGCCGGCCACTCCGATCAATCCACCGAACAGCGGAGCGGCCACAGCAGACGCCAAGTGCTGACTGGTGTTTTGTGCGCCCAACGCACGTCCGCTCCAGAACGGGCCTGCGATTTCGGCGATGGCGGTGAACGCCAACCCGTTGTCCGACACGGTGATTACCGATGCAATGACCATAATCGCAACGCTGATCGGCGAGTTGAGCCAGTCCGTCAGCGCCAAGAGTCCCATCGCGGCGGCTGCCGCCAGTGCGATAGTGCGTATCGGCCGCAGGCGCGAACCCGCCACATCCGACCATCGTCCAGCGGCAATTCGGCCGCCGGCGCCCAACACCTGGGCCGCCGTGACGATCGCGCCGGCCGATGCCGCCGACCGCCCGCGGTCCGTCATCAGCCACACCAACGTGAATGTCCACAGCACGGTTTGTGGCACGACGAGCAAGACCGAAACCGCATGAATCCGCAACAACACGCCCGAGGCACGGTACGGATTGGCCAGATGCTCGACCGGTGCCTCCGCACGCGCCGGTCGGGGCGGATCCAGAACCCCGAACAGACAAATCACCGCCGAAATGGCGCAGACAGCGGCCGGAAACAAGAGAGCCATCGCGACGCCTTCGCTCTCGGCGAGCCGCGGAATGACCAAGGCGCCCAGGCCAACTCCGAGCGGCGTGGCGGTCTGGCGGATACCCATGACCAGGCCCCGCCGGTCCGGCGGGAACCAGCCGACCACCAGCCGTCCGCTAGCCGAGTTACTGCTTGCCGCGGCCATTCCGCCCAGAAGCAGGAACGCTCCGACGCCGAACAGCGAGTCTGCCGAAGCGGCACCGAACGCCGCCGCGGCTATCAAAACAGAGCCAAGCGTCAACACGATGCGCTCGCCGACCCGATCCACTACGTAGCCCCACGCGATGAGGGTAATCACCAGGCCGAAGCTCGGCATCGACGACAGCAGACCCGCAGCCGCGAGGTCGAGTCCGCGTTCGGTGTGCAGGGTCGGGATAAGGAACGCCGCACCGCTGATAAAGACGTTGGCGCAGGTCGTCGCCGTCAGCGCGATCGCCAACATCGACCAGCGTCGCGCAGTGCTGATCGATTCGACGGGCACGCGGCCATCGTCGCACATGTGTCTCACGATGCTGAACTAGTTTCTCGGATAGTGAGATAGGAGCGGCTCGCTGGCCCGCGGTGACGGCCACTAGGGTGAGATGATGCGCCTTGGCCGAATCGCCAGTCCCGACGGGGTTGCCTTCGTCAGCATCGAAGGACCGACCGACGACCCGAACCAGGCAATCGCGAGGGAGGTCGCCGAGCATCCCTTCGGCACCCCCGACTTCACCGGCCGACAATGGCCGGTGGCCGACGTGCGGCTGCTCGCCCCAATCCTGGCCAGCAAGGTGGTGTGTATCGGCAAGAACTACGCCGCCCACATCGAGGAGATGGGCGGCGGATCGTTCCCCGATCCGGTCATCTTCATGAAGCCCAACACCGCGATCATCGGGCCCAACATTCCGATTCAGCTGCCGGCCGACGCCAACCCGGTGCACTTCGAGGGTGAGCTCGCCGTGGTGATCGGCCGGCCCTGCAAAGAGGTTCCGGCTGCGCGCGCGGCGGAGAACATCCTGGGTTACGCGATCGGTAACGACGTGTCGGCACGCGATCAGCAGAAGAAGGACGGCCAGTGGACGCGGGCGAAGGGCCACGACACGTTCTGTCCGATCGGACCATGGATCGTCACCGACGTCGATCCCTCCGATCTCGCCATCCGCACCGAAGTCAATGGTGAGGTCAAGCAGAACAGCCGGACGTCGCTGATGGTTCACGACGTCGGCGCGATCGTGGAGTGGATCTCGGCGGTGATGACACTGCTTCCGGGCGACCTGATTCTCACTGGCACACCGGAGGGCGTCGGTCCGATCGAGGACGGCGACACAGTCAGCGTTACCATCGAGGGCATCGGGACGTTGACCAATCCTGTTGTCCGCAAAGGAAAGTGATGATGCCACGCACGCGAGGAGCGATATGACCACCGCGCACGCGAGCAGCGAAAAGATCGTACGAGTTCGGTTCTGTCCATCGCCGACCGGCACGCCGCATGTTGGCCTCATCCGCACCGCGTTGTTCAATTGGGCCTATGCCCGTCACACCGGTGGGACCTTCGTGTTTCGGCTGGAAGACACCGACGCCGAACGCGACAGCGAGGAAAGCTATCTGGCGCTGCTGGACGCGCTGAGTTGGCTCGGGCTGAGCTACGACGAAGGACCTGACATCGGTGGGCCGTATGCGCCCTACAGGCAGTCCGAGCGCAGCGAAATCTATCGCGACGTGGTGCAACGGTTGTTGGACGCCTGCGAGGCGTATGAAGCGTTCTCGACGCCCGAGGAGGTCGAGGCTCGGCACGTGGCGGCGGGCCGCAATCCCAAGCTGGGTTATGACAACTTCGACCGCGCCCTCACTGACGAAGAACGCGCGGCGTTCCTCGGCGAAGGCCGCAAGCCGGTGGTGCGGCTGCGGATGCTCGACGCGGACATTTCGTGGCACGACCTGGTGCGCGGCGATACCACTTTCGCTGCGGGCACCGTGCCGGACTTCGCGCTCACCCGGGCCAGCGGAGATCCGTTGTACACCTTGGTCAATCCGGTCGACGACGCGCTGATGAAGATCACCCACGTGCTGCGCGGCGAGGATTTGCTGCCCTCGACACCACGCCAGATCGCCCTGTATCAGGCATTGATCCGTATCGGCGTGGCGGAATGCGTTCCCGAGTTCGCTCATCTGCCAAGCGTTCTCGGTGACGGAAACAAGAAGCTGTCCAAGCGTGATCCGCAGTCGAATCTGTTCCTGCACCGCGAGCGCGGCTTCATTCCCGAGGGATTGCTGAATTATCTCGCCCTGCTCGGCTGGGGCATTGCCGAAGACCGCGACGTGTTCAGCCTCGACGAGATGGTCGCCGCGTTCGACGTCGCCGACGTCAACTCGAACCCCGCCCGCTTCGATCAGAAAAAGGCCGATGCACTCAACGCCGAACACATCCGGCTGCTGAGCGACGAGGAGTTCACCGAACGGCTGCGCGCGTACTTCGCCACCCACGGCCTCGACACCGGGCTTGACGACAAACAATTCGCGGAGGCCGCCCGCCTGGTACAGACTCGCATCGTCGTCCTGGGTGACGCCTGGGACCTGCTGAAGTTCCTCAACGACCACGAGTTCATCCTCGACGAAAAGGCGGCGACCAAGGAGCTGCGCGGTGACGCGGCCCCGGTGCTCGACGCCGCGATCACCGCACTGGAGGACGTGGGGGAGTGGACCACGGCGAAGATCGAAATAGCGCTCAAGATCGCGTTGTTGGAAAACCTGGCGCTCAAACCGCGCAAGGCGCTCGGCCCGATCCGGGTGGCCGCCACCGGCGCGTCGATCAGCCCGCCACTGTTCGAGTCGCTGGAGCTGCTCGGCCGCGATCGCAGCCTGCGCCGGTTGCGTGCGGGGCGAGACCGTGCTGCTGCCGCGGCTGCCGCTGCCGAGGCCTGAGAAGGCGCCCGCGAATCTTTGGTAGTCTGCACGTCGGCCCGACACAACGGGCGGCGGGAACCTCCCACCGCGCGACGGACCCAAAAACAGGCCTGTGAGCTGCGGTTATAGGCAGCCAATGGGGTATGGTGTAATTGGCAACACAGCGGTTTCTGGTACCGCCATTCTAGGTTCGAGTCCTGGTACCCCAGCGATGAGCGCTCGCGCGAAGAGCCGCTTAGCGCGGCTCGTCGACTAGGTCGTCGAGCGCCGCTTCAGCGCCGCGCCGCAACTGAGCATCCAAACCCGCGTCACCCAAGGCACCTTTCAGCGAGTTGGCAATGCGGTCGACGTCGTCACGCTGACCAGGCGGAAGTGGGCGGCCGACCGACTCCTGGAGTCGGCTCGCGGCGCCAAGAAGCCGCGCCGCCTGGTCGTTACGGCCTGCGAGGGCGCGTGCGCCGGCGAGCCCTTCCAACGCGAGCGCGATGGCGCGTGGATCACCGCTGCCGCGGGCGAGCTGGTAGCCCTCGAGCTGCAGCCGATGCGCGGTGACTTGGTCACCCTGTTGTTCGGTGATGAAGCCCAGCTCTGCCAGGGCGAGCGCGGTACCGGCCTGAAAGCGCTGCGCCCGATGCCAATCCAGCACGTTGCGCATGTGCTTCTCGGCGACGTCGAATTGCCCTGTTCGCCGCGCGCCGAGGCCCAGACCAGTTTCGGCGTACATCTCGGCAGGCTTGAACCCCTGCTCGGCGCCGAGTGCGCGGGCTCGTTCGTGCAGTTGCCACGCCCGCTCATGTTGGCCACGCAGAATCGCAATGCGGCCGAGCCACGACAGTTGGAAGGAGATCTCTGGGGCCAGCTCGAGTTCCTCGGCCATGCTCAGCCCGTTGCGGTGGATGTGCTCCGCCCGCTCATAATCACCGGCGACCTCGGCGAGGCTGCCGGTGATATAGCTGGCCTGCAGCTGGCCCCACCGCTCGCCGACTTCGTCAAGCAGCGCGGATCCGCGGGCGGCGTCGCGCTCGGACGCGACGAAATCGCCCGATGACATGTGGTGACTCGCCCGGTCGATCAGGGCGACGCCGACGCCCCACCCATCGCCCAGCGCCTCGAACTCGCGCAGTCCCCGAGCGGTGAGTTGCAGACCCTGCGCTATTCCCACCGACGTCGTGACATAACCAAGGAACCACAACGCGGTGGCCCGGTCGGCGGGGTGGTCGATGCGCTCAGCAAGGTCGAATGCGTCTTCGTCGACGGGGTCGCCGGCCGCGATCGCCAGTCCGGTGTCCCAGCACCGGGCGATGTTCCGTCGCTCCTCCGTACCGCCCGGCACCGCCAAGGCCTGCCGGATCGACCTACGCGCCTCGCCGATGCGACCCCGCAGGAACCAGTACCACGCCATCGCGTTGACAAGTCGCAGCGCCAAGTCGGCTTCGCCGAGCTCCACGGCGGTTTCCATGGCGCGACGCAGATTGGGCGCTTCTGAGCAGAGTGGCTCCAGCCACACGCACTGGTCACGGGTCCGCAGCGCGGCGGCGGCCCGCTCGGCGAGCCCGACGAAGTAGTTGGCGTGCCTGCGCTGCATGGCTTCGAGTTCGCCCGCATCGTGAAGTCTCTCCAGCCCATATGCCACAACGGTTTCCAGCAACCGGTAGCGCGGGCCGGCCGCACTGACCACCAGTGACCTGTCCACAAGGTCGGCCAGCACGCCCGCGACATCCTCAGCGGTCACCCCGTCGCCGCCGCACAACGCTTCAATCGCAGCCAGGTCGGCGCCCTCGGAATATACGGCCATGCGCCGAAGCGCGATCTGCTGCGGTTCGCTCAACAGTTGCCAACTCCAGTCAAGCAGCGCCCGCAGCGTGCGGTGCCGCGCAGGGCCGCCGCGACTTCCGTTGGCCAGCAACCGAAAACGGTCATTCAGGCGGTGCAGCAACTCGTGCGGGCCGAGCGCCCGAATACGGGTGGCTGCGAGCTCCAATGCCAGCGGGACGCCATCTAGTCGGCGGCAGATCTCGGCAACCGCAGCGGCGTTGTCCGCGTCGACGGAGAAACCGGGATCGGTGGCGGCCGCTCGGGCCGCGAACAGCTGAACCGAACTGAATGCCCGGACATCTTCGGCTGCAACGGATCCCGGGCTGGGAACGCTCAACGGCGGGACATTCCACACCACTTCACCGGCGACCCCCAACGGGAGCTGACTGGTCGCCAGGATGCGCAGTCCCGGTGCGGCCTCCAGGAGTTTGGCGGCCGGCCCCGCGGCCGGTTCGACCACTCCCTCGCAGTTGTCGAGCACAAGAGTAATGTCCTTGTCCCGCAGGTATTCCGCCAATCGATTGGCGTCGCAACCCCGTTCGTCGCGGATGCTCAGTGCGGCCGCGAAGATGTCGACGATGAGCTCCTGCGGCGGGCACTGGCTCGCGCTGCCGTGCCGATCCAAGCCGCTGAGTTCAATTAGCCACGCGTTGGGCACGTGCCGCGCGGTCTGCAGCGCAAGCCTGGTCTTGCCCACGCCACCGGGACCAGTCAGGGTGACGAGCCTCGCGCCACTCAACAGCGACAGCACGGACTGCACTGCGTCGTCACGGCCGACCAGTTCGGTAAGCGGCTCCGGCAGGTTGGTCCGCTGCCGCATCGGTATTGCCAGGGCCGGATCGTGTTCCAGGATCGCCTGTTGGAGGGCGGCGATTTCGGGCCCGGGCGCAAGCCCGAGTTCGTCGGCCAACCATGTGCGTAGTTCGCGATAGGTTTCCAGTGCCTCGCTTTGCCGACCCGACCGGTACAGCACACGCATCTGCAGCGCGCGCAGCCGTTCACGCAGCGGATGGGCGGCAACCAGTTCACCCAACTCGCCGGCCAGCGCGTCGTGGTCGCCGAGCTGGAGTCTGGCCGCGGCCCAATCTTCCTGCGCGGCCAGCCGTTCGTCCTCCAGCCTGGTGATCACCGGCGCCGCGAATGGTTCATCGGCGACCTCACCCAGCACCGGACCACGCCACAGGGCGAGTGCATCGGCCAGCAGCCGAGACCGGACTCGGATGTTGTCGGTGTCGCGGGCACGGGCGGTCAGCGCACGGAATCGCGTCGCGTCCAGATCCACTGGCATGAGGTAGCCGCCATGCTGGTAGACGACCAGTCGGCCGCCGCCCGGCTCGGCCCCCTCCAACACCTTGCGGAGCTGGGAGATCTTGGTCTGCAGCGTGTTCAGGGGATTGCTAGGCAGCCGATCGCCCCACAAATCGTCGACCAGTCGATCCGCCGATACCGACTGACCGTCATGCAGCAACAGGTCGGCGAGCAGGAGCCGCACCTTGGCCTCGGGCACGCGGATCTCTTGGCCGTCGTCGGTCCACACCGCAAGCGGGCCCAGCACCCCGAAACGCACGGTATCGACGGTATCCGGGCGGGGTGACAGCGTCGTGCGCCGGCCGTGCGTAAACCGTGCGCGGCCATCCGCACAGTGGCGGCATGCCAGATTTCACTAAACCCTCAGTCACGGTGATCGGCCTCGGCGCGATGGGTTCGGCGCTCGCGGCCGCCGTACTCGCCGCGGGATACCCGACAACGGTGTGGAACCGCAGCCCCGAACGGACGCAACCGCTGGTGGCCAGCGGGGCCGTCGCCGCCGCGACCCCGGCCGAAGCCATCGAAGCTTCCCGGCTGGTGATCATCTGCCTGCTGGACTTGGCGTCCGTGACCGACGTCCTCGACCCCGCAAAGGATGCGCTGGCCCGCCGCGTCCTGGTGAACCTCACCAACGGCACCCCGGCGCAGGCCCGTGAACTGGCCGCCGGCGCGACGCAGCGCGAAAAAGGTCATGTCGAGATCATGGCCGCGGTGATCGAGAGCAAGCCGAAGCTTGCCGTCAGCGGTGCCGAAGCGCATCTGGAAGAGCATCCCCGCGACGCGCAGGTGCTGTCGATCCTGCTCGGCGCGTTCGGCCTCTATGCTTTCTCGGGCCGTCCCGACCACGATGCCGCCAAACTCGCGATCTGCGAACGCCACGCGCGCCATTA
>Ga0126307_10003851_pt1 | contig 10342 bp, 6 predicted proteins | sample Plot28_FD_89955 | JGI IMG/M metagenome (GOLD analysis project Ga0126307, IMG submission 89955) | Serpentine soil microbial communities from UC McLaughlin Reserve, CA, USA - Plot28 | ecosystem: Environmental > Terrestrial > Soil > Grasslands | place: USA: UC McLaughlin Reserve, Lake County...
CAGCACTTATTTCATGTCTATATATAGAGCAAGGTTAGCCTATAATTCATATTATAGGATCTTATTATGCAGATGGGTCTAATGTTGATTTATGACGCAGACGATCTATAGGGAATGGGAAGCAAGTGGTTATTGCTGTAAGTGATGATGGTGAAGAACTGATGGATGTATACTCAACCCTCCACCCCTCCTATTCAATTGGATTCTAGTCTACTGCTTTCTGACTATCTTCAACAGAGTGGATCTATAGAATGGATAATGTACAAGTCTAGGTGAGCAGTTATTTACAATAAATTATTGGAAAACATCTTCTCCCCCCGCGAACGGGCGGTGAACAACACAAAGATAATAATGATAATAATAATATTATCAACTACGTTGAATTCAATACCGATAGTATATTAGATTTATCTGAAAAGAATTACGAACACCTTGTAGAGCTAGAGCTACTGACAAATAATGCTATAGATACTATTCCTTCCACCACTTCTTCACTTCAGCAAAACTCTACATCATGAGCATCTTCGGATAACAATAGTTTACTATAGATGAATAATTCAAGGTGTTTATTAATAGCAGATTCAAAGATTGATAGACGTATTAATTAAATTAATCTTTCATCTACAATTTAAAAAATACTTTTCTGAAATATATATATATTATCTTATCAATCTTCAGGGTGAAGATGATGATGGCTGATTTGTGTCCATAGTAGTTTCATCTTCTAAATCAGCTTCTGTGCTAATAGTATCTTCTTCTATTTCTTCTGTAGGTATAGTATTATCTTCTGACAGATCAGAAGAGGAGGAGGATGATAATGAAGATGATGATGACTGATTCGTGTCCACAGTAGTTTCATCTTCTGTGTTACTATTGATGTTATCTTCTTCTACTGCTTCTATAGATGCGTCATTTTCAATAAGATCAGAAGAGGAGGATGATGTCATATTTCTGCTCAGGTCGCTGAAGACGTCAACATAATGAATATACGAACTATATGAATCATAATTCTCCATTTGTGCTGCCGGTCTATCATATGAATTATTGATATGGATGGCTATATCAGAAACATTTTGGTTATTAGCAGCAAATACAATAAAAGGATTTAGTATGAACATAACATATGTAATAACAATACATACAGAGTACTTTAAAAAAATATCATCAGCCAATGCTTATTTTTACCAACAGGGAATTATAAATGTGTGCCCCTTTCTCCCTAATAGAGATAAATTGATAATATTATATTATAATTTTACTGGCACTATTAAGTTAGGCAGAAGTAACTTCTAGAGCTAAATTGGATAAAACAATATGTAAATAGTTGAACGTGATAGAACTAAACCTTTTCTTATTAGATGTATGCCTTGTATTTGTATTGCTTTGGACTAGTGAGTCTGAGAAATATATGAAAAGCATCAGAACCATTTATCGAAAGAATTGGTTATAATGCAATATGGTATATTTGGATACATAGAAGTTTGATTCCAAAAAATGATGGTGTATGTCCAAATAAAAATACAAGGATAGGATATAAATCTGCATTCATAATAGATGAAACTCAAATACAGATCGGATCTAACTAAGCATGGTTTTGAGTAGCAATAGAACCAAATATATCTTAGAGAATTCTCTCTAAGGTGTTTATATTTCAAGGCATAAGAATATGCTAGTTGCAGCAATAATCATTTCTTGGATCTCTCTTGTTAAGCTATATGGCAAACATATATAGTGCAATAAGATTGTGGGGTGGTACTTGGTATTCTGAAGCATCTGTGTGTATCACCACTTTAGGATTAAAGCATAGGTTACATTCATCTTTTGAGGAGAAAAGCATTATTGAAAAAGCAATATATAGAGCATGCAAAAGATTATGGAACAGAAAATTTTGAGGATTACTATTCTTGCATTAAGAAATTATATTGCAAACTAGATCACATATCCCTCCAGTTGCTTTATTCATGTGTATAAATAATTTAAAGTCGTATTCTTCTAGTTTAATCAATTACCTAATAGGATCTGGTGAGAAAGCCTAACGTAAAAGGATCATTTTACCCGTAGAAAGATAAAAAAGAAGCTCTTTGTGTTTCAGCTATATTGACTATTACAGCAATAATATCACTTCCTTTAATAATATTAATGGTATTAGTCTCATTACAATATTACTTGTCTAATACAGATAATGTTGTTATTGCTCAGGGCGATAATCCATCATTATCAGATGGTTATAATGACAATAATAATGATAGCAGCGGCAGAATTGCCAGCAATATGAGTGATGAGGGTGTTATTGCTAATGCTTCTTCGTTTCCTCCTTCTATCTTGTCTAATTCTGGTATAGATGTAAATACTTTCCCTGTTGGAATAGCCGTAAATCCTAATACCAAGAAAGTATATGTAGCAAATGAATATTCTAATACTGTATCTGTTATAGATACAGAAACAGATAAGGTTCAGAACCGAATCAATGTTGATGTTTTTCCTTATGGTATCGATACAAATCCTCTCAATAATAGAGTCTATGTAACAAATAAAGGATCAAATACCGTTTCTGTTTTAGATGGCTCCATTGACACTAAATTGCTTGATATATCTGTAGGTAAATCGCCTGTTGGCATAGCAATTAATCCATCTGCTAATTGGATATATGTAACAAACTTGGAAGATGGCACTTTATCTATTATAGATGGCATATCTAATGAAGTAATTGAGACACTATCAGTGGGGAAAATACCATATGGCATAGCAGTTAATCCTCTGTCTAACAAAGTATACGTTACAGATATAGATTCAAATACAGTATCGGTTATAGATGGAGAAACAAATAATATAACTGCTAAAATATCGGTAGGGAAAAGACCTACAGGTTTAGCAATTGATATTACTGAAGGAAATAACAGACTATATGTCGCAAATCATGATTCCGATAGTATTTCTGTTATTGATACAATAACTAATAATGTAATAGACAATATAACTTCTGGTGGCGATTCACCTGTTGGCATAGCAATTAATCCTATTAGCAAGAAGTTATATGTCAGCAATATAGCATCAAATACAGTATGCGTTATAGATACTAAATCAATAAACATTGACGACGATATCCATGATAAAACCAAGACTGATAAAACACTAACACCAACTACAGCATCATTCAAGAACGATATCATCCTGAAAGAAATAAGCGTAAATCCCACCATGAAAAAGTCATACAGCGGTGAAGACTCATTAGTAAATCTGCCATCTTATGTAGGCTTTCCGCTTCTTGCAAGCCATATTACAATTGACCCTTATGAAAATAGAGTATACATTACAAATACTGGATCTAATACTATATCTCTTATTAATGGTTATACTGATGAAGTGGCTGTAAGGTTAACATTTAATATCAATCCTACAAATACAGGAGAAATACAATGTAATGGCGTGAAAAATATTTCAGGAAATTCTACATCCTATAACAAAGGTCAGATACTCCAATGTATTGCCATACCAGAACGTGGATATACTTTTGCATCTTGGTCTGACCTTGCAAATGGTCTAAATAGCAATCCCGTGACACTTGAAACTTCTGGCTTTGGCACACTAACTGCAAATTTCAAACCTGCAATAACCCTAGAAGTATATGTTTTTGTAATTGGTGGTATTGTAGGTGCTGCCTCAGTGTTGATAGGATGGTATTACAAATATGGTCAGAGACGTTATGTCAACAGGTATTTAACAAGAATACAATCAACATATGACACATTACATGAAAAAGACAAGCAGCAATGTATTTTGCAGTTAAAGCGCATTAGAACTGAATTAATCTATCTCTTTAAGAAAGGATCTCTTTCTGATTCCCATTATAATATTCTAGATAAAAAAGCATCGGATTATATTGAAATTGTTAGAAATGAAGAAGAAGAGAAACAAACTTGATTTCTTTCTATCCATCTATACATATCATGATCTATCTACATTGCTACTACTATAGATAGCATCGGCGGGATGATTTACAATATATAGTCAAATCTGTCTTACATTCCACAGAACCTGCAGAAATCTTGTCCCTCTATTACTACCCGCCTTCTAATAATATATTGCAGATTTGCTATCTGTAAAAGAAAGAAAAACAGAGGGTTTTTATTATATTGATGGAGAATTCCCATTTCAATATGAAGATGATGACAACAACAAAATAGCGACAAAAAACAGGAACATTCTTGCATCTTAAGAAAAATATACCCCATACTTACAAGAATATATGCAATAATACAGGATGATTACTTTTTACAATACTACCTGCAGGATTTGAAAATTTCTTTACGTATATAGGTAGGAATTCTTATTGACAATGAAGAGGACTTTTCTGCTCCTCCTCTACCTCCACCTGTAGACTCCATTGATATCATGAAAATAGTAAAAATAGCAGACAAAAAAATATGGATTAAAGATAATACATATACACATATTCTTGTTTTTATGATAACAGCTATATATATCCGCTGTCAATGGAAGATACTGCTACTGAATATTTTACTTGTTCTCTTTTGTAGGAATCTCGCCTTTTTGTATGTGGTCTATCAGCTCATGCCGTTGTCTATCTTCTAAGTTGTCAAACTGCGCTTTACACAACCTACATTTATAATAATGAGCTGTCACATTTTCATTATTCTTAGACAAATGACTATTCTCTGTTACATATTTTAGTAAGAGATTATAAATGTTTAAACAAAAAATTTATACTAGTTAAAGAAAATTAAAGATCTTGAATAATAGTTATAATATAAAAACTTCTTCCTCTTTTTCTTCTGACTCTGCTACTAATTCTTGGAAAATCCTTACTACTAAGGCAGAAAGATTCATACAGAAAACTCAAGAACATGTCCTTCAGGGCCTAAATCCCGGCGGAGTTTACCAAGCAATATGGTGTAGAGATGCATCGTACATTCTTAAGGATTGGTTTCTATCTGGCAATATTCAAGGAGTGATGCAGCAGATTTATCTGATATGGTCTCATCAAATATCACCTAACAAAGAAAAGGTAATTTATGGTAGAGGATCTCAAGAGATGGATTTTTTACCGGAAGTAGCAAATGCAGATAAAGAAAAAGAGTTTGAAGGAGCACTTCCTACAACAATATATCAAGCTGGATTCACTGAAATCTATGGACAAAATCCGGATATTGATTCTACTGGGTTGATAGTCGCTACAACCTCTTGGATATTGGCTAGAACTTTGAAGCAACAGCAAGAAGAAAACGGTGGAGCTTCTTTAACTCAAGAATCATCGACACGCAGAATTACAGCCTCTGAGACTTCATCAGATTATGTTTCTGCTTTACTATCAAGAGCCGGAATAACAGATCCACCAAAAGTTACTGAGTTTGTTGTTCCTCGTATGTTAAGAGCTATTGAATACTTGAATAGACGAGACATTGATAGCGATGGTTTGTTAGAGCAAAATCATAATGAAGACTGGATGGATACCACACTAAGGGCAGGTAAAATAGTCTACAGTCAAGCCTGTTGGCTTCTTGCTCTAAATGACCTCTCTGCTTTACTATCCAAACTTGGAAGAAATAGTGAAGCTAATAGATTAAACCAATTAGCGGATAAGACAATACATGCTGTAGAAGAGAAATTATGGTCAGAGGAAGCTGGCTGCTACATGGATATTGAAGAATCCTATCATACCGGCAGCCGTGACAGAATGCTTACTCAAGATGTATCTCTTTACTTAGTTGCAATTACAGAGAATACATCCAAGGACAGCCTTAGACTCCATTATCATGATTATGAAGATCAAGATAACAAGAGAAGTCACATAAAAGAGCAAAAAAAACAACAAGACCAAGAACTAAAATCTATTCATCAAAAACTCTATAATAGATCTACAAGCACCCTTGATGCTATTAGAAGTAGGATATGGAAAGACGAATTGCCTCTTGTGACAGAGGATGAGCTGAGCAAAACTGCACCATGGGTTCTTAAACCGTATCAATATCATAACCATACATTTTGGGCTTGGATCACAGGAATAGAAATGCTTGCGAGGAGTAGGTTTAATCGAATTGAAGAGTGCGATATTCTACTTTCAAAATTGGCTTCAGAAGATGATCCACATATACATACTTTTTATGAATGGATAAATCCTGTTACTGATGAAGGAGGTGGAGCATATCCATTTAGAACAGGTATATCAACTGTAAGAATAGCTATTGCTGATATTATTGAAAAAATTAAAAATGAATCTTCTTATTCTCTAAGAAGAACAACAAAAGGATAAGAGTATTAAAAAGTAATGCTATTGGAATAATCTCAATAGCCTATTAATATTTAATAATAATAATGAGAAAAGTAATAATTTCTTTTCTTATTGTTTTTCTGACTTTAGTTAGTCACACTTCTTTTACTTGCACTGGCAATACTATGCTTTTTCATATTATGGTCTTCACTTGTACCAAAGCTAGGAGAGTTAATTCACCATCCACAAAGAATGTCGCACCCGTAACATATCATGCCTTATCTGAGGCCAGAAGTTCGACAACATTTGCTACATCATCTGCGATTGCAACTGTCCCATAGGTATTTTCCTGAGAACTTTAGCTCTACTTTGTTGTCTCTTAACTCAAGATTAATATCAGTCTCTATAGCTCCTGGAGCAACAATATTTGCTCTGATATTATCTTTAGCCAATTCCAACGCCATTGTCTTTGTCATCATCTCAAGGCCAGCCTTTGAAGTAGCATAGAGAACATAATGTGGTTTAGGTATTGCTTGGTGAACAGATGAGATATTTATTATTCATCCACCTTTGGATTATGTTGCTTTTTCATATGTTTGACAGCTGCTCTGCTACAGATAAAAGGTGTCTATATATACATATATATATCTCTAGATACCATAGAGTAATAAACTGTTTTTGAGGCATAGCCCACATAAAAACAGAAACTTTCTTAATTATGAAAATAAAAAACTTTAACTAGAAACCTTACTACAAGATTTCCTGTGCGCAAAGGTGTCAAAATTGGCATTACAACTGCAATAGTTATAATAATAGGTGTAGGCACTTATTATCTTGCTTCACCACTCTTTATTTCAACTGAAGTTAATGAGCCCCTACCTACAAGTGCAGTAGAATCAGAAGTATATCAAAAATTTATCACAATGAGTGAAGAAGAAAAATTAGATACTGCAAAACAGATGAGTCCAGAAGAAAGAGAGGAGATAATGACTACTGCTTCTAAAATAAATAATAGTGTCAATGAATCTATGGATCAGATACCACAGCAGCAACAACAACAACAACAACAAACACAGAATACTATAACAACTGCTAGTACATTGAGAACAGGGTCTTTCGTTGGTGTTGGAGACGGCATACATAATGCAGAAGGAGAGGCAAAAGTAATTCCATTCCAAAATGAAAACAGTAATATTTTGAGATTAGAAAACCTTAGAGTCACAAATGGGCCAGATCTATATGTATATCTTGCTACGGATACAACTGCATCAGATTTTGTAAACGTTGGAAAATTAAAAGCTAATAATGGTAATCAAAATTATGATATACCTGCCGGAACAGACTTGGCAAACTATGATACTGTTCTGATATGGTGTAGGCCATTTTCTGTTCTATTTGGTAGCGCAGAGCTTAGCTCAGTTACCTAATGAGATTATTTGAATGTACCTATAGGCATGGTGGCAAAATTACGTCAAATCTGTTATACATCCACCATGAGCCACAGAAATATTGTCCCTTTATTATCACCTATCATTATCTTCATTATCAGCCACATTCCCAAATTTGTCTAATCAAAGTGAACCTATGGAATAGAAGAGTCGGAAATTTATGACAATAGTAAAGACGATATCGCTGATTGATTTAATAACAGCATTACTAGTTTTTCTGCAATATCATCCATTACCTAATATTGCAGAAGATATTAAATAAAATTTTTCCATTTACTTTAGCGGGTCAAACACACTTTCTAGTTCACTTGTAGACTCTCAGATGACTACGCTAACTCCGCTAACCCCTCGCAATCTCAAAAACTTCCGAACATTTCATAACGATTCACCTGTGAAATACAATTGCATAGTAGAGATAATCATTTGAGGTGTCTCATTCTCAGTCTCTTCTGGTGTATGATTGAACACTTTCTGTGGCCAGATACAAAAATCTTTGCAGATATACCTCCATTTTTCAGATTTGACACTAGTCCATTAATAAGGATAAGCAAGAAGTGTATTTGGATTATGATATTGATATTAACAAGGTAAGAACAAGTTTTGACAATGGTGAGCCACGACTACTGCTCATTTGTGTAGATGCTAGACGCTATGGATGCTTCATCTGCCGTTACATTTGATAGTTATTGTGTGAAACGAATATCTAGATGAAAAAGGCAGTTAATAACAAAGATACCCGCATACCGATGAGCAAGATAAAGAAGCTGAGTATTACACAATAAACCATCCTACAGGTATATCAATAGAACATGTTACTACAAGTATGTCACCTAATGCAGAGATCAGTATCCAAAATTCCAGATATAGAGAGAAAAAAAGAGAGCAGAAAAATTATATGTTCTGCTATTGAATTATAGATTAAGTGATATGTCATGTGATTATCTTGCCTGCAAAATAAGAGAATTAAGAGGCGAAAATACAATTCTAATAAGCGCTTATGAACTTGAAGGCAATGGTCACAAATTTAAAGCATAAGAAGAACTATATTGTTGTCGACTCTATTAGAAGCTAGTTAGTTTGACATTGCTTATGGGGAGAATAGAACAATATGTTTGAACAACATTTGAGAGTAAATATAAAAAATGTATAACGCCAAGGAATCTAACAATAACCCACAAACAATAGATAAAAAATTTCTTGATGCATTATTTGAATTTATACATTCAGTTGAGTCTGAAATTGATATAATGCTGCCTGAATCTGCATCCTTACAATTTCTATCATATTGCAAGATAATTGATTATCTGATGTCACAGAAACTTAGCAAGAATATCATCATTAAGATGTTATGCCCTTTCGATGAAAATAGTAGGAAGTTAATAAAACAAATAATTCCTTTTATTGTATACCAATCTATAAAATTATCATCGCATAAAAAAACAGCAGCAGCAACAACAGTACCAAATTCATTGCTCTTTATCAGAGATAAACAAGATATTTTTTCTTTTTCAATTGATATACACCAATATGATAAAGAGAATAAAGATTATAATGAGAATAAGAATAAAAATAAAAATAGTATTTTTTATGTTAATGATTGGCTGTATTCAAAAATGTCTCTGTAGTCAAGAATTCAGTATCTTGTTTTGATATTGTGTGGGAAGAAAAAGAAAATTATGATAAAATGATAGAAGAAAAAAAGCACTCAGACCTTTTGGTTGATTTAATCACACATGATATAGGAAATTATCATCAAGTGATACAAACTAGTTTGGGACTTGTAATTTTTCTTCTTGAGAAAAATAAAACAAATATTTTATCACCACAAGACAGCCAAAAAATTTTTTCTTATCTTACTACTGCAAAAAATGCCCTTACGAGGAGCCAGTCACTTGTAGACAATATACGGAGACTAGAACGACTTTATGGACAAAAGGATTTAAAATTGGTATTAAAGAACCTTCCAGAATCAATTAACAATGCGTATTCTACAGTAAAGCAAACGTTATACGATAATAATCCTCATGGTAAAAAAATTTCTATAAGTATGACACATGGTCATCCTATGGATATAAATATAATGGCTGAGGATTTGCTTGATGAAATTTTCATCAACTTATTTTCTAATACTGTAAAATATACGGATTCATCAGAAGTAAAAATTGATGTAATGATAAAGGATTATTTTATTGGTGAAGCAAAGTATTGGATGATAACCATATCTGATTATGGCAAAGGTATACCAGATTCGATTAAAAAAGAGTTGTTTGAACGTTTTTATTATAAAGCAAAAGGAAGCGGATTAGGTTTATCTATAGTAAGAGCATTAGTTGAAAGATACAGAGGAAAGATTTGGGTTGGAGATAGAGTATACAAAGACAACACTAAGGGATCTACATTTGGAATGATTTTTCCAGCAGCTTAATAATAATAATGGTATATACATAATAGGATTTTTCTCTTTATGTCTCTATATAGTAATTATGTTATTGTTATTAATGCTACTAATCTTGCATCCAGACTGGATTATGGTGTTGCTGCAGTTGTCTTATTTGCTCTAATGTCATATTAGCGATATCTCTAGAATCATATGCACATATGCCAATAGCAGGAAAGTTAAATCTTTGTTCTAAATATAATTCATAATCGAATAATTCTTTGCTAA
>Ga0126307_10003852_pt1 | contig 10341 bp, 10 predicted proteins | sample Plot28_FD_89955 | JGI IMG/M metagenome (GOLD analysis project Ga0126307, IMG submission 89955) | Serpentine soil microbial communities from UC McLaughlin Reserve, CA, USA - Plot28 | ecosystem: Environmental > Terrestrial > Soil > Grasslands | place: USA: UC McLaughlin Reserve, Lake County...
CGGCGTTCTGGTCGAATTGCTCGAGCGCCAGCATCTCGCCCGTGGCCCCGCACGATCCTTGCGCCATCGCAAGCGAGTCCCAACAGTTGCTGGCATCTTCCGAATGAAGGGACATGTCGGAAAAATTCCCGTACCAGCCCTGCGTCAAGGCGCCGTCCGGAACGATGGTGGGCGTGAAAATTTCAGCCGCCGCGGCAAAATCCGCAGCGGATAGAAACGAGAGAACCGCCAACGCTTCGCGAATCGGAGCCATGTGAACCACTCACACCGATCAGAGGCTATCATAAATCAGGCGGCGGAATTAAGCCCTGTTGGTAACTATCCATAACACTTCATGAAAAGCACTTTCGTGTCGCCGTACACGCGCTCGTCCATCTGCGTCATTCCCTCTGGCATCCCGATTTCCGACTTCGTGCTTTCTTCGAGCACGGCGGTGGCATCCTTCGCCAACCACCCGCCTTCGACCAGCGAGCGCAGCGCCTTTTCGCCAAACGACTTGCCATAGGGAGGATCGATGAAGGCGATTTCGTAAGGAGGCTGCGGTGCGCATGGACCGAGCCGTGTCGCGTCGCGCCGCCAGATCTTGCATTGCCCGATGACCCCGAGCGCATCGGCATTCCGCCGGATGACAGCGCGCGCTTCCGCGCGATCATCGATGAATTGGCAGAAGCGGGCACCGCGTGAAAGAGCCTCCAGGCCCAATGCGCCGGTGCCGGCAAAGAGATCAAGCACCCGCGCATCCTCGATCGCAACGGCAGCCGCGCCATGACTCAGAATATTGAAAATCGCCTCTCTCACGCGGTCAGACGTTGGCCGGGTATCGCGCCCCGGTGGGGCGGCAAGCGTTTGCCCCCGGAATTTTCCACCGATGATCCTCACGCCCGCCTCTTGGCCTCGACGAGGCTGCCGAGCTGGTCGCGCAGAATTCGTGCCGGTACTTCCTCAACTTCCCCCTTGCCCAGATCGCCGAGCTGGAACGGCCCAAAAGAAATGCGGATGAGCCGATTCACCTGCAGCCCGAGATGCTCGCACACGCGCTTGATCTCGCGGTTCTTTCCTTCCTTGAGCGCGAAGGACAGCCATGAATTTGTTCCCTGCTTCCGCTCGATGCGCGCCTCTATGGGACCATAGCGTATGCCGGTGACCGTGATGCCCTGCTGCAGTCGGTCGAGCGCCGACTGCTCCACCGTTCCGTGGACCCGCACCCGGTAGCGGCGCGTCCAACCCGTTGCCGGCAATTCGAGCTTCCGTTCGAGTTCGCCGTCATTGGTGAGGAGCAGCAGACCTTCCGTCGTGAAATCGAGCCGGCCAATCGAAACCACGCGCGGCAAATCCCTCGGCAGGGCGTCGAAAACGCTTTGTCTTCCCTTGGGGTCGCGATGACTGACGATCAGCCCCGCAGGCTTGTGATAGCGCCACAGCCGGCTGGCCCCGGGCGCCGGCAGGGCAGTGCCGTTGACCTCGACGAGATCCGCGGGCTGCACCTTTCGTGCCGGCGTGTTCACAATCTCGCCATTGATTTTGACGCGAGCTTCGGCGATGAGCCGTTCGGCATCTCGGCGCGAGCAAACGCCTGCCCGCGCGATCACCTTCGCGATGCGCTCGCCTGGACGTTTCTCGCTCTCCTTGCTCATTGCCGCTTCATAGCAGGACCCTTGACGCCATGCACCTTGAGGGCGTTAAAGCCGGGCATGAACCAGCCGGTCCCCGCGCCCATGCAGCTCGCATTGGAACAAGCCGAGCGTGCTGCTGCCCGCGGCGAGGTTCCGGTGGGCGCGCTCGTTACCGGCAGTGCAGGAGAGATATTGGCGTCCTCCGGCAACCGTACCGTTGAACTCAAGGATCCGACGGCCCATGCCGAGCTGCTGGTGATCCGCGAGGCTGCGCTGGCACTTGGCAGCGAACGGCTGATCGGATGTGATCTATACGTCACGCTCGAGCCTTGCGCCATGTGTGCCGCCGCCGCCTCCTTCGCGAGGATCCGCCGCCTCTATTTTGGTGCCGCCGATCGGAAGATGGGAGCAGTAGAGAACGGGCCGCGCCTATATCATCAGCCCACCTGCCACCACCGGCCGGAAGTCTACGGTGGCATTGGCGAGGCCCATGCCGCCCGGCTGCTCAAATCGTTTTTTGCTGAAAGGCGGCGCGGATTGATAAGCCCGGAGAAGGAGTAAGACGGCACGCTCGGGGGTTCTCCCAAAGGAAACTGGTAATCAAGTCATCTCGCGCTCGATGGCCATGGCGAGTTGCCGCTTGAGCCGTTCCTTCGCCGGCTCCGCTGCCGCGAGTATGCTGCGGATTTTGAAGAATTCCAGCACGCGAAACTGCTCCACCGACGGTTCGATGGAAATATCGGGCGGGTTGTCCCGCTTTCTCAATAGTGCGATCTGTCGCTGCATGATCTGCGAGGCACCGAAGATCAGCTCCGTATTGGTCGGGCGCCGCGGCCCGCCCGGCACCGGTCCGCCGGTAACATCGATGCCCACAGTCAGATCGACATGCTTTTTCACATGGCTGATCGGTACGGGATTGACCATCCCGCCGTCGATGACAAAACGGTCATGTATGCGCGGGCCGGCGATGAGGCCCGGAATCGCGATGCTTGCCGCAACTGCTTCGCGAAGATTCCCCTTGCCGATCACGATCTCCTTCCGGTCGAAATAATCCGTTGCACACACAGTGAACGGTATCGCCGTCTCCTCGAGGTTCTCCACGACCCCGCGCGGAAAAAACAGCTGCGTCAGCCGCAGTCCGTTTACCATCATCGGGCCGAAGGACTCGAAGCTGATGAGTGCTGCAAGGCTTGCATCGGATCGCGATAAGAGCCGCCGTGCCAGCTTCACCCGGTTGGCCAGCGTCATCTGCGCATGTTCCCTGAGGTCACGCGCGCAAAGGCCAGACGCATAGGCGGCTCCGACGAGCGCGCCCATGCTCGTGCCGGCCATACGGTGCGGCTTGATTCCGAGCTCGTCAAAGGCTTCGAGCATGGCGATATGCGCGAGCCCGCGGGCGCCGCCGCCGCCGAGCGCCACGCCGATCCGCAGGTGCCTGCTCATGCCCGCGCCTCCTTCGCGAATTCCCATGCTTTCGCCGCCATTGGTCGCACTTGCCGCTCCATCATCACGGCATGCGGATTGGCGGCGGTGCCGTCTCTCACCCTTCCTGCGATGCCCTGGAAGATGGCAGCCAGCCGGAAAAAATTATAGGCGAGATATACATTCAACTCGGGGATACCTGAAAGCCCGCGTCTGGCGCAATATCCTTCGATGTAGTCCGTTATCGAGGGTAGGCCAGGAGCATCGCCCTCATGCCCCTTGAGCGACCCGACGCCCCCGCCGTCGCTGTTTTCCGGCATATGCCATTGCATTAGGTGATAGGTGAAATCGGCGATGGGGTCGCCGATCGTCGACAGCTCCCAATCGAGCACCGCGACGACACGCGGCTTTTCGGTATGAATGATGCAATTATCCAGCCGATAATCCCCATGGATCAAAGCGGACTGCGAGTTTTTTGGTGCGACCTGCGGCAGCCAGTCTATCAGCCGTTCCATCTCTTCGATCTTCTGGGTCTGCGAGGCGCGATACTGCTCCGACCATCGATTGATTTGCCGCGATACATAGCCTTCCGGCCTGCCGAAATCGCCCAGTCCCAGCGCTTCCGGATTGAAGCTGTGCAGCCGTGCAATCGTCTCATTGAGTGAATCGAAGAGCGCCTTTCTCTCCGCTGCCGAAAGTCCCGGCGCATGCGGCTCCCAGAATACCCGGCCCTCCACATGCTCCATCAAATAGAACGCCGTTCCGATGACGGTGCTGTCTTCGCACAGAATGAGAGGCCGCGGCACGGGAAAACCGCTGCGGTGAAGAACACCCGTCACCCGATATTCCCGCTCGATGGCATGGGCCGAAGGCAGGAGCGGTCCCGGCGGCTTGCGCCTGAGAACATAGCGTGCATCGCGCGTTTCCAGCCTGTAAGTCGGATTGGATTGCCCTCCCTTGAACTGCTCGATTTTGAGCGGGCCTGCAAATCCCTCGAGTTTCCCTGCTAGGTAGTTTTCCAGCCGTGCAGTATCGAACTGCAGCGCTTGTGCCACGCTTCGCGTGCCGGCAAACAGCGATTGCCTGTCCATAGCGGCATTCATGCAGCGCAGGTTCCTTCCAGAAATGGCACCAGCAGCTGCAGCGTTGCTTCCGGATTTTCTTCGGCGACAAAGTGCCCGCTGTCGATGAAATGGCCGCGTACATCGCGGCACCAGTTTATCCACGGATCGCTTCTGTCCTTCGCCTCGCTGGGAATGCCTTTTTCACCCGAAATCCACAGCGTTGGACAGGAAATCCTTTTGCCAGCCGCGCAATCCGCCTCATCGGCGAGCCGGTCGGCTGTGAATCCCGCCCGATAGTCGTTGCAGGTCGCATGCACATGCTCAGGCGTGGCATAGTGAAACCTGTACTCTGCCAGCGCCGTCTCATCGAATGCCGTAAGGTTCCTGCTCTTCGTCCAGCTGGCGAGCGTGTAATCGAGAAAGGCCACGGGCGCCTGCTCGATCAGCATCTCGGCCAGGGGGTAGGGCTGGGCAAGGAACAGCCAGTGATATGCTTTCATCGCGAGCTCGGCGTTGAGGCTGCGCCACATGTCGAGCGTGGGGATGATGTCGAGCACGGCAAGTCCGTCGATCCGCGCGGGCGCGTCGAGCGCCATGCGGTAGGCAACGCGCCCGCCGCGATCATGGCCCGCGACCGCAAACCGTCCATGACCGAGAGCAGTCATCACTTCGAGCAGGTCTTTGCCCATGGCACGTTTCGAATAGGGCTGGTTGCTCGCGTCATTGGCAGGACAGGATGAGAGGCCATACCCGCGAAGATCCGGTAGAACGAGCCTGAAACGCCGGGCGAGCGCCGGTACTATACGATGCCACATGGCATGGGTTTGCGGGAAGCCGTGAACAAGCAGCAGCGGCGGTCCGCTGCCGCCCATGCGGAAGAAAATTTCCGCGCCCGATGTTGCCATGCGATGTTCGCTGAAGCCTGGAAATAACTGAGTCATATGCGCAGTTTAACGGCAGGCGACACCTACACAAGGAGCTTTGCCCTCCTTAGGCTGGCATGGACGGGCTGTCGGTTTCGCGAGTTAGGAGTCCTCCCGTTCAACCGCGCGCAGCCCGATATCTCGCCTGAAGAAACCATCCGGCCATTCGATCAACGATGCGGCCCGATAAGCGAGCGCCTGCGCCCCGCCGACGCTGCGGCCTATGGCGCTGACGTTCAGCACCCGCCCGCCATTGGCGATGATCATACCGTTTCGTTCTGCCGTGCCTGCGTGAAAAATTTGGACATTCTCTAACGCAGCCGCAGTCTCCAGGCCCCCGATCCTGCTGCCCGTGGTGAATTCCCCAGGATACCCCTTGCTCGCCATGACCACCGTCAGTGCCGCATCGTCATGCCAGCGCAGCGAAACTCTATCGAGCGCTCCCGCAGCGCAGGCCATCAGCGCCGTGAGAAGGTCGTCCTTGAGACGCATCATCAGCACCTGGCACTCCGGGTCGCCGAACCTGACGTTATACTCGATGAGCTTCGGCCCATCGGCAGTGATCATTAGCCCGGCATAGAGCACACCGGTGAACGGCGTTCCGAGTTCATACATCGCGCTTACCGTCGGCTGGATAATGTGCTGCATCGTCTGATCGATCAGCGCCCGGGTCATCACCGGCGCGGGAGAATAGGCCCCCATTCCGCCGGTATTCGGTCCAACATCGCCGTCGAAAGCCCGCTTGTGATCCTGCGCGGTGGAAAGCGGCAGCACATGGCGCCCATCGACAAGCGCAAAAAAGCTTGCCTCCTCGCCTTCGAGATAATCCTCGATGACGGCGCTGGTGCTGCCCGGCACGTCCTTGAAGATCGTGTCGATCGCCTCTTCGGCCTCCTGCACCGACATGGCGACTGTTACACCCTTGCCGGCGGCAAGCCCGTCGGCCTTCACCACGATCGGCGCCCCCTGCCGCCGCACGCGATCCAGTCCCTCTGCGCGTGAGCGCACCTGGGCATAGGCCGCCGTCGGTATGCCGCGTGCGGAGCATAGTGCCTTGGTGAAACCCTTCGAGCCCTCGAGCTGCGCTGCCGCCCTGGTTGGCCCGAAGGCCCTGATGCCGGCCGTCGTCAGCTCATCGACGAGACCTGCGACGAGCGGTATTTCCGGCCCCACGACGACCAGGCCGATTGACTTCTCCCTGGAGAAGGCGATAACCGCCTCATGATCGCCCGTGTCGAGCGGCACGCAGATGGCGTGGCGAGCGATGCCCGGATTGCCGGGAGCGGAATAAAGCCTGCCGAGCACCGGGCTTGCCGCGAGTTTCCACGCGAGCGCGTGCTCGCGTCCGCCGGAGCCGATGAGAAGCACGTTGATTTCGCTCACCTGCCGCTCTTTCTTGCCATCGAGGCTCGATTGCCCTTTCATGTCACAGAAAACAGGAATCCAAAGCCTTGTCTACCGACTGGCCATTCGATCACGTAACCGGCGAGCTCCTTAATGAGCCGCCGCGCAATGCCGCGGAATATTCCGTTTCGGAACTTTCCGCAGCGCTGAAGCGGACGCTGGAGGAGAGCTTCGGCTATGTCAGGGTGCGTGGCGAGATCGGCCGCGTCACCAGTCCGGGATCCGGCCATTGTTATCTCGATCTCAAGGATGACCGGGCGGTCATATCGGCGGTCATCTGGAAAACCGCTTTCGGCCGTCTTCGCATCCGGCCGGAGCAGGGCCTTGAAGTGATCGTGACGGGCAGGGTCACCACCTTCCCCGGCCAGTCGAAATATCAGATTGTGATTGAAACCATCGAGCCTGCCGGTATCGGCGCGCTGATGGCGCTGCTCGAAGACCGCAAGAAACGGCTCATGGCGGAAGGGCTGTTCGATGCTGCCCGCAAGAAGCCCGTTCCGTATCTGCCTGGAATCATCGGCATCATCACCTCGCCGACCGGCGCCGTGATACGCGACATCCTCCATCGACTTGCCGATCGTTTCCCCCGCCATGTTCTGCTCTGGCCCGTGCGCGTCCAGGGCGAGCAATGCGCCGGTGAGGTTGCCCGCGCCATTGCGGGCTTCAATGCACTGCGCGAGGGCGACCCCCTTCTGCCACGCCCTCATCTCATCATCGTTGCCCGCGGCGGCGGCAGCATCGAGGACCTATGGGGCTTCAATGAGGAGATCGTTGTCCGTGCCGCCGCTGCAAGCGCCATCCCGCTCATCTCAGCCGTCGGACACGAAACCGATTGGACGCTGATCGACTATGCAGCCGACCTGCGCGCCCCCACCCCCACCGCGGCCGCCGAGCACGCGGTGCCCGTGCGTGCCGATCTCATCGACCACGTTCAAGATCTTTTCATGAGATTGCGCCGCTGCTCGCACAAGCACCTGGAGGATCGCCGCGCCCGGGTGGTTTCGGCGGCGCGTGGCTTGCCGCGCCCCGATGATCTCCTCGCTTTTGCGCACCAGCGCTTCGACAATGCCGGCGGGCGGCTCAAGCGCGCACTGGAAGCGAATACGCGCCATCACCGATCCCGGTATGAGCGCTGCGCGGCCAAGCTCTCTCCCCGCATGCTGGCGCGCGAGAGGGATCGGCTGAAGGATTCCATCGCACGCGATGGCCGTCGGCTTGAGCGGTGCATGCAGGAACTCCTTCGCCTGAAGCGCCGATCGATTGAAACCTCGGCCAAGCTTTTGAACACGCTGTCGCACCGCTCCGTGCTGCAGCGCGGTTTCGCCTTGGTGACATCGGAAGGATCGCTGATCGCCGGCGCGGACTCTGCCACTCCCGGCATGCGGGTCACCATCGAGTTCCACGATGCCTCTGTCGGCGCCCATATCGAGGGAGCGGAATCCCGCCGCGTCAAGCTCCGGCCGAAGAAAAAGCCTTCCGATACGCAAGGCTCGCTCTTGTGAGTGGAAATTCTTCACCGAAGAGTCTATCTAGAAGCGCATGAATCGTTTCGAGCCGCATTTTCCCGCCGGCCGCGAGGCTAAGCTTCGCTACCTCGATGGCGACTATCAGATCGTGGTGCAGGGCGACTATGTGCGCTGCGCTGTTTCGGGCCAGCCGATTCGCCTTGACGAGCTCAAATACTGGAGCGTCGCGAGGCAGGAGGCCTACGCCTCGGCCGAGCACGCGCTGAAGCGGCATCTGGAAGTTGCCGGCTCTTAAGAGAACATACACCATGCAGGCGCGAGATTAGGCCGGCCAACGAGCGTTGCCCTATAGGGGCAAGTCCAATGTCGGCAGCTTTGGCATGTTCGGCAGGCCGGTGAATCCCAAATCCGGATTGAGCAATATGGCGATATTGCCGACGAGCAGGGCCACCTGCAGGCCAATGGCTGTTTCCCGCCTGATCGTCCATAGGCCCCGCTTGCGCCGCATGTGCCAGAACACCATCATGATTGTATTGAACATGAGGAGCTGGAACAGGATCGGCGGCTCGCCAGATACGAGGACTCTGTAAGCCTCCAGCCACATTCCTTGCTCGAACCAGCCGGACATGGATGTCTCTCTCCACACATGAATGCCGTCTACGGGAATAATTCTACCGCTGCCGGGTAAATTCAGCTTTAAGCCGACAGAATTTCTGCGGGCGTTCTGCAACCCTGGGATATCTGGCCAAGCCCGGACACCCGGTGTATAAGCCCCCACCCCTGCCGGAGGGCGGGGCCCTGGAGAGAGCCGATCATGACCGTTTGGACACCCGAAAGCTGGCGCAGCCGGCCGCTTCAGCAGGTGCCCGTCTATCCCGATAGCGCCAGGCTGGCCGAGATCGAGAACCGCCTGCGCGGATACCCGCCGCTCGTCTTCGCCGGGGAGGCGCGCAAGCTGAAGCGCAAGCTTGCCCGCGTCGCGGAGGGCAAGGCCTTCCTGCTGCAGGGCGGCGACTGTGCCGAAAGCTTTGCCGAACATTCCGCCGATAACATCCGCGATTTCTTCCGGGTGTTCCTGCAAATGGCGGTCGTGCTCACATTCGCCGGCGGCCAGCCGGTGGTCAAGGTCGGGCGCATCGCCGGCCAGTTCGCCAAGCCGCGCTCCTCGGCCAGCGAGACCATCGATGGCCGAGAGCTGCCGAGTTATCGCGGCGACATCGTCAACGACATCGCCTTCACCGAAGCCGCGCGCCTCCCCGATCCCGAGCGCCAGATCATGGCCTACCGCCAGTCTGCCGCGACCCTCAATCTTCTGCGCGCCTTTGCCGGCGGCGGCTATGCCAATCTCGATCACGTGCACCGCTGGACCTTGGGCTTCCTCGGCGACTCCCCCGCCAATGAACGCTATCAGGCGCTGGCCGACCGCATCACTGAAGCGCTTGGCTTCATGCGCGCCTGCGGCATCAATCCCGATACCGCTCCCCAGCTGCGCTCCACGGAATTCTTCACCAGCCACGAAGCTCTTCTGCTCGGCTACGAACAGGCGATGACGCGCATCGATTCGACGAGCGGCGACTGGTATGCCACCTCGGGCCACATGCTGTGGGTTGGCGACCGCACCCGGCAGCCCGACGGAGCCCATGTCGAATATTGCCGCGGGATCAAGAATCCTGTTGGTCTGAAATGCGGTCCGAACCTTGATCCCGACGACCTTTTGAAGCTGATCGACATACTCAATCCCGCCAATGAGCCCGGCAGGCTCACGCTCATTACCCGCTTCGGCTACGACAAGGTGGAGAGACACCTGCCCATTCTCATCCGCGCCGTGAAGCGCGAAGGCCGCCATATCGTTTGGTCCTGCGATCCAATGCATGGCAACACGATCAAGGTATCGAACGGCTACAAGACCAGGCCCTTTGACCTGATCATGACGGAAGTTCGTCGTTTCATGGATATCCATCAGGCCGAGGGCACCCACGCTGGCGGCATCCACGTCGAGATGACGGGCAAGAATGTCACCGAATGCACCGGCGGGCTTAAGGCGGTGACCGAGGCCGATCTCGAAGACCGCTACCACACCTACTGCGATCCCCGGCTGAACGCCGCCCAGGCGCTCGAACTCGCTTTCCTCGTCGCGCAGGAGATGAAGGAAGAGCAAGCGCTGCGGCCGAAAAAAACCTCCTCCTACGAGGACGAGGAAGGTGCGATCGAAGCCGCGGAATAGGGAGGGGTGTTCAAAACTCACAATAGAAATTCCTTCCGCCAGCTTTGCTTCCGGGATGAAGGAGGGGTGGAGCGGCACCTCGCGGTGGCGCCAACATTGGTGTTAGTAGAGATGGTGCAAGGGCGCTCCACCCCGGTGATTTTTGGAGGTCACTTTCACGTCACTCGCTTCGGGATGTTTCGAAGCCGCGCCGGCCTAGCACTCAACCCCTGGTCAACGGCAGCC
>Ga0126307_10003853_pt1 | contig 10340 bp, 9 predicted proteins | sample Plot28_FD_89955 | JGI IMG/M metagenome (GOLD analysis project Ga0126307, IMG submission 89955) | Serpentine soil microbial communities from UC McLaughlin Reserve, CA, USA - Plot28 | ecosystem: Environmental > Terrestrial > Soil > Grasslands | place: USA: UC McLaughlin Reserve, Lake County...
GAACCTGCTGCCCTGGGCGCGCTACGCGCGTCGGCGCTTCGTCGAGTGCGACCCGGACGGCACGTTCCAGCCGGGTGCGGTCGCCGCGGCGCTGGCCGCGTCCCCGCGGCCCCGCCTGTTGGCGATCACCGGTGCGTCGAACGTCACCGGGTGGATGCCGCCGCTCGACCTGCTGATCGAGATCGCCCATGAGCGCGGCGTGCCGGTGCTCGTCGACGCCGCGCAGCTCGCACCGCATCGCCCGCTGCCGGCCGACGCCGACTTCGTGGCCTTCAGCGGCCACAAGCTCTACGCGCCGTTCGGCGCCGGCGCGCTGATCGCGCCGCGCTCGACATTCGCCGAGAACGAGCCGTTCATGGTCGGCGGCGGGGCCGTCGACATGGTCGACCTCGACGAGGTGGTGTGGAACGCCGCTCCGGACCGCGAAGAGGCCGGTTCTCCCAACGTGCTCGGCGCGGTGGCCCTGGCCGAGGCGACGCGCGAGCTCACGCGCCTCGGGTGGGGCTCGATCGCCGGCCACGACGACGCGGTCGCGGCGCGGCTGCGCGCCGGGCTGGCGGCCATCGAGGGCGTCGGGCTGCTCGGCCCCGCGCCCGGTGCCGAGACCCTGCCGATCGCGGCGTTCGTGGTCGACGGCATCCCGCACCAGCTCGTCGCCGCGCGGCTGAGCGCGGAGTTCGCGATCGGCGTCCGGCACGGCTGCTTCTGCGCGCACCCCTACGTCGTCCGCCTGCTCGGGCTCGGCGGCGCCGAGCTGGCGCGCTTCCACGCCGCCGGGCGCCGCCGCGAGCACGGATCACTGCCGGGAGCGGTCCGGGCGTCGGCGGGCATCGCGACCACGCTGGACGACGTCGACCGCCTACTGGCCGCGGTCGAGGCGATCACGTCCACCGCGCCGCCCGTCGACTACGAGCAGGACAGCCGCACGGGCGACTACTCAGCGCGCGGCGGCGCGGCGGTCGGCTAGCCAGAGCGAGAGCGCCGGCACCGTCGTGCCCAGCGCGGCGAGGATGAGTACGAGAGAGGTCATGGCGTCGTCAACCACTGTGGCGCAGCCCGCGGCGCGCGTCAGCGGGGGCAGCCCCACTCCGTGAGTGAGTTGGCCGTAGCCGGGCGCGTCCGGTCAGCCGGCGGCTCTGAGCAGCCGCACGCGCCCGGCGCCACCGTCGACCTCGACACGCGCGCCGTCGTGGATCGCCGAGGTCGCGACGTCGCAGCCGACCACGGCCGGCAGGCCGTACTCGCGCGCCACGATCGCGGCGTGGCTGAGGATCCCGCCGGTGTCGGTGACGAGCGCGCCGGCGGAGGCGAACAGCGGCGTCCACGCCGGCGTCGTCGTCGTGCACACCAGCACGTCGCCGGCCGTGAGCCGCGCGAAGTCCTCCGGACCGCGAACCACACGCGCGGTCCCGACGGCCACGCCCGGCGACGCCGACGTCCCTTCCAGGACCTCTCCATCCCAGCGCGCGCTCCCCGGCCGGCCGTAGAACTTGGCCACCATCGGAGGGACCTCGCCGTCGGCGTCCGGCTCGTCGCCCAGCCACGGCTCCGGCGCCGTGCGGCGAGCGCGGGCGAGCTCGTCTGCGCGCTCACGCACGAGCTCCTGGAGCGGCGGTCCCCACGCGCCCGCGATCGCGTCGCGGAGCTCGCTCAGGCGGAGCAGGAAGACGTCGGCCGCGGAGTCGAGGCGGCCCTCTGCGACCAGGCGGCGCCCGAAGCCGATCAGCGCCTCGCGCGTCGCCTGCAGGCCCGGGTAGTCGATGTGGTACGCGTGCGTCTCCTCGAGCGGGACGGCGGAGCAGACGCGTGCGAGCAGCTCGGCGAAGCGCTCTCGCTCGGGCGGGTCGAGGCGGGCCAGCGCGTCGCGCTCCAGCCGGGTGCGACGTCGCTCGCGCTCGACCCGCTCGGCGGCAAGGTCCCGCGGCTGCTCCAAGAGGAGCCGCAACGACTCCAGGACGACGCCGGGGCGCTCGGCGTCGCGGGGCTCCGAGAGCTCGTGGAGCCGCGACCGGCCGCCGAAGCGCAGCAGATAGGCGCCCAGCTCGTGGAGGATGGACCGGCCGTGCTGGGTCCCCGCCAGCCGCTCGAGGGCCGCGTCGGCCGGCAGCTCGAGGATGACGTCGGCGACGTCGAGCTCACGTGCGAGCGCGGCGACGCCGCCGAGCCGCTCGTCGGCCTCCAGCGTCTCGTTCGGCAGGCCTTCCATGAGCCGGTAGGGCTCCAGCTCGTCGGCCTTGCCGAAGTGCTCGACCCAGGCGTCGTGCAGGGCCTCGCGCGCGGCGTGGACCGGGATGACGGTCTCGAAGTGCAGTCGCCACTGCTCGCGCACGAGGTCGACGAGGTGATCGAGCAGGGCGACCGCCGCGCCGGCCTCCGGGCGCTCCGGGCGCATCGCGCGCAGCTCCTCCGTGATCTCCCAGCAGCGGGGTCGCAGCTCGCGCTCCCAGCGCTCGGCGACCTCCAGCGCGGCCTGCTCGACGCGCCCCGGGTCCGGCTCCCATTCCGGCTCGACCTCGAGCTCATACGCCCAGCCGCCCGCAGCCGTCACCGTCTCGAAGCCGCCGAAGGGCGCGTGCAGCTCGCGTGTCGCGGCGCGGATGCCGTGCCCCATGGCGGCGAACCAGACGTCGGCCGAGAGCGGCGTCATCGGCTCCGGGTAGTGCGACGGGTCGTAGGTCCAGGTCGTCACAGCGTCGTGATCAGGCGGCATTGGACGGCCCACAGCGCGCCGCGCTCGAAGCAGAACTCGACGTCGACGGGCGCGTCGAGACCGCGCTCGGCGGTGATGGCGAGTTCCGCCACCGCGCGCGCCTCGTCGTCGCGCAGCGTGCGGGCGCAGCGCCGCTCCGGTGCGAGCGCGCTGAGCCGGCCGCCTCCGTCGGCCATCCGCGCCTTCGCCGCGACGCGGGCGCGCACGGCACCCGACGCCCGATCGACGCGGTAGCGGTCGGGCGTCACCGTGCCGCCCACGGCGCCCTCGCCATGCCCGAACACCGCCTCCACCAGCACATCCGCGTCCGCGCCGGTCACCGGGTCGACGGAGAACGCGATGCCCGCCCGATCCGACAGGACCTCGCGCTGCACGACGAGCGCGACGCGAGCCGTCCCTCCGTGCCGGTAGGCCAGGGCCCGGCCACCCTCGGCCTGCCGCCAGCACCGCTCGACCGCCGCGAGCAGGGCGTCCAGCCCGTGAACGCCCATGACGCTCTCGTACTGGCCCGCCGCTGAGCGGTCGGCGCTGTCCTCGTCGGCCGCCGAGGAGCGCACCGCAAGCGGCGCGCCGAGCGTCTCGGCCGCGCTGGCCAGCGCCGCGCGATCGGCGTCGGCGATCCGACCCTGTTCCCGCCACCGTGCATGCGCGTCGGCGGTCAGGACGACGGCCGGCGGCACAGGGAGGTCAAGGGCGCTCAGCCGCGCGAGCCCCCGCGCCTTGCCGCCGACGAGCTCGGCTTCGGCCGGGGCGTCCGCCAGCGGGAGGACGCTCACCGCGCGCGCGTCGGGACCTCGACGCCGAGCTCGTCCCGCATCCACTCGAGCAGGTGGAGATAGTCCTCGCGGGGCGGCGCGAAGACGTCGAGGTTCATCACCGGCTCCTCGCCCGTGGGCTCGATGTAGTGCTCGACGCCGGCGGGCACGAGCATCACCGAGCCGGGCCCGACTTCGTTGTGGTCGTCGCCGACGTGGTAGATCGCCCGGCCCGAGACGATGAGCGCCAGCTGGTCGAAGTCGTGCGAGTGCGGCCGCAGCTCCATCCCCGGCCGGCACTCGTTCATGACCAGCAGGACGTCGCTCGTGCCGATCCCGCGCCGGCGGACGCCCGGCCGGACCTGCTCGTCGGGGATGTCCTCCCACCTCACCGCCTTCATCTCCGCTCCTCCTTGGAATCCACGAAGCCCAGCTCGGTCGACACCGCCTCCGCCGCCTCGCTGAGCGCTGTCGCCATCGCCGAGCCCGGGCGGGTGTCGATGCCCGCGGACGTCCCGACGAGCGCGAGCGTGGCGACGATCTCCTCGCCCTGGAACACGGGCGCCGCCAGCGCGGTCACGCCCTCCACGACGACGGCGTTGGCCGCCATCCGGTCACGGCGGACCGCGGCCAGGTCGTCGTCGGGCTCGCCGAGGAAGGCGCGGAACACCTTGCCCTGGGCCGAGTCGGGCGGCAGCCGCGATCCCGCCGCGACCACGATCCGCACCAGGCGCTCGGTGTTCTCGGCCGCTCGCACCACGACCGGGGCCTCTCCGTCCCAGACCGAGAGCACCGTGGTCTGCCCGGTCTCGGTCACGAGCCGGCGCAGGTACGGCTCGGCGACGCGGATGACTCCGAGTCCCGCCAGGGCGGCGGCCGCCAGCTCGACGATGCGCGGGCCGAGCGTGTAGACGCCGTTGCTGGTGCGCAGCAGGCCCGCGTGCCGGAGCGCCGTCGCGTAGCGATGTGCCGTCGCCTTGTTGAAGCCCATCCGTGTCGTCAGCTCCGTCAGCGTGAGGTCGGGCTCGTCGACGGAGAAGAGGCTGAGCATCCGCGCCGCGCGCTCGACGGACTGGTTCACCGGCGGGTCGGAGACGCGTGCGCTCATGCCGCGACGCGGGCGGGGGTGCGGGCGAGCTGGTCCGCGAGGACCTCGACGATCCGGTCGAGGTCGGCCTCCTCGATCACGAGCGGCGGCGAGAGAACGAGCTTCTGGCCGGTGGCGCGGACGATGACGCCGGCGTCGCGGACGCGGTCCGCCAGCTCGGCCGCGTCGTCGACGTCGAGCTCGAGCCCCGCCATGAGCCCGAAGCCACGGGCTTCGACGACGGCCGGAAGCTGCTCGAGCTCGCGAAGCCCCGCGAGCAGCCGCTCGCCGAGGCGGGCGGCCCGCGGGACGAGCTGCTCGCGCTCGATGATGGCCAGGTTCTCGAGCGCCACGGCGCAACCCGTCGGGTGGCCGTTGTACGTGAACCCGTGCCGGAACGCGACGCCCTCGAGCATCGCGCCGATCCGCTGGCCGATCAGCACCGCGCCGAGCGGGAAGTAGCCGCTGGTCAGCCCCTTGGCCGTGACGACGAGGTCCGGCCGCAGGTCCCAGTGCTCGGCCGCGAACCAGGCGCCCGTCCGCCCGAACCCGGTGACCACCTCGTCGAGGATGAGCAGGATCCCGTGCCGCCGCAGGACCTCCTGGACGCGCGGCCAGTAGTCCGCGTGCGGCGGGATCATCCCGCCGACGCCGATCACCGGCTCGCCGATGAAGGCGGCGATGCGGTCGGCGCCGACGCGCTCGATCGTCTCCTCGAGCTCCGCGACCAGGACGTCGGTCGTCGTCCCGCGCAGGGGGTAGGGGACCGTGAGCTGCTCGAAGCCGCCCGGAAGCTCGCCGAAGCCCTGCTTGAGCGGCGGGATGCCGGTGGCCCCGAGCGCGCCGTAGCTGACGCCGTGGTAGGCCATCGAGCGCGTGAGCACGACCGTGCGCTCCGGCATGTCCTGCGCATGCCAGGCGAGGCGCGCCAGCTTCAGCGCCGTCTCGGTGCCCTCGGAGCCGCCGTTGGTGTAGAAGACCCGCTCGATCCCGGGCGGCGCCAGCTCCACGAGCCGGTCCGCCAGCTCGATCGAGGGAGCGTTGGAGAGGTCCCAGAACGAGGCGTAGTACTCCAAGCGCTCCATCTGCCGGCGGGCGGCCTCGGCGAGCTCGAACCGGCCGTGGCCGACGGGGCACACCCACAGTCCGCAGGTGCCGTCGATGTACTCGCGGCCGTTCGAGTCGCGCAGCCGCGCGCCGTGGCCCTCGACGAAGATCAGCGGGTCGCGCGGCCGCCCCACCGCCGCGTGCGGATGCAGGATGCGCCGCTTGTCGAGCTCCTCGAGGCTCACGTCGCCGCCTTGACGGTCTTGAGCGCGGTGTACTCGCCGATCGACTCGGGTCCGAGCTCGTACCCGTACCCGGAGAGCCCGCGCCCGGAGAACGTGCTGTACGGGTCGAGCCCGCCGTACATGTTCACCCACACCGTGCCGGCGCGCAGCGCGCGTGCCACCCGATGCGCTCGGGCGCCGTCGCGCGTCCACACCGCCGCGGCGAGCCCGAACGGCGTGTCGTTCGCCAGCCGGACGGCCTCCTCCTCGTCGCTCACCCGGATCACGGCCACGGCCGGCCCGAAGATCTCCTCGCGGTTGATTCGCATGTCGTTGCGCGTGGCGTCGAAGATCGTCGGCTCGACGAAGAACCCGTCGGGATAGGCCTCGACGGTCGCCGCGCCGCCGCCGACCACCGCGTCGGCGCCCTCGTCGCGCGCGGAGGCGTAGAGGCCGAGCACGCGCTCGCGCTGGCGGGCGGAGACCAGTGGCCCCATGTCGGTGCCCTCGTCGAGCCCCCGGCCGAGGCGTATCGCGGACACCTTGTGCGCGAGCCGCTCGACGAGCGCGTCGGCGACGCGCTCGTGCGCCACGAGCCGCGCGCCGGCGGTGCAGATCTCGCCCTGGTTGCGGAACGTCGAGTTCATGGCGCCGGCCGTCGCCGCGGCCACGTCGGCGTCGTCGAGGACGATGTTCGCCGACTTGCCGCCGAGCTCGAGCGTGAGGCGTTTGAGGTTGCCGGCGGCGGCGCGCTGGATCTCCTGGCCGACCTCCGTCGAGCCGGTGAACGAGATCTTGTCCACGTCCGGGTGCGCCGCGAGTGCCGCGCCGGTGGCGCCGTCGCCGGTGACGACGCTCCACAGGCCCTCGGGCACGCCGGCCTCGAGAGCCAGCTCCGCCAGCCGTAGCGCGCTGAGCGGCGCCTCCTCCGCGGGCTTGTGGACCACCGCGTTCCCGCACGCGAGCGCGGGCGCGAGCTTCCACGAGGCGATGGTCATGGGGAAGTTCCACGGCGTGATCGCGCCGACGACGCCGAGCGGCTCGCGCAGCGTGTAGGTGAAGATGCCCGGCTTGGCCGGGTTCGTGGTCCCGAGCAGCTTCGTCGGCCAGCCGGCGTAGTAGATCCACGTCTGGACCGTGAACGGGACGTCGCGCGTCGCGGCCTCGGCGAGCGGCTTGCCGACGTCGCGGCTCTCGAGCCGCGCGAGCTCGTCCGCATGCTCCTCGATGAGCGCGGCCAGGCGGAGCAGGACGCGGGTGCGGTGCATCGGGTCGCTCGCCGCCCACCCCTCCTGCGCCGCGCGCGCGGCCTGCACGGCGGCGTCGACGTCGTCCGGGCCGCAGGCGGGAAGCGACGCGATGACCTCGCCCGTCGCCGGGTCGATCGTGTCGAACGTCTTGGCACTTGCACGCTCGGTGATCATTATGCGAAACTGTGTCACACATGCTGAGACAGCGCAACAGGCGCCGGTCCGGCCTGTTCATCAAGCTCCCGGCCACCGAGGTCGTCGACGTGGTGGCCGGCGCGGGCGCCGACTTCGGGGTCGTCGACCTCGAGCACTCGCAGCTCGCCGAGGCCGACGGCCTGCGGCTGGTCCGCCACGCGGCGGCCATCGGGCTGCCGGTCGTCGTCCGCCTCCCCGAGCTCGACCGGGGCCTCGTCAACCAGCTCCTGGAGGCGGGCGCGGGCGGGATCCAGCTCTCGACGGTGCGGTCGGTCGCCCAGGTGCGCGAGCTGCACGCGGCGATGCGCTACGCGCCCGAGGGCCGGCGCTCGGTCAGCCTCGCCCATCCCGGCGCCCGCTACGGCGCCGCCTCGCTGGAGGAGTACCTCGCGGCCGCGCGCGCGAACCCGCCCGAGCTCGTCGCTCAGATCGAGACCGCCGAAACCGACGACCCGCTCGAGGACATCCTGGGCGCGGGCGTCGACGTCGCCTTCGTCGGGGCGACCGACCTCGCGGTCGATCTCGGGCTCGACGCCGCGCGGGTGCGCGAGCGCATCGAGGGGATCGCCGCCGCGGCGGAGGCGGCGGGCGTGGAGCTCGGCGGCTTCGGGCTCGACGACCCGCGCGTCACCTACGACGTGAGCGGCTCCGACCTCGCGCTGCTGCGCGCCGCCGTCGCGGACCACGTCCGGGAGCCGGCACGTGCCTGACCTTGCCGTCCGGCTCGGGTCCCTGGCGCTGAAGACGCCGGTCGTCTGCGGCGCCGGCGAGCACGTGGCCGACGAGGCGAGCCTGCTGGCGGCCGTCGGCGCCGGGGCGGCGGCGGTCGTCGCGAAGTCGGCCAACGAGTCCGAGGACGCGCGCCGCCAGTGGGAGGTGCGCGAGCACGTCGTGCTCGACGACGGCTCCGTGTTCAACCGCTCCGGGCTCGTGCCCGTGCCGTGGGACGAGTGGCTCGGCATCCTCGCCCGGGCGGACGCGCACGCCCGCGCGCGCGACGCCTATGTCGTCGCCAGCGTCATCCCGGGCGACCCCGCGGCGGTGCCGGAGCTGGCGTCCGAAGTCGAGGCGGCCGGGCTGCGCTGGCTCGAGCTCAACCTCTCGGCGCCGCACGCCGGCGAGAGCCGGCCCGGCGCCGTGTCGCGGGCCGACACGCCGGAGGGCGCGGCTGCGCTCGTCGCATCCGTCCGCGCGGCCGTCTCGCTGCCGTTGACCGTGAAGCTCAGCGGCGACGGCGCCGACGTCGTCGCGCTCGCGCGCGCGGCGCGCGACGCCGGCGCCGATCACGTGGGGATGATCGGTCGCCACATGGCCTTCGTCGCCGATCCGGCGACGCGGCGGCCGCTGCTGGGCACCTTCGGCGCGGTCAGCGGCCCGTGGGCGCTCCCGCTGACGATGCGCTGCCTGGCGAAGGCACGCGGCGCGCTCGGCGCCGACGTGCCGCTCGTCGGCACGAACGGCGCGCGCAGCGGCGAGGACGTCGCGCGGCTGATGCTCGCCGGCGCGACGGCGGTGCAGCTCGCGACGTCGGTGATGCTCGAGGGCTTCGCCGCGCTCGCGCGCGTGACGGATGAGCTGGGCGCCTATCTCGTCGAGCAGCAGCTCGACGCGCGTGACCTGGTGGGGGAGGCGGCGGACGCCGCGACGACATACGAGGAGATCGCCTTGAGGAGCAGTCGATGACGCAGGCGACGACGGTCGGCAGCACGATCAGCGTCGAGGACCTCGAGCGCGATCCGTATCCCGCCTACGCGCGGCTGCGGGCCGAGGAGCCGGTGTCGTGGGTGGAGTCGGTGGGCCTGTGGCTCGTCACGCGCTGGGACGACGTGAACCACGTCGTCAAGACGCCGGACCTGTTCACGGGCGAGACGGAGCCGTCCACGCTCAACCGGACGTTCGGCAAGAACCTGCTCGGCTCGGAGGGCCCGTACCACCACCGGATCCGCTCGATCATCCAGCCCTGGTTCCGCACGCAGGCGATCGGCCACTACCCCGACGAGGTCGTCGCCCCGGTCATGAACGAGCTGATCGACGCCGTCGCGGACCGCGGCGAGCTCGAGCTGGCGAGCGAGGTCGCCGAGCCGCTGTCGGTTCGGGTGCTCAAGCGTGCGACCGGCCTCGGCGACGCGGTCGAGGACGAGACGCTGCAGCGCTGGTTCGGAGAGCTCGCGCTCGGCGCCGCCAACTTCGAGGGCGACCCGGCCAAGCAGGAGGTGGCCGACGCGGCGAGCCGCGAGGTCAACGAGACGGCGGCACAGATCCTCGACCGGCTCGAGGACGCGCCCGACGACACCCTGCTGTCGAGCATGCTGCACACCGAGGTCGACGGCGAGCGGCTCACGCGCGAGGAGATCCAGTCCAACCTCAAGGTGATGATCGTCGGCGGCCTGCAGGCGGCCAGCGACCTCATCGCCGTATCGGTCTGGGCGCTGCGCTCGCACCCCGAGCAGGCGGCGCGCGTGATCGCCGATCCCGAGCTCGTCGCCCCCGCCGTCGAGGAGGCGGCTCGCTGGCACTCGCCGGTCGGCACGTCGACCCGGCAGGCGACGCGCGACACCGAGCTCGCCGGCGTGCCGCTCGAGAAGGGAGCGCTCATCGCCGCGGTGCTCTCGTCGGCCAACCGCGACGACCGCCACTGGAACGAGCCGGACCGCTTCGACATCGACGCCCACCGGCGGCCGCACCTGGCCTTCGCCGGCGGATCGCACGTGTGCGTGGGCGCGCTGCTCGGCCGCTACGAGGCGCGCATCGCGCTGCGGGCGCTGCTCGAGCGGCTGCCCGGCCTGCGGCTGGACCCCGACCGGCCGGCCGCGTTCAGCGGCTGGGAGTTCCGGTCGCCCGAGCACATCGACCTCCTGTTCGACGGGGCGCGCGCGTGATCGACCAGGACTACCTCGCACGCCTGGAGGCGGTGCAGCCGCGTGAGCTGCCGGAGGACCTCGACCTCTTCGACGAGGTCAGCGCCCGCCGCGGCATCCGCCTCAACAAGGCCGCCTACTCGCTCAAGCACCCGGAGCAGCGGGAGCTCTTCGCCCGCGACGAGGAGGCGTGGATGGAGCAGTTCGGGCTGAC
>Ga0126307_10003854_pt1 | contig 10340 bp, 9 predicted proteins | sample Plot28_FD_89955 | JGI IMG/M metagenome (GOLD analysis project Ga0126307, IMG submission 89955) | Serpentine soil microbial communities from UC McLaughlin Reserve, CA, USA - Plot28 | ecosystem: Environmental > Terrestrial > Soil > Grasslands | place: USA: UC McLaughlin Reserve, Lake County...
ATTAGGCGCGCTCCAGCATTTGCACCGCCGCTACGATGGAATCGCCACGGGGCTATAGCTCAGTTGGGAGAGCGCCTGGATCGCACCCAGGAGGTCGCCGGTTCGAGTCCGGCTAGCTCCATCGCCCGAAAACCGCATGGCCATGCGGTTTTCGCGTTTTTAGTGGCAGGCGCTGATCGCTCGAATTTTGGCTACGCGGCTGCAATATCCAGTCGACGCGTGATTTGAGTCGCGCGTGAGTGACGGTCCATATGTGGCTCTCCAGAGCGCTTCCGTCGGCACACCTCAGCGTTGAACCCTTACCCGACGGAGTCGCGGGAATTCGCTTCGCGTGCCGAAATCCGTCGGCTGCGGTTCGAGCGTGGTCGCGGCTGCCGGGTCGACGCGCTTCTCACCGCCGACGGACGTGCGACACCGCTGGGCGTAGCCAGACGGCGGGCAACGGCGGCCGCCGGTCTCGCAGTCGCTCCATGTGATCGGCTTTCGGCACCGCCCGTGCTGCCCTAGGCGGCGACCGGCCCGACCCACGCCACCGTTCGACGGCGCAAGCGGTAGCGAGGCCCGAATAGCCGAGCATGGCGCGCGATAGGCAGCCGGAGGTCGAGTGCATCGCCAGTCTCGGTTGCTACCTCGCGACGTCACTGATTGACCGCGCTGGGTGCGGGGCATACGCTAGGCCGAGAGACGCGGGCGCGTACAGGAGGATCGGAGAATGGACGCGCGCGAGCCTGTCGGTACGGTCCGGGACTTGTGGGGATTTCCGGTGAAGTCCATGCTCGGCGAACAGCTCGACGCGGCCGACCTGAGCAGGCGCGGCGTCGTCGGCGACCGCGCTTACGCGGTGGTCGACAAGCACACGGGCAAGGTCGCGAGCGCCAAGCACGCGAAGCTGTGGCCCGACTTGCTGAAGTGCCGAGCCGCATTCGTCGAGCCGCCGCGCGAGGGCGCTGACATCCCGCCGGCCCGCATGGAATTGGCCGACGGGACAACGGTGCAGAGCGACGCGCCGGATGTCGACGCGGTCCTGTCGCGCTTCTTCGGGCGCGAAGTGGAGCTGGCCGCGGCCGCAGACAACGGCTACACGATCGATCAGCACCACCCTGATGTCGAGGACTACGATCCCGACGGACACCAGGACGAGGTCGTGGAGGCGCAGCTCGGTGCGGCGTTTTTCAACGAGCGGGGACTCCCTCCGCTGTCCCGGAAGACTCGTTCGTCGATCTCTACCCGATCAGCGTGCTGACGACGTCGACGCTCGACCGGCTCGGCGAAATCGAGCCTGAGAGCAGCTTCGACGTGCGGCGCTTCCGTATGAAGTGTTCGCGCCGTCAGCGGCGGCTGGTCCAATGTTCTTTCACCGAGGTACAGCGCCGCGCCGACCGCGGCCGCTCCCCTGAGGAACTGTCGCCGGCTCGCGCGTACCGCGCGATTCTGACAAGCGCGCTTGGGCGGCCCGCCTCCCCTGTTGCGAGGACAAGCCGGACCGCGCGCTCAAGCGTTCACCCCCAGGCCGCCCGGGGCGGCGGCTAATACCACTTCCCGCGCGCGAATCCTCCGAACGCGATCAGCCCGACGAGGACGATGATGAGCCCGATCCAGAAGCTCCACACGATCATCAGGACGATGCCGACGATCACGATGACGCCGCCGAGCGTTATAACGCCGACCGCGCCGCCACGTCCCGAGTCTGCCATGTACGCCTCCTTGTCGCGAGCGACCCATGATGCCCACGCCGCCGGACACAGCGTACTGCGGCGGCCGCTCGGCGAGCGCGACGATGGCGCCTCAGCGGCGAGGAGTTCGGACAGAGGCTGCGGCGCAACGTCGGCTGACGCGGCGTGTTCCAAACACACCGCGGGACTCCGCGCCGCGATAGCGCTGGCCCGCGGCTGCGCTGCTGACGGCGCTCGCTCATTCGCGGCGGCGGCGACGCTGGACGGGACCCGATCCACGACGCGCACGAACCAACGAGCCCGGACGGCATCGGCGTATTCGGCGCCGCGATTGTCCTGCTGATCGTTTTCGGCTCGATAGTGGCGGCCGGCTGCCGCTCGCGTCCGCTTGACGCCGCGAGCCTTTTGCGCCAGAGCCGCGGCGCTTGGATGACCGCAATCGGCGCTCGAGCAGGTCCCGCATTCGAGGACGCCTTCACGCCGCGCGTGACGGGCTCGCGCGGCGAGGTGTGCGCGCGCAAAGATTGCGTTGATCGCCACCGCCGAGACTGAGATCGCAGCAGCAGGGTTGAGCGAGGCCGAGGCCGCGCGGCGCCTCGAGGAGCGCGGGGAGCCACCGCGTCCCCGCTCGAGTCGCTCGTACGCGTCGATCGCGCGCGCCAACACGCTCACCATCCCGAATGCGATCCTGGCCTTCTTCGGCATGCTGACGCTCACCTTCGGGGCGTGGCAGGATGCGCTATTCGTCGGGGTCCTGGTCTCGAACATCGCGATTGGGTCGTTCCAGGAGATCCGCTCCAAGCGGGCGCTAGATGGGCTCGCGGCGCTGGTCGCGCCGGAGGCGGTCGTCATCCGCGACGGAGTCGACCGGCGCGTACCCGCAGAGGAGGTCGTCGTCGGGGACCTAGTGCGGTTGGCGGCCGGGGATCAGGTGGTCGCCGACGGCAGGGTCGTGGGGGCCGATGGGCTCGCCGTCGACGAGGCCAACCTGACTGGCGAGTCCGAGCCCGCGGTCCGCGGGCCTGGGGAACGGGTGTGGTCGGGCTCCTACGCTGTTGAGGGTGCTGCGCTCTTTGTGGCCACGGCCGTTGGTCCGGACAGCCGTGCGGGGCGGCTTACGGCCACGGCGCGCGCGTTTCGCCATCCGCGCTCGCCGCTAGAGCGCGCCAACGATCGGTTGCTGGTGTGGCTCGTTGCGCTTGCGCTTCCGCTGGCGGTCGGGCTCGGGGTGTCGGTGCTATCCCGAGTCGCGGACGGCGAGGCGCGGGTGCAGGCGATGACTGCGGGGATCGTGAACCTGGTCCCCGAGGGCCTGATTCTCCTGATCAGCCTCACCGCGGCCGTGTCGGCGTTCAAGATGGCCCAGCGGAGCGTGCTCGCCCAACAGCTCAATGCGATCGAGTCGCTGGCGTCGGTCGACGTTGTCCTGACCGATAAGACAGGCACACTGACCGAGCCCAGCTTGCGGGTGGTCGGGCTGGTGCCCGCTGACGGTACGGACGAAGCGACGCTCGCGCGGGAGCTGGCCCGCTACGCCGCCAGTGCAACTCTGCGGAACGCAACCCTGGAGGCGATTGCCGAGGCCGAGCTCGCGGAGGCCGGCGGCGGCCCGGTGGTGGCGCAGGTGCCGTTCTCGTCGCGTCGGCGCTGGAGCGCGCTCGACCTGGGCGACGAGCGCCTGGTGCTGGGGGCGCCGGAGCGATTTGCGGACTCCGAAGCCGCGCTCGATGGGCGTGCGCGTGAGGAGGCCGGTGCCGGGCGGCGCGTGCTGGCGCTCGGGCGCACCGAGTCGCCACTGCCGTCGGCTGGCCCGAACCCGCCGTTCCCCGAGCATGTGCGGGCGCTCGGGCTCGTCGTGCTCGCCGAGCGTCTGCGCCCCAACGCGGCCGATACCGTCGCCTTCTTTGCCGCCCAGGGCGTCGAGCTCAAGGTGCTGTCGGGCGACGCGCCCGCTACCGCGGGCGCGATCGCGCGCGACGCCGGAGTGCCGGGATCCGCGCCCGCTCTCGACGGCGAGGCGCTGCCGAGCGAGCCGTCAGAGCTGCGCGACGCAATCCTGTCCGCGCCCGCGGTCGGCCGGATCTCGCCGGAGGGCAAGCGCGCAGTCGTTGACGCGCTCGCCGAGGCCAAGCGCTACGTGGCCATGGTGGGCGACGGCGTCAACGACGTAGGCGCACTCAAGGCGGCGCGCCTTGCAATCGCGCAGGGCTCAGGGGCGCAGATGTCGCGCGCTGTCGCAGACCTCGTGCTCGTTCGTGGCGACTTCGCGCTCGTCCCCGCGATGGTCGCCGAGGGGCGCCAGATCCTGCGCAACATTCAGCGCGTGGCGCGCCTGTTCGTGACCAAGACGGTGTTCACAGCGCTACTGGGGCTTGCGGTGGCGATTCCGACCGCAACCTTCCCGCTCCTCCCGCGCCAGTTCACGCTCGCGTCCACGGTCACGATCGGCATCCCCGCGTTCATCCTCGCGCTGGCCCCGAGCTCGGGGCCGTGGCGGCCGGAGGGGTTCCTGCGGTCGGTCGCCCGCTTCGCGATCCCGGCGGGGCTGGCAGTAGGCATCGGCATCGTCGCCGGCTACCTACTGGCGCGCTACGGCCTCGACCTGGGACTGCGGGACTCGCGCACCGTCGCGACCGGGATCGCGGTCGTGTGCGGGCTCGCCGTCGTGATCCGGCTCGAGGCGCGCGAGCGCGGGCGCCGGCTCCTCGCGGTATGCGCGCTGTGCGCCGCAATGGCGATGCTGTTCGCCCTGGCGCTCGTCGTGCCGGCCCTCCGCGAGTTCTACGAGTTCTCTCCGCTCACCGCGGAGACGGTCGCGGCCTGGACGGTCGGAGCGGCGCTCGGGATCGGCGGCATGATGGGCAGCTTGCGCCTACTGGGCGTTCCCTAACCGTCGGATTCCCGTCACGGCGCATCTCGGCAGCCGGGCTGCCTCGGAGAGGCCCTGGCTTTGCCGACCGGTCTCGCGACGGGTGCCTAGCGGCGGACACCCATCTCCGCGGAAGGTCCACGGCAGCCGCGCCGGATCAGGACGCGGGCTGGCGTCATCGAGGTTCGAGTCGTCGTGGGCCGAGCGCAGTCGGACCGAGTTGGTGAGCGGGGTAGAGCAGCTCGGGCGGATGCGCCGCGACCCAACGCGGCCTTCAGCTAGGGCTACGGTTCCCGGGCCGGGGTTGTGGACGTCGACTCGTCTGACTCGACGCTGCCCTCGGGCAGCTCGTCCCTGTTCTGACCGCTGACCGAGTCTTTGAACTCACGCATTCCGCTTCCGAGAGAGCGACCCAAGTCGGGCAGGCGCTTTGGGCCGAAAACGATCAGCACGATCAGGAGAATGACCACGAGCTCGCCAGGACCTGGTGTGAACATCGTTGGGCGCATGGTAGCTGGCGACCCTGTCTCCTCTTCCGGTACTCGGCGTGCGAGCGCGTGCGCTCGGGATGTCGTCGCCGGCTCACCATGACCGCGCCGATCGCCACGCGGCGGCGTGGCGCGGACACCGGCGGGTCCGCCGGTCTTCGGCGCGCGGCTGCTCTTTCGGCGGCATGTGCTGCTCCCGCTTGTGCAGGTGCAGCCGGCCCCGCGGGGAGCACGACGGAGATTTCGGGGTCGATCAAGCCAGCGGAGGCGTAGTTCTGCGCCGGGATGTCAGCCAGTGCCGATCGCGCCGGTGACGTCCCTTAGGGCCTGCATGGCGGGCTTCGGCGAGCCGTCTTTGCGCAGCAGCCCGGTGTGCAGGCCCCAGTGGTCGCGCGATCCGGGCGTTGGCGAGACGTCGCGCCAGTTGAAGTAGAAGATGCCGTCGAGCCTCAGCCGGCTGCGGTCGCGCGCGAGCTCGGTGATTGTCCTGCTAATCAGGGAGGCCTGTGCCGTCTCGCCGACGACAAGGGGCCGAGTCGATGGGCCGCCAGTGGCCCAGCCCAGCTCGCTCACGAGCGTGCGGGCGGGGTCGCCGTTCCGGCGCAGCTCGCGGACGGCGCGGTTGATCTGCGCGATGACCTGCTCGGAGCGGGGCGCGTACGGGTGGAGTGCCAGTACGTCGAACGTTCCCTTCGCCCCGGCGCGGTACATGCCGTTGAGGAAGGGCACGAGCTTGATCCCGAGCTCGCTCTCGTTCAGCCCGGCCGTGACGACCTTGGCGCCTGGGTCCACCGTCTTGATCTCCCGCGCGACCGTGCCCAGCATGGCGGCGTACTCGCCCGGGTTTGGGCCACTCGGCCAGTAGGCGGGGATGTTCGGCTCGTTCCAGATCTGCCACGAGCGGATCGGGAGCTGGGGCAGGTCGGGGCGTTCGCGCCAGAACGCGCCGGCGGGGCCGTAGCGGCGCACGAGCGCGGCGGCGAACACGGCGAAGTCGGCGTAGTTGGCGGGCGGGTAGGTTCCGCGCCGCGCGCCGGTTGCCGGTCGTGCCGAGCGGAATGCCGGCGGGTCGAAGAGGATCGGCAGGACGGTCATGTTCGCGTTGGCGGCGGCCGCCACGTACCCGTCGTAGAGCGAGAAGTCGTACCGGCCTGGCTGAGGCTCGATCAGCGACCAGTAGAACGACTGGCGCAGCATGCGCGCGCCGGTGCCGGCGATCGCGGCGATCGTGCGCTGGCGGCTCGGGTCGGAATCCGTGCCCCAGAACGCGTCGTCTGAGACAAGCCCTATGAAGCGGGCAGGGACGGGGCCCGTGGCGGCGCCGGCACGCAAGCGATCGCGCGACGCGTTGCCTCGGATGGCGAGCCGCCTGAGCTTCGCCTGCACCTGCTTACGGATCTGGGCTTTCCGCAGATGGCGCTCCCGGGCGTCGAGCTTTCGTGCCGCGGGCTTGGCGGCGTGCGCGGCAGAAGTAGCCGTAAACGCCGCGAGCAGGGCGACGAGCACGGCCGTGACCAGCACGGACGCAGCCATTGCTCGCGGCAAGGAGGGTTGCCGGGGTGGGCGCATCCCGCGGCTGCATCGGAGCCCGCAGCCGTGTCCACGAAAGTCCAGAGCCAGCTCTGGGCGATATGTCCAGCCGCCTCAAACCCTCGTCCAGCGAAGCGCAATTCGGGCCTGGACGGTTGTCCGAGTCGCGCGTCGCTTCGATATGTTCGAAAGTCGTCGTGGCAGAGCCGGATTGAAACGACACGGTCTGACCTCCGGCTCCATCCGGAGCCTCCAGGTGTCCGCGACCACGACGTCGAGGCCTGCCTTCACACTCGAGGGCAGGGCGCCGTCACGCCACACAGGATCGACGGTTCGAGCTCGCCCATGGCGGCGCCGGGGCGACGCAGCCGGCGGGTGACGAGCACTTCGCGCCGTCGACCGGTCGTATCCGTGACGCGGGCACGGCTCGGCATCGCCCGCGGCGGGAGCAGCGGCTCGATCGCGGCAATCCAGCGCTCCGATCGGGTCGGCGGTGTGTTTCGCCTACGAACTCGCCCGTACGACCCGATAACCGAGGAGGACTCTCGTGAGCTCGAGACCGCGCCGGCTGCCGTCTCCAGCGCTTGTGGTTGCTGTGATCGCGCTGTTCGTTTCGCTGAGCGGCGTGTCATACGGGCTCGCCCGAGGGGTAATCGGCAGCCGCGAGATCAAGGACAACGAGATCCGCAGCCGCGACATCCGCAACAACGAGATCCGCAGCATCGACATCCGCAACAACCAGGTGCGCGGGCGCGACATCCGCAACAGCACCATCCAAGGCCGCGATGTCGCGCTCAACACGCTCACCGGCGAGGACATCAACGAGTCGACGCTCGCCAAGGTGCCGTCGGCGGCCGTCGCCGACAGCGCCGCCGTCGCTGGAAGCGCGGTTGCTGCCGACAGCGTTGGCGGGCTCAGCCTAAGGAAGCTGTTCGTCAAACAGTCGCCGGGGACGGCCGCGACCGAGGTTCAGAGCGGTGCGGGCTACGTGCTCGAGGCCGGCTGCACGCCGACCGGGGGTGTCCTGCGGCTCCGCGGCGCCAGCGGCGCCTCAGCGACGAACGTCACGGTCCACGGAAACGGGCAGGGCGGCGGCGGGGCGTTCTTCGACTCCGACCCCAACCTCGGGCCGAGCGACCAGCTCGACCTGCTGGGCGGCAACGATCGCGGCGCCGGCACGGCGGTCGTCTCGACCACGTCCGGGGTAGTGACCACGCTCGTATACGCGCTCGAGAGCTCGCCCGCGTTCCAGGGCGAGGCGGTCTGTGCGCTGAGGGCCGTCGTGACCGCCGGCTAGCGCCCCGCATGGGCGCGCGCAGCGCGCCGGCGAGCCGAAACGCGGGTGACGACCTCGCAGCCGACCAGCACGTCGAAGCGGTCGGCCTCGACCGTGTCGCGGCCGGGGCCGCAGAGGACCCGGTCGCGCTCGCCGTCGCGAACGTAAATGAGATCGTCGCCCGAACCGGCTGCAATCGCGTCGCGGCCGGGACCGCCACGGATGCGGTCGGAACCGTCGCCCGTACGGATCTCGTCGTCGCCCGGGCCGCCGCTGACTTCGAACGTCCCGTCGGTTGCGTTGATGACGTCGTCGCCACCACCACCGATGATCGTCGCGTTGCCCGCGCCCGCGCTGATCCAATCAGCGCCCGAGCCGCCGTCGACGAAGTCGATGCCGAGGCTCGCATAGATGCGGTCGCGCCCGGCACCGCCGAAGATGCGGTCGTTGCCCGCCTGGCCGAACAGCGTGTCGGCGCCCTGGCCGCCGAGCACGAGGTCGTCGCCGGCGCCCGCGTAGATCACGTCAGCGCCGCCGCCGCCACTGAGCTGATCATTGCCAGTCCCCCCGATCAGCAGGTCCGCGCCCGGGCCGCCGTCGACGAGGTCGTCGCCGGGCCCGGCTTCGAGGTAGTCGCTCCCGCCTGCGCCGGTGACGCGGTCATCACCGCCCTCGGCGTAAATCTGGTCCGCCTCCGCGCCACCGCGAAGCTCGTCGGGCCCCTCCGTCCCAATCAGCGTCGCCGCCGCCGCGACTGGCGCGAGCGCCGCCAGGAGCGCAGCCGCTGCGAGAGCTGTGGCAGAGCGGCATCGCATAGTGTGCTTGGAACACATCGCGCCCGCCGGGGTTGCGTCCGAGGTGGCGGCACGACACCGCGCTACGCGCCGGGTTCGCCGGGTCGCCCGCCGCCGCTGCGCGGGCGCTCGTCGAGGCGGCCGCAGCACGGGGTCGCTGCGCCAGTCCGCTGCGCGATCACCGGCATCGGGGTACAGGGGCCCGACCTGGCGGGCCCCTCGGCCCTCGTCCGCAAGTCTCGCTGCAGGGGCAGTTTAGGACCGCGAGCAGAGGAGAATTCGGAGACGTCATTGACTAGGCCCACGCTTTGCATCGCAACCTGTCTGGCGGCGGCGCTTGCATGGGTTGACGCCGCCGGCGCCCAGTCCCAGTACCCGCTGCCGACGCCGGTGCCAGTGCCGGCCGACTGCCCAGCGCCGCAGAACCGGATCATCGGCACCGAGGGCAACGACCTGCGGGGCGGCACGCCGCTCAACGATCTGATGTACGGGCTCGGCGGCGACGACGTCTTCGAGGCCCGCTCGGGCGACGACTGCATGCTCGTGGGCACCGGTAACGACCGCGCCTTGGGCAACGAGGGCGACGACCTCATCTTCGGCGAGTCCGGCAATGATCGGCTGTTCGGCAACGACGGGAGCGACCGCCTCAGCGGCGGCCCTGGCAACGACTACCTGGACGGCGGCGACAGCAACGACGGCATCGGCGGACACGGCGGCAACGACGTGCTCGTCGGTGGGAACGGCCGCGACCGGCTCGAGGGCGGGCCGGGCGCGGATCGCATCTCCGCCGGCGGGGGGAGCGACATAGCCGAGGGCGGCTCGGGGAATGATCGCATCGCAGGAGGGCCCCAGGACGACATTCTCAAGGGCGGGCGCGGCGACGACGTGATCCGCGGCGATTCCGGCAACGACCGGATCAGTGGCGGCCCCGACGACGATGTCCTGCGCGGGGGTGGGGGCCGTGACCGGATCTCCGGCGGGAGCGGAAACGATCGCATCTTCGCTCGCGACGGCGCTGTCGACCGAATCGTCTGTGGCCGCGGGCGCGACATGGTGATCGCGGACCGGAGCGACATAGTTGGCGCGAGCTGCGAAGTCGTCCGGCGGCGCTAGCTACCCGGATTCGCAGTCGACGGGTAGCGCGCCCAACAGCGCTCGCGTGAGTGCCAAACAGCCGAGCGACGTTGCGCGCGTCGCGACTCGCACCGGTCGCCGCGGAGCCACTGCTGCGGCAGGCAGTCGACCATGTGGGCGCGGATGAAGCCGCCGCCGTGACCACGACTTCCGGGGCCCGACGCACGGCACGCACACGCCCGGGAGGCGCGGTTCGGTCTTGTGCCCGGGTTCGGAGTGTCCAACGCGGGCATCGACATCGTCGCGAACGCGGTTGTGGTCGAAATCACGCCAGAGGGCATCCCAATCGTTGAATTCATCGAGTCGACCGTCGTCATCAGCGATGGCAACCGCAACAGCGACGAGGAGGTCTTCAGCGCGATCTGCGCTGCGCTCGGCCCGGCCTAGGCGCCCGCGGATTGCTGCTCCCGCCTGGAGGCAGACGCGGAGCCGAGCTAGTCGGAGTGCCGCTTTGCGCGGAGGGTGTCGCATAAACCGGGGTTGTCCGGTCGGGTCTGGACGATTTCAGGCATGGGCCAGAACTTCATTGCGTGTGATCGTGATCACGAGTTGTTGCTTCCGCCGAGCTTGAGGGAG
>Ga0126307_10003856_pt1 | contig 10338 bp, 10 predicted proteins | sample Plot28_FD_89955 | JGI IMG/M metagenome (GOLD analysis project Ga0126307, IMG submission 89955) | Serpentine soil microbial communities from UC McLaughlin Reserve, CA, USA - Plot28 | ecosystem: Environmental > Terrestrial > Soil > Grasslands | place: USA: UC McLaughlin Reserve, Lake County...
CGGCCGTCGAGGTGCGGCAGCACGCCCATCCAGATGGTGGGCACCCCAGCGGTCATGGTGACCCGCTCCTCCTCGATCATGGCGGCGAGCTTGTCCGGCGCCATCTGCGGGCCCGGCAGCACCAGCTCGGCACCGGCGAACAGCGGCGCGTTGCCCCAGCCCCAGGCGTTCGCGTGGAACATCGGCACGACCGGCAGCACCCGGTCCCGCTCGGCCATCGCGATGCCGGCGGCCGCGTTGAGGACGCCGAGCGAGTGCAGGTAGATCGAGCGGTGGGAGTAGACGACGCCCTTGGGGTTGCCGGTGGTGCCGGACGTGTAGCACATGGAGGCCGCCGCATTTTCGTCGTCGACGGCGAAGCGGGCCGGCGCCGCGTCGGCGAGCAGGTCCTCCAGCCGCTGCACCCGCCGGTCGTCCGGGATGTCGGTCGGGGCGCCGTCGTCCATCACCACCACGTGCCGGACGGTCTCGAAGGTGTCTGCGAGCTTCCAGAAGAGCGGCAGCAGCGACCGGTCGACGAAGACCACGTCGTCCTCGGCGTGATTGACGACGTAGGTGAGCTGCTCCGGGAAGAGCCGGATGTTCAGCGTGTGCAGCACCCGGCCGGAGCACGGGGCCGCCCAGTAGAGCCCGAGGTGGTCCGCGGTGTTCCAGGCGAAGGTGCCGACCCGGCCGTCCGCCGGCACGCCGAGCGCGTCCAGCACGCCGCCCAGGCGCCGGGTCCGGTCGGCCCACTCGGCGATCGTGGTGCGCTCCCGACCCGTCGCCGTCCCCCACACGATCTGCTTGCCACCGAAAAGCCGCTCGGCCCGGTCGAAGACCGGCGGGAGTGTCAGCGGGTAGTCCTGCATCAGTCCCTGCACGACGGCCTCCTCGCCCTCGGATCGATGCCCTCGGATCGATCACTTGCCCCGAAGCCTGCCATGCCGTGCGCTTCGAGGCACGACCCGTCCACAAGCGGGCGAAGCAGCCGGCCGGCATCGGCGAGTCAGGGCGGTCGCGGTCAGCCGGCGAAGGGGCCCGGCGAAGGGGGCCCGCCGAAGGGGGCCCGGCGAAGGGGCCCGGCGAAGGGGGCCCGGCGAAGGGGGCGAGGTCGTCGAGGTCGGTGGCGGCGAAGCCGTCCGCGGTCACGGCTCCGGCCGAGCTCAGCCGGTCCAGAACGGGCGCAGCTCCAGCAGGCCGAACGGGGCGACCGGGTGCTTCGCGGCGATCTCGATCGCCTCGTCCAGGTCGGCGCAGTCCAGCACGTCGAAGCCGGCGATCTGCTCCTTGGTCTCCGCGAACGGGCCGTCGGTGAGGACGGTCTGCCCGTTCCGGACCCGGACCGTGGTCGCCTCCGCCGGCGGGCGCAGCCGGTCGCCGTCCAGCCGGCGCGGCCCGGCCTCGGCCACCCAGGCCTCGGCGGCATCCGGGCCGCCCGAGTCCACCGGGTCGTCTTCCCGGCTCAGGTCGACCGACCCGTCCACGCACACCAGCATCAGGTACTTCATCCCGGCCTCCTCGTCGGTCAGCGTCCGGTGGATGACGAACGGCCGCCGCCCGGATCGACACTCACCGGCAGGCTGGCCAGCCCGCGCAGCACGAACTCGGGTCGCCGGACCGGCTCGCCGGCCAACGCGAGCCGCGGGAAGCGGCCGAGCAGAGTGGCCAGCGCGACCTGCAGCTCGACCCGGGCCAGCGGGGCGCCGAGGCAGTAGTGGATGCCGGCGCCGAAGCCGAGGTGCGGGTTGACCACCCGGCCCACGTCGAGCCGGTCCGGGTCGGCGAAGACCGCGGGGTCCCGGTTCGCCGCGCCGAGCAGAGCGGCGATCTTCTGCCCGGCGCGGACGGTGACGCCGGCGACCTCGGCGTCCTGCTTCGCGGTCCGCTCGAACAGGTGCAGCGGCGAGTCGTACCGGATCAGCTCCTCGACGGCGGGCTCCAGCAGCCCTGGCTCGGCGCGCAGCCGAGCCAGCTGGTCGGGGTGCCGAAGCAGTGCCAGCACCCCGTTGCCGACCACGTTCACGCTCGCCTCGTGCCCGGCCATCTGCAGGAGCACCGCGGTGGCGACCAGCTCGTCCTCGCTCAGCCGCGATCCGTCCGCGTCGCGGATCCCGATCAGCTCGGAGAGCAGGTCGTCGCCCGGCTCGCGCCGCCGGTACGCGATCAGCGACCGGACGTAGTCGACGTACTCGGCGGCGGCCCGCTCGGCCGCCACCCGGGTCTCCCGGGTGACCCGGTACTCGTACAGCTTGACGATGGCGTTGGACCACGGCCGGAGCAGCCCGCGGTCGGAGTCGGGCACCCCGAGCAGCGCGGCGATGACCGCGACCGGGAGCGGCTCGGCGTACGCGGGCAGCAGATCCACCGTCGCCGGGAAGTGGTCGGCCAGCCCGTCGGCCAGCTCGCCGGCCACCGCGGCGATCCGCGGCCGCAGCCGCTCCACCTGGCCGCGCCCGAAGCCGGCCGCCACCAGCCGGCGGAGCCGGGTGTGCACCGGCGGCTCGTTCTCCAGCATCGAGTGCACGTGCAGCAGCGTGTACGCCGGCAGCGACTCCGCCGGCCAGCGCAGCGTCCAGATCCGGCCCAGCCGGCGGTCCCGGAGCACCGCGTCGGCCTCCGCGTAGCCGTAGGTCACGTACATCCCGAGCCCGTCGTGCCACGACGCGCGCGCTCGGGCGCGTTCGGCGGCGAAGACCGGGTACGGATCGGCCAAGACGGCCGGAGCGGCCGGATCGAAGTCCACGACCTGGAACGGTAGGACGAGTACAGCCATGGGGGGCAGGCCCGGGCGACCGCTGGTCATCGCGCACCGTGGCTCCTCGCACGCCCTGGCGGAGCACACCCTGGGCTCCTATCTGCGGGCGCTGGACGAGGGCGCGGACGGGCTGGAGTGCGACGTCCGGCTGACCCGGGACGGCCACCTGGTGTGCGTGCACGACCGCCGGGTGGACCGCACCTCGTCGGGGCGCGGCCTGGTCTCCGAGTTCGACCTGGACGACCTGCGGGGGCTGGACTTCGGCTCCTGGCACACCGAGCTGCCCGGCTCCGCGGACGACCTGGTCGAGCGCCGCCCCTTCATCGAGGAGCGGGACACCAGGGAGGCGCCGGTGCTCACCCTGGAGCGGCTGCTGGAGACGGTCGGGGCGGCCGGCCGGCCGGTGCGGCTGCTCATCGAGACCAAGCACCCGACCCGGTACGCCGGGCTGGTCGAGCAGCAGCTGGTCCGGATGCTGGACCGGTTCGGGCTGGCCACCCCGGCCGACCCGGCTGCGTCGCCGGTCAGCGTGATGAGCTTCGCACCGGTCGCGCTGCGCCGGGTCCGGTTGCTGGCGCCGCAGCTGCCGACCGTGCAGCTCTACGACCAGGTTCCGGTGCTGCGCCGGGACGGCTCGCAGTCCCGGGCCGCGGACGTCGCCGGTCCCGGCGTGCACATCCTGCGGACCGACCCCGGCTACGTACGCCGGGTGCATGCCCGCGGGCACCGCGTCTACGTGTGGACGGTCGATGAGCCGGCCGACATCGACCTGGTGCTCGGTCTCGGCGTGGACGCCGTGATCACGAACCGGCCGACGGACGTGCTGGCTCGGCTGGCGGAAGGGAATCAGTCCGACTGATCGCCGCACCGGTGTGGTGGGCGACGATCCGGGACAGCAGCTTCTCCAGCTCGGAGCGCTCGTCGTCGTCGAGGGGCGCCAGCACCTCCTCGTTGGCCTCGCGGGCGATCTGGCGCAGCCTCGCCACGGCGAGCTGACCCCGCGCGGTGACCTCCAGCGCGTACCGCCGGCGGTCGGCGGGGTCCCGCCGCCGTTCCAGCAGCCCGGCCCGCTCGAGGATGTCCACGAGCGTGACGAGGTCGCTCGGGTCGAGCAGCAGGACGGAGCTCACCTCGCGCTGGGAGACCGGCTCCAGCTGGGCCACCGTGTCGAGCACGCCGATGCAGCCGGGCCGGAACCCGGCTTCGATCGCCCACTTCTCCTGGGCCATCCGCTCGGCCATCGCCCGCCGGGTCAGCTGCGCGAGCCGGTGCGTCAGCGTGGCGACGTCCCGCTCCGGCATGCGGTCATCATAAGGCGCTTGACCGAGGGAATGGGCAATGGTGGGATGCTCCCATGGATTCGCGACCGCCGGCCGTCGAAGTGGCTGGGCTGGAGAAGCGCTACGGGGACGTCGAGGCGGTCCGGGGCGTCGACTTCCGGGTGGAGGCGGGCGAGACGTTCGGCTTCCTGGGACCCAACGGGGCCGGCAAGTCCACCACCATCAACATCCTCTGCACGCTGGCCCGGGCCACCGCCGGGTCGGCCCGGGTCGCCGGCTACGACGTTGCGACCCAGCGGGACGAGGTGCGCCGGTCGATCGGGCTCGTATTCCAGGACGCGACGCTGGACGTCGACCTGACCGCCGAGCAGAACCTGCGCTTCCACGCCGAGCTCTACGGGGTGCCCCGGGCCCTGCTCGGCCAGCGGGTCGACGACATGCTCCGGATGGTCGGACTGACCGAGCGCCGCGACAGCGTCGTGCAGACCTTCTCCGGCGGCATGCGGCGCCGGCTGGAGATCGCCCGCGGCCTGCTGCACTCGCCGCGCGTGCTCTTCCTGGACGAGCCCACCATCGGGCTCGACCCGCAGAGCCGGGCGTCGGTGTGGGACTACATCCGGGCGCTGCGCGAGCGGGAGGACATCACCGTCTTCCTCACCACCCACTACATGGACGAGGCGGAGCACTGCGACCGCATCGCGATCATGGACACCGGGCGGATCGTCGCCCTGGACACCCCGGAGGCCCTCAAGGCCGGCATCGGCAAGGACCGTGTGCAGATCACCACCGCCGACGACGAGGCGGCCATCGCCGCGCTGCGCCGCCGCTTCGGCCTCGAGGCCGGCATGCACTCCGGCGAGGTGACCTTCTCGGTCGCCGACGGGGAGCGCTTCGTGCCCCGCCTGTTCGCCGAGCTGGGGGTTCCGATCCGCTCGGTCAGCGTGGCCAGCCCGAGCTTGGACGACGTCTTCCTGGCCCACACCGGCAACACCATCCGGGATGCGGAGAGCACCACCGCCGACCGGATCCCCGCCATGTTCCGCGCCGGGAGGCGATGAGCGTGACCATGTCCACTCCGGGTGCCCGGCCCGCCCCGCCGCCGGGTGCCGACGGACCGGTGCCCGCCGTTCCGGCCGCGACCGAGCCGGTGTTGACGGGGCCCACCGACGGCGACGGTCCCCTCGACGCCGGCGGGCTCGGCAGCCCCGGCGACGGCAGCGACCCCGGCCTCGGCAGACCCGGCGGCGGCAGCGACCCCGGCGGCGGCAGCGCGGCGGCCGTGGCGGCCGCGGTGGCGACCGCGCCGATCGCCCCGGTCCGGCTGGCCTCGGCCGGCCCGCGGCACACGCTGCGCGCGGTCAAGGTGGTCTGGCAGCGGGAGATGATCCGCTTCTTCCGGGACCGCGGCCGGCTGGTGTCCGGACTGGCCCAGCCACTGCTGCTGCTCTTCGTGCTCGGCAGCGGGCTGTCGGGCCTGGTCCAGACCGGGACCGGCGGGGTCGCCTTCACCACCTTCCTCTTCCCGGGGATCCTGGCCACCTCGACGCTGTTCACCGCGATCTTCGCCGGGATCTCCATCGTCTGGGACCGCGAGTTCGGCTTCCTGAGGGAGATGCTGGTGGCGCCGGTGCCCCGCACCGCGATCCTGGTCGGCAAGTGCTTCGGCGGCGCGACGGTGGCCACCGCGCAGGCGGCCATCCTGCTCGCGCTCGCCGGCCTGGTCGGGGTGCCGTACGACCCGGTGATGATCGTGACGCTGCTGGCGCTGCTCTTCCTGACCGCGCTGGCGATCACCGCCTTCGGCCTGATGATCTCCGCTCGGATCAAGCGCTTCCAGGCGGTCATGCCGATCACCCAGCTCGTGCTGACGCCGATGATGTTCCTGTCCGGGTCCATGTTCCCCCTGTTCGGGCTGCCCGTCTGGCTGGCGGTGCTGACCCGGGTCAACCCGCTGACCTATGCGGTGGAGCCGATGCGGCACACCGTCTTCGACCAACTCGACCTGGACCCGACCACGCGGGCGAGGCTCGACCCGGGGATCAGTTGGGGCGACTGGCTGGTGCCGGTGTGGTTGCAGGTGCTCGTGGTGGCCGCGTTGGGGCTGGGCATGCTCGGCGTCGCGGCGGCGCAGTTCCGCCGGCCGGACTGAGTCATCCAGGAGGCTGAGTCATCCGCTCCCCCGCTCACGCCAGCCGGTCCGCGAGCGCCCGGCCGAGCGCCCGCCCGGACGCCCACGCCGTCTCCACCCGCGGCTGGCCCCACCCGTCGCCGCACAGGCCGACCATGGTCTCGCCCAGGTGGCACGGCTCGTCGTGGGGTTGCGCCGGCCGGGACAGCGACCATCGCTGCAGGTGTACCCAGTCCGGACGGCTGTCGATCTCCATCACGCGCAGCAGCGCGGCGAGCGCCGGCTCGGTCGCGGCGCCGGGGCGGTCCAGGTGCAGCCCGGCGAAGTCCGCGGTGGTGTGCGCCACCAGCACTGCCGCGCCGTCGCCACGGCGCCGCCCGTCATCGGCCACCCAGGACAGCACCGGGTCGTCGTTGACGAATACGCCGTCCACGTCCGGCCACTCCCGCCGGGGCCAGCCGGCGGCCAGCGCGAGCGCCGGCAGCGACTCCCGGTCCCGGACCGCCTCGACCTCCGCGGCCAGCTCGACCGCGAGCAGGTCGGACGCCTGCGGATCCGGCATCGCCAGCACCACCGCGCCGGCCCGGTCGCCGTCCACGGTCGGTCCGGGACCGACGCCGGCGACCTCGGTCCGGGTGGCGACGTCGAGCCCGGCCGCCAGGTCCTCGACCAGGCTGCGCAGCCCGCCGGTCGCCCCGTAGCGGACCGGTCCGGGCTGGCTCTCCCGCCACCCGCCGGCGTCCCGGACCGCGAACCGGCCGGTCCACCGGCGCGCCAGCCCCCGGTCCAGCCAGGAGTCCACCACCTGCTGGAACTCCGGCGTGCGGCAGGTGAGATACGAGGCGCCGAGGTCGACCTTGCGGCCGTCCAGCGTGCGGGAGGCCAGCCGGCCGCCGGGGACGTGCGAGCGCTCGCGCACCTGGACGGGGATCCCGTGTGCGGTCAGCTCTCGCGCGCAGGAGACGCCGGCGATCCCGGCTCCGATCACGACGACGGGCAGCACCCGCCCATCCTCCGGGCCCGCGGGCGTGCCCGCAGCCGGGCACGCCCGCGCGCCGGCGTGGTTACCGTCCCGGATCCCGGGGGATATCCCCTGAGTCCCGGGACCGTCAAGGAGTGGCGTAAGAGGTGCCGTGCTGCGGATGGTGACGGTCGACCACGCTCCATCCAGCGCCGCGGCGGCACGGCGCGAGCTCGGTGCGGACCTGGCGGCCCGCGGCCTGCCGCGCGAGGTCGTCGACGACGCCGCGCTCATCCTCAGCGAGCTGGTCGGCAACGCGGTGCGGTACGGCCGGCCCCTGCCCGGCAACGTGCTGCAGGTGGCCTGGGCCGTCGAGCCGGACTGCCTGGTGGTCAAGGTCACCGACGGCGGCAGCTCCCAGGTGCCCCACTACCGCCCGGCCGGCCCCTCCGAGGTGCGCGGGCGCGGGCTGACCATCGTGAACGCGCTCGCCCGCACGTGGGGCGTCGACCGGTACGAGAACGGGTTCGGTCCGGCGAGTACGGTCTGGGCCGAGCTGGAGGTCTCGGGCTGGAGGTCTGGGGCCTGTCCTAGGCTCCGACCGTGAGCGGCCGCACCGCCGCCCGCCGCCCGCCGGCCCGGGGTACCGCCGCCGGGTCCGCCCCGGACGTCTCGCCGCGCCAGCCGTGCCCGTGCGGGTCCGGCCGCCGTTACAAGAGCTGCCACGGGGCCGGCGACGTCGTCGTGGCGCGGCCGTTTCGCCGGGCTGGCGGGGGAGTGCGACTGGGTGGCGCTGCGCGAGCTGGTCCCGGCCGCGACCGCGCCGCTGCGACTGGCGACCGGCGACCGGGAGGTCGTGCTCGCCACCGTGCTGCCGCTGGCGCTGCCGGCGATCGTCCGCGCCGACGGCCAGGTGCTGCTCGGGCTGCAGGTGCAGGCCCGGTCCGGGGACGTCAGCCGCGACCTCGCGCACGCGCTGGAGCAGGCGGTGGGCGCGGACCCGGGGACCATGGTGTCCGGCGGGGGGCCGCCCGGGCCCGGCCCGCGGCTGCAGGACCTGCTCGACCCGGCGGCGCCGCTGGAGCCCACCTTGCACGAGGACTTCGGCTTCTGGCTGGAGGGCGACGGCGGCGGGCGGTCCGCCGAGGTGCAGGCCTCCATGGAGCGGGCGAACACCGCGGTGGTGCCGACCGTCCGGCTGGCCGGCGTGGAAGCGGCGTACTGGTGCCGCATCGGCGACCGGGCGCACCTGCGCTGGGTGCTGCCGGACGCGGAGGACCCGCTTCTCGACGGGCTGGCCCGCCTCGCCGCCGCCGGCGAGCTGCCGCTGGCCGAGGGCACCCGATACGCCGGCTCGTTCCGGGCGCACGGGCTGCTGGTGCCGGTCTGGGACCTGCCGCTGGACAAGCCGGCGGAGGCGTGGGCGGGTCCGGCCGCGGCGTTCGCCGACCGGCTGGCCGCCGCGCTGGCCGCCGATGCCCCGCTCACCCCGGCCGAGCGTCGGGCCCGGGATGGCATCCGCGGCCGCCAGCTCACGATCCGCTGATCCGCTGATCCGCCCAGCCGCCGAGCCGCCCAGCCGCGGGGCTGGGCCCCCGAGATCAACGCAGCAGCATCCCGTACTCGGACACCGTCCGGGCCAGCGCCGCGGCCGAGGTCCGGGCGAGCGCGTGCTCGCCGAAGCGGTCGTCCCCGGTCACCTCGGCGACCGCGTACACCGGCGCCGGGAAGCGGGCCACCTCGGCCGCCGTCCCGAAGGCGGCCAGCGCGAGCACCAGTCCGGACAGCTCGCCGGCGAAGACGTCGACCGCGCACGGCCAGCCGGCCAGCCGCACCGGGTAGCGCCGCCACACCAGCACTTCGCCGGGCAGCCGGCGCAGCGCCGCGTACGCCTCCGACCGGAGCCGCTCCACGAGCACCACCCGGGCGGTCCGGTCGCCGCCCATGCACTGGCTGAGGGACAGCTCGGGGCGGGCCGGCGCGACCGGCGACACCATCCGGCGCAGGGCGAGCCGGGTGCCGGCCGGGTAGTGCTCCTCGATCAGCGAGGCGGTCCCCTCGGCGAGCGCGCGCGGCAGCGCGGGCAGCAGGAAGCGGCGCTCGTGCCGCAGCCCGTCGCCCCTGCCGCCAGGCGTCACGTGCCGGCCGGCCCGCCCAGCGGATCCCGGACGATCGGGCAGGACATGCAGCGGGGCCCGCCCCGGCCGCTGCCCAGCTCGCTGCCGGGGATGCGGATGACCTCGATCCCGGCCTCCTCCAGCCGGGCGTTGGTCTCGGTGTTCCGCTCGTACGCCACCGCGAGCTTGGGCGCGATGCAGAGCGTGTTGTTGCCGTCGTCCCACTGCTCGCGCTCGGCGATCACCGGGTCGAGCCCGGTGCCGATCACCCTGATCCGGTCCAGGCCGAGCGCCCGGGCCCCGGCGGCGAGAAAGTGCTCCGCCTCGCCGACGACCAGCTCCCCGGAGCCGCCGTCCGCGGAGGTGACCGGATAGGCCAGGAGGTCGGCGACCGGCGGGTAGAGCGTCACCGCGTCCACGTCGACCATCGTGCAGATCGTGTCGAGGTGCATCGTCGCCCGCTCCTGCCGGATGGGGACGACGAGCACGGAGTCGGCCAGGCCCTCGGCGAAGACCCGGCGCACCAGGGTCTCGACGCCGGCCGGCGTGGTCCGCTGCCCGGTCCCGATTGCGAGCACGCCCGGACCTAGCAGCAGGACGTCGCCGCCTTCCAGCCACTCGGCTCTCGGCTCGTAGAGCGTGCCGGTGCCGGCGAACCGCGGGTGGGCCAGGTAGATGGCCCGCAGGATGGTGGCCTCGCGCCGGCGGGCCGGCATCGACGGGCTGGTGACCGCCACCTCGCCGCGGATCCACACGCTGGAGTCGCGGGTGAACAGCAGGTTGGGCAGCGGCTCGACGACGAAGTCGTGCTCGTCCATCAGCCGGTACGTCAGCCCGCGGCCGGTCTTCAGTTCGCGCTGCGTGAGCCCGCACACCAGCACTCCGGCCAGGTCCGCCGGGTGCAGGTCGGCCAGGTGCGCGCCGACCACCCCGCGCAGCGTCGGACCGAGCCGCGGGTCCTGCAGGACGGCGTCGATGGTCAGCGCGCGCGCTGCGGGCTCGTGCAGCGCCCGCTCCAGCAGGTCGGCGAGGTAGAGCACCTCGACGCCGTGGTCGCGCAGCGCCTGCGCGAAGGCGTCGTGCTCGTCCTGGGCCCGGTCGACCCACGGGATCCC
>Ga0126307_10003857_pt1 | contig 10337 bp, 15 predicted proteins | sample Plot28_FD_89955 | JGI IMG/M metagenome (GOLD analysis project Ga0126307, IMG submission 89955) | Serpentine soil microbial communities from UC McLaughlin Reserve, CA, USA - Plot28 | ecosystem: Environmental > Terrestrial > Soil > Grasslands | place: USA: UC McLaughlin Reserve, Lake County...
ATGGGGACGTCGCCCCAACCGACCTAAGACCTTCGCTCGCTAATCGCACCATAACACCCTCCCCTTTAAACGTTGTTAATGTCCATTGCAGTGTCTTTAAGGCACAGGAGCGGGGCAAAGCGAGGGCCGGAGCCCGGTTCGTAGGAGAGCTCCGACCCTATGAGAGAAGCCGGTGCGACGAGCACGGGGAGCTTTGTCACAGAGCTATCCGAGGTGTGCCCGCCACAACGGGGATAGTCATGGTCGCACCACCCGAGGTCCCGCGCAACGCAGAGGGGGCGCAAAGTGAAGGGCCGGAGCCCGTTGACCATGGGAAAGCTCCGACCCTATGTAAGCCGGTGCGACGAGCACGCTAAGGAACGTTACTCGGTTGTCCGCCGAACAGAGGCGTTGTGCCCGCCCCACCGGGGGTAGTCATGGTCGCACGACAGACGCTTGTGCGCAACGGTTCAAGGACGCAGAGCGAAGGCCGCGCCTACGTGGGCGTTTACAAAGGCGCGGCCAAGGACAGAATAAAGGCCGGAGCCCCGTACCCTGGGAGGTGTGGGAGCCCCGACCCGGTTGGTCCAAGTGTCCGGTCGGGACGGAGGGGGGGAAGCCCCGACCGGACTATGGACTACCTAATCTAACACCTTGGCGATTAAGCGTTGTTACCATCCGTTGCAGTGCCTTTACAGCATGTTTCGATGCAGGCACCTTTATGCTTTGATTCCGCGACGGAGGGGGCGACGGGTGGGTTCCCCTCATCCTCCCCACCCGTCGTTGCAGCAAAGCGAAGGCCGCGCTCCAGGGGGGGTAATCCGAATAGCGCGGCCACTACCGAATCTAACACCCTCCCCTTTAAACGTTGTTAATGTCCATCGCAGTGTCATTAAGGCACAGGAGCGGGGCTATCGGCTATCCGCGCATCGCCGACACGGAACGACCTCTATGACCTCGACCTCTTCGCCGCTACCGGGGTCCTCGACAAGGTGCCCGATGTAGACAACGCCATCGATGCAGGCGTGGGGGCGCTCTAGGCAAGCGTAGTGGGCCTCTACGGTGGCGTCGTAATCCTCGGCGGGTGGGTGCGCGTGGGGTGCGCTAGACTTCTCTGTGCTGCTCATGGAGCTTCGACCTCCTGAGTAGAGCCGCCGGAGAGTGGTGATCTCGCGGGCGGCAACTGCTATGTCTGGCTATACGACATTATACGACATTTACATGATAAAAACAAGGCCAATCGCGGCTTTTCTGTGGTATAATTCTCGCGTAATGTCAAAGCGATGTAGCGGGAGGTCGGGCTAATGCCTACGATGGAGGCCGTGAAGATAGACGCGAAGAAACTTCAGGAGGCCCGGCTGGCTAAGTTCCTGAGCCGCGACGAGCTGGCGGACGCCTCCGGCATCCACCGCGACCACATCGGCCGCCTCGAGCGCGGATACGAGGGAGAGTCAAGACCCCCCACAGTCCGCAAGCTGGCCGAAGCCCTGGACGTTGACCCACGCGAGCTACTCGCAGACTAGCACCGGGTCTCACAATCGCTCGTCCCATTGTGTATGCTTATAAGGACATAGAAGCAGACCAGCGTAGTCCGTTACGTCAACGCTGGTCAGTCTCTCTCAAAGGCCACCCACCTTTGAGGGAGCAAACGAGGCATCCGCTAGAAAGGAACTGCCCCGTATGGAGTCAGAATACCATAATCCCGATGTAGCCAAACGGCAATCTGCCACCCGAATCGAAGAAATTCCCGAAGCGCTCAAGCGAGTGGACCGCTGGATGGGAACGCGCTTTGAGAGGCGCAAGGATGGCAGGGTAGACAAACCACCTCATCGTGTGCGAGCGGGGCAGCGCGTCATCAAGGCTGACAAAACCGACCCCGAGAACTGGGCCACGTTTGGTGAGGCTCAAGCCGCTTATGAGCGCGGCGACGTAGACGCCGTGGGTTTCGTGTTCACCAAAGACGACTCGTTTTTCGTTGTGGATTGTGACCATGTCGTAGACCCAGAAACTGGGGAGATCCACCCAGCTGCCGCTGAGGTTATCCACGCGCTGGGTGGCTACACGGAGATCTCCTGTTCGGGCACGGGCGGGCACGTGATTGGACGCGGTGCAAAGCCGGAGTATGCAGGTTGCAAGAGCAACAAACTCGGCTTCGACATGGAGATCTATGACAGCGCCCGGTTTGTGGTGATGACCGGACGAAGAATGACCGACACGCTGGGACCTAAGGATCGTCAGGATGAACTCCTCTCGCTGTGCCGGAAGCTCTGGCCGAAGAGCGAAAAGCTCTATTCGCAGCGACCGACCCACCCCGCCCCCGTGGGCCTAGAGGACCAGGCGCTGCTAGAGCGTGCGAGGCGCAGCCGCACAGGTGCGAAGTTCCGCGAGCTTTACGATCTCGGCGAGACCGCAGGGTACGCATCGGCCTCAGAAGCCGACTTTTCCTTAGTCAACGCTCTCATCTTCTGGACCGCTGGTGACCGTGATCGGATCATGAGCCTATTCGAGGCTTCAGCACTCTACCGGGGTAAGGACAAACACCGCGACTATGTACGCCGCACGGTAGACAACGCACTCGGCAGCTACGTCGGCAGCTTCTACAAGCCGCGCAGAGTTAAGCAGGTGCGCCAGGATGAACCCTCCGCACAAGCTGACCCACTCACGCCATACCTTGAGCTACTGCTTAACCCTCCGCTGTGGGGTGGCAGGAAAGGGGCATCAGCCTACAAGACCTACGCCGCTGCGGTGATACGGGCACACGAAGACGGCATCGTCGACGACGAAGGCAATCTCAGGATCGGTTGCGACACACGAACGCTAGCCGAGATCGCCGGCACGCGTCAGGCAACCGTGTGTGAAACCGGCCTGCCGTATCTGATGCAGGACATGAAGCTCATTCGGTGGCGACGCGGCAAAGGCACGAAAGCAGGGGTGCTCGTACTTCTCAACCCAGAAAAGTGGCGAAACCGTATCACTAAAGATTCCACGCACTTTAGTGATACGGTTTCGCACGATCCAAAACGCGCGCTTGAGACGCTTCGACTGCTTATCAGGATGCGTCGTGGATACGATAAAAGCAGAAAGCTGCTTCGCCTTGGCATGCCAGCCATGTTTACCGCGATAACCCTAGCCACTACCCCTCTGCGTGGACAAAACATCACGGAGCTTGGCGAGCGAACAGGTCGTACCAAGGCCGATCTAAGGCGTGTCCTAAAGCGGCTTAAAGAGGCTTCTATCGTGTGGGAAGTTAGTAGGGATGTGTACCGCCTGACGGACGACTTTCAGGCGCAGTATGAGCGGGAGTTGCAGCATAGCGGCATTACCCACGTTGAGCGTGCACAACGAAAACAACACGAGCGCGACCGCCAGCGCCGCGACGAAAAGATACCCGTAGAAAAGCAGCCGAGACCGCTGCGGGGCAAGAACCAGATGAGGCACATCATCGAGCGCAAGCGCAGAGAGGCTGGGGACCAGGGAACAGAGAAGAGGCTAACCGATGAACAGCGTATCAGGCTCCTTATCGCCCAGGGCATGAAACCCTCATGGGCGAGGGCCGAAGTCCTGGGCGAGGAGGTCTTGGGAGGTTGGGAGGGGCCATGAGCTCCCGGCATCTCCTCCCAGCCATTAGAGAGCTCTATTCCAGACGTCCGGAATACTTCCATCACCAGCCCTGGGAGCTGCAGCACGTTCTCTTTTCTCTCGGCTACGTGGACGACCTCGTCGGCGAGGCCGAGATCTCCTCCGCAGTCGAAGTGGCACGCCAGGACTACCCACAGTGGAGGTCAGCCGCATGATCAAGGAACACAACTAGAAGGAGGAAACATGAAGGCAAAGAATCGCCCAGACACCTACGACGACCGGCCCAAAGGAGCACTGTTCTCGACCGAGGGCTCTTCGGGGTGGGGGCGCATGCGCGACATCCGTCAGCACAAGGTAGGAGCATCGGGCCAGAAGAGCGAGCACGACTTCTCGCACCTCCATAGCAAGTTCGCCGATCCGGAGGATGCGGCATGAGCGACAGGCTCCCTAGCCGAAAAGAGATTGCTCGGGCACGCCGGCAGCGAGAGCTCGAAGAGGAGATCGCGGTCGCCGCCGACGACTTCCAGAGGCTCTATGACGTGGGGTTGCCGCCCTACGTCGTGCATGATGGCAAAGGATTTACCGTTGCGCCTCTGGAGAGTGATAACGGGCGACTACTCGGCACGCTCGCTGCGGTCCCTGTCATGTACCTCGACATGATTGAGCACTACCAGGACATGGCCCAGACGGAGCGCGGTCAGGAGATACTGAAGCGAGCCTACATTCTTTATGACCAGCTTGCAGAACTAAGAGAGGAGCATGAATATGACGTTTGAACCCATCACCACACAAGAGCAACTGGATGAGGTGATCAAGAACCGCCTCGCAAGGGAGCGCGAACGCTGGGCGAAGGAATCGGGTGGAGAGGACCTCCAGGCGCAGCTTGCGGCAAAAGACGCTCAGATCAAGCGCATCCAGACAGAGCACGCCATAGACTGGCAACTCTCCCAAAAGGGGCTAGATCCAACCCGCGTCAACCGGATCAAGAAGCTCTTGGACTTCGAGGGCGACACCCATCCATCAGAGCAGCTTGAATCTCTTTCAAGAGACGTACCGGAGCTCTTCACGATCCCCCGCGGTGCTGGATCACGCGGGAGTAGCAAGCCTGTCCTCACCCCGCAGGAAAAGCCCCTTACGCGCGAAGATGTAGAGAAGATGTCTCGCGAAGAGATAAATGCGAACTGGGATAAGGTGCAGGGTGTCTTGGCTGCAGAGGCCCGGCGGAGCTAGGGTATAATACTTTCGTATCCTTTGGACGCCTCCGCAGAGCGGGCGGGGGCGTTGCCTTGTGTTCTCAACTAAGAATCATTATTATAAATGCCACGCCGGACGCGGCGGCATAAACACGGCTGGGTCTGACGCGATGACCCTCTAAAGCGCGGCCAATCTAAGGACCCCTGTAAGACAAAGGAATATGTATGGCCATAACGAATATGATTCCGAGCATCTGGAGTGCTCGCATTCTCCAGAAGCTCGAGAAGGCTTTGGTCTATGCCCAGCCCGGTGTAGTCAACCGCGACTACGAAGGTGAGATCCGGGCTGCGGGTGATCGCGTGCACGTCCATTCATTCAATGATCTGACCATTGGCACCTACACCAAGAACTCAACCACCGTAACCTATGAGCAGCTCACCGACGTCAGGGTTACGCTCATCATCGACCAGGCCAAGTACTTCGCTTTCAAGGTAGATGACGTAGATGCAGCCCAGATGAATCCCAAGATAATCGACGCTGCTGCCGACCGTGCCAGCTACCAGCTCGCACAGGTTGCTGATGCGTACGTGGCTGGCCTGTATACGGGTGCCTCAGCCTCTAACCCTGACAACATCATTGAGGTCTCTCAGGCCACGGCTGCAAACGTCTACAGCAAGTTCGTTGGCCTCGCACAGAGGATGGATGAAAACAACCTACCTGCCGAGGGTAGGTATGCTGTGATCCCACCGTGGGTACTTGCCTTGCTTCGCCAAGACAACACGTTCGTTACCCAGGCATCTCCATCCACCGTGCTCAACGGCTCCGTGGGTATGATCGCAGGCATCAACCTTTTGGTTTCCAACAATGTGGTGCACACGGGCACCCCAACCGATGATGCTCACATCATGGCTGGTGTGCCGCAGGCTGTTAGCTATGCCGAGCAGATTGTGAATGTCGAAGGACTGAGGCTCGAGGGTAGCTTCGCCGACGGCGTGCGTGGACTGCACCTCTACGGCGCAAAGGTGATGCAGCCTGAGATGCTCTACGACCTCGTCTTGAGCATCGCCTAAACATCGCTATCTGACTATGTGTGGCGGGAGTTCGGCATCCGTAAGGACCGTGGGCAGTCCGTTTGCCCCCATGCTCCCGCCACCCTTCCCCCTTTGTGTGGTGGGGGGCGCCGACTTTCGGGCGAACGGCAGTGGTTTACATGCGTGCCCCGACCGTCCCCCACCCTCTATAAGGAGCGAGATGACTAGAGTCTGCACAGTCTGTACGCATGATGAGGCCCACTCCATCAATGTGGACCTTGTGCAGCGCGTGTCATACCGGGACATACAGGGACGCTATGGTGTCTCCAAGAGCGCAGCACAGCGCCATGCTAAAGAGCACATCCCTAAACTATTGGTTGAGGCTTATGAATCCCTAGAGCGTGCTGATGCAGAGGACTTGGCTTCTGAGCTAGTTGGGGTAAAGCGTGACGTGCATCGGCTGAAGCAGAAGGCTGAGGAGCAGGACGACATACGCACCGCACTACTTGCCTGTGATAAAGCACTGAAGGCTCTCGAGTTGCAGGCAAAGGTAGAGCAGCTGATCCAGACCCAGCCCCAGGTGAACATCGCGCTCGTCGAGCACCCCTCCTACCAGAAGCTAGAAGAGGTGCTGTTCCGTGCACTGGAGCGTCATCACGAAGCACGATGGGCTGTGGCTGATGCACTGAGGGATCTCGATCTCGGCGCCGAGATCGAGGGGTCATGATCATGAGCCTGCGCTCGTTCAGCCATCGCCTCGACCCGGCCGCCCTCTTCGAGGATGTCGTCGGACGCCCTGATGAGTGGCAACAGGATGCCCTCAGAAGCCCCTCTAAGCGTCAGCTATACCTAGCCTCGAGACAGAGCGGGAAGAGCTCTGTAGCGGCTTGTAAGGCCCTCTGGACGGCAATGTATCAGGACGGGGCGTTGGTGCTTCTAGTCTCTCCATCGCAGCCTCAGAGTCAGGAGATTTTTAGGAAGTGCCTAACCGCTTATCGAGACCTGGGCCGGCCGAAGGGGATAGCTAGGGAGTCGGCACTAAGGCTGGAGATGGAGAACGGCTCGCGCATCATCTCGTTGCCTGGGTCAGAGAAGACGAACGTAGGATACAGCGCAGACCTCGTAATCATTGACGAAGCCGCCCGCACACCATCTGAGTTGGTGGAGAGCATGCTCCCCGTGGTGGCAGTGACCGGCGGGTCGGTCATAGCTCTCACCACACCGAAGGGTGCTCGAGGTTGGTTCTACTCGCTGTGGACTACACCGAACGTCGGCGATGTATGGGAGCGCTACGAGATCACGGCTGATTACTGCCCTCGCATCACGCCCGAGATACTCGATGAGGCTCGCTTTACTCGAGGTGAGAGGCATGTGCAGCAGGAGTATTTCTGTTCGTTCATGGCCGATGAAGAAGCCTTCTTCAACCCCGAAGACCTCGAGCGCTCACTCAGGCTAGCACCTGATGAAGAGTTGTGGTTCCCAGAACGTAACCTAGCAAGTTAGGAGAGAGATGACGGACGTCCCGCAAAAGAGATACAGGGAAGATCCCGAAAGGGAAATCATCCTCTCGGTAGACCTTGGCAAACAGCAGGACTACACCTGCTACACGATCTCGGAGATTCTCCCGGAGTGGCGAGAGATGCGATCAGGCGCCCGCCTCAAGGTAAAGCTCGTGAACGTCAGGGACATCCAGAGGGTACCGCTTGGCGTGGACTATCACACGATAGCCAACATGCTCTACGACGTCTTCTTCGATAAGAGACTCTGGCTCATTGACCCCAAGACTAAGAACCCGATCCTCCCCACGATGCTCGTAGATGCTGGCGGTGTCGGTGAAGCGGTCACGGATGATATGTCGCGTCGCCTGGGCCTTCTCTTCCAACGCTACCGTCTGGTTCGTGGCACCTCAGAGACAAGGCAAGCGCGCAGAAACTTTACGGTACCCAGAACAAGGATGTTCGAGCAATTGTATGCAGCGTTTACAGATGAGCGCATCAGGATCAACCCGAAGCTAAAGCTAGCTGAAGCACTGCTCGGTGAGCTTAGGAACCTCAAGCCCGAAGCCAATGAGGAGACAGGCTACGTCAAGGTAGTCCACAGAGAGGGCGAGCACGACGACATGGCCATATGCTTAGCCTCTACGAACTGGTGGGCCAACCGTAAGAAGTCTAGGGGTACACGGATGATTCAAGACGAGGAGACCGCTGCCCGCCTGATGGGATATCGGGCTGGCCGCATCTAGATAGGCTGAGAGCCTAAGTTCGCATAACAGCGGAGCGAGGATGGCCCGAAGTATGTAGCATACGTTGCCCCTGCGGTGCTAGAGTGGCGGAGCACAGTCAGGGCGGCACTATTTCCCATGGTCACCACCCTGCGCGATTTGCGGGCCGGGTTTCTTAGTGGGCACCCGGCCCGCGTATTCGTCTTTAGAGGCGCGAGGATGGCCAGGACGAACCCGACAGCCGTATAGGAAAGGACCTGCTCTCCGATCTATAGCGGCTGTCGGGCACCCCCTATGGTAGCGTCGGGTGATGAACCGCTGATGAAATCCCACGAGAGCTTCCAGGATTACTTCTAAGGGCTTGCGCGAGGCCTCCGAAGGGTAGAGCATAGGGCAGTGGGAGAGAGCCACACACGCGGAAATGGCGCGGGTGAATCCGGGTGGGTGTCCACGCGGGTCGCCGCGGAAGCCCTCGGCGTAGATCCGCGCACCGTCCGCACGTACATCCGGCGCGGATTCCTTGTGGCTAGAGTAGAGGGAGAGGGTGTAGAGAAAGCCTACAGTGTAGATATAGACTCGCTCCACGCCCTGCGCGACGCGCGGAAGTCTGCGGGGAAGCATCCGCACAAAGCCCGCGAGAAGTCCGCGGATGCGGAAGACCTCGCGGAACTCATCCGCGACCTCACCGCCCAGGTAGTCGAGGCGAGCACGGAGGCTGCAGACTTGCGGGCGCAGTTGCAGCTGACCGAACGAGCGCAGTCTTCCCTTGAAGAAGAGACGCGGGCGTTGAGGGACGAGCGCGACCGGCTCCGCTTCGAGCTGGAGGCCGAGCGCTCTAAGGGCATCTGGGCCCGATTGTTCGGGAGATAGGCTGGCGATCACCACTTCACAGCTGCGAGAATCGCCTCAGATGGTCGACGAGGAGCCCGTACTGAGGCCGTGGTAGCGCGGGATATTTGGAGGATAGGAGGCTTGTCATGGACATGCCAGGACTACGCGAGAGGGTCATTGCCGCTATCTGTGAGGAGTTGCCGAGCCCGGATAACGACGTGAACAGCACCACCATATACGAGCGGTTGAAGCGCAACGGTGACGACGCCTCGGGCGCGGAGGTTTGGCAGGAGCTACTTAAACTGGCAGCCCACGGCGATATCACCCTGGTGTTGGCACCGGGCCAAGGGTCCGGCCACGTCGTCGCCGACGTGAACCCGGAGCTGTGTCCATAGCCACGTCCCGACAGGCCATGCATCTAGGGGTACCGGGACGGGGCTATCGTGAAAAACCACTAACGATGCTTGCTCGTGATTTTGCGAGGCGGTGCAGAATTCTCGGGAAGTTGGCAGGTAGCAAGTCGCAACCCCTTGCTACAGTCTTTAGACTCATTTGTGGCGACCCCTACCAATCGGGACGGGGCAAAGCCTTGATAGCCCCACCCCGATGCCCTAAGGCCCCACCCGGTGGGGGAGAGCTTGCTACTGTGAACTTCCGAGAATTCCTCTTCCACGTCAGTCGAGAAACGGCGCACATCCCCACCCCGATAGAGCCCGGTACCCCAGAAGAGGGATGCCCACAGCGTCGGGTATTATGTTTCTTATGTACAGTTTTGGCAGGCTCGTGGCCCTAGTGTACATAAGACAACCTCTGCGGCATCGGGACGGGGAAGAGCGAAGGGCCGGAGCCAAGTAGACTAGAAAGCTCCGACCCTATGAGAGAAGCCGGTGCGACGAGCACAGTGGGGGGGTTCATGTCGTAGAGAGTGTGCCCGCCACACCGGGGGTAGTAGTCATGGTCGCACTACCCACGGTCCCACGCAACGCACAACAGTGCAAAGTGAAAGCCGCGCCAGGTGTGATAGCGAAGCGACGCGGCCAAGGACAGTATAAAGGCTAGGGTCCTACACCTAGCTTCGCTGCAGCGAGGGAGTCTTATCCTTCGCGAGGATTGCTACAACGTTGTTACATGCGCCTCTACTGTGGGTAACGATGCTGTTGTACCCGACAGCAAGCGAGAGTTGGGGGGTGCATGCTCGCTATGCTCTTCTGGGTACTCGCAGCGCTGGCGGTGGTAGGCGCCCTGGCGATCGTTTGGGGGCTGTACCTGTTAGCCCGCCGCTGGCTTTAGCAGCGAGCCACGGGCCGGGGTTAACACACGGAAGGTTTCCCCGGCCCGCCAACGGCGAGCGAGGGGCAGGATAGAGCAGGCGCTCTTGGATGGGGACGTCGCCCCAACCGACCTAAGACCTTCGCTCGCTAATCGCACCATAACACCCTCCCCTTTAAACGTTGTTAATGTCCATTGCAGTGTCTTTAAGGCACAGGAGCGGGGCAAAGCGA
>Ga0126307_10003858_pt1 | contig 10337 bp, 7 predicted proteins | sample Plot28_FD_89955 | JGI IMG/M metagenome (GOLD analysis project Ga0126307, IMG submission 89955) | Serpentine soil microbial communities from UC McLaughlin Reserve, CA, USA - Plot28 | ecosystem: Environmental > Terrestrial > Soil > Grasslands | place: USA: UC McLaughlin Reserve, Lake County...
ATCGAGCTCGGGACCGCCGGTGAACCCCTCGTTCAGCGCGAACTCCGCCTCGATCTTCGGCCAATGTTCGGCGATGAGCCATCGCACGCCGATGGCGCTGCCCGATTCTTCGGCCGCCACACCGGCCAGGATCACATCGCGCTTGTGCTTGATGCCGTAGCGCCTGATCGCGAGCATGGTCATGAGATGGATGACCACGATAGACTTCATATCCGCGGTACCACGGCCATACATGCGTCCATTGATGATCTCTGCTGAAAACGGATGGATCGACGGCGTCCAGTTGCCGTCGATCCCAACCACGTCGAGATGGCCGAGGAGCAGCACGGCACCCGGCTTGTTCTTGGCGCCCGTCCCCGTCAGCCGCGCAACGATGTTTCCCCGCCGTTCGACCTTGGCGAGGATTTCCGACGGAATGCCCTCCTTCTTCAGCTTCTCCTGGATGACCCGGCAGACCATGGTCTCGCCGACCGTGGGATATTCGCGGGTGGCGTCGGCCGGTGTGATGGACGGGATGCGCACGAGTTCCTTCAGGAGCTCGACGGCCTCAGCCTGTAGCTTTGGCCAGTCGGCCTCGGGAATCAGCGCAGGGGGCATGAGTCGTTTCCTCTCTAGACGGACGGCACTACGGTAGCATACTGCTACCATTGGGGGAGCGGTTACGCATGACGAGCCCGACAGTATTGGTGGGGTCGAGCGCGATCTTCGCGGCGGGGGCAGACCGCATCGGTGGCCTCGGCCGACATTCGACGGTCGACGTGACACTGAGATTGCGGAGCGCACGTCGTCGACGAGCGCCCGACCTGGACGACGGTGCGCCGGCCGTCATCGACCCCTTTCAGCACGCCATGCTGAATGGTGCATCGGAATCCGATATTTCAACGGTCGTTTCGTTTGCCAAAACAATGAAGCTCAACGTCGTGCGGACAGATGCGGCACGGCGCGCAATCGTCCTGCGCGGCGACGAGGCTGCCTTCGCCTCGGCCTTCGCCGTCCGGCTCGGTCGCTTCAAGCGTGGCGAGACGACTCATCGCAGCTACAGGGGGCCGATCGCCCTGAATCCGGTGCTCGCAGGGGTTGTTCAGGCGGTCATCGGTTTGGAAGACTCCCGGGCGGTGCACACCTTCTTTCTACGCGGAGCCGCCGCCGGGCAGCCATCCGCCATGACGCCGCAAACCCTGGCGGCGCTTTACAACTTTCCCCCGCTGCCCGAGAGCAGCGCGCCGTCGATCGCCGTGATCGGCTTTTGCGAGGACGTGCCCGCCGACGTCAAGGCCTACGCCGAGGCCATGAACCTGCCGCAGCCGTCGATCGAGAAGATGACGGTAAGCAAGTTGGGCGCGCCCGACGCGGCAACCGGCGACGATCGCGATGGCCTGGCCGCGATGCTGCAGGTCGTGAGCGCCCTGGTGCCCCAGGCCCGGTTAACTGTCTATCTCACAGCCCCCACCGAACGCGGCTGCGTCGAGGCGCTGCTGGCCGCCGTCCACGCGCCGCAGGCGCCCGACGTCATCTGCCTGGGCTGGGGCATGGCCGAGGAACGCTTCACCGGGCCGGCGCTCCGCACGATCGATTCCATCCTGCGGGACGCCGCGACGCTCGGCATCACCGTGTGCGCCGCCGCGGGCGACAGCGGATCGGCCCTCGAGCGCGGCAGCGACCTTGCCGGCGTGCAGTTTCCGGCCGCCAGTCCGCACGTGCTTGCCTGCGGCGGCACTATGCTCGGCCTCGGCGTCGCCGGATGGTCGGAGAGCGTCTGGAACGAAGGACCGCAAGGGGCGGCCGGCGGTGGCGGCGTGAGCGCCCTCGCGGCTGTTCCTCCCTGGCAGCAGGCGAGCCAGCCGCCGTTGTCGGTGAGGACTCATCGAACCGGGCGCGGCGTGCCCGACGTCGCTGCCCATGCCGCACGCGAACCCGGCGTGGCGCTCCTGATCGGCGGCAAGATGATGGCCTGCGGCGGTACGGCGCTGTCGACCGCGCTGTGGGCAGCGCTGCTCGCGCGCATCCGCCAGACGATGGCCAGCAACGGCCACGATGCGCGACTCGGACTCGTGGCGCCGGCCCTGTACCGGCTGGCGCGATTCGGCTTGTTCAGTTCGCCGACGACAGGCTCCAACGAACCGACCGGCCGGGTTGGTGGATATTTTGCGCGATCGGGCTGGGATGCCGGCACGGGACTCGGCACGCCCAACGGCAAGGCGCTGCTCAACGCCCTGCTCGCCAATTCCGAGCCCGCTCCCGGAGCAGCCAGCACCGAGGACTTCGCCATCGCCTGGACATGGAAGCCAGGCTTGGCGCGCGAGATCGTCGAAGGGCGTGACGGTACGCTATGGGCTCTGGGCACGGTGAAGGTTGCCGGCCAGTGGCCGCTGTTTCGCGCCACGCCCTTCGGCTGGGCGCCGGTGCCCGGCGCCTTCGGCTGCGCACTGGCAATCGGGCTCGACGGCAAGCCCTGGGTGGCCAGCGACAAGGGCATCATACGTTCCTTCGATGGTACGAGCTGGCAGGTCCATTCCGGCCACGCCTCCTCGCTCGCCATGACACCCGACGGCGCGCTGTGGATCGTGGCCTACGATCAGGCCGGAGGCGACCGCGCGGTGCTGCGCTGGACCGACGGCGGGTTCGTCGACACCGGCATCGTCGCCAGCCGCATAAAGATCGATGCGGCGGGCGTGCTGTTGGCGATCCGTGCCGACGGCTCGGGCCTTCGCTTGTCACGAACGACCTGGCGTCACGTCGCCGACAACGTGACCGAGCTCGCGGTCGATCGCGCCGGCGTCAGCTGGGCAGTGACGCGCGGCGCTGGTCGCATCTGGCGTCTGGATGCGACGAAGGCGACGTGGCACGTCGCGCGGGCAAGTGCCGCGGCCCGCCTGTTCGGGCAGCGCGACGGCAGCCTGCTCGCGGTCCAGGCCGACGGCGCGATCTTCACCGGCCGCGCCCTTCCCCTCCATTCCGACGCCACGACCGTGGCGAGGTCCGCATGATGTTCGCCCGTACCGATGGATTGCACCCCCTGCATCGCCCGCAACTCGTGCTGCTGAGCGCCGGCGAAGGGCTGGATGCCAGCGCCGAGACGGCCTGCCGGGACGCCGCCGAGGACGGCTTCGACGTCGTTGTCGTTCCCTGGCGGTCGCTGGTCTGGCAGCTCGACGGAGCGGCTACGGTGGCCGGCCTTGTCGTCACGCCAATGGGATGGCAGCCGATCACGCGGTCGACCCGCCTCATGCCCGAGTTGATCACGGCCATCGACTGGCTGGAGCCGCCGGGCCTCTGCGCCGGAACGCGACTGGGCCTGCTCAATCCCGATGCCGTGCTGGGCTGCAGCGAGCAAGCGCCCGCCGCGGAAGACAAGGCGCCGGCGATTTCGGGTGTGCTGGCATTGGCGCCGCTGGTGATCCGCGCCGTCGGCTCCCGTAAAAGCGATGCCGCGCGCCTGCGGCAGATCGCAGAGGTGCTGTCGCGCGTGCCGGCCGGCGGCGACCGGTCGGCGCTCGCCGATCCGACGCGCATGGTGCTGGCCGTCAACGGCAAGGTGTTCGGCTTTCGCGAACGCGCCGGCGCGCCGGTGGATGCCGGGCTGTTCGCGGCATGGCGGGGGCTTGCGCGCCAGCGCATCGCACCACCCGCTCCCATCCTGCTGCCAACCGCCCGTCCCTCGAGCCCGGCGTTGCTGCGCGGCGGGCTCACGCCCTTGAAGACAGCCAAGGCATTGCCGCCGCATCCGCTGTCGGCGCTGCTGCCCTGTCCGGCCGAAGGCCATGTCCGGGTCGTCACCAGGGCGCATTCGAAGGCCAAGTTCGTCCATCTGGCGCCCGGCCTGGAAGGACCGGCGATCGCCGGCTACCCGACAGGGCAGGCCGGACTGCTGCAGTGGCTCGGCCGGACGATCGACCCGAAGGCCGATCCGGCAAAGGCCGATCCTCTCGACGTGCGATTCGTCGAGCCCGGCGTCGGCCGCAGCGTCCTGATCGATCGCCTGCGTCTTCCCGGCAAGCCGCACCTCGTGGACTTCACCGCCCTCGGTGCTGGCATTACGCCCTATGCGACGGATGGTTACGCCAACGTCGGCCGCCTGATCGACGGCATGGCCGGGCGCGACCGTGGGCAGCATCGTCGACGGTGCGCCGAGCTGCTCGAGGCCGAAGGCTGCCGGGCAGGCCAGGTCGTCGCCGTGATCGAACTGCCCGGCTCGATCATTAAGGTGTCGCACGCGCCTGACATCCAGGCCGCCATCATGGTCCGCGGCTTCCGCTGTCTGTTCCGGGTCAAGCAGCTCGATCCGGTCGGCCACTTCCTGCACAGCGAGGAGTACACGGCGGCGGCGCACGAGCTCATGCTGCACCCGTTCTGGAACGCGCCCGCCCAGCGCCGCACCGCCGACCCGCAGGTCGCCTGGCAGCAGCAGCACACCCTGGCGGGTCTCGACGCCTATGCGCGCGCCGGCTCACTCGGAACGCTTGCCGACCATACTCTGTCGCCGCCCGCCGATGCCGGACTGGCCGAGGCGCGCGCCCGGCGGCTTACGCTGGTGCGGCTGTATGCGCCGCTGCTGCTCGGGCTGGCGCGGGCGCGGCTGGCGCTCGAGCTCGACCGCGATCCCGATACCGAGAGACCCGACAACACCTTCTACGTCCGGTGGTTCGCCCGGTCCCTCGGCCGTCAGCTCGCAACCTTTCGCCGGCTGAAGTTCCTGCACGACTATCACCACCCGGGGGTCGCCCGCACGTCCGCGGGATCGCTGCATTCGCTGTCCGAGAACAACGTCTCGCTGCTGGCGGAATTCCCCGACCTCGAGACCGGCATCTTCGTCGACCGTCCGGCGAAGGACCAGCTCGACACGCTGTTCCTGAGCGCGGCCGACCACGACGTGCTGAAGGAGAACTACGGCGCCTTCCACGCCATGGAGCGGTCATATGCCCGCTCCATCGTGCGGACGCTCGCCTTCGTGGCGCTCGACGGCGATCCCACCGGGATCACTTCGGCGGTGCGGGATTTCGAAGCGTCCTACGCCGAGCAACTGGAGCCGAAGTCATGACCGCGCTCACCGACCTCCTGACGCGGCTCGAGCTGCGCGAACGGCCGCATGACCGCGCCGCGCTGCAGCAGCTCGCGGAGACGGCGGGCGCGCCGCTGCGGATCGCCGAGGCGATGGCGGCCGTGCCGCGTCATGCCTTCGTTCCGGCCGAGGCCGCGCCGCTGGCCTATGCGCCGAGCGGCCTCTGGCTGCAGAGCGGCGCCGTCCTGCCGGCTCCCGAAGCGACCGTGCGAATCCTGAGCGCCCTCGATCCGCAGCCGGGCGAGCGCGTGCTGGAGTACGGCACGGGTTCCGGCTACCTCACGATCCTGCTGGCGCAGCTCGCCAAGGAAGTCGTCACGGTCGACACCAATCAGCGTTCCGGCGGCATTCTGGAGGTCGCCCAGTTGCCCAACGTGACGCGGGGAGAGACGACCGAGGGCGTGTTCGATGCGGTGCTGGTGACCATGCCGCAACTGGTATTCACGCCGACGTTGCTCGCGGGCGCGCGACGCGGCGTCTTCGTCATCGGCCCACCGTTCAGCACGCAGCGCCTCCTGCTCGCCCGCACCGCGGGGGCTGACGCCACGCCGGAGCTGTTCGACCTCGGATCCATACTGCTTCCGGCCTCGACGCTTGCCTACGCGCCAGTATCCATTCCGCCGCCGGCGCCGGGCTCGCCGATGCCATTGGAGGGCGCATGAGCAAGAAGATCGAGCGCGTCAGTGAAGACTATCTCTGGCGCGCCGCAACGTCGCCTGCGGTGATGGCCATACGGTCCCGTGCCTGGCAGCTCCTAGGCCTGCTGCCGGGAGCCCGCGTCCTCGACATCGGCTGCGGTCCCGGCACGGCAACGCTCGGTCTCGCCGCCCGAGTCGGCATGTTCGGCGCGGTCGTCGGCATCGATTCCGATCCGGAGATGGTCAAGCACGCCGACGCCACGGCGCGCGCGGCGGGCATCGCCGGCTGGACCCGGCATCAAGAGGGCAACGCGACGGCGCTGGCGTTTCCGCCGGCCTCGTTCGACGCCTGCTACTGCGAGCGCGTCTTGCAGCACCTGACCCCCGACCAAGGAGCCCAGGCCGTGGCCGAGGCGGCGCGGGTGACCCGACCGGGCGGCACCATCTGCTTCGTCGACAGCGACTGGGCGAGCTTCTCGGTGGAGGCCGGCGAGGACAAGCTCGAACGCAAGCTCCACGGGCTGCATCTCGAGCGGTTCCGCAATCCATACGCGGGCCGCACCCTCGGCCACTTGCTGCGCGCGCAGGGCCTGGGTTTCGTCGTGAGCGAACCGGTCGCGGTTGCGCTCACTGCCGCAGGGGCGCTGGAGCTGCTGTCGCGCACGGCGCAGAAGGCCCGCGAAGCCAAGCAGCTGAGCGAAGGCGAGCTGGCGCGCTGGCGAGCGGCGGCGGCCGTTCGGCTGGCAGAGCGCGACCATGCCGGCCACCTGACGATGGTGATCGCTGTCGGGCGGCGACTGTAGGCGGGGAACGCGGGGGGCCGATGTCATGGTGAACCGCAAGACGCGGGGCGGGCGCGAGGAGGCAACATATCGTCACCACGCCGCGGCGCTGCTCAGGCGGCCGGGCGTCACGGGCGTCGCGCTCGGCCTGCGCCGATACAAAGGCAAGCTGACCGACGAAGTCGTGGTCAAGGTGTTCGTCGCGCACAAGCGCCGCGAGGGCGACATGCCGAGCGGCGCCATGCTGCCCAAGACACTGGACGGGCCTGAGGGCGCCGGGGCCGGCGTGGACGTCGAGGAGATGACGCCACCCGACATCCCACCGCAGCATGTCCCGGACGCCGACTCCTCGTCGGCGCGAGCGAGGCTGCGCGTGACCCGGCGACCCGCCGTCGGCGGCGCCAGCGCCTCTCATCATGCCTTCCCGGTCGGCACCATCGCGCTTGGCATGCGTGACCGCCGCAGCGGCACGCCCTGCATCCTGAGCTGCAGCCATGTTCTGTCGCGGCTCGGCAGTGCCTATCCCGGCGACGTGGTGCTGCAGCCCTCTCCCGTGGATGGCGGCGCGGAGCCCATGTCGACCTTCGGCGGCGTGCTGCGCTGGACGCCGATCGAGTTCGGCGGGACCTCGCGCAACCTCGCCGACGCCGCCATTGCGGCCTGCGCTCCGGGACAGGCGCTGTCCTGGGTCGACGGAATCGGCACGATCAAGGACGTCGCCCCGCTGTCGTCGCTCGAGCTCGGCGAACACGTTCGCAAGGTCGGGCGGACGACCGGCCTGACGACCGGCATCGTGTCTGCCGTCGGCGCCACGATACGCGCAAACTACCGCACGCTCGGCTTCGGCGAGACGCCGGCGCTGTTCGTCAACCAGATCCTCGCCGAGATCGAGTGCGGCTATGGCGATTCGGGTTCGCTGCTGGTCGACTCCGAGGGCCGCGCCGCGGGCTTGCTTTTCGGCGGGACGAGCGACGGCAAGACCTGGTTCAACCCGTTCGATGTCGTCTGCTCGGCGCTCGACATCGCACTGCTGGGCTAGAATGGGAACGCAGGCACCACAAGACGGCGGGCCGATGCGGCAAGACTGCGTCGGGTTGGCGAGTGCCGCGGACCGCGAGGCGATCAACGCGCTGCGCCTGGAGACCTACAGCGCCGCGCCCGAGTTCCGTTTGCTCCGCCCCGACCTCTTGGCCTGGGACACACGCGATCCTTCCGCCCTCGTCCTCGGCGGCTGGGACGACCGCGGATGCCTGGTGGCCACCATCCAGTGCCGTGTGGCGGGCTCCGCCGCCCAGGCCGAAGCGCAGGTCGGCGTTTCGGTCGAGATGGCGGCCATGCACTTCCCCGCCGTGGTGATGGGCCGCGCCGCGACCGCACCGGGCCGCACCGGACGCGGGCTGAACGCGGTCATGCGCTGGCACTGCCTCACCGCGGCGCGCGACATGGGCTTCAACTCCGTCCTCGGCCTTGCCTACCAGGGCGCGCCGCGGATGCGGACGATGGAAGCCATGGGCTACCGGGTGCTGCAACCGAAGCGCGTCTGGGACCCCGAGGTCGAGCCCAAGTCGCCGCCGATCCTGGTCTATCTCAGCCGTGCTGGCTTCGCCGGCGCCCTCGAGTACCTGTGGCCGCTCGCGGCGGAAGGCGTCGCCGCCTTTCCCTGGCGGGGGCCGAGACTGTCGCAACGCCTGGCCGAGAAGGTGGAAGCCTCATGAACGACGACCATCATGCCGTTGCCCGCACGCCACAGGTGCCGCTGAGCGACGCACGAAACGCCCTGAAAGCGGCGAACCAGACAGGCGCCCGCAAGGAAGTGCTCGTGCTCGGCGCCGGCATGGCCGGCCTCGCCGCGGCTTACGAGCTGCAGCAGCGGGGCCACAAGGTGACCGTGCTGGAAGGCAGCAAGCGCGTCGGCGGCCGCGTACTGACGCATCGCTTCAAGGACGGCAGCCATGTCGAGCTCGGCGCCATGCGCCTGCCGCTGTCGCACGACTACACGCGCCACTACATCAAGGAAGTCGGACTGGAGAACACGCTGATCGACTTCTTCAACGCCACAGACCAGAACTTCCTCGACATCCGCGACGTGGTCTGCCGCCGCGCCGACGGCGCGCAGCGCATTTATCCGCTGTGGGGCATCCCGGGCGCGAATCCGGATCCCACGCTCTATCCGCAGTACCCCGGCAACGCGATCCTAGGCTGGTTGATCACGGCGGTGATCGAGACGATGACCGACATAGAGAAGCGAATCGTGCTGTCCGGCGGCCTCGGCACGCCGCGCCTGCGCTATCTCGACAGCCTCACGGTCGGCGATTTCATGGCACGCGGCGCTTCGTCCGAGGTCGGCGAGTTGATCAATGCCTTCACCTGCCTCGATGGCCTGAAGGATAAGTCACTGTCGATCTTCCTGCGCGACGCCCTGATCGGTATCGGCGGTGGACTGAAAACCCTGCGCGACGGCATGAGCGGGCTGCCCGACGGCCTGTACAAGAAGCTCGCCAAGGGAACCGTCCGGTTCGAGCACGAGGTGACCGCGATCGAGATCGACACGCAGACCAGCGTCAAGGTGCGCTGCAACACCCCGGCAGGCCCGAACGAGTTCACCGCGCCGTTCGTGATCTGCACCATCCCCTACTCCGTCCTGCGCCTGGTCTCGCTGGTCAACTTCAGCCACGCCAAGGTCAAAGCGATCAGCGACATGTCCTACATCAACTCCACGAAGGTGGGCTTCGCCTGCAGAAGCCGCTTCTGGGAGACGAAGTACGGCATCTATGGCGGATCGTCGGTCTCCGATCGTGTCCAGCGGCAGACCTACTATCCGATGGACCACGCCGAGATGGTGTCGAAACCCACGGGCCGCGCCCAGCAGAAGCCGAACACGCTTCCGCAGTCCCGCCGCTTCGCCAACATCCACGCCGCGCCGGTGCCCGAGATGGAGGTGCGGCGACGCGCCAAGGCCGACCCGACCGAGCCCGGCGGGCTGCTCGGCGCCTACACCTGGGGAGCCGACGCCGACCGGCTCGGCGTGCTGTCGCGCGACGCGCGAGCCGAGAGCGTGATGCGCGGTATCGCCCGCTTCCATCCCGAGATCGAGAACCAGGTGACCGAGCACGAATCGATCGACTGGGGCCAGCACCGCTGGTCGGGGGGCGCCTTCGCCTACCTCCTGCCCGGCCAGCTCGAGGCGATGTACCTGGTCGCCAAGCGGCCGGAGCACCGGGTGTTCTTTGCCGGCGAGCATTGTTCGGCAGAACAGGCCTGGATTCAGGGTGCGCTGGTGTCGGCTCTGCAGGCGGTTCTCGCCGTGGCCAAGGCCTGAGGGGCCGGGCGTCGAGGATCAGCCGCCGATCAGCGCGCGCGCGCGCTTGAGGTCGGGCGCGTCGAGGTGGCCGGGAAAGCAGGCCACCACCGGCCGAAGCGCATCGAGCGCGGCGTCGCGTTCGGCGGCGCCAGCGCGGTCCGAGGCGAGCTGGACTCCCGCCAGCGCGATGCGCAGCTCGCCGAACAGCGCTTTCTGCTGCTGCGCCACCACGCGGCCCTGGGCGATGTGCAGGACGATCTCGGAGTAGCTGGCGCCGCTCTGCGCCAGCGCCAGTGCGCGCACCCGGTGCAGCTCGGAGCGCCAGATGTGCTGCGCCTGCTCCTCCATCAACGCCTCCGCCTCGTCGAGCTGCCGCAGCGCCGCGTCGTGCATCCCGGCACCGGCTGCGAGCTCGGCATACATGGTCATCATCAGCGGCATCAGGAGGTAGCTGCCGCGCACCGTCTGGCCCCGGATCGCCGTCAGCATCCTGTCGAGGCCCTGCTCGGTATCGCCTTGGCGGGCGACGTACCAGCCGTCGAGCATCTGCGCGAGGC
>Ga0126307_10003859_pt1 | contig 10335 bp, 8 predicted proteins | sample Plot28_FD_89955 | JGI IMG/M metagenome (GOLD analysis project Ga0126307, IMG submission 89955) | Serpentine soil microbial communities from UC McLaughlin Reserve, CA, USA - Plot28 | ecosystem: Environmental > Terrestrial > Soil > Grasslands | place: USA: UC McLaughlin Reserve, Lake County...
CGCCGCCAGGCCTCGCGGATGTACGGCAGCAGCGGCGGCAGGCCGACGAGGTGCGGCTCGTAGACGTGGTGGACCTCCGCGAAGTCGTTCTCGCGGTGATGTGGCTGGGCGGCGGTGGTCACGGTTCTCTGTCCCTACATGATGGGCGGCCGGCCCGCGCGGGTCATCCGCACCAGCGTCCGGGCCCGCAGCGGCCTGCGGCGGCCGCTCGGCCCGCGCAGCCCGTCCCGGTACCCCCGCGCCGACTCCTGCACTGCCCGCCACGACTTGAGGCGGGGCGCGGTGCGCAGCGCGAAGGCGATCACGTACAAGAACCCCAGCGGCAGCGGCAGGTGACGGCGCGCGAGCCAGACGCGGTTGCGCGCCCCGAAATAGTACGAATACGAGTGCGCGCGCCCCGACGGCGACGGATGCAGGACCGCGATGTCGCCCGCGTAGCGCATGCGGTAGCCGGCGTCCATGATCCGCCAGCCGAGGTCGACGCCCTCGTGGACGAAGCGGAACTCGGCCGGCCAGCGGCCGACCCGCTCGAAGACGTCGCGGCGGACCGCGACCGCCCCCTCCCAGACGACGGTGATCTCGCCGGCGCGCTCGGGATCGCCGACCCGCAGCCGCGGCACCCAGTCGCGGCTGCGCGGCCCGCCGTCGCGGGCGCGCGGCGCGAGCTGGACGAGCGCCAGCCGCGGGTCCGCCGCGATCAGCCGCGCAACCCGCGCGAGCGCGTCCGGCTCCGCGATCTCGGCGTCGTCGTCGAGGAAGAACAGCAGCTCGCCGCGCACGTGGTCGACGCCCGCGTTGCGGCCGGCGGGGATGCCGTCGTCGACCGGCAGCGGGATCACGCGGACGCCTTCCGGCAATCCGTCGGGGTCGCAGCCGTTGCCGACGACCACGATGTCGGTCGCCACCCCGTGCTGGCGCCGCAGCGACTCGACGGCGGCGCGCAGGTCGGTCGGCCGCCGGCCCGCCGTCAGCACGACGCAGCCGAACGTCACCGCAGCCGCTCCGAGCTCAGGATCGCGAACAGCCGGCCGAGCGCCGTCACCGCCGCGACCGGCACGAGCGCGATCACGAGCGCGCGCGTCGCCTCGAGGTCGCCGAGCGCGAGGTCGAGCAGCGCCGCGGCGAGCGCGAGCAGCGTCGCCTCGATCGCGACGAACGCGCGGAAGAACGGAAACAGGCCGAGCGCGCCGCGCAGCCGCCGCAGCCCGGAGCCGCGCGGCGCCGACGCCGCGGCGGTGTCCTCGAACGGCGGCCTGCCGGCCTCGGCGCGCGCGACGTGCACGAGCACGATCTCCATCCGCACGAGCAGCGCGAGCACGGCCGCGAGCAGGCCGAGCGTCGTGTAGCCGCCGAGCTCGTCCCAGCCGCCGTCGGCGCGGATCCCGAGGGCGATCGGCAGCGCGGTCTCGGTGACGAAGTGCGCGAGCCGGTCGAGGTAGAGCCCCGTGGGCGAGAACTGCCGCCGCCAGCGCGCCAGCTCGCCGTCGACGCAGTCGAGCAGGATCTGGCCCTGGATCAGCAGCGCGGCCGCGATCGCCGGGAGCACGCCGGGGAGCGTCAGCACGGCGGCGGCGAGGATCCCGGCGGCGATCATCGCCCACGTGACCGCGTTCGGCGTCACGCGCGTCGGCACCAGCCGGCGCGTCAGGTAGGGCGAGAAGCGGCGCACGTACAGCCGCCCCGCCCAGTGCTCGCCGCTGTTGCGCGCGAACAGCGACTCCGGCTGCGTCGCGGCGCGCAGCTCAGCGATCGAAGGCGTCGAGGAAGCCGCGGACACGCTCGCTCACCCCCCGCTCGTCGAGCGCCAGGTGCTCGAGCACGGTGAAGCGGTCGGGCCGTGTGCCCGGCGCCTGCAGCACCGCCTCGGCGAACTGCGCCTCGCTCAGTCCCAGGTCGCCCGGCAGCCGCGGCAGCGCGTGGCGGGCGAGGCAGGCGTCGACCGCCGCGGCCATCTCCTCGTCGCCGCGCAGGTAGGAGGTGAACAGCGTCGCGACGCCGGCGAGCTCGCCGTGGCGCGCGGTGCCGGGATAGAGGTGGTCGATCGCGTGCAGGATCTCGTGGTCGGCGCCGCTGCACGGGCGGCTCGAGCCGGCCGTCGCCATCGCGAGCCCGGAGAGCACGAGCGCCTCGGCCAGCGCGACGAGGAAGTCGATGTCGTCGATCCCGTCCGAGCGGTGCAGGATCGCCTTGGCCGCGGTCTGCGCGAACGTGACCGCCAGCCCGTCGACCGGCTCGCCGCGCTCGCGGCCGGCGAGCCGCCAGTCGGCGATCGCCGACAGGTTGGAGATCACGTCGCCGATCCCCGAGCGGCGCATGCTCGGCTCCGAGCGGCGCACGTAGTCGAGGTCGACGACGAGCGCGATCGGCATCTGCACGCCGTAGGAGGCCTTGCGGCCCTCGTCTTCGAGCGAGGCGACCGGCGACGCGATGCCGTCGTGCGCGAGGCTGGTCGCGACCGCGACCATCGGCAGGCCGCTCAGCGTCGAGGCGAGCTTCGAGACGTCGAGCGTGCGACCGCCGCCGATTCCGACGAGCGCGTCGTAGAAGCCGGCGCGCAGCCGCTTGGCGAGCGCGTTGGCCTCGCCGACGCCGCCGTCGGCGAGCGTCCAGACGTCGGCGTTCGAAAGCGCCGGACGCAGCGTCTCGGCGATCTCCTCCCCCAACCCCGGGCCGACCACGACGGCGACGTGCCCGCCGCTCGAGATCCGCCGGTCGGCGAGCAGCGGCGCGAGCTGCGCGACCGTCCCGGGGCCGATGTCGACGAACAGCGGCGCGCCGATCATCCGCGTCAGCAGCGGCAAGCGATCTCCCGTGCGCGCGCGAGGTCGGCGTGGTCGTCGACCTCGGCCCAGTCGACCGCACCGATCGGCGCGACGCCGACGCGGCCGCCGCGGTCGGCGAACTCCTGGTAGCCGTCCTCGTAGTAGAGCTGCGGGTCGCGCCGGAACGTGGTCTCGAGCGCGTCGGCGAGCGGCCCGGCCGCGGCCGACTCGATCAGCGTCAGGCCGATGTACTCGCCCTGCGCGCTCGCCGGGTCGAGCGCCTTGTTGATGCGCGTCATCCGGCCGTCGCCGTCGAGCTGGACCTTCATCTCCTCGTCGCCGAGCGGCTTGACGTCGTCGAGCGCGAGCAGGATGTCGGGGCCGCGCGCCGCGAGCAGCGTCTGCTCGACGCTCGGCGGGTGGACGGTGTCGCCGTTGATCAGCAGCGCGCCTTGCGCAAGCAGGTCGCGCGCGCACCAGAGCGAGTAGGCGTTGTTCCAGACCTCGGCCATGTCGTTGAAGACGAGCTCGAGCGCGACGCCGTGATCGCGCTCGAGCGCGGCCTTGCGCCGCTCGACCGCGCCGGCGGCGTAGCCGGTCACGACCGCGACGTCGCCGATCCCGGCCGCCTTCAGGTTGGCGAGCGCGATGTCGAGGATCGTCCGCTCGCCGTCGACCGGGACCAGCGTCTTCGGCAGCGTGTCGGTGTACGGCGCCAGCCGCCGGCCGGCGCCAGCCGCGAGCACCATCCCGATCACTCGGCCGCCTCCTCCTCGTCCTCGTAGACCGGCGCCTGCTGCGCGCGGCCGTACGTCAGCCAGCTCGCGATGCTCTCGCCGGCGAACGCGAGCGCGAGCAGCCCGGCGGCAATCCAGAAGCCGGCCGGGACGGCACCGACGGCCGCGAGCGCGAGCCCGGCGAGCAGCCGGCCGTCCCAGCCGCCGGCGGCGCGGTTGAGCCAGCGCGGCGGCGTCTCGCCACGGTGGCGGAGGCGGTAGACGATGTCGTAGTGCCGGAACGTCACCGCGCACAGCAGCGCGAACGCGGCCGGGACGACGTCCGCGCCGGCGACCGCGGCGATCCACAGCAGCCCGCCGTACTCGGCCACGCGCAGCGCCGGCGGGACGGCCCAGCGCAGGCGGTCGCGCAGCGGCCGGCCGCTCGCGACGCCGCCGAGCAGCACGAGCCAGGCGATCGTCGCGCCGACCAGCCACCACGACGCGCCGTCGCCCGCGATCACGAGCGCCAGCGCGGGCCCCGCGAGGCCCGCCAGCACGAGCAGCGACGCGGGGACGGCGAGCCCGCGGATGCGGCCGAGCGCGAGCGCGATCGGGCCGTCGTCGCAGTAGGCCTCGAGCGTGCCGGTCGCCGCGCTCGCGCCGGACGTCAGCGCGACCGGGCCGCGCCGACCCGCCGAGCGCAGCAGCCGGCCGGCGATCGTGTAGGCCGCGGCGAAGCCGCCCCAGGCGAGCAGCACGACGAACGTGACGCGCGCGTCGAACAGAGCGGCGCTGATCGAGATCGCGGCGAATCGCTCGCCGATCGGGAACGCGACGATCTTCTTGATCCAGCGGCCGCGGCGCGAGCGGTCGATCCGGCGCCAGGCGGCGCGCACGCGCTGCTTGAACGTGCGCGGCGGCGGCGCCGGCGGCGGCGCGGCCTCGGGATCGCCCTCGGGCACGAGCGCGACCGGCACCGCGGCGGCGACCACGTCGCCGACCTGCTCGAGCGGCGGCTGGCGCACCGCGCCCATCGCCTGGTGCTGGGCGGCCGGGTAGGAGAAGTCGATCGAGTGGCGCATCGTCTGCAGCGCGAGCGCCGCGCCGGCGAGCAGCCAGACGTCGTCGCCGGCCTGCGACGCGCCGACCGCGAGCCCCGCGAAGACCGCGTACTCCTTCGTGCGGTCGAAGATCGAGTCCAGCCAGGCGCCGAACTTCGTGAAGGTGCGCGTGTAGCGCGCGAGCTGGCCGTCGACGCAGTCGAACGTGAACGCGGCCTGCAGCAGCAGGGCGCCGGCGATGAGGCCGGCGCGCTCGCCGGTCGCGAACGCCGCGGCGGCGGCGAAGCCGATCGCGACCGACAGCGTCGTCACGCCGTTCGGCGTCCAGCCGCGGCGCGCGGCCCAGCGCGCGATGTACTTCGAGTACGGGCTGACGAAGTGCGTCGTGAAGAACCCGTCGTTCGCCTTGACCGCCGAGTTGAGCAGCGCCCGGTCCTCGTCGTGCTCGCCGATCCGCTCGGCTGCCTCGGCGACGTCGTCGGGCGTCAGCGGGCGCGCCCACAGCAGCCGCCGCAGCTGGCTGCCGCCGACATGGACGTCGGAGCGGACCAGGCCGCACAGCAGCAGCGACGGCACGTCCCGCTCCGCCGCCGCGAGCCGCCGGGCGAGCTCGGCGTCGTCGGCGGGCGAGAGGTCGACGTCCTCGGGGTCGAGCTCGCTCTCCTCCTCGACCGCCTCGACGGGATCCTCGTCGGCGTCGAGCGGCTCGACCCCCGCCTGCGCGCTCCGGTGCAGTGCGAGCTTCCAGCGGCCGGCCTTGGCGTCGAGCTCCTCACGCCAGCCGTCGGGAAGCCGGCCGTCGACCAGCTCCGCGAGCCGCGCCGCCACGTCCGCCACCGCCGGCCGGTGTTGCGCCGCGATCTTGAGCACGCCGAGGAACGTTCCGTTCGGCTGGTGGATGTAGTGGAACGGCGAGCCGGCGCTGACGACGCGCCCGCGGCGGCCGCGGGTGCGGAACGCCATATAGCGCTGGACCCGCCGCACGGTCGTGGCGAGCATGCCGGTCGCGACGCGCGGATCGGCGAGCAGGCCGGCGAGCGCCTCGCCCTGCGTGAGGATGTCGCCGTTCGCGACCACGATCGAACCCGCGCCGGCGCGCGCGATCCGCTCGAGCGCCCGCAGGTCTCCGGCGAGGTCGCCGGATTCGTGCAGCTCGACCGCGATCGAGCGCCCCCGTGCCTGCGGCTCGAGCGCCGCCGCCCAGTCCGGGCGCGTGATCACGTGTGCCTGGCGGATGCCGAGCTCGGCGAGCTGCTCGAGCAGCCGGCCGAGCAGCGTCGTCCGCTCCCACGCCAGCCCGGCCGCGGACGATCCGTCGCCGGCCGGCGCGGTGGCGAACAGCACCGCCGTGCCAACGGCCTGGTCGCCGCGCGGCGCTCGCCGTGTCCTACCGTTGCGCGCCGGCGCGGCCGATCCCGGCGCGGCCTGGTCGAGTGCTGATCTCAAGTTCGTCGGTCTCCATGGGGACGGAGCAGTTCCTCCCAGCGCGCCGCGATCGAACCGACCGCATAGGATCGCGCATTCTCCAGCGCCGCAGCACCGTAGCTGCGGCGCTTCGGCACGTCTTCGATGAGCTCCAGCAAGCCGTCCGCAAGGCCCTCGACGTCGCCGGCGGACACGAGGATCCCGTCCCGGCCGTGCCGGAGGATCTCACCGGGTCCTCGCGGGCAGTCGAAGCTCACGACCGGGAGGCCCTTGCTCATGGCCTCGATGATGACCATACCGAAGCCCTCGAACCGCGAGCTCAGGACGAACAGCGACGCGCGCGCGAGCGCGTCGCCCATGTGGCGCGTCCGGCCCATCAGCAGCACGCGGTCGTAGAGGCCGCGGTCGAGGATCATGCCGCGCAGCTCGTCGCGGCGCGGGCCGGAGCCGTAGATCCGCAGCTGCCAGTCGGGGTGCTCGTCGGCGACGCGCTCCCAGGCGCGGATCAGCAGGTCGAAGCCCTTCTGCGTCTCCAGCCGCCCGGCGGCGACGACGACCTTCGCGTCGAGCGGCGGGAGCCCACCATCCAGCCGCGGCACCGCGTTGGGGATGCGCTCGACGCGCGGTGCGGCGCCGGCGTAGTCGCGCGCGTCGGCGGCCGTGAGCACGGTCAGCGCGTCGAGCCCGCCGTAGCGGCGCGCGATGTCGTCCGCGAGCCGCGGCCGGTGGGAGTGGAAGTTCATGTGCTCCTGGCCGACCGTGACGACGCCGGGGCCGGCGAGGCGCGCCGCGAGCAGGTTGAACGCCGGGCGCGTGGTGATCAGCACGCCGCCGCGGATCGCCCGCAGGCGGCGCAGCAGCGCGAGGTCGGTGCGCAGGCTCGCGTACGGGTACGCGTAGTCCTCCGGGTGGATCAGCAGGCTCGGGACGCGGCCGAGCAGGCGCTTCCGGCGCTGGTCGTCGACGACCGAGACCTCGGCGCCGTGCGGGAACGGGAAGAACGGCGCCTCGCGGCCGCGGATCAGGCTGATCAGCTCGACCTCGTGGTTGGCGGCCAGCCCCTCGGCGAGGTTGAAACTCGTGCGGACTGTGCCGCCAAGGCCGTAGGCGTGGAGCAGCAGGATCCGGACCTTGCGGTCGCCGGCCGCGGGCCGCGGGCGCGGGAGCGCGGCGGCGAGCGCCAGCGCAGCATGGTGGAGCGCGACGGCGACGCCGCCGAGCAGCCGCCGGCGGCGCGACTGGACGCCGGGGACGACCGGCGTGGCGACCGCCCGAGACTGCGGTTCGCCGGCGCGGATCGAGAGGTTGTCCTCGACCGTGTAGTACGGCCACAGCTCGAGCCCGCCGGCGGGATGCGCGGGGAAGACGACGACGTCCTTCTTCCCCGGCAGGTCGTCGAGATGCGTCCCGAGTCGCCGGTCGCCGAGCCGCAGGTCCCACACGCCCGCGCGCGCGAGCGACCCGAGCTCGAGCCGCGCGCCGAAGCGCTCGCCGCGCACGTCGGCCGCCACGCCGACCTCGGCGCCGTCGCCGCGGTGGCGCGCGACGAGCCGCGGCTCGACGTCGCCGCCCCCCGTCTCGCCCTCGACCAGCAGCGCGCCGTCGTCCACCCGGACGCGGCGCGCCTCGGCGTGTGGCGGCAGCTCCTCGATCGCGACCACCAGGGTCCCCCCGGCGCCGCGTCCCGGCCGCACGCGCAGCACGGCGTCGCCGCGCGCGACGATCCCGACCGCGTCGGACGGCTCGAACGCGCCGTCCTGCTCGACGACCCGCCAGTCGCCGCTCGCTGCGCGCGGAACCGCCCAGATGCCGGGACCGGCGGCGGCCAGATCGGCCAGCGCGATGTCCGCGCCCGCGACCACGAGCCAGCGCCCCTCGCTGATGGCCGCCACGCGGTCAGCGTACCGGGAGCGGATGAAGCCTCAGCAGCTCTTGTCGCCCCAGGCGGTGCAGGCGAGGGTGATGTCCGAGTACGTGCTCAGCCGCACGACGTCGCCGCCGTTGCGCAGGATCGGCTTGGCGAAGCCCCAGTGCTTGAGCAGCGGCTCGTCGTCCTCGGGCGCGCCGGTGACGAGGATCCGCATCGACTCGCCCGACTGCAGCACCGACGCCTGCTCGAAGTGGTAGCTGTAGGGCGGGCTCTTCAGCACGTAGCCGTCGAGGTCGAGCGGGCCGGACGTGACGTTGGTGACCGTGATCGACTCGCGCCGGACCGCGGGGTCGGCGCTCACGGCGACCGCCCCGATCAGCGGATCCCCGCACGCGACCGTGCACGGGTAGACCATCAGCGCGCGCACGTTGCCGAGCGGGTCGAACAGGTACGCGCCGTCGCCGTCAGCGCCGACCCGGCGGTACTGCGCGAGTCGGTCACGCTGACCAACGTCACGTCCGGCCCGCTCGACCTCGACGGCTACGTCCTCAAGAGCCCGCCCTACGGCTACCACTTCGGCACGGCGTCGGTGCTCCAGCCGGGCGAGTCGATGCGCGTCCTCGTCAGCGGCGCGCCCGAGGACGACGAGCCGCTGCTCAAGCACTGGGGATTCGCCAGGCCGATCCTGCGCAACGGCGGCGACGTCGTGCGGCTGAGCACGTACTCGGACATCACGCTCGCCTGCACGGCCTGGGGCGACAAGAGCTGCTGAATCCTCTCCCGGTACGCTGACCGCGTGGCGGCCATCAGCGAAGGGCGCTGGCTCGTGGTCGCCGGCGAGGAGCTCGCCCTGGCGGATCTGGCCGCCGCCGGCCCGGGCCTGTGGGCCGTGACGGGCGACCGACGGGTCGTCGAGCACGAGGGCGCGTTCGAGCCGTCCGGCGCGGTCGGGATCGTCGCGCGCGGAGACGCGGTGCTGCGCCTGCGGCCGGGACGGAGCGCCGGCGGCACGCTCGTCGTGGCGATCGACGAGCTGCCGCCGCATGCCGAGGCGCGCCGGGTTCGGGTCGAGGACGGAGCGCTGGTGATCGAGGGCGAGCTCGCCGCGGGCGAAGAGCCGCACGTGGGCGGCGAGTCGGCGGTCGGAATCGGCGCCGACGACCGCGTCGCGGCGGTCGAGCCGCGGCTGATCGCGCGCCACCGCGACGGCGGCGCCGAGGTCGGCGTGCCGGCCGAGGTCGAGGGCCGGCGCTTCCGCGCGCGGCTCGAGCTCGCATCGCTCGACCGCACGGGCGTGTGGGACCTGCGGCTCGGCGACCGGCGCGTCGCGACGCACCTGGACGACCTCCCAGGGAAGAAGGACGTGGTCGTCTTCCCCGCGCACCGCGCCGGCGGGCTCGAGCTGCGGCCGTACTACACGGTGGAGGACAACCTCTCGATCCGTGCCGGCGAACCGCGCCCGCAAGCGGCGCTCGCGCCGGTCGTCCCCGGCGCGCAGTCACGCCGCCGCCGGCTGCTCGGCGGGCTCGCCGTCGCCGCCCACCGCGCCGCGCTGGTGCTCGCGGCCGCGCTGCCGCGCCCGCGTCCGGCGGCGACCGGCGACCGCAACGTCCAGATCCTGCTGCTCCACGCCTACGGCCTCGGCGGCACGGTCCGCACGAGCTTCAACCTCGCCGCCGGACTGCACGGGCGCGACGTCGAGCTGATCAGCCTGATCCGCCGCCGCGAGGCGCCTTTCTTCCCGTTCCCGCACGGCGCCACGGTCTCCGTCATAGACGACCAGCGCCGGCGAGGCCTGCTCGACCGCGTGCCGAGCCTGCTGATCCACCCCGAGGACTACGCGTACCCCTACGCGAGCCTGCGCACCGACGTCGCGCTGCTGCGCCGCTTGCGCGCGATCCGCGGCGGCGTCCTGATCACGACGCGGCCCGCGTTCAACCTGCTGGCGGGGCGGCTCGCGGCCCCCGGCGTGGTCACGATCGGCCAGGAGCACATGAACTTCCACTCCCACCGCCCGCGGCTTGCGGCCGACATCGCGCGCCGCTACCGCGGGCTCGACGCGCTGACCGTGCTCACGGCCGCCGACGCGCGCGACTACGCCCGCGTCGCCCCGCGCGTCGAGCGGATCCCGAACGCCGTGCCGCGGCTCGACGGCGGGCTCGCGCCGCTCGACGCGAAGGTCGTCGTCGCCGCCGGACGGCTGGAGACGCAGAAGGGCTTCGACCTGCTGATCCGCGCCTGGGAGCCCGTCGCCGAGCGGCACCCCGACTGGCAGCTGCGGATCTACGGCTCCGGCCCGCGCCGCGACGAGCTGCGAGCCATGATCCTCGAGAGCGGCCTCTACGACCGCGTGCTGCTGATGGGCCGGACGCGCCATATGGGCGACGCGCTGGCGCGCGCGTCGCTGTTCGTCCTGAGCTCGCGCTTCGAGGGCTTCGGTATGGTCATCGTCGAGGCCATGAGCAAGGGCCTCCCGGTCGTGAGCTTCGACTGCCCGC
>Ga0126307_10003860_pt1 | contig 10335 bp, 8 predicted proteins | sample Plot28_FD_89955 | JGI IMG/M metagenome (GOLD analysis project Ga0126307, IMG submission 89955) | Serpentine soil microbial communities from UC McLaughlin Reserve, CA, USA - Plot28 | ecosystem: Environmental > Terrestrial > Soil > Grasslands | place: USA: UC McLaughlin Reserve, Lake County...
GTCCGAGAACGGCGATGAGGCACAAGTCTTGGTGGCGTTGACGGTGAAAACCTCCAACGGCGGTGCACCCGAACAAAAGCCGCGTTCCTGGCGCATGCGGATCTCAGTGAAGAAAGTGAACGACGGCGTGAAGGTGTCAAACGTGGAGTTCGTGCCGTGACCACGCAATCCGATGACGAGCCGACGCGCATCGCGCTGGCCGTCGCCGAGCCAACCGATCATCCTGACGACACCGACACCGTAGACGACACGAACAACATTGACGCCAAGCCGGAACCAGTCGACAGGGACGACCTGGAATCAACCAGCGACGCCGAAGACGCGCAACCTCGGAGGTCGACCGACGCGGCGGCGACACCGAAGGGCGGTGGCCGACGCCGGACGCGGATGGTGGTTTTCGGTGTCCTGCCGGTACTGGCGTTGCTACTCGCGGCGGCCTGCGGATACCTCAAATGGCGGGACGGTGCTGCCCACGACGCTCAAATCGCAGGCCTTCAGGCACTGCAGACGGCAAAGGACTCGACGGTGTCACTGTTGTCCTATGGATCCGACACCGTCGACCAGCAGCTGGCCGCGGCAAGCAACCTGCTGACGGGCGATTTCCGGGAGTCCTACGCGCAGTTGACCCGGGACGTCGTCATTCCAGGCGCCAAGCAGAAGAACATCTCGACCGTCGCGACAGTGCCCGCCGGTGCCGTAGTGTCGTCGACGCCGCACCACGCCGTGGTGTTCGTTTTCGTCAATCAAGCCGCCATCGTCGACAAAGGTGCGCCCACAGACACCGCCTCCACCGTGCGGGTCACGCTGGACAAAGTCGGTGATCGCTGGCTGATCTCAGCTTTCGACCCAGTGTGAGCAGCCCGGTGTCGCGACATCATCGGGCGCCTACGTGCGACCTGAGTGTGTCTCAGTGCATCGCCCACTGCGGTTGACGCTTTTCTTGAAAAGCGGTAATGCCTTCGATCACGTCTGGGGCGGTCAAAGCCAAAGCGAGTTGTCCACGCAGCATCTCGAGTGCTTCGCCGAGTCCCGAGTCGCGTGTGGTGTTCATGGCGTCTTTCCCTAGTTTCAGCATCAGGGGAGATTTCTGTGCGAGGCGGTCCGCCCAATCAGATACCGCGCCGTCGAATTCCTCGTCGGGTACGACTCTGTTGACCAGCCCGATCTCGGCCGCTTGAGTGGCGGTGATGGAGTCACCCAGCATCATGAGTTCATTGGCTTTCAGTCGGCCGATGTTGCGCCCTAGAATCGCTGACACCATGAAGGGGAACAGGCCGACGTTGATTTCGGGGCACCCGAATCGCGCCGACTCGCTCGCTACGATCAGATCACACGACAACGCTAGACCCACGGAACCGGCCAATACGTGGCCGTTGGCCGCGCAGATAACGGGTTTACCGAGCGCGCCGATGAGCATGCACAGTCGGGGATAGCGGTCGAGGTTGGCGTACTTGGCAGTGGCGCTGGTCTGGTCAGCGAAGTGCTTCAGGTCACCGCCGGCGGAGAACACGGAGGGGTGACCCGAGGTCAGGACGGCCACCCGCGCGTCGGGGTCGGCCTTGCTGAGTGTAAAGGCCTCGATCAAGTCATCGAGCATCGCGTCGCTGAGCGCGTTGCGGCTCTGGGGGTGGTCCAACACGATTCGCGCGACGCCAGACTCAGTTTCGTATCGGACTAGTCCGTGCACACGGGTGCCCTTTCTTGCGGGGTTCTTGCCGCCTCCCCGGAGAGATTTCGCCGACGATTGCCCGTTTGGCGGGCCACACGAACAGCACCATTGCGCCGCCTCGATGGCGATCGGTCATGGTGCGGCCGTGCTGGGGTGAGCGACCGGAAGTGACAGACCGGCACCGACATCCTCCCGAATCAACAGCATGGGGTCGCCGTCGTTGAGAGCGGACGTCGTCCCGTCGAGACACAGTGGCACATGCAGGCGGATGCCCTGAGTGTTGTCGACCGTGAGGACGGTGTAGGGCGCGACGTCGGCCCATGCCGCGTGGAACCTATGGGGCGTGGTGGTCCAGCTGTAGAGGCGGGCTGAGGGGTCGATGGCGACCGGAACGTACCCGGAATGTCCGCAGTGCGGGCAGCGAGGCATCGGCAGGAGGCGGACCCGATCACAGGTAGTGCACCGATCGGCGACGAATCCCTGAATGTAACTGTCCGGCAAGGCCTTCAGCATCGGGTCGATGACCTCGCGGCCGAGTCGACTGTAGAAGCCCGAGCACGTCATGACAGCCGTTCCAGGACGACCGCGGAGCCGGCCACTCGACCGCCTGAGCACACCAACGCGGTGGTGGGTTCGTCGACTTGCAGATCGCCGGCGCGCTGTTGTAACTGTCGGACCGCTTCGACGACTGTGTTCATGCCGTGTAGGTACCCCTCGCTGAGTAGACCGCCGTGGGTGTTGGTGGGTAGGGATCCCCGCAGCCCGGTCTCGCCGCTGCGAATGAACGCCCCAGCCTCACCGCGGCCACAGAAGCCGAAGCCTTCCAGGTTCATCAGCAACAAGCCGCTGAAGCAGTCGTAGAGTTCGGCGATGTCGATGTCGGAGGGCGCCATCCCGGCGCGCTCCCACAGGGTCGGCGCGGCGTGGGAGGCGAAGGAACGGGAGTAATCGGTGGCCAGGTAACTGCCGCCGAGATCGAGGTCGGCTTGGTGCGACAACCACACCCCGGCGCGCACCGCGACCATCGGGCGCGTGCTCGAGCTGACTTTGGCTCGGTTGCTGACGACCAGCGCGGCTGCACCGTCGATCTCGATGGCGCAGTCGGCCGCGCGGAACGGAGTAGTGATGAACGGCTGCGACAGGTAGTCCTCGAGGTTCAACGGTTTACGACGCACCGCGCGCGGGTTGCGCATTGCGTACTGACGCTGCGCGACCACGGCCGCCCCAAGGTCCTGCTCGTCGGCGCCGGTTTCAATCATGTAGCGCTGAGCCCAAGTGGCGATCACCTGCGGATAGCTCAGGAGGCCAGCCGCGTACCGGAACGCCGTGCTGCCCCCGGTGTCGGGTTCTCGCCCGATGCGGACTCCTGAGCGCCCGTTGAGAGCGCGGAACACCACAACGTGATCGGCCACGCCGGCTTGGACAATCGCTGCGGCGGTCAGGACCATGTGGGCTGCCGCCTGGCCGCCGATGTCTGCGTCCATCAAATAATTGAGGTCGCCCAATCCCAGGGTTGCCGCGACCGCCGAGCACGGAACCGAGTCGTGGTAGAGGCTGAACGATGACATGCCGTCGACTTCGGTCGCCTGCAGCCCGGCGTTGTCGATGGCCTGCTGACACGCTTCGGCAGCCTGGTCCAGAACGGTTCGCCCGCTGTTGTGCGACATCTCGGTCATGCCGTATCCGGAGATGACTGCCGTCACCGATCTCCTGTTCATCGCGTCGGTAGTAAACCGCAAATCCGCCGACAATTCAACACTACAGTTGACAGGAGTTATCGGATAGACATAGTGGTGAGAATGGTCACCGGCGCGAACGTCGGCGCCCTGCGTCAACAATGACGTTGACATCAACGCTTCGGCGAGGCAGGGTGGTATCGGTCACATTCCAGCTTACGGAAGGATGGCGACGTCATGGCGGTTGCTGCGCAGCACAATGCCCCGGTCCGACTTGCCGACGGCAGCATGTACCTCGGCGACATGGACGAGATCTACACCCGCCTGCACGCGGAGACGCCAGTGTTCTGGGACGACGAACAGCGGGTCTGGGTGCTCTCCAAATGGACAGATGTCCGTGACGTGGTGCGTGATCCGCAGGCATTCACGTCGGAGAAGGGCTCCCACTTCTTCCCGTTCGACGACCGGACATCGGAGGGGCGCGCGCCCGACGCCAATGTGCTGTACATGGACCCGCCGAAGCACACGGTCTATCGCAAGCTGATCATGAGTGCGCTCACTCCGCGGCTGGTCAAGTCGATCGAGCCCCGCATCCGCCGACTCGTCGTCGAACACCTCGAGGAGTTCCAACCGGGGCAACCCGTCGACTTCGTTTCGGCGGTCTCGATTCCGATTCCGTTGCTAGTCATCACCGATCTACTCGGTCTGCCAATGGAAGACAGGGACCTCTACTTGCGGTGGGCCGACGCCTTCGGCGGATCCCATGTCACCGGCAGCGATGCCACCGAACGCAACGCCACCATCGCCCAGATGACGCAATACATGGACGACGTGCTCAAGCAACGTTTGCAGAACCCAACCGATGACCTGCTGTCGGCATTGGCGTTCGCAAGCGAGGACGGCGACAAGCTCGATTATGGCGAGGTCATTCAGATCGCGGTCCTCATGCTGGCCGCAGGCAACGACACCACCCGCAACTTGATCTCAGGCGCAGTGCGCTCGCTGTTGGAGTGGCCCGACGAGCGAGCAAAACTGGCGGCCGATCCCGACCTCATTCCCGGTGCGGTCGAAGAGATGCTGCGGTACGTGTCACCCGTGCGTTACTTCGGGCGGGTTGCCACCCGCGACGTCGAAATCCGCGGCCACACCATCCGCGCCGGCGACGCCGTCGTGCCATATTACGCGGCGGCGAACCGGGATCCAGAAATCTACGCCGATCCTCACAGGTTCGACATCGAACGTCGCATGGATCGCACTCCCCACGTAGCGTTCAGTTACGGAACGCACTTCTGTGCGGGCGCCCGACTGGCTCGCCAGGAGGCCCACGTCGTGCTCGACGAGCTGCTCAAACGCTTCCCGAACTATGAACAGGCCGGCGACATCGAACTCGAACCTAACGTCATGCTCAACGCCACTCTGGCTCTCCCCATTCTGCCGGCCTGATGGTCGAGCATCGCGACGCCATCTTCGTAGACGGCTCCTTTCGCCGGGCCGACGCCGCGGGCGTCATTGAGGTAGTGAACCCAGCGACCGAGCAGGTCATTGCGACGATTCCGGACTGTATCGACAGCGATGTCGCCGTAGCCGCCGAGGCCGCGTTTCGCGCCGGCACTAGCTGGGCGCAGTCGTCAGGGGCCCAGCGTGCCGAATGCCTGGAGCGGCTCGCCGATCGCATCGACGCCCGTGCCGACGTGTTACCGGGACTGGTCACCAGGCAGAACGGCATGCCCATCACGTCGTCGCGGTACGCCAACTGCCGCGGTCCGGCATCGGTTTACCGCTATTACGCTGAACTCGCCCGCACCCTGCCGATCGAAGAGCTGCGCGGCTACGCCGGTGGGAGCGCTTTGGTGCGTCGTGAACCAGTCGGCGTCGCAGGGTTGATTACGCCGTGGAACGGTCCTCAGTTTCTACTCGCAGCCAAGTTGGGGCCTGCACTGGCTGCGGGCTGCCCGGTAGTCATCAAGCCCGCACCGGAAACCTCATTGGATGCCTACGAGGTGTGCGAGGCCGCACGGGAAGCGCAGATTCCTCCCGGCGTAGTCAACATGGTGACCGGGGGCGCCGATACCGGCGCCGCCCTGGTACGCGATCCTCGGGTGCGCAAGATCGCCTTCACTGGGTCCACGTCGGCAGGACGCAGCATTGGGGCCACCTGCGCGCAAGACTTCAAACGCGCCACCCTGGAGCTCGGCGGCAAATCGGCCGCCATCGTGCTCGACGATGTCGACCTCGATACCTTCGCCACCCTGGTTCCCTACGTGTTGATGGGCAACACCGGACAGAATTGCCGGGCGCTAACCCGGGTCCTGGTCCCTCGCACATCCCACGACGACGTCGTCGAGTGCATCGTCGAGGCACTGGCCAAGGTGCCCCTGGGCGATCCATCCGATGAAAGCTCGGTGTTCGGACCGTTGGTCTCGGCACGACAACGTGACCGCGTGATGAGCTACATCGAGATCGGCACCGCCGAAGGTGCACGCATCGCCCTGGGTGGCGGGCGGCCCGCCGGGTTCGACCGCGGCTTCTACGTCGAACCCACCGTGCTGACCGGCGTGGACAACCACATGCGGGTCGCACGGGAGGAAATCTTCGGACCAGTGGTTTGCGTGATCCCGTACCGCGACGAAGCGGAGGCGATCGTGATCGCGAACGACTCCGACTACGGACTGGGCGGAGGCGTCTTCACCCACGACACCGAGCGTGGCGCCGACATCGCCCGCAGCATCGCTACCGGCGTAGTGGGCGTCAACACCTACCCGCTGCCGCTAGAGATCCCGTTCGGAGGCATCAAGCAGAGCGGCATCGGACGCGAATTCGGTCCAGAATCGGTGCAGTCCTACCAGGAGTTCAAAGCCATCTACGGCGTCGGCTGAAGCCGCGAAGAAAGCAGGGCATGTCACATGGACGTGACCGACGAAGAACTCGAGACAGTCTTCGAAGCGTGCAAGAACTGGGGCAGATGGGGCGACGAAGATCAACTGGGGACCTTGAATTTCATCACCCCCGAGACCCGCGCCACCGCCGCCCGCACGGTGCGCGCCGGCGACAGTCGGTCGATCTGCCGACCTCTCCTCAAAGGCCCCGGGGTCGGCAACCATCCGCGCGTCGACCATCACATGAGCATGTTCCCCGGCGCGCCGGGCAGCTATGACTACGTCGGCATCTCCTGCCACGGACGCTACTTGACCCACCTCGACGCGCTGGCGCATGGAAGTTGGCAGGGCAGGACCTATAACGGATTTCCGCTCAACCCCCAGCCGGCGGAGGTGCTGGGATACGGCAATTCCGCCCCGGGCGGTTTGAGTCACGACGGCGCCGTGCACTGCTCGATCACCACGTTCCGCAACGGCATCTTCACCCGCGGGGTGTTGCTGGATGTGGCGGCGGCCGTCGGGGTCGACTGGCTTGACTCGACCTACGCGGTCACGGCCGACGACCTGGACAAGGCCGAGGAACTCGCCGGTGTCCGGGTCGGGCGCGGTGATGCGTTGTTCGTGCGCACAGGGCTGTTGCATCCGGACCGGAATTACGACTACGAGAACGAATACAGCACGCGGGCAGGCTTGGTCGCCTCTGCCGCGCAGTGGATGTATGGGCGTGAGATCTCCGTCTACGGCGGCGATGTGATCGAAATGGCACCGTATCGCTCACCGAGCTTTCCGACGCCGTTTCACCAGATCGCGCTGTGTGCCATCGGATTGGCGCTGCTGGACTGGCCCGATGTCGAGGCGCTTAAGGCTGCGTGTGCAGAGCACCATCGCTCGGAGTTTCTGCTTACCGTGGCGCCTCTTCCGGTGGCGGGCAGTACAGGAAGCGCAGTCAATCCGATCGCCACGTTCTGATCGGTTCTGAGCTCGTACGACGGCGATGCGACGTGATGGGGGTCTTATGGTCCCCCTTGTGTTCTCCGCTAGCGCAGGGTCCTGCGTTATCAAAGTGAACGTTGACACGCGGAGTTCGAGTGGCTTGTGGGATAAAGGCCATGTTAGTTCATATGTTTGCGGGCCGCGGACCTCCCGTAACCTAATCAGGAGATCGACGAATCAACACCACTGTTGACAACGGGCGCGTCCGCCGATTGAATTAGGCGACAGCTTCGAACAGAGGATCCAAACCGGTGATGGACACGTCTTTCCAGACAGCAGAGAGTCAATTCGTGCGGTGGCTGGACGCGTTCGCGCAGTTCTGCAAGACGCCCACGCGTGAACAGTCCCGGTTGCTGTTCGACGACGAGTCTCACTGGAAGGACATCCTCAGTCTCACGGGCGGCTACCGCACCTACTCCGGAGAGGCTGGCGTGTATGCGGCTTTCACCGCCGCGACCGCCGCCACGCCGATCTCCAACCTTCGTGTCGCCGAGAGACGGACGGCCCCGCGGCATGTGCGCCGGTCGGCCAAAGACATCATCGAGGCCTACTTCGATTTTGACACGCCCGAGGGCCACGGCACCGGCTTTGTGCGGTTGCTGGCCAACGGCTCCGGTGACTTGAGTAAGGCCTGGCTGGTCTTGACGACGCTGCAGTCCATTCACGGCCACGAGGAGCGAATTGGGGACCGTCGGCCCACGGGCGTGGAGTTCTCTCAGAGTTTCGCCGGCGACAACTGGCTGGAACTGCGCCAGGCCGAACAGCGCTTCGACGACCGCGATCCCGAGGTGCTCATCGTAGGTGGCGGACAGGGCGGTTTGACGCTGGCGGCGCGGCTGCGTCAGATGGGCGTGGACGCGCTGGTCGTGGAGAAGCACCCGACGGTGGGCGACAACTGGCGGTCGCGGTATCACTCGTTGACCCTGCACAACGAAGTGTGGGCGAACTCCCTGCCCTACATGCCGTTTCCCGAAACCTGGCCCACGTTCGTGCCCAAGGACAAATTGGCCGGGTGGTTGCAGGCGTACGCCGAGGCCATGGAGCTCAACGTCTGGACCTCCACCGAGATGAAACACGCTGCCTACGACGAGAGAACCGGTGTATGGACCGTGGATCTCTTCAGCGCCACCGACGGCCCGCGCTACCTGCGGGCAAAACATCTGGTGATGGCGGTCGGCGGCTCAACCGGTGTGCCAAATATGCCTCTCCTGCCCGGTGCCGAACAGTTCGCTGGAGAAATTGTGCACTCCAGCCAATTCAGCGGAGGTGGGGCTTATCGTGGCTGCCACACCGTGGTGATCGGGACCGGCACCAGCGGCCACGATGTGGCCCAGGACCTCTACGAGAACGGCGCTGCCTCGGTGACCCTGGTACAACGGGGTCCGACCTGCGTCGTCAGCCTCGTGCCGAGCGGGACGATGGTGTACGCCCTCTACCGCGAGGGGCCGCCCGACGACATCGACCTCATCACCGCGGCCATCCCCTATGACGTGCTGCGGGAAACCTATCAATGGATCACCAAGCGGACCTGCGAGATCGACGCCGAACTGCTCGAAGGTCTGCGATCGGCAGGGTTCAAGCTCGACTTTGGCCACGACCACACCGGCTTTCACATGATGTATCTGCGCAAAGGTGGGGGCTACTACATCAACGTGGGGTGTTCGGAACTAATCGCCGACCGCAAGATCGGCCTGCTTCAGGCCGAGCAGATCGCCAGCCTGGTTGCTGACGGGGTGCGTCTGACCGACGGCACCACGATCCCCGCTGAGCTGATCGTCTACGCCACCGGATATCGCAACCTGCAGAACGCATTGGCCGAAAAGATTGGCACCGAGGTCGCCGGGCGGGTGGGGCCAGTGTGGGGGTTCGACGACAATTACGCCATGCGCAACATGTGGCAGCGCACCAGCCAGAAGGCGCTGTGGATCATGGGCGGCACGCTCATCGATGCCCGGCTGTACTCCCGATTCCTGGCCGTGCAGCTGGTCGCCGACCTGCGAGGCGTTCGGCTGCCGGATGCCCCCGATCCCGTGAACGCGATCTGAGCGTTCGCATCGTATCGTCAACCGCTGGCAGGAGGCCACAAATGGAGGACGCGGTCTTTCTCGATGACGACGGCTTGCCGATCACCGAACGGATGGCGGCGGTCCGTGCCGCCACTCAGGAGGTCACCAAGCGCTACAACCGCGACTACTGGCGTGAATGCATCGCCGCCGACCGTCAGCCGACGGAGTTTCTCGAAGCCATGGCCGAAAGCGGCCTGATGGGTGTGGGTCTGTCTGAGGACCTCGGCGGATCAGGTGGCGGCATGCTGGAACAGTCAGTGGTCACCGAGGTGCTCGGCGAAGCCGGGCTGGGCCAGAATTACATCAGCCTGCCGTTCTACGGGCAGCGGCTGATCTCTGCGCACGGCAGCCCCGAGCAGAAAGCCCAGTTTCTTCCCCGGACATTGGAGGGTCGGCCCAACACGTCGTTCGCGCTGACCGAGGCCAGCTCGGGCACCAACGCATTCGCGATGCGCACCACGGCCAAACGTGATGGCGACAGCTGGGTCGTCCGGGGGGAGAAGGTCTACATATCCGGCGCCGCTGATTCCCAACAGATGCTGCTGGTCGCCAAAACTGGAACCAACGACAGTGGCCGCGCCCGGCTGTCGATATTCATCGTCGATCCCAAGAGCGAAGGCATCACGATGACACCGATGAAGATCAAGGTCCTAGCCCCCGAGAAGCAATACACCGTGTCCTTCGACGACGTGCGAATACCGGGCGACGCCTTGGTCGGCGAGGAAGGCGCGGGCGCACGTAACATGTTCACTTTCCTCAACGCCGAACGCGTCGTCAGCTCGGCCAACGTCATCGGTATGGGGCTGTGGGTGCTGGAGAAGGCCGCCGAGTTCGCCCGCACCCGTTCACCGTTCGGCTTCCCGATCGGTGCGTATCAGTCGGTGCAACATATGCTGGCCAAGCCGTATATCGGGTTGAAGGCCGCGCGCCGACTGGTCTACGACGCGGCCGCGCAAAGTGACCGCGGCCAGGATCCCTCGGTGCTGGCGCTGATGGCCAAGTATCTGGCCAGCGAGGCGGCCAACGAAGCCATTGACGCCTCGGTGCAGATTCAC
>Ga0126307_10003861_pt1 | contig 10333 bp, 12 predicted proteins | sample Plot28_FD_89955 | JGI IMG/M metagenome (GOLD analysis project Ga0126307, IMG submission 89955) | Serpentine soil microbial communities from UC McLaughlin Reserve, CA, USA - Plot28 | ecosystem: Environmental > Terrestrial > Soil > Grasslands | place: USA: UC McLaughlin Reserve, Lake County...
CGCGTCGCCCCACGGACGGGTGATCGCCAGCGTCGGAGATCGCACCGAGTTCGATTCCATTCGGGTCTTCTGGATCGAGGAGGTGCGCGGTGCCTGGTTCGGCGTCCCGGCACCTGAGCTGCCCGACGGCCAGCTCGCCTGGATCCGCGACGATCGCTTCGCCCTCGACGTCTCGCAGACCCGCTTCTGGATCGACGCGAACGTCTCCAGCCAGACCCTCGAGCTCCGCTACGGGGACCGCCTCCTCGATCGGTTCCCGGTGAGCGTCGGATCGCCGAGCTCGCCCACGCCCCCGGGCAATTACTCCGTCACCGACGGCGTGGTGGGCAAGGGCCTTGGTCCCTGGTACGGCTGCTGCGCCCTGGCCCTTTCCGGCCACCAGCCGAACCTGCCACCGGGATGGATCGGCGGGGATCGCATGGCGATCCACGGCACGCCCGGTGCGATCGGCGGCGCCGTCTCCCACGGCTGCCTGCGCGCCTCCGACCCGGACATGATCTCGCTGTTTGCCCGCGTCCCGCTGGGCGCGCCGGTCTTCATCCACGCCTAGGGCGTGGATCGGTCGCGTCCAGGTCCGCCGATGAGCGTGTCGTGGCCCGGTCCCCCGCGCAGGCGGTCCGGCCCGGGGCCGCCGCAGATCAGATCGGCTCCGCCGCGCCCGGCGACGTCGTCGGCGCCTCGGCCGGCGAAGATCACATCCGATCCTCGCCCTCCGCGGAGCTTGTCGCGGTGATCGGTCCCGACGATGGTCGCCACCCGCTTTCCGCACCGCCGTGCCCGGGGTCGGTCCGTTCCGAGCTGATCCATGGCCGTCCGGAAAGTGGCGAAGGCGGGTTTCTCGGAGTAATCGTCGCGGAGCAGACCGACCGCGTCGAAGAGGTCCGTTCCTGCGGAGTCGTTGTCGCGCAGGTTGAACCAGCGGTAGTCGGTCACGCCGAGCGCGCCGGAATAGCGGTGAACGGCGTCGAGCGTGGTTGCCAGCTCACTCACCTGGGAAGCCTCCGTACGGCCGAGATTCGTCGGATAGCCGTTCTCGGTCACCCAGAGCCGAACATTGCCGCCGAGCCCCGCCTGCGGCATGTAGCAGCTGCGCAACAGCGTCAGCGCCTCCACCACCTCGTCGCCGGCCGTCCTGCCGGGGAGCGGCGCCGGTGGATAGACGAGGTGCGGATAGACCTGCAGGCCGACATAGTCGACCGCCCGCCGGAACGCGGCGGACCCGAGCGTGCCGAGCTGCCGCCAGAAGTCCGCGTCCGAGCTCGGCAGCCAGCGCCAGGCGAACGAGAAGCCGAGCTCGACATCCGGGCGCCCCATCCGGTCGAGCTTCTTGCGCGCCGCGAGGGTCCCGGTGACGATCGCCTGCCGAACCCCCGCGAAGCTGCCATCCGAGGTGTTCGGGGAGACCGGGAAGTTCGCCTCGTTGGTGATCGTCAGCGCCTTCACGCTCGGACGCTTGCCGAGGATCGCCGCGGCGCTGGTGACGTAGCTCCGCCAGGCGGCCATGTCGCCTTCCTGTCCGGGAGCGGGGTGGTAGCGGACCTGAAGCTCGGAATCGAACCCCGCCTTCGCATAGCGATCGACGAGCGCCGCATAGCGCCGGATACCGGCGACCCCGTCCGCCATCGACATCCGGTTGAGCCTGAGGACGAGCTGGCGCCGTCCGGGCCGCAGCCGCTGGAGCGCACCGAGGGCAGCACTCTCGTTCTCGGGCTTCGGCTGGGCCTGGGAGGCGCCCGCGCTGCCGGCCAGGAGCGGCGTTATGCCGAAGCGCAGGCGATGCGCGGGAGAGTTGAGCGGCGGCGGGCTGGCCGTGAGGCATTCGTCGCCGCCGAGCTGGGCACTAGCGGCCGACGAGGCGGCTGCGCCGAGAGCGAGCGCGCCTAGAGCGACCAATCCCAACGAAGCTATCCATCCCCTCCGGAACATCCCACCGGGATTATCGCTTGACGCGGAACCTCCGCTTCGGCTTCGCCCGCGGCACCGGCTGCTCCCGCAGCGACTCGCGCAGCGCCGTCGCCAGGTCATCGAGGTCGGCAACGACATCCCGATCCCCCGCCAGCCCGAAGTACACCCGCCCGTCGTAGCTGATCATCCCGATCGACAGGGCATGGTTCTGCGGCGAGAGCGGCACGAACGGATAGATCTCCTTGATCCGGCGGCCCAGCAGGTAGAGCGGCCGCTGCGGCCCCGGGACGTTCGAGACGACGAGGTTGAAGACCAGCGGCCGCGCCATGCCGCGTGCGAGCAGCCGGTTGATAGTCGGCGGTGCCCAGCCCGTCGCCTCGATCAGCAGGGAGGCGGCGCGGGCGTTGTCGGACTCCTTCAGCCGCTTCGTCTCGTCGCGGAGCCGCTCGAGGCGCTCCCGCGGGTCACGAAGCGAGAGCGGCAGGCGGACCATGATCGTCGAGATCCGGTTGCCGAGCTCTCCCTTCTCGTTGGGGCGCCGGATGCTCACTGGCACCAGCGCGACGAGGTAGTCGGGGATCTTGTCGCCGCGGCGCTCGAGGTAGCGGCGCAGGGCGCCGGCCGCCACCGAGAGCAGCACGTCGTTGACCGTCGATTCTTCGGCGACGGCGCGCGCCCGCTTCAGCCGGTCGAGATCGGTCCGGGCCCAGGCGACGCGGCGGTCCCGGCCAATCTTCACGTTGAGCGGGCTGCGCGGGACGCTGGGACCGCCCGAGGCCAACGCCGTGAAGCCTTCCGCCGTGCGCAGCACGCGGGCGGCGGTCTGAGCTGGGGTGGTCACGGCGGTTCGAGCCGCGCGGCCCGCCGCCCGTAGCGGCTTGCTGACCCGCTCTGACGCGGCCTGCGTGAGCAGCATGGTGGGGCTCGGCTCGTCGGGGTCCCAGGGCTTCTCCGGCACATTGATCCGGGTGCCGCGCTTGCTCGTGTCGAGCAGGATCGTGCCCACGTCCACCGCCGCGACGCCGTCGACCAGCGCATGGTGCGTCTTCGAGATGTAGGCGTGGCGCCCGGCGAGGCCCTCGAGCAGGTACAGCTGCCAGAGGGGGCGGGCCATGTCCAGCGGCTCCGACATCACGCGGCCGACGATGTCCCTGAGCTGATCGAGCCGGCCCGGCCGCGGCACCGAGACGTGCCGCACGTGACGGCGGACGTCGAACTGCGGATCGTCGCCCCAGACCGGGTTCTCGATGCCGAGCGGGATCTTCACGATCCGCTGCCGGAAGCGCGGGACAAGCAGCAGCCGCTTCTCGACGTGCGCGACCAGCCGGTCGTAGCTCGGCGCGGCTCCCTCGACGATGATCGTCGCGCCGACATGCACGTGGATCGGGCCGCGCTCCGCGTTGAGGTTCGACATATCCGAACCGGAGAGGCGATGTGGAGTCCTGGTCGCCACGGGCGGGCGAGACTAACGAGGGCTAGGAACGCCGCTGGACGTGATCCGCGCTAAGAGCGGACGGGCCGGGTGCTCCGAGTAGCGCCAGGGCCAGGCGCAGCTCATCGGTGAGCATCTCGAGCGCTCGCCGCGCCCCGGCCTCGCCGTCCCAGGCGAGCCCCCAGAGCGCAGGTCGACCGACCAGGACCCCTTCGGCACCCAGCGCCAGCGCGACCGCGACGTCCGTGCCGCGCCGGATCCCTCCGTCGATCAGCACCGGGATTCGGCCCGCGACCGCCTCGACCACCTCGGGGAGCGCGTCGATCGTCGCCGGTGCGTTGTCGAGCTGGCGGCCGCCGTGGTTCGAGACGACGACGCCGGCTGCGCCGTGCTCGACTGCGAGCGCAGCGTCCTCGCCGGTGATGAGGCCCTTCACGAGGATCGGCAGCTCGAACTCGCCGCAGAGCTGCTCGAGGTCCTTCCAGGTGATCGAAGGATCGACCAGCGCGAAGACCTCGGCGGTGGTGAGGCTCTTGTGCCCGACCGCGGCTTCGATCACCGGTGCGCGGATTTCGGCAGGCACCTCGAAGCCGGTGCGGAAGTCCCGCTCACGCTTGCCCGCGTAGGGCGCATCGACGGTGAGCAGCAGTGCCTCATAACCCGCCTCGGCCGCCTCCGCGACCATCGTTCGGGTCACCCCACGGTCGCGGAAGCAATAGACCTGCATCCAGCGCTTGCCCTCGGGCGCCGCGGCGGCGACCTCGGCCGGGCGGGTGCTGGTCAGGCTGGACAGGCACATGACCGTCCCGGATGCCTGTGCCGCGCGAGCCATCCCCTCCTCGCCGTCGGGATGAGCGAGCAGCTGGAAGGCGACGGGCGCCACCAGGAAGGGGACCTCCAGCTCGGTTCCGAGCACCGTCGCCTTGGTGGAGACATCCGAGACGTCGACCAGCACTCGCGGCCGCAGCTCCCAGCCCTCGTATGCCTCGGCGTTCCGCCTCAGCGTGCGCTCATCGCCGGCGCCGCCGGCGAAGTAGCCATGCGCCCCCGCCTCGAGCTTCTCAAACGCGAGCGCCTCGAGATCCGCGATGTTGACCGGCTCAGTGACGCGGCAACGCTACTTGGCATCCTTACGCCATGGCGCGGCGACGACGCGAGAGAGAACCGATCGAGACGGTCGACTACACGGATCCCGAGGGCAACGTCCTGACGCTGCGGCAGTCGCTGAGCGACCGGACGATCCGGAAGATCAACAAGCCGCACCGCAAGGACGCGGCCTCGGCCGACGACGTCTGGGCGCGGCGGAACGAGATGCTCTTCGAGTTCCTCGTCACCCGGTGGGAGATCTCCGGCCTTCCGCTCGACGATCAGAAGATGCTGATCGGCCGCTATCGGATGGCCGACGCGGACGAGCAGCGCTGGGTGCGCCAGACGATCGACGAGCACGTGGAGCGCCACCTCCCGGAGCTGACCTGAACTTGCCCGCCCCGAGCACGATGCCCGAGCCGTTCACCCCGATCTACCGGATCGCGATGGCGGTCTGCTATCCGCTGGTCGGGCTCTGGGGGCGGCTGCAGGTCGAGGGGTTGGAGGCTCTCCCGCGGAGCGGACCCACGCTGATCATCGCCAACCATGACTCTCAGACCGACCCGCTCGCCGTCGGCGTGGCAGCACGCAAGCATCGCCAGATTCGCGCCCTGGCCAAGACGCAGCTCTGGGACAAGCCCGGGCTGGGCTGGGTCCTCGACGGGATGGGTCAAATCCCGATCGAGCGCGCAGCGGGCGACGCCCAGGCCCTGGTCAATGCGATCGACGCCCTGCGCGCGGGCGCCTGCATCGGCGTCTTCCCCGAGGGCACGATCTCGGTTGGCCGCACGCTTCGCGCGCGCAGCGGCATCGGCCGTCTCGCCCTGGAGGTCCCGGAGGCGCGTCTGGTCTGCACCACTGTCCAGGGATGCCCCGACATCGCCCGCTTCCCGAAGCGCCCGCGGATCCGCGTCCGCTTCTTCGAGCCGGCCTCGGGCCAGGCGGACCCATCCGAGTCGCCGGCCGCCCTCTCCCAGCGGCTCCTTGATGAGATCCGCACGATTGCCCCGCCGGTGGACGCCGGCCGCGACCCGGCGAAGACGTTCGCGCAGTACGAGCGCAAGCTGGCCGAGCGGGAGGAGGCTGCGGCCAAGCGCCGCGCCGACGCGGCCGAGCGCGAGCGCGTCTAGGTCCCGACCCGCGTCGCTACGCTGTGGCCCGCACGCGCCCGTAGCTCAGTTGGATAGAGCGTCGGTCTACGAAACCGAAGGTCACAGGTTCGAATCCTGTCGGGCGCGTCTCAAGGATTTGGCCTGACAGCACAGAATCCGCCTGACGCCTGGTCCCGCCGAACGCTTCCGACCGAAGGCACGGCGTGGGTGCGCGGGATCGGGGTATCAACCAGCGATGCCTGAGTTGAAAACGGACGCCCGCCTTGGCTCGTAAAGCCTTGGTCACGGGTGCGACGGGATTCATCGGCAGCCGGTTGGCAGCCACGCTCGCGGACGATGGCTGGGACGTCCGCTGTCTGGTCCGAGACCGCGCGCGAGCCGTTTCACTGGCCGATCGCGGCCTCGAGCTGCGTGAGGGCGACGTGCTGGACGCGGAGTCGCTGCGCGGGGCGGGGGAGGGGGTCGCGGTCGCCTACTACCTCGTCCACGCGATGGGGCGTGGCGGCGAAGGTGACTTCGAGGAACGGGAGCGGCGCGGCGCACGCAACTTCGCCGAGATGGCAAAGCGGGAGGAGATCGGTCGAGTCATCTACCTCGGTGGGCTTGGCGAGCGGCCGCGCTCCAAGCACCTTCGCAGCCGTCAGCGAACGGCAGAGAGCCTGGCCGAGCTCGGGCCCACCCTGACCTTCTTCCGGGCCGGAATGGTGGTGGGAGCGGGCAGCGAGTCCTACCGGACGTTGCGTTACCTGGTCCAGCGGCTGCCCGCAATGATCGCTCCCGCTTGGCTGGCGACGCCGACGCAACCGATCGGTATCGACGATGTGATCGCGTACCTCGTGCGGGCCCCCGATGTCCCGGCCTCGGAGAGGCGAGAGGTACAGATCGGTGGACCGGACGTGCTCTCGTACGGCGACATGCTCGACCGGATGGCCGAGGCGCTCGGCCTACGGCCCCGCCCCAAGTTGCCGGTCCCCCTGCTCACGCCGTGGCTGTCCTCGTTGTGGATCGGCCTGGTCACCCCCGTTGATGCCGCGATTGCGCGCCCCCTGATCGAAGGGCTCTCCACGCCGACGACCATCACGGATCCCTCGGGCGCGACACTGTTTGAGATCACCCCCGTGCCCTTCATGGAGGCACTGCGGCGGGCTCTCGCCGAGGACCACGATGTCGGGGCGGACGCTCGCCACCCGCCGTTGCGCCTGTTGCCGGACGAGCTCGGCAAGGTCTCGCGCACCGGCGCCGTTGAATCGGTTCAGGCCGGGGAGCTCCAGCTGCCCGAGCCCGTGTCGAGGATCCTGAGTCGCGAGTTCCTGGGACGTGCGGCGCGGGGGTACTGGCGCTTCATCACCCGGATTTCCCTTGGACTGATCCGCACGGTCTACGCCGGCAATCATCAGTCCATCGTGCTCGTGGCGCGTCCGCTGGTCCTGTTGCGCTTTCGCTCGCCGGAATACGAACTGCTGGAGGGCACCGGCTCGGTCACCTGGAGGATCGAGCGTGGACTCCTCGTGTCCCGGAACGGCCGCGATCAGGGGTTTCTGCGGCTGTCCGTGACGCGGATAGACGAGCCGGCCGCCGGCGATCGCGTTCCCGTACGCGTGCAGATGGAGGTCCGCAACTTCTATCCGTGGCTGCGCGGTAGCGGTCGCTTCGCGCGGCTGGGAGTCTGGCTCTACAGCGAGACGCAGCAGCGCATCCATCGATCTGTGACAAGGGGTTTCTTGCGCTCACTCGCGACAAGTGCCACACGTCCCCTTTGAGGGTTTAGCGCCGCAAATGCGGGTAACTGCTGCCGGCACGGAAGGATTCGCAAGGATGCGAAAGGAGGGGTCCGAAATGGCCCAGACGAGTACAAGAAGGAACTCGCAAGCTCGGCGCAGAGCGACGGGGCGGTCGAACGGCTCGGGCCGATCGGCAGCCTCCTCTCGGGGCTCGAGCTCGAAGCGAAGCCGTCAGCAACGCAACGGAAGCAGCGCTTCCAAGAACCGGCAGTCGGCGGCCGCGCGCAGCGGTTCACGCACCCCAGCCGGCTCTCGCAGCCGGTCGGCCAGCTCTGGTGGGACTGGACCGGCAGCTTCGGTCAAGCAGTTCGCGTCGAAGGGAACGAACGCTGTCGCAGAGGGAGCACAGAGCGGTGGGAAGGTCATCTCGAGGGTCGCCGGCAAGGTGAAGGGACCGGCACTCGCCGGCGGGGCGGCCCTGGCGGGGTTGGCGGGCGGAATGGCCGTGCAGTCGAAGCGCGACTCCAGGCGCAGCGTCCTGGGAATGCGGGCCGGCCAGGGCATGGGCAATGCGGGGAAAAACCTCGTAAATGCCGGCGAGAAGGTCGGCCGGGCTAGTGAGAACCTGGGCGCGTTTGCGGCCGAGATGCGTAAGACACGTGAGGCGGTCGAAAATCGATCGAAGCACCGTTCCCCGATCGAGGTCGTGTTGCAGGCCCTGACCGCGCGACGCTGACCCCAGCCGCGCGGCTTCAATCCCGCAAACTCGAGACGAAGAGATGGCTGATAGGGCGATGAACGCGTACCTGAGCGACCACCTGGCCGGCGCGACGCTCGGGAGCGATCTGGCCGCGCAGATTCGTGCCCGGAGCGAGGGCACTGCGCTCGGCGAGCTCATGAAATCGCTTGCTCCCCAGATCGAGGAGGACCGCCAAACGCTCATCGCGCTCATGGAGAGGCTCGACATATCCCGCAATCCCGTCAAGCAGGCCACAGCTTGGATGGCCGAGAAGGCCAGCCGGGTGAAGCTCAGCGGCTGGACCTCGGGCGAGCCCGAGGTCGGCCTGTTCATGGCAGTGGAAACCCTCTGCCTCGGGGTGCAGGGAAAGCTGGCCCTGTGGACGGCTCTCAAGGAGGTAGCCGACCGGCACGAGCCGCTGGCGTCGGTGAAGCTGGACGAAATGATCGAACGTGCCAAGACCCAGCACAGTGCGCTGGAACGGGAACGAAGGGCAGCCAGCAGGCGTGCCCTCGGTTCTGCGCTCGAGGTCTAGTAGCCGCGCGCGGACAGCTCAATCGGCGCGGCGCGGGTCGCGCGCCTCAACGATGTCGGTCACCTCGGGCGCCTTTTCGATGATCGCCCAGCCATCGTTTTGTTCGATCACGGTCTCCACGTCCGGCAGCTCGTGACCGGGGACGATCACGAAATAGCGGGAGTCCGAGCGGACCCGCTCGTAGTCGGCCTTGCCCAGACCGACCTTCTCGGAGCACTCGGGGTCCGCGCATTCGCAGAAGTACAGCTCGACCTCGACCTCACGATGGCGCTCCTCCCACGTCTTGGCCCGCTCATTGGCCTCGCGGAACATCGCCTCGTTTTGCGCTAACCGCTCCTCGCGCTGCGTTGCCACCCCGCCATCTTACGACGAGCAGGGAAGCAAGACCGAGGATTTGGAGACCGCATGGGCGAGCCGCCACGAAGGGGTCTCGGCGCATCCGCCCCGTGACTGATCTTCAGAACAGCCTGATCAGCAGGTTCAGCAAGATGGTGAGCGCGATGGACAACCCGATCGACCAGAGTAGGCAGCCGGGCAAGAAGCGCACCCGCGTGTGCTCACCCGATCGCTTCCAGATCACGAACATCACTCACCACCCGGATGGCCGGGCTACCCAGCGATAGGGCCGGCCGGGGCCCCAGTCAGGGCCCCGGCCGGGCACACGCAGCGAGCAGCGCATAGATCCGACGCCTTGCCCGCCACTCACACTTGCTAGCGACCGTTCAGATCGCCTGCGTCGCGGCTCTCCGTGTACGGATCTCTCGATCCGGACTTGGCCAGCCCGCGACTAATGAAATAGGCGCCCGCGACGATGGCGACATAAAGCCATGCCTGGCGGGCGATGAACTCGTCGGTTCCGTCGGTATCCCCGCCCTTGATCACTGCTGCGCTGACGAGAATCGCTACGACGACACCCACCATCGCCCAGAACTCGGTCGTCTTGAAGGCCTGCTTCGTCTCCGTGGTCAGACGACGAATGCGGCTTTCGCGACGGCTTGGATCGATGCGCGTGGCACCCGGCCTGGTTGCGGCTTCCATCTAGGTTCCCTCCTGCTTTTTTTGGACGTCCCGCCCGGGCCGTGCGAGGTAACCGCAGTCACACTCGCCCCTTTGCTCCCAGACGCGGAAGCGAGGCTGCTTCGCGTCCAGCGAAGCGAGTTGTCTCGCTCCGAACGGTTACCCACCGCAACGCGGTCCAAACAAATGTTCGGCAGAGTCGAGCGAATGACTACCAAGCGGGCGGTTGCCGGGCACAAGCGACGTGTTTGTCAGAGACTCCACAACCACGAAGTTGCGGGTCCCGGGGACACGCTGAGCATGCAGGACGGGCATCCCGTAGTGAACGGCGAGCTGGCCCAGGAGGACTTCATCCACGCTTGTACGCCGGGCGGAGCTTGCAACCTTCCTAAGCCGATCACGATTTCCCCAGGTCACTACTTCATGCTGGGTGACAACCGTGGGTCAAGTGACGACAGCCGTTTCTGGGGGCCAATCCCGGCGGCTTGGATCATCGGTCGGGTCGAGGAGTAGGAGAGCTAGACCTCCCCGTTTCAGGGCCATGTATTGGCTCAGGCATTGTCACCTCGCAGCATCCCGACCTCGAACACCGCAGCAGCAAGCCTGATCTTCACTGCTTGACTAGCGGATACCGAATGCGCTTCCACTGAAAAGCCCGCTTCTCGTCCAAAGCGGCACTCGCGCAGCCCCGGGGCCTTCGAGGGTGTCGCGCGAATGGGGTTACGGAGCCGGTCAGCCCTGCGTTTTCTCCTCAGGCCACCGGTCGAGCCCAAGGGATTCGAGTGC
>Ga0126307_10003862_pt1 | contig 10332 bp, 9 predicted proteins | sample Plot28_FD_89955 | JGI IMG/M metagenome (GOLD analysis project Ga0126307, IMG submission 89955) | Serpentine soil microbial communities from UC McLaughlin Reserve, CA, USA - Plot28 | ecosystem: Environmental > Terrestrial > Soil > Grasslands | place: USA: UC McLaughlin Reserve, Lake County...
ACTCTACGGAGGAACCTGGAAACTCCCTGTACTTCGTCGAAGACGGTGAGGCCTTTCCGCCGGGTTCGACCGTTGTCGCTTCCGAGCGGCTCGATGGGTACAGCGGCTGGTGTCAGGTCCCCGATCGTCACCTGCTCGTAGTGGGCCTGGAAGGTATAGCGATGCGCTCACTGTGAAGACGAGAGCGCTCCCGCTGGTTCATAGCCTCTAGCCTCTGCCATGCTGCTCACCGTTCTTGACTTTTTAGTATGTTCTCTTAATCCTTCCATGAGCTCCTGACAAGCACTCGTAGCTCGTAGTCTTCCTGGCCTCGCTTCTAGTCGCCACTCTGTCACCAAACCGGCGCTGCTGGGTATGGGATCTATTGGGGATGCTTCTTGTTCGTGGTAATGCGTGCGTGCTTAGTAGACGAGCCGCCGGCGGACAGCGCCCGAGAAGAGATCTACGAGCAGCACGACGATGATGGTGGCGCCTACGAGGGTCGCGACCTTTGAGTAATCGAACAGGTTCATGGAGATGATGATCTGCTGCCCGATACCGCCCGCCCCAACCAGACCCAAAACGGCCGCTGAGCGGATGTTGCACTCCCACTGATAGAGCGTTAGCGAGGCGAAGCTGCTTACGGCTTGCGGCAGCCGCCCAAAGAGAAAGGCCTGAAGGGCGCCCGCCCCCGCTGCCCGGAGCGCCTCTACCGGACGAGCGGGCACCACCTCGAGAGCCTCGCCGTAGAGCTTGCCCAGGATGCCGGCCGAATGGACCGCGAGGGCGAGCGTGCCAGGGAACGGGCCGAGACCTACGGCTACCACGAAGACGAGCGCCCAGAGGATGTCCGGGACGGAGCGGAAGACGTTGATTACAAAGCGCGAGAGGTGGTAGGGAACAGCCTTAAGGAAACGCTCGCCGCGTGATGCGCCGATCGTGGGAGGTTCCTGCGTCGCTAAAGCCGCTAGCGGGAAGGCGAACGTGGCCCCGATAAGCGCGCCCAAGAAGGACATCTGGAAGGTCTCTAAAATTCCTGTGCCCGTCTGGCGGAGGGTGGTTACTGAGAGGTCGGGAGGGAACATCCCGGCGACAAACTTCTCCATGGGACGCGCGCTGGATAGGAGCTCGACGAGGTCGAACTTGGTCCCCGCGACGCTCCAGCCGGTGAGGCCGAGGATGATGAGAGTGGCAAGGGCCGTCTTCCAGGAGAAGCGCGGGATCGCGCCGCCAATTCGGGGGTAACTAGTGGGCGGAGATGCCATCGCGGCCCTCCGTTACGCGAACCGGGCCCGGGTCTTGTTTGAAGTGGTGCGCCTCTTCTCCGTCGGGACTGGCCGCCGTGCCGCGCGGGTCTCCTGCGTAGATCTCTTCTAGCCTTTCGGCGGCGAGCTGCTCGGGAGGCCCGTCGAAGACGATGCGGCCCTCTCTCAGAGCGACAATGCGGGGGAAGCGGCGGGCGATCTTTACGTCGTGGAGGTTGACTATGAGCGTCGCACCTTCGTCGTTCAGCTCGAGGAGCACCTTCATGATCCGCTCGGTCGTGACTGGGTCAACTGCGGCGAAGGGCTCGTCGGCGAGTACTAGGTCAGGGCGCTGCACCAAAAGGCGCGCCACGGCGACCCGCTGCTGCTGGCCGCCGGAGAGGTCCGCCGTCCGCTGGCGGGCCATGCCAGAGAGGCCGACCTTGCCCAGAGCTTCCTCAACCGTTCTTGCGAGGCGTTCGTCCGGTCCGACGAGGAAGGTCTTGAGCGTCTTTAAACTTCTCATGCTGCTTACCTCGCCCAAAGCGGCGTTAACGCCCGCCGGAAGCTGCGGGACGAGGTTATACGCCTGGTAGATGGAACCGACGCGGCGCCGGATATCCTTGAGCTCCTTCTTCGAGAGCGAGTAGAGATCACGACCACCGACGACGACCTTGCCGGCGTCGAGCGACACACTTCGGTTCAACGTCCTAAAAAGCGTAGACTTGCCCGCCCCCGAGGCTCCTATTACGGCGAGCCTCTCCCCTTGCTCCACCTCCAGGGTGACGTCTTCGAGCGCAGGTGTTCCGCCGAAGCGAACCGTAACGCCTTCGAGGACGAGCTTGAAGGGCTTCTCCTTACGATTCGGCGGTGAGTAAGTCAAGTTGCCTCGCCTGCCCTTCAACGTAGTCGTAATCTTCGGCTTCGACCCTCTCGTAGCCGGCGGCTCTCAAAAGGTCGAGGAGTGCCGGGTCTTCTATGTTGAGGTAGGCTTGCGCGATCTCTTCTTTCAGATCCTCTGGGAGGGCGTCGCGAACCACCCAGGGATAGCCCTCTATGGCGTCGGACTCCTCGATAGTGCGGACGGTGCCATCCTCGACCGTGCCTTCTTCTATGAGCCGGTAGAGGATGCGGTCCTCGATGCCGCCACCGTCTACTTGCCCGTTGGCGACCGCCGCCGCCGTGGCGTCGTGGCCGCCGGTATAGGTCTTCTCCCCGAGGTCGGTCCGGTAGTCTATGCCCGCATCCCTAAGCATAATCGAGGGATACAGAGATCCCGAGGTGCTTGATATGCTCCCGAAGGCGAAGTTCCGTCCCTTAAGCTCCGAGACCTCCTGGATGGTGCTACTCGCCGGCACGATTATGAGCGAGCGGTATGTCGTATCGCCGGTTCTCGGGTTAATCTCCGTGACCAGCGGGCTGACGTTGGCTCGTTCGCGAGCTTGTGCGTAGGTGAGGCCGCCGAAGTACGCCAGGTCCAGCTCGTCGTTGGCCATCGCTTCCACCACAGCGGGATAGCTCGTCGGTACCACAAGATCTACTTCCCGCCCGAGCTGCTCCGAGAGGTACTCGCCAAAAGGTTCATACTGGGCCTCGACCTTCTCGGGGTTCTGGTTCGGGACCAGGCCAATTTTGAGTACCCCGGGATCGGAAGAGCCCTGTGCACCACCTCCACCGCCGCCGCAGTTTGTCAAGAGCAGCAGGAGCGTCACTACGGTCACGATGACCCGAGTCCTTGTGATCAAAGAGTAGATCAACGCTCGTTACTTTCTACACACATCTCGGCGAAAGCCTCGGCCGCCGGGGAAAGCGCACGATCTCGCTCGACGATGAGGACGAAGGGACGTCGGATGCAAAGCCCATGAATCTTGAGGGGCCGCACCTGCGGTTGCGCGGCGATCATGCGTGCCGGGACGACGCCTATCCCTGCGCCCGCCGCGACCGCTCCTGCAACGGCGGCGTTCGATCCTAACTCCATCGACACCCGTACGCCTATGCCAACTGCCCTTAGACCCTCCTCGACGGCCCAGCGTGTCGCCGACCCCTCCTCCCGCAGCACGAAGGCGCTGTCAGCGAGTTCTTCCGCAGTCACCGGCTCGTCTGCGAGCGCGTCTGCCGCCGCGACCACCGGTACCAGTTCATCCTCTTCTATCACGCGCTCGACCAGCCGGGGGTGCTCTACCGTGCGTCCCACAACTGCCACCTCCACCTCCCGCATGAGGAGCGCCGCGACCGTCGCGTCCGTATCCGCTACGCGCACGTCTAGCACCACCTCGGGGTAGCGGGTGGAGAAGGTCACTGCGAGCCTCGGGAGCAGCAGCTCCCCCGGCGTGGAAGATGCCCCCACAACCAGATGCCCGCGTGGCCCTACGTGCCGGGTCATCTCGGATTCCAGTGCAGAGATCTCACCTAAAACCCGCCGCGCATGCTTCGCCAGAGACTCCCCCGCTGGCGTGGCGCGCATCGGCCGCCCCCGCGTTAGCAGCGTCACCTCAAACCGCCCCTCTAGAGTGTGTAAGTGGTTCGAGACTGCCGGCTGCGTCATCCCCAACTCCCGTCCGGCCGCCGAGAACGAACCATGTTCCAAGACCGAAAGGAACACGCGCAACCCTTGAATGCTAAGACCCACCACCGTAAACTATCAATAAGTATTTATGGAGTCAATAACGATAAGGTTATGATAAGGCTTCGCGGGCCTGACAATTACCTTAGCCCAACTGAGGGCTACGTCCGCTTCCTCCTGTACTTGGGGCACCAGCAGTACAGTACCGTGGGCGCATCCGGATGGGTGGTTTCGTAGTCCACGCCTGGTACCGGCTCTTCAATGGTGTCTACTCGTGGATCTATAGGAGGTCAGCCCGGTTCCCCGTGCGCCTTCGGGTCCTGGGTCGCGCGCGTGGTGGAGGAAGCGCTTCTCTGACGCCCCAAACGCTGTGTAGTTTTTTTGGGCTTTTATCAAAGGTAAGTTCGCACCGCCCATCATGACGAACCGCGGTTGTGACAAGTCGTCTTCCCAGAAGCAGATCTTGCTATATGTCGTAGGAGCCTGGCGGTTCTCCAAACATGAGGTAGACGCAGCAGGGGCAGGGGTACTCGCGTCCCGACGTGGGGGCGTATCAGATCACACTCCAACCCTCCCTATCTCGTTTCGTTGACCGCTTCGGCGAGCCAGTCGCGGGCGGCTTCGATCTCGGCGCCGCCGATGCCATGTCCACCGGGTTGCCAGTCGAGGGTAACTTCAGCACCGGTCTCCCGCAGCAGCTTGGCTAGGCGCTCGGCGCTCTCCGGTGGCACGATCTGGTCCTGGCGTCCGGCCGCCAGATAAACCTGCGTTCCCGAGAGGCCCGGCGGCGTGTCGGGCTCGAAAGGCACCATCGGTCGCAAGAGGACCGCACCGGTTAGCAAACCTGGATGTAGTAACAACAAGCCGGCCGCGATGTTAGCCCCGTTCGAGAAACCGACCGCGAAGACGCGGCCCGGGTCGAGGTCGTACTCAGAGGCGGCCTCTTCGACGAACTTCGCGAGCTCGTGGGTGCGGTTGACTAAGTCCTCGTGGTCGAACACTCCCTCGGCGTGCCGGCGAAAAAAGCGGGGGGCGCCGTTCTCCAGAACCTTGCCACGCGGGCTCAGGAGCGCGGCTCGCTCGTCGAGCCTGTGCCCTATAGTGATGAGGTCGTCCTCGTCACCGCCGGTGCCGTGTAAGAGAAGCAGAGTTGGTGCTTCGTCCCCCTCGGCCGGGACGAAGCGGTGGACGAAATCGAGGTTGTTCGTCATTGGCCTAACCTTTCTGTTGTGGTGTGTAGATGGGGGGAGTGCTTGCTCGATCCACTCCCGGTCTTTCTCTAGCCAGGGTGGGAGCTCGAGGCTCTCGCCGAGATGTTCTTTGTCTTCGTCTACGGCGAACCCGGGCGGGTCGGTGGCGATCTCGAAGAGGACCCCGCCGGGCTCGCGGAAGTAGACGGAGCGGAAGTATTTGCGGTCGAGTAGGGGGGTGATGTCGAAGCCGCGGCTCGCGATCTCCTCCCGCCACACCTTTTGCGTTTCCTCGTTTGGTGCCCGCCATGCCACGTGATGTACAGTCCCGACTGCGGTTTGCCCAACGGCCCTATCAGGCCGCTCTAAAATGTCCGCGAAGCTTCCACCGGAGCCCATCGTGAGATACCGCCTCCGCCCATTCTCCTCTTCGTTCTTCTCGAAGCCTAAGAGGTGTACGAGGAAGTCCGTGGTGGCTTCTGCCGACCGTACCGAGAGCGTCACGCCTGCGATGCCCCGGATCGCATGCTCGGGTGGCACCGGGCTCTCCTTCCAAGGGTCTACCGTGCCGTCCCTAGCAGGTTGGGCAACTAGCTCGACCGCGATCCGGTCTGGATCCCTGAAGGCTAGTACCGTCTCGCCGAAGCGTTTTTCGGGCTGCTCGAAACGGATACCATGTTCGACAAGACGCTCCGTCCAGTAGCCCAAAGCGGCCTCCGGCACGGCGAAAGGGGTAGCTGTTACCTGGCCGGTCCCAATGCGTCCTAGGGATACAAGGGGCCAGGAGAAGAACGTTATGATGGTCCCCGGGTTCCCGACCGCGTCGCCGTAATAGAGATGGTAGCTTTCGGGGTCGTCGAAGTTAAGGGTCTTTTTCACGAGGCGAAGGCCGAGGACGCCCGAGTAGGAATCCACGTTCTCCTGCGGGTTGCTGGCTATGGCGGTAACGTAGTGTATACCCGCGAACTTTATGCTCATAGCGCTCCTCCTGATCTCTTTGCAGCCTCTGCGCCGGACCTTCGCCAGAAAGTTTATCTCAACAACAACCGGTGAAAGCTGCGAGACTCGTGGCGCGAGTTGGAAGATGAAGGCGGTACTTGACGCGAACTTTTAGGCGCCGTAGAGTCAGGAGCTACGGTCGTAAGAACGCGGGCCGTATTTGGGAAAGGGTGAGAAAGGAAGGAGGAGGCATGGCCGGAGATTACGTGCTGGCTATAGATCAGGGGACCACGGGGACGACGGTCCTCATCTTTGACCACGATGTGACGCTCGTGGGCCGGGGGTATTCTGAGTTCACCCAGTACTACCCGAGCCCGGCCTGGGTCGAGCACGACCCGAACGAGATCTGGGATGTCTCCATACGGGTCGTAGAGGAGGCGTTAGAGAACGCCGGGGTCTCCGCGGAGGACCTGGCGGCGATCGGCATCGTCAACCAGCGCGAGACCGTCGTCCTATGGGACCAGGAGACGGGAGAGCCCGTCTACAACGCCATCGTCTGGCAGGACAGGCGCGGCGCCGCCATTTGCGACGAGCTCGCGGAGCAGGGCTACGAAGGGACGGTCCGCGACAAGACCGGCCTTACTATAGACGCTTACTTCTCCGGCTCCAAAGTCAAGTGGCTTCTGGACAACGTGGAGGGTCTAAGAGAGCGGGTTGGAGAAGGTGAGATCGCCTTCGGCACCATAGACTCCTGGCTCGTGTATAAGCTGACCGGTGGGCGGGAGCACATAACCGACTACACCAACGCCTCGCGCACCATGCTCTACAACATCTTCGATCTCGATTGGGATGACGAGCTCCTGGAGATGCTCACCGTGCCGCGCGAGATTGTCCTGCCGGAGGTCAAGCCCTCCTCTCACGTCTACGGCAACACCGACCCGGAGTCCTTTTTCGATGCGGAGATCCCGATAGGGGGCATCGCCGGGGACCAGCAGGCCGCCCTTTTCGGAGAGGCCGCTTATGAGAAAGGTCGCGCCAAGAATACCTATGGCACAGGTTCGTTCGCCCTCATGAACACGGGTAACGAGCCGATAAGGAGCGAGGGAGATCTCCTCACCACAATCGCCTGGCGCTTAGGCGACGAGCCGGTCGAGTACGCTCTGGAGGGCGCCATCTTCGTGACCGGGGCGGCGGTGCAGTGGCTTAGGGATGGTCTCGGCATCATAGAGGATGCCGCCGAGACCGAGGAGCTCGCCCAGAGCCTGGGTTCAAACGACGGGGTGTACTTCGTGCCGGCACTCGCGGGACTCGGGGCGCCGCATTGGGACCCATATGCTCGGGGCACGATCATCGGGCTCACCCAGGGGGCTACCAAAGCGCATGTAGCCCGGGCTGCCCTGGAGAGCATAGCCTACCAGACGCGCGACGTGATCGAGGCGATGGAGAAAGACTCGGGGATCGAGCTTAAGGAGTTCCGGGCCGACGGTGGGGCGGTAGTCAACGCGTGGCTGATGCAGTTCCAGGCCGACATCCTCGGCGTCCCCGTAGAGGTGCCGGAGATTATGGAGGCCACGGCGCTAGGGGCGGCGTACTTGGCGGGGTTGGCCACCGGCTTCTGGGAGAGCCGCGAGGAGCTCGAGGATAAGTGGAAGCTCTGGCACCGCTACGAACCCCAGATGGACGAGGAGGAGCGCGAACGGTTGTACAGCCAATGGCAGGAGGCCCTCGAGCGAGCCAAGGATTGGATTCGCGAGGAGGCGGGTGCACCGCCTCTGTAGGTACCCTCTAGAGGCAGGAAGGGGCTCCATGAAAAAGGCGCTCAACGTCTCCCACCGGGTGGTCGCGTAGCGAACCTCACGGTGCCGCGTGGTGTTGTAGCGGCAGGCCGACCGTTCTAGAAAGGAGTACTATATGCAACCGTACTTAGCCGAATTCGTCGGCACGCTGATTCTCGTCCTCCTCGGCGACGGGGTAGTCGCCGGGGTGCTGCTCAAGCAATCAAAGGCGGAGAACGCGGGCTGGGTCGCGATCACCCTCGCGTGGGGGATGGCCGTCGCGGTCGCAGTCTACGCTGTCGGAGCTATCAGTGGCGCTCACATCAATCCGGCTGTCACGGTCGGTTTCGCCTCTGTTGGCGCCTTTGGCTTCTCCTGGGCCCAGGTGCCGGGTTACATCATCGCCCAGCTGCTCGGCGCTTTTGTTGGGGCGGTTCTCGTCTGGTTGGCTTACCTACCTCAGTATAAGCAGACCGAGGATCCCGAGCTCAAGCTGGCTACCTTCTGTACGATACCGGAGATTCGCAACTATGTTTCCAACTTCGTCACCGAGACGATCGCCACTGCCATGCTGGTCTTCGGCGTGCTCGCCATCGTCGCGAACACGCAGAGAATCGCCGAGACGAGCGGTGTGGATGTGTCTCCGGTATTCCTGATAGGCTTGGTCCCGTTGCTCGTCGGCTTGCTCGTGGCCGTCATCGGTCTCTCTTTAGGCGGGCCTACCGGCTATGCGATCAACCCCGCTCGGGATCTCCCTCCCAGGATCGCCCACGCCGTGCTGCCGATCGATGGTAAGGGCGGCTCGGACTGGTCGTACGCCTGGATTCCGGTCGTCGCCCCGCTCGTCGGTGGGGTTATAGGGGCCTTTGCGTACAGTATCCTCGGGTTCGGAGGTATTTAAGGAGATTCTTTCTCAGGGTGCTAACCGTCTAGGGTATAGACGATAAGGAGCGAATATGGACCGGCGAATACCGCAGGACATAAGCAGCTATCCCTTCGACGTCATCGTAATCGGGGCGGGCATCAACGGTGCCGGCATCGCTCGAGATGCCGCCATGCGCGGTCTTAGAGTGTTGCTGCTCGACAAGCAGGACATCTCTAGCGGGACGACGCAGTGGGCGACCCGCCTTATCCACGGGGGTTTAAGGTACCTGCAGCACTACGAGTTCTCTCTGGTGCGGGAGTCGCTGAAGGACCGGGAGGAACTCCTTCGCATAGCCCCGCACCTAGCCAGACCGCTCGGGTTTCTGGTTCCCATCTACGAGTACATGGAGCGGGGGAAGCTGATGATCCAGCTCGGGATGATAGCTTACGACGTCCTCTCGATGGAAAAGAGCCTGCAACGCCACCACATCTTTGACCGAGAGCAGACTCTGGAGCGTGAACCTGGCCTAAACCCCGACGGGTTGAAGGGCGCCGCGTTCTACTACGATGCCCAATCAGAGTATGCCGAGCGTATCGCTGTCGAGAACGCCATCTCTGCTCGCGAGCACGGCGCTGTCGTGCTCACCTACGCCGAGGTGAAGCGCCTCATCGTTGAGAACGGAAACGTCGTGGGCGTCGAGTTCGAAGACGCTTTGAGTGGCGAGCGGTATACAGGGCACGCCCCCGTCACCGTCAACGTGGCTGGCCCCTGGGTAGACGAGGTGCTCGGCGGGATGGAGCGCTACGGGGGATCCGAGGAGCGTATGATCGGGGGGACCAAGGGAAGCCACTTGATAGTTGATCCTTTCCCCGGAGCGCCCAAGACGGCGCTCTACGTCGAGTCGCGGGAAGACGGCCGACCGTACTTCATCGTCCCCTGGAACGGTCGGTACCTGATCGGCACGACGGACACCCGCTACGAGGGCGATCTCGATTACGTGGTTGCCGACGACGAGGAGATCGACTACCTCCTGGACGAGACGAACCACGTCATCCCAGAGGCGAACTTGACCTGGGACGACATCCTCTTCACCTATTCGGGTGTCCGTCCGCTTCCTCACCAGCCCGAAGGTGCCGAAGGCGGCGTCACCCGCCGCCACATAGTTTATGATCACTCAGAGAAGGATCCCAAGATTGGGGGCCTCGTCTCCATCATCGGCGGCAAGCTCACCACCTACCCCACGCTCTCGCGTGAGACGGTAGACAGAGTCTACAAAAAGCTAGACCGTAAAGCTCCGAAGAGCCGCACCGACGAAGTGCCGCTACCCGGTGGTGCTACAGAAGATTTCGAGGCCTTTGCTACCGAGTTCAAGGCCGAGAGTGGCCTTGCCGAGGAGATATCCGAGAGACTCATCAAGCTCTACGGCGTACGCGCCGCCGATGTGCTGGAGCTGGCCGGCGGCGACGACTCCCTAAAGACACCGTTGAGCGCTCCCGCAAGCGCGCAGACCGGCATTATCGGGGCGGAGGTTCTGTACGCCTTCCGCCGAGAGATGGCCGAAAAACTCGGCGACGTGCTCTTGCGCCGGACGATGGTCGGGATGGGTCCCGATGTCGGCCTCGGCGTGGACGAGGCCGCAGCTCAGGTCGCCGTCCGCCACCTCGGCTGGACAGAGGAGCGCGCCGAGCGCGAGGTGAGGGAGTACCGCGACTATGTTCAGCGCTACAGGCCCAAGAAGTTCCGAGAGAGGGAGCCTGCAAGGGCTTGAGGCTTGTGA
>Ga0126307_10003863_pt1 | contig 10332 bp, 11 predicted proteins | sample Plot28_FD_89955 | JGI IMG/M metagenome (GOLD analysis project Ga0126307, IMG submission 89955) | Serpentine soil microbial communities from UC McLaughlin Reserve, CA, USA - Plot28 | ecosystem: Environmental > Terrestrial > Soil > Grasslands | place: USA: UC McLaughlin Reserve, Lake County...
CCGCGATGACCGATCTCACCTTCGTCGATGCCCTGCTCGGCCCCGTGGAGGACGGCCGGGCGGGCGACGAGCTTCCGGACGACGAGGCCCTCGATGCCTACTCGCGCACGGTGAGCGCCGTGGCCAGGCGCCTCTCGCCGTCGGTGGCGAGCCTGCGCGTTCGACGGCGCTCGCGCAGCGGGCCGATCGACGGAGGCGGGAGCGCCGTGGTGATCACTCCTGACGGCTTCCTGCTGACGTCGGCGCACGTCGTCGGGCGAGCACGGCGGGGCGTCGAGGCGACCTTCGTCGACGGACGGGCACTGGCCGCGGAGATCGTCGGCGCCGACCCGCTGTCCGATCTCGCCGTTCTCCGCGTCGATGGCTCGGGTCTCGCGGCGGCCGAGCTCGGCGACGCCGAGCGGCTGCGCGTCGGCCAGCTCGTGGTCGCGCTCGGCAACCCGCACGGCTTCGGCGGATCGGTGACGGCCGGAGTCGTCTCGGCGCTCGGGCGCTCCCTGCCCACGCGCGCGGGGTCGATCGTCCGTGTCGTCGACAACGTCATCCAGACCGACGCCGCACTCAATCCCGGCAACTCGGGCGGTGCGCTGGCCGACGGGCTCGGCCGCGTCGTCGGCGTCAACACCGCCGTCGCCGGCGTCGGACTGGGCCTGGCCGTGCCGATCAACGGGACGACGCGTTCGATCGTCGGCGCGCTCATGCGCGACGGACGCTTCCGGCGCGCGTTCATCGGCATTGCGGGCGGGCCGCGCCCGCTTCCGCCGCGCGTCGCCGACCGCCTCGGGCGGCGCTCAGGCGTCGAGGTCGTCGAAGTCGTTCCGGGGAGCCCAGCCGATCGTGCGGGCCTCCGTCCCGAAGACCTCATCGTCGGGCTCGACGGTCGCACGATCGAGACGGTCGACGACCTCCACCGCCTGGTGACGGCGGACCTGATCGGCATCGACGTCGCGCTCGGCGTCGTGCGCGAGGGGCGCGAGCTCGACCTGCGTCTCGTGCCCGACGAGCTCGAGCTCTAGCCGAGTAACAGGCTGCTACGTCGCGCGGCGGCGGGCGACGCGTACGAACGCCAGGATTCCGAGCGCGCTCACCAGCTGCCACCCGAGCATCATCCGGTTCACGTTCACGGCCGGCCGCCAGCGCGCCTGCCCGTCGGCGATGACGTAGACGCCCGCGGGGCTCGCCGACACGCCGAAGCCGCCACCGCCGTTGCCCTCGGTGTCGCCGCCGCCGCCGCCGCCGCCGCGGACGTTGGCGACCGGGACGACCGTGAGGCCGTCCTGCTCGATCGGCTCGCCGAAGACCCGGCGCACGGTGATCGCGTCCCTCGCCCCACCCAGGATCTCGTCGATGTTCGGCATGACTCAGTCCCCCTTCTGAAGGAATCGGTCGATCGCGTCGCGCGCCTCGTCGCCGAGCATCGAGAGCGCGAGCCAGTCGCGCGCGTGGTTCACGGTCTCGTGCCACGAGAGGTCGCGCCAGAAGTTGAGCTGCTGCTTGGCGTAGCGCGTCGTCTGGGGCAGCTTGCGCGCGAGCTTCTCGACGTATTCGTCGACCGACGCGTCCAGCTCGGCGCGCGGCACCGCGCGGTTCACGAGGCCCCACTCCGCCGCCTGCGCGGCCGGGATCTCTTCGCAGAGCATGATGATCTCGCGCGCCCGGCGGTCGCCGACCATGATCGGAAGCCACTGCGTCGCGCCTCCGGCCGGGACGGAGCCGTGCTCGAGGCCCACGTGGCGGATGTAGGCGTCGTCGGCCATGACCGCGAGGTCGCACGCCATCTGCAGCTCGTTGCCGCCGCCGACCGCGATCCCGTTGATGCGCGCGACCGTCGGCTTGCCGATCTCGCGCAGACGGTCGTGCATGTCCTTGAACGCCCCGAACCACTTCCAGTAGCCCGGCGCGTTGCCGATCAGCTCGGCACCCCACGCCTTCAGGTCGGCGCCGACGCAGAACGCGCGGCCCGCTCCGGTCACGACCACGACGCGGATCTCGTCGTCCCACGATGCGTCCTCGCAGGCGCGCGCGAGCTCCCGCAGCATGCGGAAGTCGAAGGCGTTCAAGACGTCGGGTCGGTTGAGCGTGATCGTCGCCCGGGGCGGCGCCTTCTCGTAGACGATCGCCTCGAAGCCGAGCTCCGCCGGGTCGACGGCTTGCGGGCGGGTCTCGGTCACGGGAGGACGTTCAGGCGTCGGGTGGTCACGCGCCGTACACGCCGCCGGCGAGGTACTTCAGGCCCGAGTCGACCTGCACCGTGGCGACCCGGTGGCCCGGACCGAGCCGGCGCGCGAGCGCGAGTGCCGCGACGAGGTTCGCGCCCGTCGAGGGGCCCGAGAAGACACCTTCCTCGCGTGCAGCGCGGCGCGCCATCGCGAACGCCTCCTCGCTGGACACCGCGACGACCTCGTCGAAGTCCTCGCGCTCGAGCAGCGGCGGCCAGAAGCCGGCGCCCCCGCCCTCGATCCGGTGCGTCCCCGCGCTGCCGCCCGAGATCACCGGCGACTCGGCGGGCTCGACCGCGACGCGATGCAGCGCGGGAAGCGAGGCGCGCAGCTCGCGCGTCGTGCCGACCAAACACCCGGCCGTCCCGACGTATGCGCAGAACGCGTCCAGCCTCCCGTCGAGCTGCTCGAGCAGCTCGCGGCCAAGCGCCCGGTAGCCCTCGAGCATGTCCGCATTCCGGAACTGGTCGGTTGCGAATGCGCCCGTCTGCTCCCCGATCTCGGCCGCGCGCCGCATCAGCGAGGGGATGAGCTCCGGCGTGATCCCGTCGGGGCTCGGGACGACCTCGGCCTCGGCACCGAACGCGCGGATCGTCGCCAGCTTCTCCTCGGCGAACGCGTCCGACGTCACGATCCGTAGCGGATAGCCCTTGACGGCGCAGACGAACGCCAGCGACGATCCGGTGCTCCCGCCGGTGTACTCGACGACCGTCTGGCCGGGGCGCAGGCGGCCGTCCCGCTCGGCGCCCTCGATCATCGCGACGGCCATCCGATCCTTGTAGGAGCCGGTCGGATTCGCGCCTTCGAGCTTGACCCAGACCTCCGCGGCGTCGGGCGGAGCAAGCCGCGCGAGGCGGACGACGGGAGTGTCGCCTACAGCGGCGAGCGCGCTCGCGCGGGTCGACACGGCGGTGCTCATTCGACCTCCGCGAAGAGGACGTGGAGCGGCACGCCCATCTCCATCGCGTCACGGCCGGTGGCCATGAACTCGTCCGTCCGCGCCGCGGCCTTGAACGCGTCCATGTCGGCGAACTCCCACTCGGCGTAGTACTTGAAGGCGGGCTCGCCGCGCGGGGCGCCGAACACACGCCCGTGACGGAACGTCGACCCCGGCACCTTGCGGCAGAGCTCGGCATGCTGCTCGTACCGAGCTGCGTCGGGCTCGGCCTCGTAAAGGACGAACGCTCGGACCACGGCTGCTCCTTTCTGGGGACCGCGTGAGCGTATAGCGTCACCCTCCCCGAGAGAGAGGAGCTGCGATGGCCGGACGTCTCGTGCACTTCGAGCTGCCCGCGGACGACACCGCCCGTGCACGCGACTTCTGGAGCTCGCTCTTCGGCTGGAGCTTCCGGGGCTGGGACGGGCCGATCGAGTACCACATGACCGAGGGTGTCGATCCCGGCGGCGCGATCTATCCCGCCGACGGCGACGAGCGGGGGCCGATCGTCTACTTCGACGTCGACGACATGGACGCCGCGATCGGGCGCGTCCGCGAGCTCGGCGGCGAGGCCGACGACAAGCAGCCGATCCCGGGAGTCGGCTGGTTCGCGCGGGCGCGCGACACGGAGGGCAACCGCTTCAGCCTCTACCAGAGCGACGAGTCGGCGCCCGGCCCGTCCGAGGGCTAGGCGTTGTCGACCGGGACGGCGGTCGCCGTCGCGCTGGCCGCGCTCGCGGGAATCGCGGGCGGGGTGCAGCTTGCCGTCATGAGCGAGCTCGGCACGCGGGTCGGAGTGGCGCCGGCGCTCGCCTTCTCGGGCGTCGTCACCGCGGTGCTCGCGCTCGCCGGCCTGCTGCTCGTGCGGGGGAACCTCGCGGGACTGGGCGACGTCGTCCGCGAGCCGGTCTGGCTCTGGACGGGCGGCGCGCTCAGTCTCTTCATCATCCTCGCTCTGACGGTCGCAGGGCCGCGCATCGGGATCGCCGCGACGATCGGGCTCGTCATCGCCGCGAACCTGGCCATCGCGGCGGTGATCGACCGCTTCGGCCTCTTCGGGCTCGAGCGGATTCCGCTCAGCACACCGCGGCTCGCCGGCCTCGCGCTCCTGGCGGCCGGGGCGGCCTTGTCGCTCCACCGCGCGTGAACGCCTCTAGAGCGCGATGTCGCCCGGGGGCACCGGCACGCGTGACAATTCCCGGCCCGTCGCGTCGCGGAGCACCGACACGATCCCCGCGTCGACCGGCGGCATGTCGAGCGTCGTCGGCCCGGCGTTACGTCTCGCCCCACTGGAACAGCACCTGGTCGCCCATCCGCATGCCTCCCGTCGCCCCGTAGACCTTGAGTGCGGCAACGTTCGCCTCGTCGGTGAGAACCCACATCCCCCGACAGCCGCGGCGCTGCGCGATCTCCCACAGCGCGGACACCAGTGCGCGCCCGACTCCGCGGCTCTGGTAGGCGCCTAGGACACCGAGCTCGTTGACGAAGAGCTCAGGACGGGCCTTGTCCGGGTGCGTCAGCTCTGTGCCGGAAACGAAGCCTGCCGGGTCGCCGTCGACGTACGCAATGAGGAGGTGGCTGCGCGTGTCCGCGAGAAACGCCCGTACGGTTTCCACGTCCACCTGATGGTCGAACACACGCTCGGCCGCTTGGACGCGGTCCTCCGCCCCACTCACCGCCTCCAGATCTCCATGGCTGCTCCTCGAGATCTTCCCCGATTCGAGGCGCGATATCGTCGCCCCATGTCATCGCTCGCCCGCCGGATCGCCGTCGCCCAGGCGTGACCGTCTATGCAAACGCATACGTCGTCACCATGGACGACCACGCGACGGAGCACGCCGGCGGGTGGCTGCGTGTCGAGGACGGCCTCGTGGCCGAGGTCGGCAACGGGCCCATGCCGGAAGGCGAGCGGATCGACCTCCGCGGCGCGGTCGTCATGCCGGGTCTCGTCAACACCCACCACCATCTCCACCACGGACTGACGCGCGGGCGCGCGGCCGACGCCGACCTCTTCACCTGGCTAGAGGAGCTCTATCCGGTCTGGGCGCGAATCGACGCCGAAGCCGAGTACGCCGCCGCCCGCGCTGGGCTGGCGGAGCTCGCGCTGTCCGGCTGCTCAACGGTGTTCGACCACCACTACGTCTTCCCGCGCGGCGTCGCGGGGCTAGTCGAGGCCGCGATCCAGGCGGCACGCGAGCTCGGCGTACGCATCGTCGCAGGGCGCGGGTCGATGGACCTCGGGCGCTCCAACGGCGGGCTGACGCCCGACGAGCTGACGGAGGACGTCGATGCGATCCTTGCCGACACCGAGGCGCTCGCGGTGCTCCACGAGCCCGGACCCGGAGCTTGGACACAGATCGCCGTCGCGCCCAGCTCGCCGTTCTCGGTGACGAAGCGCCTGATGTTCGAGTCGGCCGAGCTGGCGCGGCGGCTCGGCCTCCGCCTCCACACACATCTCGCGGAGACCGTCGGGGAGGAGGAGTACTGTCGCGGCATCTTCGGCTGCCGCCCCATCGAGTACCTGGAGCAGGTCGGCTGGCTCGCTGACGACGTCTGGTGCGCCCACTGCGTGCACCTCGGCGCGGACGACGCGGCCGCGCTCGGTCGCGCCCGCACCGGCGTTGCGCACTGCCCGACCTCGAACCTGCGGCTCGGCGCGGGCGTCGCGCCGGTCCGCGCCCTGATCGACGCCGGTGCGCCGGTCGGCCTCGGCGTGGACGGCTCCGGGTCGAACGAGCGGCCGGATCTGGCGTTCGAGGCCAAGCAGGCGCTGCTCGTCGCGCGAGGAGCAGGCGGCCCGTCGGCTCTGACGCCGCGCGAGGCGCTGCGGCTCGCCACCCGCGGCGGCGCCGAGGTACTCGGCCGCTCCGATCTCGGCTCGCTCGAGGCCGGCAAGGCGGCGGACTTCGCGGTCTGGCCCACCGATGGCGCCGCCTTTGCAGGCGCCGACGATCCGGTCGCTGCGCTCGTCCTCGGCGCGCCGCAGCGCGTCGGCCGGCTCGTCGTGGGCGGTGACGAGGTCGTTCGCGACGGACGCCTGGTCGGCGCCGACGAGGATGCGTTGCTGCGAGCGCTCCACGATCACGCTGCGAGGATCGCGGCGTGATCTCGCTCTCGACGCACATGCTGGACGTCGCGGAGACCGGCATCATGGAGCTGCTCGCGATCTCGGCAAGCTGGACGAGGGCGACATGACGCTCGCCGCAGTGCTCGACCCGTACGTCCGCGACTGGCTCGACCTCCTGCTGCGCTGGATCCACGTCATCGCGGCGACCGTCTGGATCGGCACGTCGTTCTACTTCGTCGCGCTCGACAGCCATCTGCTCGCGCCGCGCCGCCGCAGCGAAGAGGAGGACGAGGCGAGCGGCGAGGCATGGGAGATCCAGGGCGGGGGCTTCTACCGCATCCAGAGGTACGCCGCACCCCGCCGCCCTCCAGAGCCGCTGCACTGGTTCAAGTGGGAGGCCTACGCCACGTGGATCTCGGGCTTCGCGCTCCTCGTCGTCCTCTTCTACTTCGACGCCGACACGTACCTCGTGGACCGTTCCGTGTCCGACATCGGCAGCGCCGAGGCAGTCGCGATCAGCGCCGCGCTACTCGTAGCGGCATGGCTGGTCTACGACGGCCTGTGCCACCTTCTCCGCGGCCACGACTTCTGGCTCGCAGCGGTGCTCGCCGCTCTCGTCGCAGGCACCGCCTACGGACTGGGCGAGCTGTTCTCCGGCAGAGCGGTCTGGATCCAGCTGGGATCGATGCTCGGAACGATCATGGTCGCCAACGTCTTCTTCGTGATCATCCCGGCCCAGCGGGCGCTGGTTGCCGCGCGCGAGGCCGGGGAGGAGCCCGCGGCTGGGCCGGCGCGCGAGGCGACGCGGCGCTCCGTCCACAACACCTACCTGACGCTGCCGGTGCTGCTGGGGATGCTCGGGAGCCACTTCGCGTTCGCGACCGGCAACGACCACGGCTGGCTGATCCTCCCCATCCTGATGGCGCTCGGGGCGTGGACGCGCCACTTCTACACCCTCCGACACCGTGGACGCAGCGTGTGGGCGATGCTCGTCGTCATCGCGCTCGCCGTGCTCATCTTGGCCGCGCTGGTCAAGCCCGATGAGCCGGCGGTCGGACGTGCCGAGGGCGTTCGCCTCGCGACGGTGCACTCGATCGTCGCCCGACGCTGTGCGCCGTGCCACTCGGACCAGCCGACGCGCTCCGGCTTCGACGCGCCGCCGATGGGTGTCGTGCTCGAGACGCCGGACCAGATCGTTGCGCTGGCGGACGAGATCGAGCGCGTGGCGGTCGACTCACGCGCGATGCCGCTCGGGAACGTCACCCGCATGACCGACCGGGAGCGCGCACAGCTGGCGAGCTGGATCCACGCCGGCGCGCCGCGCTAGGCTCGCAAACGCCTCGCCACAGGCGAGGCTACGAGAGCAGGATCACGCCACGAGCCGCTTCAGCGTTCCGGCCAGGACGTCTAGGGCGAGGGCGATGTCCTCGGCGCTCGACTCCTCGTCCGGCGAATGGCTGACTCCGCCCGCGAGACTACGCACGAACAGCATCGCCGCCGGGACGCCTGCGGCCGCGAGGATCCCGGCGTCGTGGCCCGCGCCCGAGGGGAGCTCGACGACCGGCACGCCGGCACGCTCGAGCTCTCCGCCCAGCAGGCCTCGAAGCTCCGCGTCGAACTCAACCGGCTCCGTGCGCTGAGCCCCCTCGACGCCGAGCGCCGCCGCGAGTCGGTCGAGGCGCTCGCGGTCGGGAGCGCGGGCGTCGATCGAGAGCCGGACCGCGGCGGGAATGACGTTGGTGCCTCCGGGCGCCACCTCGGCGCGACCGACCGTCGCGACGGCATCCGGTATCGACCGCGCCGCGTCCCGCGCCCGCAGCACGTACTCGGCTGCCGCGACGAGGGCGTCGTGCCGGCCGTCCATCGGTGTCGTCCCCGCATGGCCCGCACGGCCCTCGAACGCGACCTCGCCGCGAACGTAACCGACGATGCCGGTCACGACGCCGAGCGGCACGCCTGCGGCCGCGAGCCGCGGTCCCTGCTCGATGTGGACCTCGACGAACTTGGCCGGGAGGGCACCGTCACCGGCGCGAGCACGGCTGCCCGAGCAACCGCGCTCCTCGTCGCGAAACGCGACCGCCGCGAGCGTCCGCTCACCCAGCGCCGCCGTCGCGACGGCGTCGAGCGCGGCGAGAACCCCCAGGGCGCCGTCGAAGCGACCGCCCTCCGGAACGGTGTCCAGGTGCGATCCCGTCCACACCTCCGGAAGCTCGGGCCGCCGGCCGGGGAGCCGACCGAGCAGGTTCCCCGCCGCGTCGCGCTCGACGGCGAGGCCCTCCGCTTCCATCCAGCCCGCGACGAGCTCGTGCGCCTGATCCTCGGCCGCCGAGTAGCCCGGCCGGTTCGCGCCGCGCCCGCCGCCGAGCGCGTAGAGACGATCGAGGCGCTCGAGAACGCGACTCCCCGCAGAAGACCCCGTTAGCATCGCGCGGTCGTCGGCGAGAGGAGGGGTGGGATGTCGGAATGGGCCGCGAACCTCGAGGACTCGGCGCTCGGCCGTCGGTTCCGCTTTCGCGAGAACCAGACGACGCTGGCGCGAGACACCATCGCCGGCGCGACCACGTTCATTGTCATGTCCTACATCATCTTCGTGAACCCCGCGATCCTCGGCTTCGCCGGGGTGCCGGGGCTCCAGAGCAAGGGACTCCCGTTCGAGGGGGTGCTCACGTCGACGTGCCTGGTCGCAGGCGTGATGACGATCCTGATGGGGCTGTACGCGAACCGGGCGTACGCGCTCGCACCCGGCCTCGGCCTGAACGCCGTCGTCGCCTTCACGCTGGTCGCGAACGAGGGCTTGAGCTTCCCGGAGGCGATGGGCCTGATCGTGCTCGAGGGCCTGCTCGTCACCCTGCTCGTCATCGTCGGCCTGCGCGAAGCGATCATGCGCGCCATCCCGCTCGAGCTGAAGAAGGCGATCGCCATCGGAATCGGCCTCTTCATCGCCTTCATCGGCCTCGTCAACTCGGGGCTCGTCATTCGCGGCGAGGGCACGCCGGTCGATCTGGCCGAGTTCACGACCTGGCCCGTCATCATCACGGTCTTCGGGATCGTGATCACGGTGGGACTGCGCGCGATCGGCTTCCCGGGCGACCTGCTCGTCGGCATCGTCCTCACGACGGCGTTCGCGACCGTGCTCAACTACACGACGGACGTCTACACGGCGCCCGCCCAGCAGGGCTACGCCCGCTGGCCCGACGACGTCTTCGCGTGGCCCGACTTCGGCCTCGTCGGCGATTTCAGCTTCGACGCCTTCAGCACGCTGCCCGTCGTCGCTGCGCTCGCCTTCGTGTTCACCCTCTTCCTCGCCGACTTCTTCGACACCATGGGGACCCTCGTCGGCGTCGGCCGTCAGGCCGGCTATCTCGACAGGCGCGGCGAGCTACCGGACATTCGCCGCCCGCTGCTCGTCGACTCGCTCGCCGCCGCCGCCGGAGGCGCAGCCTCGGCCTCGTCGGCGACGACGTACATCGAGTCCGCGTCGGGCGTCGGGGTCGGGGGGCGCACGGGCTGGGTCAGCGTCGTGACCGGCGCCCTCTTCTTCCCGTTCATGTTCGTCGCGCCGTTGATCGGAATGGTGCCGCCGCAGGCGACAGCGCCCGCGCTGATCATCGTCGGCTGGTTGATGATCAGCGTGCTGACGGAAGCCGAGGAGGAGGCCGAGGCGTCGGGGGCCGCGCCGCGTCAGCAGCGGCCGGACGAGCCGATGGTCGCCCGCGGTGTCACGCCCGAGCGGCCGCTCGCGGGGATCGACTTCCACGACGTCGCGGTCGGACTGTCGGCGGCGATCGTGATCATGTTCATGCCGTTCACGTTCTCGATCACCGACGGCATCGCAGCCGGATTCATCGTCTACGTGCTCGTACGGCTGTTCCAACGCCGCTGGGCCGACGTGCACCCGCTCATGTACGCGGCCGCAGTTGCGTTCGCGATCTACTTCGCGATTCCGATCCTGCAGCAGGAATTCAGCTGGATCTAGAAGAGCGGCGACGAAAACGCCTCGCGCTGCCGCGCGAGGCTGACCGGGGGAACCTGTGGGGTTCCCCCGAGAACCCCCTCGTCACGTTTGTCGCTCGCTCCGCTCGCTGCGCGGGGGAACGAGTTCCCCCGCG
>Ga0126307_10003864_pt1 | contig 10331 bp, 8 predicted proteins | sample Plot28_FD_89955 | JGI IMG/M metagenome (GOLD analysis project Ga0126307, IMG submission 89955) | Serpentine soil microbial communities from UC McLaughlin Reserve, CA, USA - Plot28 | ecosystem: Environmental > Terrestrial > Soil > Grasslands | place: USA: UC McLaughlin Reserve, Lake County...
GCGGCCCAGAAGTGATGACGTACCGCGAGATGATCGAGCGCATCGCCCGCCTGCGCGGGAAGCACCCGTTCATCGTCGAGGTGCCGGTGCTGACGCCACACCTTTCGTCGCTGTGGCTCCACCTCGTGACGCCCGTGAACGCCGCGGTCGCGCGGCCGCTGATCGAGGGCCTGCGCAACGAGACCGTCGTCCGCGACGACCGGATCCGGACGCTGCTGCCGATCGACGTGACGCCGTTCGACGCGGCGGCGCGGTCGGCGCTCGCGGACGGCGCGACCGACGCTGTGACGACCGTGCCGTAAGCGTCGCGGTCTGTCGCGCCTTTCACGCTCGCACACCTTCGGCTCGGCGGCAGCCGGCTCAGCCCGCGACGAGGACCTGGGGCGAGGTCTCCTTGATCCGCGTGCGCAGCCACTTGCCGCGCATCTCGGCCTCCTCGTGAATCTCGGCGACGGTGCGAACGAGGTCTCGGTCACGCGCCGCCTGTGCCGCCTGCGCGAGGATCACCCACGCGATCTCCGCCTCCCGCGCCTGGAGGTACAGGTTGCGCAGGTCGCGGAGAAGCAGCAACCCCGTCGCTTCGCTCCGGCCGAGCAGCTCTGCGGTCTTGTGCCGCATTCGCTCCAGGATCGGCGGCGTCTCCGCGACGTCGGCTGACGCGGTGTCTGCTCCGTACTGCTCCGCGTACGGACGGAGGCGCTCGAGGTGCTGCGCGCACTGACGCGCGAGCGTGTGGGAGAGGTGGTACAGGTCGTGCTCGACCGCGTGCCGCTCGCCCACCTTGCGCAGCTCGCTCGCCAGGTCCGTCTCGGCCTCCTGCGCCTGCTCGATCGCCTTGTCGAGCTTCACGCCCGCGTCTCGACCGTCTCGCGAACGCCCTCGCCGCCGCGCGTCGGCGGCACGTCGCGGTCCACCGGCGCGGATGCGGCCGTCGTCGGCGCGGGGCTCGGCGTGCCGTCGCCGTCGGCGAGCTTCTCGACGCGGACGGCGGCCACCTTGAAAAGAGGCTGCTTCGACACCGGATCCCACTCCGTGATCGTGAGCTCGTTCGCGGCCCTCGGCCGTCGCCCGGAGCCGTCGCGGGCGTCGAAGTAGCCGTAGTGGAACGGGACGAAGACGACGCCCTGCCGGATCCCGGAGACGCGGGCGCGGCCTTCGACCCGTCCGCGCGCGGACTCCACGCGCACGAGGTCGCCCTCCGCGATCGCGAGCCGCTCCGCGTCGGGCGGCGCGAGCTCGATCCAGACGTCGGGCGCAGCGTCGTGAAGCTCTCGCGCACGGCGGTCTTGGTGCGCGTGTGCCAGTGGTAGACGGTGCGGCCCGTCGTGAGGAGCAGCGGGAACTCGTCGTTCGGCTGCTCGTGCGGCGGGACGCAGTGCGCGCTCTTGAGGATCGCGCGGCCCTCCGCGCGCAACTGCGCGTGGTCCTTGCGCTCGAACGCGGCTCCCGTCAGAAGGTCGTGGCCGTAGTCCTCGCAGTAGTCGCTGTCCGTGTTGAAGACGGCGTTCGAGTAGAGCCGCTCGGCGCCGTCCGGATGCTCGTCGTTGCACGGCCACTGGATACCGCTGCCGCCGCGCAGCTTTGCGTACGACAGGCCCGAGTAGTCGCACGGCCGACCGCGCGTCATCTCCTTGAAGGCCCCGAAGCACTCCTCGGGCGTCGACCACTCGACGAGCGGCGCGCCGTCCTTGTCGCGCAGGTCGAGGCGCCGCGCGTACTCGAGGAGGATCTCGCGGTCGGGACGCGCCTCGCCCGGCGGATCGACCGCCTTCTCCGACAGGTGAACCGTCCGGTCGTGGTTCGTGTACGTCCCGGTCTTCTCGCCCCACATCGCCGCCGGCAGGACGACGTCGGCGAGCTCCGCCGTCTCCGTCAGGAACGCGTCCGAAACAACGACGAACAGCCGCTCCTGCTCGAGAATCGAGCGGATCCGGTGCAGCTCCGGCAGCGACACGGCAGGGTTGGTGCCGATGATCCAGAGGAACTTCACGGACCCTTCCTCGGCGAACCGGAAGATCTGCATCGCGTGCGTCGGCGGCGCCCACGTCGGGATCGTCAGCGGGTCGACGTTCCAGATCCGCGCGAGCTCCTCGACGTGCGCCGCGTTCTGCCAGTTGCGCATCGCCGGCAGGTCTCCGTTGGCGCCCGTCTCGCGCGTGTTCTGCGCAGTCGGCTGGCCGTTCAGCTGGAACACCGTGCATCCGGGCCGCCCGATCATCCCGCGCAGGAGATTGACGTTGTTGATCTGACACGCGGTCGCGGTCGCCTGGTGGGATTGGTAGACGCCCTGGAGCGCCGTCGACACGAGGCGCTCGCCGCTCCCGATCACACGCGCGGCTTCCCGGATGTCGTCGGCGGCGACGCCGCAGATCTCCGCCACTCGCTCCGGCGCGTAGTCGGCAACGACCGTCGCCAGCTTTTCGAACCCGACGGTGTGCTGGTCGACGAACCTGCGGTCGATCCAACCGTTTGCGATCAGCTCGTGCTGGATCCCGTTCAGGAGCGCGAGGTTCGTGCCGTTCCGGATCGCGAGGTGGACATCGGCTTCGCGCGCAGCCCGCGTCGGGCGCGGGTCGACGACGACGAGCCGCGGACGGTCGGGGCCGTTGAGCCGGTCGAGAATCCGCATCCACAGCACCGTGTGCGTCTCCGCGACGTTGTGCCCGACCATGAACAGCGTGTCGCAGACGTCGAAGTCGGTGAGCGATCCGGGCGCGCCGTCGGTTCCGAACGTCTCCTTGAGAGCGAAGTCGGCGGTGGCCGTGCAGAGGCGGGTGTTGCCGTCCAGATGCGGCGTCCCGATGCCGCCCCGCACGATCAGCGCGAGTGTGTAGTAGTCCTCGAGGAAGAGCTGCCCGGTGTTGTAGAACCCGAGCGCGAGCGGGCCCGACTCGGCGAGCACCTGCTTCGTCCGCGCGACGACGAGGTCGAGCGCCGAGTCCCAGTCGGCCGGCCGCAGCTCGCCGTCGTGCCGCACGAGCGGCTGCGTCAGGCGGTCGGGCGAGCCGTTCGCCTGCCACCCGAACAGGCCCTTCGGGCCGAGACGCCCGCGGTTCACGCGATCGGCCGCGCGGCCGCGCACGCCGACGATCCGGCCGTCCCTGACGGCCACGTCCATCCCGCACCCGTTCGAGCAGAGCACGCACGCCGACTGGAACCACTCGACGTCCGCTTCGTCGAGCCCGTCGAGCAGGTACTGATCCACCCGCGCCGGCCAGTCCTCGCCGGCGGCGAACGGTGTCGACTTCCCCCAGATCTCGGCGATCCGATCGCTCATCGATCTCCGGACACGTCGTTACATCGTGCTACGACATATTTCTGTACCGCCTGCGCGAGCGGCCAAACCCGTTGGACCGGACGCGAGGGTTGGTTACGGACGCGCTCGCACCGCAGGCCGCGACGGCATCGACACCGCCGCCGCGTCCGACGGCGACGCCGACGAGGTACGTGAGCAGTGGCGCGTTCGTGCGCTCGCCGCTCACGTGCGCTGCGATCCGCGCGAGGTCGAGTAGCGTCGCCGCCGTGTCGTCGTCCAGCCCTAGCTCCTCGGGCGGGAGGCCCGCCGCGGCGGCGACCTCGTGACGCACCGACGTGAGCCATGCGTCCACCGAGCGCGATTCTACGGAGCCGGTCACCGGCGTTCTGCTCGTCGGCGGCGCGAGCACCAGGTTCGGGTCGCCGAAGGCGCTCGCGCGCATCGGCGGCCGAACGCTCGCCGAGCTCGCGTGGGCGCGCCTGGCGTGGTGCGACGAGCGGGTCGCCGTCGGCAAGGCCTCCGACGCGTTGCCGCTCCCGTTTCCCATCCGGGACGACGGGTGCGACGTGCGGGCGCCGCTCGCGGGCCTCGTAGCGGGAGTGCGTGCGGCGCGGAACGACGTCGTCGTCGCGCTCCCGGTCGACACGCCACTGATCACCGACGCTGCGCTTCAACTTCTCGCAGCGGCCTGCGCCGAAGCTGCGGTGCCGGCGTCCGGCCCGCTTCCCGGCGCCTACCGCAAGGCGGCGCTGCCGGTGCTCGAACGCCGTCTGCATGCGGGGCAGCTGAAGCTGCGTCGTGCGGTCGCCGAGCTCGACGCGCGCATCGTCGACCTCGACCCGGCGCTGCTTGTCAACGTCAACCGGCTCGAGGACCTGCAGTGGGTTAAGAAACCTTCATAGGTGCAGGGTTTTGTCGTGGCGGTGCCGGAAATCTATGCCGCCTTCCGACGCTCCGCCTGGACGACCGAACCCTCCGACGACCGTGACGACATCGCCCCTTCACGCACCCGCGGCCCGCGCGCGCACGGGCGCCGAACTGACGGCACGCGGTTGATGCGGTGCATCGTCTGCAAAGGCCCGATCGCAGCCGTGCTCGCGCAGCTCGGGTCGCTCTTCTGCCACGACTGCCGCGGCCCGCGCCGCTGAGCCGCACCCCGTTTGCCCGACTCGGAGCCGGGTAGCCGAGAGGGGACGACACACGACCCGAAGGGGTGATCGAATGGGACTGTTCGCTGGGAAGATCGAGACGCCGCAGGAGCTCTTCGTCCACAAGCTGGGCGCCGCGGTGACGATGGAGAAGACGATCCTCGACATGCTGCCGCAGCTCGAGGAGGCCGCGAACGACCCGCAGCTGAAGCAGTCGCTGCGGCAACATCACGAGGAGACGCAGGGGCATGTGGCGAACCTCGAGCGCGCGTTCGAGGCGCTCGGTGCCGAGGTCGACGACTCTCCGTGTCCGGCGATCGAGGGACTCGAGAAGGAGGGTCAGGCGAACCTGAAAATGGTCGACGACAGCCTCAACGACCACGTGATCATCGGCGGCGTGACCGAGACCGAGCACCACGAGATCGCGGTCTACGAAGGCTTGATCACCAAGGCCGAGGCGATGGGCGAGCAGGACATCGTCGCGCTGCTGCAGGAGAACCTGGAAAACGAGCAGGCGACGCTGCGGAAGGGCGAGCAGATGAGCCGGCAGCTCGCGCAGCGCGCGGCGCAAGCCGTCTGACCACCGGGCGCAACGTCTATCGAGGGCCCGCGATGCGCGGGCCCTCGATCAGGGCCGGTCCTTCTCCATCACGATCTGGTCCCACTCCGCGAACGCCTTGCTGACGATCAGGAGGAACGTCGCCGATGCGGCGAGCGCGGCGTCGTCGGAGGCCGCTGCAGAGCCGAGCATCCCCTGGACGGGGACCAGCCGCCTCGTGAACGCGCGTCCGCACGACATCGCGTCGTCGTCCATGCCCTTCGCGGCGACCCGCGCTTCGACGAACGGCTTGAGCTGTCGCTCGATGAGCTCGCTGCGGAACGCGACCGCGTACTTCTCGAGCTCGGCTTTGCGCCTCGGATCCTGCTCGGTGGCGAGGATCGCGTCGGCGACCGCGAGCCGTCGCTGCCAGTCCTGGACCTCGATCGCGGCCGCCTTGGTCGCCTTGTGGCACGAGACCCAGTCCAGCCGGTTGAGCCCGACCTGCGCCTTGTGCTGCATGCCGGCAAGCCATTTCACCATCTGGAAGTTGATCATCAGCGACGCGCTGATCGGCCCGGACCAGCGGGCGGCGGCGGCGAGGCGCGGCGTCCAGCGGGCAGCGAAGCCCGCCAGGCCGACGGCGCTGTAGGCGACCTCGACGGCTGCCTCGGCCTTCTCGTCCGAGGTCGCGTCCGGATCCGCGAGCACGAACGCGCCGTGCACGACGCCGGCCAGGTTGATGGCGGCGTTGACGTTGGAGACGCCCTTCACCGTGGCGTCGAGGATTCCCTGCGCGACCGTGGCCTTGCCCGCCAGCCTCGTGACGGCGTAGGCGCCGGCGCCGGCGGCGGCGATCGTCCCCGACACGAACTGCCACAGGATCTTGTTGATCGTGGCGCCGTGGGCGACGGTGCCGAAATAGTTCGACTTGGCCTTGAAGAGGTCTTCCCGGGCCTTCGGATCGCTGACTGCCAGGATCGCGCTCGCGGCGTCGAGGCCGCCCTGGAGGAGAAAGATCCCGTCGGCGAGGCTCATCCCGGCCGCGCGCTTGATGGTTGGCCACGGCAGGGCCGGGTCGGCGCCGGCCTCGACGTCGCTCAGGAACTTCGTCTCGATCCGCCTGTACTCCAGCGTCTGGAGTTCCGCCGTCTGCTTCGCCGTCGTGGACTGGCTGATCGTGCGCCGGACGACGCTCGTCCATTTCGCCATCACCTTCTGCGCCTCGCTCACGGCCGCCTTCAGCTGCTCCTCATCGCCGGCCGCGCGTTTGGCCTTCTCCGCCTTCTTCGACGTGTCGACCCCCGCCTCGAGCATCTCGTCCACCTGCTCGCGCGCCGCGCGCTGGCTGAGCTCGTCGAGCCCAGCGGCGTAGCGCGTCGCGAGGGCGGCGGCCTTCGCCCGCGTCGAGGGATCTGCCTTCGCCCGAACGATCAGCCGGGCGGTCTTCGCGTCGGCGTCGGCGATCTTCGCGCGGTCGCCATGTGTGACCGGATCGCCGGTCGCGATCAGGTACCAGATCCAGATCAGCGTCTTGTGCTCCTGCTCCTGGACCGTCTTCGCGACCTCTGAGGCGTACCGCGGCGAGGAGACGTTCTCGCCCTGCTCGCCGACATCGGCGGCGAGTCCGCGGTTCGACATCACGTGAACGATCGCCTCGAGCACGTCGACCGGCCTGTCGTGCGCGACTGCGCCGGTCGGCGCGGCCGCATCTCGCATCACGACGTCGCTACGCCCTCGCGCCTGAACCACATGGGCGAGCTCGTGCGCGATCAGTCCCAGCCCGGCGGGCCGACCCGGAGCGTAGGCGCCTGCGGCAAAGCCGACGTGCGGGCCGATCGCGAACGCGCGCGCGCCGAGACCAGCCGCTGTCTCGGCAGCCGCCGCGTCTGTATGGATGCGAACGTCGCCGAACGAGAATTCGAACCGCGGCTCCATCGCCGCCCGCAGATCGGGCGTCAGCGGTTCGGCGGCCGACCCCACCAACGTCTCGGCCACCCAGTCGGCGCCGACTACTCCGCGCGGCCGTTCACCGACCCGCACGTGCGCCCCGTGCAACACCGACCGCGCCGCATGGTCGGCCTCGCGCTCGGCCGCCGAACCCGGCTCGCTGACAGCGGTTCGCGCGAACGCCGTGCGTGTCATACCCGGAGGCACCTCCCGCGTGCTGTTCCGAGACGGTGGCGCTTCCACCACCGCGCATCGCTGGAGAGCGTAACGCAGTGCCCTCCGGTTGTCGTAATCGCGAATGCGCGCGCGCTGTAGCCGACTGGACCGCGGTGAGATGATGAGCGAGTGAGCGCCCGACGTACGGCCGAAAAGCGCGAGTCCGGCCCATCCGTCGTCGTGATCGGCGCCGGGAGCATCGGCGTCGGCTGGGCGGTGGCGTTTGCACGCGCGCGGTTCCTGGTCACCGTCTTCGACGTCGACCACCTGCGGCTCGAGGCGGCGCGCCGCGAGCTGCGCGCGAAGGTCGACGAGCTCGCGCGCTTCGATCTCCTCGGCGAGGACGCCACGGCGGCGGCGAAGCGGGTCGCGACGACGCAGGATCTCGCTGCGGCAGTTCGGACGTCGGCGTACGTGCAGGAGTGCGCTCCGGAAGACCTCGCCCTCAAGCAGGAGCTCTTCTCGCGGCTCGATCGCGAGGCGCCGCCGGAGACCGTCCTTGCCTCGTCGGCGTCGACGATGCCGGCCTCGACCTTCGCGGCCGACCTTCCCGGGCGCGGGCGCTGCCTCGTCGCGCACCCCGCAAACCCTCCGTACCTGCTTCCGGCGGTCGAGCTCGTGCCCGCGCCCTTCACGCGGCCGCAGGCCGTCGCGTACGCGTCCGACCTGCTCGAGCGCGCCGGGATGAGCGTCGTCCACGTGCAGGCCGAGCTCGAGGGATTCGTGCTCAACCGCCTCCAGGGGGCGCTCCTGCGGGAGGCGTACTGCCTCGTCCGCGACGGCGTGGCGACCGTCGACGACGTCGACCGCGTCGTCCGCGACGGGGTCGGCCGCCGGTGGTCGGTCATTGGTCCGTTCGAGACCGCCGATCTCAACACGCGCGGTGGGATCGAGGCGCACGCGGCGCGGCTCGGGCCGGCGTACGAGCGAATGGGCGCCGAACGCGGGCAGCACGATCCGTGGACGGCCGACCTCGTCCGACGCGTCACCGCGGAGCGGCGGCGCCTGCTGCCGCTCGAGCGGTGGGACCAGCGGGTCGCGTGGCGCGACCGGATGCTGATGGCGCTCGAGCGGGCCCGGCGCCCGTTGTCGCCGGAAGCCGGCATCGTGCGCCACGAAGAGGCGGCCGAGATCGCCGCCGCGGACGACGCGCTCGCGATGCGACCGCTCGTGACGGCGGCGCACGAGGCGGGGATGAGCGTGACGTGGGTCGAGCTCGCGGGGCGCCACCGCAGGCTGCGCACCGAGCGCTCGACGCGCGTCTACTACATCCTCCGCGGGAGCGCCACGTTCGTCCTCGGCGACGCGCCGGGGCTGGAAGCGAGGGAGGGTGATGCGGTCGTCGTCCCCCGCGCGACCTCGTACGAGTTCGAGGGCGAGGTGACGTACCTCGTCCTCAACGCGCCCGCGTTCGTCGAGGGCGACGACATCTACGAAAGGTGATCAGAGGATCGCGCGGAGGAACTCCTGCGTGCGCGCGTTCTGCGGCTCTCGCAACAGGTCGCGCGCCGCTCCCTCCTCGACGATGCTGCCGGCGTCCATGAAGAGCACGCGGTCGCCGACCTCGCGCGCGAATCCCATCTCGTGCGTCACGACGATCATCGTCATCCCGGACTCCGCGAGCTTCTTCATCTCCTCGAGGATGCCGCCGATCAGCTCCGGGTCGAGCGCGGACGTCGCCTCGTCGAACAGCATCAGCTCGGGCCGCATCGCGAGCGCGCGCGCGATCGCAACGCGCTGCTTCTGCCCGCCCGACAGCTGGCTCGGATACGCCTTCGCCTTGTCGGCCATACCGACGCGCTCCAGCTCCTCCAGCGCGCGATCTCGCGCCGTCCGGCGCGAGAGCCCGAGGACGCGAACGGGTGCGGCTGCGACGTTGTCGAGTGCCGTCATGTGCGGGAACAGGTTGAAGTGCTGGAACACCATCCCGATCTTCGTCCGGAAGTGGCGCAGCCGCCGCTCGTGGTCGAGCCGCGCACGCACGTCGAACCGCGCTATTCCCTCGTGCGACAGCGTCTCGCCGAGGAACGTGACGGATCCCGTCTCCGGCGGCGCGAGGAAGTTGATGCACCGAAGGAGGGTGCTCTTCCCGGACCCGCTCGGGCCGATCACGACCAGCGTCTCGCCCTTGGCGACGTCGAGCTCGACGTCGCGGAGAACGTGGTGCTCCTTCGCGTGCCCGCGGTGGAACCACTTGTTGATCCGCTCCGCGCGCACGATCGTCGGAGCGCTCACCTGAGGTGCCTCTGGAGCCGCCGCTCGACGCCCGCGGCGACCGCGGAGATCATGAGCACGAGCGTGAGGTAGAAGAACGCGACGAGCGTGTAGAGCTCGAACGGCGCGCGGTAGAACCCGACGAGCTGGTTCGTCACGCCCATCAGGTCCATCGTGCCGATGATGGCGACGATCGACGAGTCCTTGACGATGTCGACGAACTGGTTCACGAGGGTCGGCAGCGCGACGCGGCCCGCCTGGGGGAGGATCACGGTCCTGAAGCTGCTGATGCGCCCGAAGCCGAGGCTCGTCGCGGCCTCGTGCTGCCCGCGGTCGACCGCGCCGAGCGCAGCTCGGTAGATCTCGGCCATGTACGCCGAGTTGAGGACCGTGAGCGCGATCACGCCCGCGGTGATGGGACTGAAGTTGACGCCGGTCGCGCCCGCGAGCCCGAAGTACACCCAGAGCACGTAGATGTAGAGCGACAGTGCGCGGAAGACCTGGATGTAGAGGTACGCGAGCAGGCGCAGCGGAGCGAACGGCGCCATCCGGCAGAGAGCGACGACGAGTCCGAGAGCCAGCGCGAGCACGAAGCTGATCAGGCTCAGCTCGAGCGTGATGCGCACACCGTGGAGGAGCTGGCCGAACGATTCGTCGACGACCGACCACCGGAACGCGTAGGCGACGGTCGCCGTCACGGAAGCCGGAGGGCACGCTCGACGCCGGTCAAGACCAGCGAGAAGATCGCGACGAGCACGATCAGGATGAGTCCGACCGCAGTGAACGGCTCGAACGGCGTGAAGTACGTCAGGTTGATGTCCTGCGCGACGAAGACCATGTCGGCGACCCCGATGATCGAGATCAGCGTCGCGCCCTTCAGCAGACCCACGAACGTGTTGCCGAGCGGCGGCAGCGCGATGCGGATCGCCTGCGGGAACACGACGTGGCGAAAGGTCGAGCGGCGCGCGAAGCCGAGCGCCGTCGCAGCCTCGGCCTGACCGGGATCGAC
>Ga0126307_10003865_pt1 | contig 10330 bp, 8 predicted proteins | sample Plot28_FD_89955 | JGI IMG/M metagenome (GOLD analysis project Ga0126307, IMG submission 89955) | Serpentine soil microbial communities from UC McLaughlin Reserve, CA, USA - Plot28 | ecosystem: Environmental > Terrestrial > Soil > Grasslands | place: USA: UC McLaughlin Reserve, Lake County...
GAGAACCGGCCGATTCTGCTCTCGATCGGTTACTCCGCCTGCCACTGGTGCCACGTGATGGAGCACGAGTCGTTCGAGGACGACGCCACGGCAGCACTCATGAACGAGCTGTTCGTGAACGTGAAGGTCGACCGCGAGGAGCGGCCGGACCTCGACTCGGTGTACATGGACGCGGTCGTGGCGCTGACCGGGCACGGTGGCTGGCCGATGACCGTCTTCCTCACGCCCGGAGGGGAGCCGTTCTTCGGCGGGACGTACTACCCGCCCGAGCCGAGGCACGGGCTGCCCAGCTTCCGCCAGGTGCTCGAGGCGGTCGCCTCCGCGTACCGGGAACGTCGCGTCGACGTCGCGCGCTCGGCAGGCGAGCTGGTGGAGCACGTTCGCCGTTCGAGCGAGCTGCAGCCCTCGCACGAGCCACTCCAGCCGTCGCTCCTCGCGGACGCAGTCCGAGGGTTCCGCGCGCAGTTCGACCCGCAGTGGGGTGGCTTCGGCCGCGCTCCGAAGTTCCCACCCGCCTCGGGCCTGGAGTTCTTGCTCAGGCGCCGTGAGCTCGAGATGGTCACGAAGACAATCGACGGGATGGCGGCAGGTGGGATGTACGACCTCGTCGGCGGCGGCTTCCATCGCTACTCGGTCGACGAGCGCTGGCTTGTGCCGCACTTCGAGAAAATGCTGTACGACAACGCGCTGTTGGCTCCGGTCTATCTCCACGCGTGGGTGGTGACGCGCGAGCCGCGCTACCGGACGGTCGCCGAGCAGACGCTCGAGTACATGCTGCACGAGCTCCGCCTGCCGGAGGGCGGTTTCGCCTCGGCGCAGGACGCGGACACGAACGGCGTCGAGGGCCTCACCTTCACGTGGACGCCGGAGGAGCTCGAGGAAGTCCTGCCCGGGCGGTCCGAGCTCCTGCAGCCCTTCGAGCACGGCCGCTTCGTTCTGCGCGGCGAGCTGACGGAGGACGAGCGGAAGCGGTTGTTCGAGGCACGTCAGCCGCGCCCGAAGCCGGGGCTCGACGACAAGGCGATCGCGTCGTGGAACGGGCTCGCGCTGGCCGCGCTCGCCGAAGCCGGCCGGCGCCTCGACCGCGTCGACTTCGTCGAGGCAGCGGTACGGCTGGCGGAGTTTCTCCTCGGCCCGCTCTCGGACGGAGACCGGCTGCACCGCTCCTTCCGGGCAGGCACGTCGAAGGGGAACGGTTACCTCGAGGACTACGCAGACGTCGCGAACGGCTTGTACGAGCTGCACGTGGCAACCGGCGCGCTGCGCTGGCTGGAGGAGGCGCGGCGCCTGGCCCTCCTTGCCGTGGAGCTGTTCGCCGACGACGAGCGCGGCGGCTTCTTCCTCACGCCGGCCGACGCGGAGGAGCTCGTCGTCCGCAAGAAGGAGCTCGACGACCACCCCACACCGTCCGGGAATGCGATGCTCGCCTACGTCCTCCTCCGCCTCGCGCGAATCTACGGCGACGACGAGCTGGAGCGGCGCGCCGTGTCGGTTTTCAGGCTCGTGCACAAGGTCTTCGAGCGCGCGCCGTCGGCGGTCGGCCACGCGCTCTGCGCGCTCGACCTCCACTTCTCGCCGCCGAAGGAGATCGCGATCATCGGCAACCCGTGGGACGAGGTAGCGCGTGCCGCGCTCGCGCCGTTCGAGCCGAACGCGGTCGTCGCGTTCGGGCCTGCCGAGGACGTGCCGCTGCTCGAGGGGAAGACCGATGTGGACGGCCGCGCCGCCGTCTACGTGTGCGAACGCTTCGCATGCCGGGCTCCTGTCACCGACCCCAGCGCCCTCGCGACCAGCTTGTAGACCGGCCCGGCGATCGAGATCGCGTACAACTCGCCGCGCGCGTCTTCGGCGAATGAGGAGAGGCTCCTGACGGTGATCGGCTCGCGCCGGACATCCGTGGCATGCCCGTCCACGATCCGCAGGGTCCAAACCGCGCCGCTGCAGTAGTCGCCGAAGATGTACCGACCGCGCAGCTCCGGCAGCGCCGCCCCGCGGTACACGAACCCACCGGTGATCGAGCACCCGATGTCGTGGCCGTACTCGTGCACCGGAAACACGAGCGGGCCGGCGGGGTTGACCGGCGTGTCGGACTTGAGCTCCCGCCCTTCCCACGCGTCCCAGCCGAAGTTGGCGAGGCGACCGACGTCGGACCGCGGGAGGTAGTCGACCTCCTCCCAGCGTCCGGCGCCGACGTCGGCGATGTATAGGTCGCCGGTTTCCCGGTCGAAGGAGAAGCGCCAGGGATTGCGCAGCCCGAGGGCGACGATCTCGGGCGGTCCGCCGCGCACGTCGAGACGGAGGAGCTTGCCGAACAGTTGGCCCATGTTCTGAGCGCGGTCCTGCGGGTCGTCGCAGCATTCGCCGTCTCCGAGGCTGACGTACAGGAATCCGTCCGGCCCGAAAGCGAGCTGCCCGCCGTTGTGCTGCGGGCCGGGCTGGTCGACGAAGAGCAGCTGCCGCCGGGACTTGACGAGCGCCGCCGTGCCCTTTGCGTTCGCTCGGTACTCGACGACATGGGTGTCGCCCTTCCTGTCCGTGTAGTCGACGTAGAACAACCGGTCCCGCGCATAGCCGGGGCTGAACGCCAGCGAGAGGAGGCCCTGCTCGCTGCCCCGCGACACGAGCCGCTTGATGTCGAGGAACGGCTTCGCGCGGAGCTTGCCGTCCACCGCGAGGCGGATCCGGCCGTACTGCTCAACGACGTACAGCTTGTGCCGGTCGCCGGGCGGCGCCGCGGCGTGCAACGGGTACACGGCCTTGAAGACCTGGCGGAGCCGGTACGCCGCCGGCGCGTCGCGCGCAGGAGTCGCAGCCGCCGCGGAGAGAAGGACGAAAGCGAGGGGCGCACACGCGAGAATCGCCTTCAAGCCTCGATGCTAGCCTGACCATTGGTCCGCTTTCCAGGGCCAATACGGAGAATGTCAATCGGACCACTTGTGCAGCTGGATCTCGTCCGAGACCTCCCGCTCGGGCGGCAGCTCGAGCGGCGGCTGCGCGACTTGATCCGGACCGGCGGCTTGGCGCTGGGCGCGCGCCTTCCGTCAACGCGGTCGCTCGCGGCGGATCTCGGCGTCTCGCGCGGCGTCGTCGTAGGCGTCTACGCGCAGCTCGCCGCCGAGGGCTACGTCACCCTGCGGCGCGGCGCGTTGCCGACCGTCGCCGCGCGCGGGCGCGAGCCTCTCCCTGTCGACGCCGAAACCAGGCTCGACGTACCGATCGCGCGGGCTCGGTTCAACCTCCGACCCGACCTCCCCGATCTCGCGCTTTTTCCCCGCCGCGACTGGCTCGCCACGGAGCGGCGAGCGCTCCGTCGCGCGGCGAATACCGACCTGGCGTACGGCGAGCCGTTCGGCGCATTCGAGCTGCGTCGGGAGCTCGCGGGATTCCTGATGCGCACGCGCGGAGCAGTCGGGGATGCGGACCGGGTGAACGTGACGGCCGGTTCGGGCCAGGCGCTGTTCGTGCTTGCCCTGCTTCTGCGAAACCGCGGCGTGAGGCGCCTCGCGGTCGAGGACCCCGGCCACCGGTGGAGGACGCGCGTCCTCGAGGAATCCGGTCTCGAGCTCGTGCCCGTACCCGTCGACGAGGGCGGTCTCGACGTCGATGCCCTTCCGGACGTGGCTGCAGTCGTTCTCACGCCGGATCACCACTATCCCTCCGGCGTGTCGCTCGCCCCCGAGCGGCGGCGCGCGCTGATCGAGTGGGCTGTGGCCGGCGACCGCCTGATCGTCGAGCTCGACTTCGACGGACACTTCCGCTACGCAGGACCATTCGCCGGGGCGCTTCAGGCCTTCGCGCCTGAACACGTCGTGTACGTGGGCAGCGCAAGCGCGCTGCTCGCGCCGACGCTCCGACTCGGCTGGGCGCTCCTGCCTGCGGCACTCATCGTCCCCTTCGCGGAGCTGATGATGACGACCGTAGGCTGCACCGCCAGGCTGAGCCAGCTCGCGCTCGCCGACTTCATCGCCAGCGGTTGTCTCGATCGCCAGCTCCGCAAGGCGCGAGCCGCGTACCTGCGGCGCCGCGACGTGATGGTCGAGACGATCGCGAAGCACATGCCCGACAGCCGAGTCGGTGAGGCGCGTGCCGGGCTGTTCGCGCACGTCTCGCTCGAGACAGACGAAGCCGCGGTTCTCGCCGCCGCGCGAGCGCGGGGCATCGCCCTCGACGGCGTGAACGAGAACTCGCTCGAGCCTAGGCCGCCTGGTCTCGTGGTGGGCTTTGCGGCCGAACCCGAGGCGCGCCTGCGGCGCGCGGTCCGTGAACTCGCTGCCGCCTGCGAACTGAGCTAGCGCCGGCGCGCCAGCACACCGCGGCTCACGATCCCGCCGCCGCGGAAGCCGTAGTGCACGTGGTTCGCGTCGATGCGCGTGAGCGTCACCCGGCCCACGCCCTTGCACTTCCCGGCCTTGCCGCTCGTGATCACCTCGCGAAACTGGTACGCCCCGCCTGTCCGCGTCAGGTACGTCCAGTGCCCCGAGCAGTCGATGCCCGTGTAGTGGACGCTGTTCCGCGAGAGCGCGTCGAAGCCGCGGATCCTCGCCGTGACGACGAACGGCCTCAAGCCCCGCTGGTGGAGTGTCCCTTTCCAGCGCCCCAGGATCGAGAACGAGACGGCGGCGAGGGCGCGTGGCGAGAGGCGGCGGTCGCGGTGGAAGCAGCCCGCGGCGCCCTTGCTGCCGATGTCCGAGACGCCGTTGCACTCCGTCGCGGGAGGGCTTGCAGCCGAAGCCGGCAGCGCAAGCGCGAGCAGCGCAGCCAGAAGTAGGAGCGCTCGGATCACTTCTTCATTATCAGCAGGACTCGCCTATGCTCCCCCAACTGCGAACAAGGAGACACGATGGTCGAGGCCCAGGCACCTCCTGCAATCGAAGGCTTGCGTGGCCAGCTGCTGGCGGCCGGCGACGAGGGGTACGAGCAGGCGCGCTTCACGTGGAACGCGATGTTCGACAAGCGGCCGGCCTTGATCGCGCGCTGCGCCGGCGTCGCCGACGTCATCGCCGGCGTCAACTACGCACGCGAGAACGGGCTGCTGCTCTCGGTGCGTGGCGGCGGCCACAGCGTTCCCGGGCACTCGACCTGCGATCGCGGGCTGCTGCTCGACCTCTCGCCCATGAGGAGCGTCCGCGTCGATCCCGTGACGAGGGCCGCGCGTGCGGAGGGCGGCGTCACCTGGGGCATCTACGACCACGAGACGCAGGCGTTCGGCCTCGCCTCGCCTGGTGGGCAGATCTCGACCACGGGAATCGCGGGCCTCACCCTCGGCGGCGGGATCGGGTGGTTGATGCGCAAGCACGGCCTCGCGTGCGACAACCTCATCTCGGCGGACGTCGTCACGGCGGCCGGCGAGCTCGTCACGGCGAGCGCCGAGCAGAACCCAGAGCTGTTCTGGGGGGTGCGCGGCGGAGGGGGGAACTTCGGCATCGTCACCTCTCTCGAATACCGCGTGCACGAAATTGGTCCGCTCGTGTTCGGCGGCGCCGTCATGCATCCGCTCGAGCGCGCGCACGACGTGTTGGCGTACTTCCGCGAGTTCTGCACCGCGAGCCCCGACGAGCTCACGCCGTATGCGCTGCTCGTCACCGCGCCGCCGGCGCCTTTCGTTCCACCGGAGCTGGTCGGGCAGCAGGTCGTCGTGCTCGCGGGCTGCTATGCCGGCGACCTCGAGGAGGGAGAGCGGGTACTACGGCCGCTGCGCGAGTTCGGCAGCCCGCCGATCGACCTCTTCCAGCCCCTCCCCTACACCGTCCTCCAGTCGATGTTCGACGACACGGTGCCAGCCGGGCAGTCGTACTACCTCAAGGGCGACTATGCGTCCGAGGCCTCGGACGAGCTGATCGACGCGCTGATCGAATACGCCGCCGCCTTTCCCGGCCCCCACTCCGAGATCCATCTCGGCCAGATGGGAGGCGCCGCCGGCCGCGTCGGCGAGAACGACACGGCGTTCTCCCACCGCGACGCGGAGTTCGTCGTCATCGGGCTCGCCCATTGGTTGGAGCCCCAGGAGCAGGATGCGCAGATCGCGTGGGTGCAGGCACTGAGCAATGCCGTCCGGCCGTTCTCCGTCGGGACGTACGTGAACTTCCTCGGCGACGAGGGGGATGAGCGAATCCGCTTCGCCTACGGGAGCGCGGAGAAGTACGACCGGCTCGTCGAGCTGAAGAGAACCTGGGACCCCCAGAACCTCTTCTGCCTCAATCAGAACATCCGGCCCTAGCCGACTTCGGCATGGATGCGCTGATGGCCCTGCTTGAGGGGGCCGCCGGCGCGTCCCGCACGAACGGCGAGGATTTCGCTCATGATCGATACGGCGGTCTCGGCCGGGCTTCCGGCGCCGATGTCGAGGCCACAGGGGCCAGCGATCCGGCCGAGCGCCTCCTCCGGTACTCCAGCATCGAGCAGCCGTTCGCGGCGGCGGGCCTGGTTCCGGCGCGACCCGAGCGCACCCACGTACAACGCATCCGTCTCGAGGGCGCCCTTCAGCGCGGGCAGGTCGAACTTGTCGTCGTGCGTCAGGACGACGACTGCGGTGTCGCTCCCCGGCCGCACCTGCGCGAGGACCTCCTCCGGCCAGGCCACGATCATCCGGTCCGCGCTGGGAACCCGCTCCGCGGTGGCGAACTTGCCGCGCGCGTCGGCGACGATCGTCCGCCAGCCGAGCTGCTTCGCCAGCCGGCAGAGCTCCTCGGCGGTGTCGACCGCGCCGAAGACGAGGAGGCGTGGCGGCGGGCCGAAGACGTCCGCGAAGACCTTGCCGTCGTCGGTCAGGTGGCTGCGTCCCCGTCGGAGCGCATCGCCGTCGTCGGTCGAGAGAGTCCGGGCGCCGAGATCGTCGCCCTCGACGACCGTGAACAGCACCGCCCGCTCGTCACGATCGACCAGTTCGCGAATCCGCCTCACGAGCGCCGGATCGGCCTCCTCGACGAAGACGTCGATCTCCCCGCCGCACGGAAGGCCGAGGGAGAACGCCATCTCGTCGGAGATCCCATACGTCAGCAGGCGGGGGGGATCGCCCGCCAGCACCTGTTTCGCATGCTCGTACACGTCGTTCTCGACGCAGCCGCCGGACACGGAACCGGCCATCTCCCCGCTCTCCGACACGGCCAGCTTCGAGCCGATCGGCCGCGGGGCCGACCGCCTCGTCGCGACGACCGTCGCGAGCGCGAACCGCTCGCCCCGAGCCCGCCAGCGCTCGACGTCGCCGAGGATTTCCTTCATGGAACGATCGTAGTTAGCCCGTCCCGCGTACCGTCACGAACGTCGCCTCGCGCAGGCTCCCTCCGACCGGAGGCGACGCGAAGGCGAAGACGGGCAGCGGCACGCCGTTCACGAACGAGTTGGAGATGTAGTCGCCGGTCATCAGGCCGAGCGTCGTGCGCGCGAGCCAGCTCGGCTTCAGCGGCCGGCTGTCCAGCCGCTGCGGCTTCCGCCAGGTTGCGCCGCCGGTTGCGGACTCGATGTAGGACGCGCCGATGCTGCACGCGCACGGGGGCATGACGTAATAGACGATCCCGATGTGACCCGCGCGCGTGAAGTCCGCGCCGAGGCCGGGCGTGAACGTAAAGCGCCCGGCCGTGAACGGGCCGGTCGGCACGCGCTTCGGCTGCGTCCACGTCTCGCCGTTTCTCGAGGAGATGAAGACGAGGTCGTCGCCGGTGCAGTTCGCACGCTTCCCGCAGTCGTTCCACGCCGCGAAGATGGTTCCGGCGGCGTCGACCTCCGCCGAAGGGAAGGGGGAGCTGCGGATGCGCGGGACATCGAGGAAGTCCTGCGGCACGATGGTGATGGCCGGCGTGAAGGTGGCGCCGCCGGCCGTCGAGATGCTCTCCGCGAGGTCAGTGCGGCCGGAGAAGAGGATCACGAGCTTTCCGTCAGGCTGGATGACCGGCTGCGCGCCGTTCAGCGAGTCGTTGTCGAACAGCGGCGAGGGGACCTGCGGCCCCCACGTGAGCCCGCCGTCCCTCGACGTCTGCGTCATGAGCTTGCTCGTCCCGAAGTCGGCGTACGTCAGATAGCAGTTCCCGTAGTAGGGGCTCTGCGGCCAGTTGTCACACGCGATCCATTCCTTGTCGTACTCGAGGTTGCGCTCCGAATGGAGCGCCTCGACCGGAAGGTCCCAGGCCGTCCCGTCCCTCGAGCGGCTGATGAGCATGGCGTTCACCTGGGGCGAGAACGCGAGGCCCGAGATCATCCAGATCGCGTGCTTCGCGTCGTAGGCGACTGCGGGGTCGCTCACCCGCGGATACGCGCCCGGCGGCGCGCTGAACTGCGTCGTGCCCGGGAGGAAACCGGATTTCCACGTCCGCCCGCCGTCCGTCGTCGTCGCCCAGCCGATGTTGGACGCGCCTCCCCCGGAGATGCGGCCGCTCTGAAACGCCGTCACCTCCGTGGAACCAAAGCCGAAGCTGTCCGGCTCGACCTGGGTCTGGTGCTGGCTCGTCGCGTTCCGGTACGGGTCACGCGAGACCTGCAGGCTCACGACCTCGCAGTCGGCGGCGACCGTGTCGCCGGGATCGGCCATGACGATGTCGCGCCCCGCCTTGCAGCGGATCGTGTGCGCGCCCCCGTCGACGGCTGTGATGCGGTCGGCCTTGTTCGTGCCGACGACGGCGCCGCCCCGCGGAGGCGCGACGATGTCTTTCGCACCGGCGGGTCCGGCGAGGAAAACGGCGAGCAGGCCGATGGCCGCAGCGGGAAGGAGCCGGCGCACTTGGCCCCAGGGTACCGGCGCGTTGTAAAGCCTTTTAGGGTTCGCGCGTGGCGCCCCTGCTCACGGTCGACCACGTCACCCGGCGGTTCGGCGGGATCATCGCGCTGAACGAGGTGTCCATCGAGGCTGAGCGTGGAGAAATCGTCGGTCTCATCGGTCCGAACGGCGCGGGGAAGACGACGCTCTTCAACGTCATCACGCGCCTGTACAAGCCGCAGTCCGGGGACCTGCGCTTCGACGGCAAGTCCCTGCTGCGCACGCCGACGTATCGCATCGTCCACCGCGGGATCGCGCGCACGTTCCAGAACGTCGAGCTCTTCTCGACGATGACGGTGGAAGAGAACGTCGTCGTGGGAACGCACTCGAAGCACGTGCTGCGCGGCGGCGGCAAACGAGCGCGCGAGACGCTCGAGTACGTCGGTCTCTCACACCTCGCGGAGACGCCGGCGCGCGAGCTTCCGTACGGGCTGCAGAAACGCGTCGAGTTCGCGCGCGCGCTCGCCTCCCAACCGCGGCTGCTGCTGCTGGACGAGCCGGCCGGCGGGCTCAGTCACGAGGAGGTGGAGCAGCTGGCGGAGTTCATCCGCCGCGTCCGGGACGACTTCGAGCTGACCGTTCTCGTCGTCGAGCACCACATGAACCTGGTCATGGGCGTTTCCGACCGGGTCTTCGTCCTCGACTTCGGCCAGCTCATCGCCTCGGGAACGCCCGCGGAGGTCCAGAACGACCCGGCCGTGATCGAGGCTTACCTGGGGCCGGGATCGTGAGCGCGCTCCTCGAGCTGGACAACGTGGAGGCGCGCTACGGCGCGACGAAGGCGCTCCACGGGGTTTCGCTCGTGGTGGAGGGCGGCTCGATCGTCGCGGTTCTCGGTGCGAACGGCGCAGGGAAGACGACCATGCTGCGGGCCGTCTGTGGGACGGTCCGGCGCAGCGGCGACATCGTTTTCGAGGGCACGCGCCTCGGCCGCCGCGGCCCGGAGGCGGTCGCTCGGCTCGGGATAGCGCACGTCCCCGAGGGTCGCGGGACGTTCGGCGAGCTGTCGGTCAAGGAGAACCTCCGTCTCGGGGCGCACACGCGGCGCGGTCCCGACTTCAAGGCCGAGTACTCGCGGGTGCTGAACATGTTCCCCTGGATGTTCGACCGGCAGGGGCAGCAGGCGGGCACCTTGAGCGGCGGCGAGCAGCAGATGCTCGCGCTCGGCCGCGCGCTCATGCAGCGGCCGCGCCTGCTGCTGCTCGACGAGCCCTCGCTCGGGCTCGCCCCGGGCCTCGTCGGCGAGATCTTCCGGATCGTGCGCGAATTGAACGCGGAGGAAGGACTGTCCGTCCTCGTCGTCGAGCAGAACGCGGCGATCGCGCTCGACAGCGCGGCGACCGCCTACGTGCTCGAGGTCGGCCGCGTGGTCGTCAGCGGGTCGAGCGGCGAGCTGCGGCGGAACGACGCCGTCCGGCGGAGCTATCTCGGGTACTGATGGCGAACTTCCTGCAGCAGGTCGTCAGCGGGCTCGCGACAGGCGGCATCTTCGCCAGCCTCGCGCTCGCCATCGTCCTCATCTACCGCGCCACGCGGGTGATCAACTTCGCGCAGGGCGAGATGGGCATGTTTGCCACGTTCATC
>Ga0126307_10003868_pt1 | contig 10326 bp, 13 predicted proteins | sample Plot28_FD_89955 | JGI IMG/M metagenome (GOLD analysis project Ga0126307, IMG submission 89955) | Serpentine soil microbial communities from UC McLaughlin Reserve, CA, USA - Plot28 | ecosystem: Environmental > Terrestrial > Soil > Grasslands | place: USA: UC McLaughlin Reserve, Lake County...
CTGGCGGCGGCCGCCCTCGTCGCAGGCGTCGGGCTGGAGACCTTCGCGGTCGCGTGGGACGTGTCCATGCAGTCCAACATCCCGCAGGACCGGCTCAGCCGGGTCTACGCCTACGACTGGTTCGGGTCGCTGCTGTTCATCCCGATCGGCCAGATCCTGGCCGGGCCGGTCTCCGCCGCGGTCGGAGTGCGCCCGACGATCGTCGGCGCGGGGCTGGTGGTGCTCGTCGCCACCCTCGCCGCCCTGTGCGTGCCGAGCATCCGGCACCTGCGGCGCGCCGACCTCGCGGAGGGCAACAGCCAGGTTGCCGCCCTGACCTGACGGGTTCGTGCCGCTAGGACCCGAGCCGCTGCAGCACCTCGTCGTGGATCAGCCCGTTGGTCGCGACCGCCGTGCCACCGGCCGGGCCGTCCGCCCCGTCCAGGGAGGTGAAGCGGCCCCCCGCCTCGGTCACCACGATCGCCGGGGCGGCCAGGTCGTGCAGGGCGACCTGCGGCTCCGCGGCCAGGTCGACAGCGCCCTCCGCGACGAGCATGTACGACCAGAAGTCGCCGAAGGCGCGGGTCCGCCACAGGTCGCGGGTCAGGCCGAGGAAGGCCTCCTCGCGGCCCAGGTCGCGCCACCCGGACAGGCTCGAGTAGGACAGCGAGGCGTCGGCCAGCTGGTCGACCCGCGAGACCTGCATCCGGGTCGCCGACGAGAGGCTCTTGCCGGTGTAGGCGCCGGACCCGGAGGCGGCCCACCACCGCCGGCCCAGCGCGGGGGCCGACACCAGTCCGGCGCCGACCTCGTCACCGTCCATCAGCGCGATCAGGGTGGCCCACACCGGCACCCCACGGACGAAGTTCTTGGTGCCGTCGATCGGGTCGAGCACCCAGCGCCGGGGGCCGTGGCCGGTGTCGGGCATCTCCTCGCCGTGCACCGCGTCGCGCGGGCGGGCCCGGGCGAGCGTCGACCTGATGGCCTCCTCGACCCGCTTGTCGGCGTCGGACACCGGCGTCAGGTCGGGCTTCGTCTCGACGACCAGGTCCTGGGCCCGGAACCGCGACATGGTCAGCGAGTCGGCGGTGTCGGCGAGGACGTGCGCCAGTCGGAGGTCGTCGTCGTACGCCGTCATGTAACGAACCGTACAAGTCCCTGGTCCGGGGACCGCTCCACGCCGCATACTTCGATCAAGGTTCGAAGCTCCAGCGCAGCGACCGGGAGGCGCCGATGCCGCTGTTCCGTCGTCGCGCGGTCGTCAGCGAGATCGAGCCGGCCGCGATCCCGGTCCCTCGCTTCAGCATCGACGGGTGGACCCTGACCGGGACGCCGCTGGCCGACAAGCTCGCCGCCCGGCTGCCCCGGTCCGACCTGCGCGAGCTCGAGACGCTGCTGCACGGCGTCGCCGTCGAGGTCGACACCCCCTACACCTACGAGCGGGCCGCGGTGCTCCTCGAGCGCTCCGGCGAGCCGGGACCCGCACTGTCGGTCTGCGAGGCCTGGCTCGCCCACCCGGCGGCGAGGTGGCCGGAGTACGCCCAGCACACCCGGGGCGTCGAGCGGCACCGGGCGCGCCTGCGCACCCGCCTCTCCTCGCGACCGGTCGCCACGTCGGGGTGAGCCCGGCGCCAGACCTGCTCAGCGCGCTCGCGGAGGAGTCGCGGCTGCGCGCCTTCGCCGCGGTCCTGCTGGGGGCCACCGCGACGTCCGAGGTGGCCCGGCGCGCGACGCTGCCGGAGCGCGACGCGCTCCGGGCGCTGACCACCCTGCAGGCGGCCGGCCTCGTGGACCACGCGGGCGGCAGCTGGGTCGCCCGCCCGGAGCGGCTGCGCGAGGCCGTGATGGCGGCGGCCGAGCCGCGCACCTCGGTCGACCACGGCACGGCCGACGACCGGGTGAGCTCCGTGCTGCGCACCTTCATGCCGTACGGCCGGATCGAGACCATGCCGGCGGTCCGGTCGAAGCGGCTCGTCGTCCTCGACCACGTCGCCCGCGTCTTCGAGCCGGGCGTGCGCTACCCGGAGCCCGACGTCAACGCCATGCTCGCGGCCTTCTTCGCCGACTACGCCGCGCTGCGCCGCTACCTCGTCGACGAGGGCTTCCTGGCCCGGGCCGAGGGCAGCTACTGGCGGACCGGCGGAACCGTCGAACTCTAGCCGGAGCGCGACGCGCGCGGAACCCGCTGCACGGCCGCCCCGTTCCGGGGGTGAGTGAAAGGGTGACGCCATGTTCGACACCGTCCTCGGTCTGCCCGTGCACCCCCTCGTCGTGCACGCGGTCGTGGTGCTCGTCCCGCTCTCGGCGCTCGGCGTGGTGGCGATCAGCCTGGTCCCGCGATGGCGTGAGCGGTACGGCGTGCTCGTGCTGCTGCTGTCGACCGCCGCCCTCGTGATGGTGCCGGTGGCCACGCGATCCGGCGAGCGGCTGGAGGAGCGGATCGACGCGGGCGGGGTCGTCGCCCGGCAGATCGAGGATCACCAGGAGGTGGCGGGCCTCGTCCTTTGGCCGACGATCGCCATGTGGGTGCTCGCCGGGTTGCTGGTCCTGCTGACCCGCCGGAGGCGTGCGGGCACCGCCGCCGCGCTCGTGGCCGGGCTCGCCGTCGTGGCCGCCCTGCTGGCCGGGGCGACCGTCGTCCGCGCGGGCCACCTGGGCTCGACCGCGGTGTGGAGCTGCACCATCGGCTCCGACGCCTGCAGCTAGTCCGGAGCCGGCTGGTCCGGCATCGACCGGTCGGGCGGACCCCGGTCCGGCTCCTCCTCCTCGTCGCGGCTGCGCAGCAGCCGTCGCAGCGACGCCAGTCGTGCCGGGTCGCTGTGCCCGCTCGCGACCCAGTCGTCCAGGGCACACTCCGGCTCGTCGTGGCTGCACGACCGCGGGCAGTCCTCGGTGCCGGGCTCGAGGTCGGGAAACGCCCCGATGACGCGCGACAAGTCGACGTGGGCCAGCCCGAAGCTGCGGACGCCAGGGGTGTCGATGACCCAGCCGCCCCCGCGCAGTGCGAGGGCGACGGCCGACGAGGAGGTGTGCCGGCCGCGGCCGGTCACCGCGTTGACGCCGCCGGTGGCTCGACCGGCACCGGGGACGAGGGCGTTGACGAGGGTCGACTTGCCGACGCCGGAGTGCCCGACCAGCACGCTGGTCCGGTCGGCGAGGTGGGAGACCAGGTGGTCGAGGGGCTGTCCCTTGCGGACGACGACGTGGTCGACGTCGAGGGCACCGTAGGTCGAGAGCAGCTCGTCGGGAGGTGCCAGGTCGGGCTTGGTCAGGCAGAGCAGCGGCCGGAGCCCGGCGTCGTAGGCCGCCACCAGGCACCGGTCGATCAGCCTGGTACGCGGCGTCGGGTCGGCGAGCGCAGTGACCACGACGAGCTGGTCGGCGTTGGCGACGAGCACCCGCTCGACCGGATCGGTGTCGTCCGCGGTCCGGCGCAGCGTGGACCGTCGCGGCTGCACCCGCACGACGCGCGCCAGCGTGTCGGCCCGCCCGCTCACGTCGCCGACCAGGTCGACCCGGTCGCCGACGACCACGCTGCGCCGGCCGAGCTCGCGGGCCTTCATCGCTGTCACCTCGGCGTCGCCGACCCGGCAGGTGCACCGGCCGCGGTCCACGGTGACGACGACGCCGGTGACGGCCGAGTCGTGCGCCGGGCGCTCCTTGGTGCGCGGCCGCGACCCCCGGGACGGGCGGACCCGGACGTCGTCCTCATCCAGGTCCCGCGAGCGCCTGCTGGGGCTCACGCCGGGGTCACCCGCGCCTGCCCTTCACCGAAGGGGCCGTCAGCATCTGCTCCCACAGCGCGACGAACGTCGGTAGCGTCTTGGCGGTCGTCGCCACGTCGACCACCTCGACGCCGGGGACGCGCAGCCCCAGCACGCCGGCCGCGGTGGCCAGCCGGTGGTCCTCGTAGGTCTCGAACCGGCCCCCGTGCAGCCGGCGCGGGCGCACCTCGATCCCGTCGGGGGTCTCGCGCACGTCGCCCCCCAGCACGCCGATCTCGCGGGACAGCGCGGCCAACCGGTCGGTCTCGTGGTGCCGCAGGTGACCGATGCCACGCAACGTCGAGGGCCCGTCGCCGAGGGCGGCGACCGCGGCCAGCACCGGGGCGAGCTCACCGACGTCGGACAGGTCGAGGTCGGCACCGAGGACCCGGCCCGGCCCGGTGACGGTCAGGCCGGCCTCGTCAAGCTCGACGGTGGCGCCGAGCCTCGGCAGCAGGTGGCGCAGCGCGTCACCCGCCTGCGTGGTGCGCAGCGGCCAGCCGGGCACCGTCACCTTGCCACCGGTCACCACCGCCGCGGCGAGGAAGGCGGCCGCGTTGGACAGGTCGGGCTCCACGACGTGCCGGCCGACCCGCAGCGGACCCGGCTCGACCCGCCAGGTCGTGTCGTCGACGTGCTCCACGATGGCGCCCGCCGCGCGCAGCATCTCGACCGTCATGTCGATGTGCGCGCCGGACGGGATCCGCCCCCCGACGTGACGCACCTCGACCGCGTCGGCGAACCGTGGGGCGGCGAGCAGCAGTGCCGACACGAACTGCGACGACGTCGAGGCGTCGATCTCGACGCTCCCGCCGAGCACCCAGCCGCGCCCGTGCACCGTCAGCGGCAGCCGGTCGTCGCTCGCCTCGACCTCGACCCCGAGGTCGCGCAGCGCGCCGATGACCGGAGCGAGGGGCCGCTCACGGGCGCGCGGGTCGCCGTCGAAGCGCACCGGGCCGGTCGCCAGGGCGGCCACCGGGGGCAGGAAGCGCATCACGGTCCCGGCGTTGCCGACGTCCACGCCCGCCGGGCCGTGCAGCGGCGCGGGCCGGACCGACCAGTCGTCGCCGGTGGCGTCCACGTCGGTGCCCAGCGCACGCAGGCCGGTCACCATCAGCTCGGTGTCGCGGCTGCGCAACGGCGCGACGAGCTGCGAGGGCTGGTGCGACAGCGCTGCGAGGACGAGCGCGCGGTTGGTCTGCGACTTGGACCCGGGCAGCGAGACGGTCGCCACCACCGGACCGGCAGCCACCGGCGCCGGCCAGGCGGCTGCCTCCCGCGTCATCGCCCGCTCACGCCGCGAATCGTAGTGCGGCGGCCGCGGCCTGCGGCGCCCGTCAGACGGGGAGCGCGTGCCGCGCGTCGTGGGCAGCGAGCCGTGCGTTGCGCTTCGCCGCCCGCCGGGTGCGACGGGTGCCGGCAGCGGCGTGATGACCGGCGTGCCGGGCCCGCCAGGCCAGGCCGGGCCGGCCCTCGGTGTCGACGGCGGCGAGGATCAGGCCGCCGAGCATGCTGAGGTTCTTGAAGAAGTGGATCCGCTGCTGCGCCCGCTTCGTCTCGTCCTGCTCCTCCCAGAACCGGTGCCCGGCCAGGGTGGTGGGCACCAGGCTGCCGGCCAGCAGGGCGGCCGAGAGCCGCGGGAACCGGCCGAGCGCCAGCATCGAGCCCGCCACGACCTGCACGGCACCGTTGATGCGCACAAGGCTCTCGGGGTCCTCCGGCAGGTAGGGCACCCGCCGGGCGATCGGCGCTGCGACGTCCGCGGCCGCCGGAGCCTTCTGCGCGGCGGTGCGCAGCGAGTCCAGTCCGCCGGTGACGAACATCGAGGACAGGAGGGGACGCGCGAGGCGACGTACGACCGTCATGCCTGCGTCCCTGCCCGACCTGCCGGGTCATCAACCCTCTGGCAGGCTGGCGGGCATGTGCGGACGCTATGCCGCGAGCCGGAACCCCGACGACCTCGTCGAGGAGTTCGAGCTCGTCGAGAAGCCGGAGCAGGCGCTGCCCCCCAGCTACAACGTGGCCCCCACTCAGGACGTCTACGCCGTGGTGGAGCGAGCCCCGCGCGAAGAGCCGGAGTCCCTGCCCGCGCGCCAGCTGCGCGTGGTCCGGTGGGGTCTCGTCCCGTCGTGGGCCAAGGACCCCAAGATCGGCAACCGGATGATCAACGCGCGGATGGAGACGGTGGCGGAGAAGCCCGCGTACAAGCGGGCGTTCGCGAAGCGGCGCTGCCTGCTCCCGGCCGACGGCTACTTCGAGTGGTACGGCGACAAGGGGCGCAAGCAGCCCTTCTTCATGCGGCCGAAGGACGGTGGCGTGATGGCCATGGCCGGCCTGTACGAGCTGTGGAAGGACAAGGACGCCCCGGAGGGCACCGACCCGTGGCTGTGGACGTGCACGGTGCTCACCACGACGGCACCGGACGACCTCGGCCGGATCCACGACCGGATGCCGCTGCTCGTCGAGCCGGCGCGGTACGGCGCGTGGCTCGACCCGGCCAACGACGACCGGGACGAGCTGGCCGGGCTGCTCGTGCCGGCCGCGCCCGGCCGGCTGCTCGCCTACCCGGTGTCCACCGACGTCAACAACGTGCGCAACAACCGGCCCGACCTGGTCGACCCGTTGCCTGCCGAGGGGGAGTCCGAGGACGAGCAGGTGGAGCTGTTCTGACCGAGGTCGAGACGCCCGTCGGCATCGCGCGGGTCCACGTCGCCGCCGCGACGCACCCCAGGGCGACCCTCGTGCTCGGCCACGGGGCCGGAGGTGGGGTCGAGACCCCCGACCTGCGCGCCCTTGCCCGGGTGCTGCCGTCCGAGGGGATCACCGTCGTGCGGGTGGAGCAGCCCTGGCGGGTCGCCGGGCGCAAGGTGGCCGCGCCGCCGCCGACGCTGGACCGGGCGTGGCTCGCCGTCGTGCCGACGCTGGACGTGACGGGGCGGCTGCTGGTCGGCGGCCGGTCGGCCGGCGCCCGCGTGGCCTGCCGCACCGCCGTCTCCCTCGGAGCCGACGGCTGCCTGGCGCTGGCCTTCCCGCTGCACCCGCCGGGCAGCGACAAGAGCCGGTTCGGCGAGCTCACCGCCGCCGGGGTGCCGACCCTGGTGATCCAGGGGGGTCGCGACCCGTTCGGGGGGGCTGACGAGTTCCCCGAGACGCTGCCGGCGGGGACCCTGCTGCGGGCGGTGCCGCACGCCGACCACTCGTTCCGGGTCGCCAAGGCGGCGCCCCTGACGTCGCAGGAGGCGGTCGGTCTGGTCGTCGACCACACGAGGCGGTGGCTGCGCGGGGTGCTGGGCCGGACATCCTGAGCCGGGGAATCCTGGTGGCGCAGCGGAGGTTGTGCGGGAGTACTGCCACCGACGTACCCGTAGATGCAGCCGCAGGAGGTCCGTACCAGATGTATGCACTCGCCCCGGCGACCGGGCGACCCGACGGGAGCGTCGGGTCCGCACCCGAGTGGCCAGGAGCAGCGGGCGGGGGCGCCGCCGCCCGGGGGATAGCATCGTCGGCGATGAGCCAGCCCTCCCCCGAGACCGACGAGCAGCGCAACGCCCGCTTCGAGCGGGACGCGCTGCAGTACCTCGACCAGCTCTACTCGGCGGCGCTGCGCATGACCCGGAACCCCGCCGACGCCGAGGACCTCGTCCAAGAGACCTACGCCAAGGCCTACGGGTCCTTCCACCAGTTCCAGGAGGGCACCAACCTCAAGGCCTGGCTCTACCGGATCCTCACCAACACCTTCATCAACAGCTACCGCAAGGCGCAGCGCCAGCCCAAGCAGTCGGGCACCGAGACAGTCGAGGACTGGCAGCTCGCGCAGGCCGAGTCGCACATGTCGAGCGGCCTGAAGTCCGCCGAGGCGGAGGCGCTCGAGCACCTGCCCGACTCGGACGTGAAGGAGGCCCTCCAGCAGATCCCGGAGGACTTCCGCATCGCGGTCTACCTGGCGGACGTCGAGGGGTTCGCGTACAAGGAGATCGCCGACATCATGGGCACCCCGATCGGCACGGTCATGTCGCGGCTGCACCGCGGCCGCCGGCAGCTGCGGGACCTGCTCGAGGACTACGCGCGAGGCCGCGGGCTGGTGCCCGCCGGCGCCGCGCCCGTGACGGGCACCGCTGCCGACGGAGGCGACCAGTCGTGAGCTGTGGCAACCCGCACGCCGTGCCGTGCGACGAGGTCCTCGACCGCGTCTACGAGTTCCTCGACGGCGAGATCGACGGCAAGCGCCGGCACGAGATCAAGGAGCACCTCGAGGAGTGCTCACCGTGCCTGCAGAAGTTCGGGCTCGAAGAGACCGTCAAGGCCATCGTGAAGCGCAGCTGCTCGGACCCGGCACCGCCCGACCTGCGCGCCAAGGTGCTCTCGCACATCGCGGCCGCCCGGACCGAGCTGCGCGGCGACGGCTGAGCGCCTCGACGCCGCGCGAGCCGTCAGCTGTTGGGCCGCTTGCCGTGGTTGGCCTTGCTGTTCTTGCGGGCCTTCTTCTTTCGGGACTTCTTCGCCATGACGCACATCCTCGCACGAGCCCGTCGACCCGATAGAACCGAGCGAAGGAGGGCGCGTGCGCGCCACGTTGATCCACGGACCCCGTGACATCCGCGTCGAGGACGTGCCGGACCCCGAGGTGAGCCTGCCAACGGACGCGCTCGTCCGGGTCACCGCCGCCTGCGTCTGCGGGAGCGACCTGTGGCCGTACCGCGGGATCGCCGACGTCGACGAGCCGCGCCGGATCGGCCACGAGTTCGTGGGCGTGGTCGAGGAGGTCGGCAGCGACGTCCGCACCCTGCGGCCGGGTGACTTCGTCGTCGCCCCGTTCCTGCTGAGCGACAACACCTGCGTGCACTGCCGCAACGGCATGCACACCTCGTGCGAGCACGGCGCCTGGTGGGGCGGCACCGATGAGGCCGGGCTGCCGGTCGACGCCGGCCAGGGCGAGGCGGTGCGGGTGCCGATCGCCGACGGCACGCTGGTCGCCGCTGGACGCGACGTGCCCGACGACCCGATGCTCGCGTCGCTGCTGACCCTGTCCGACGTCATGGGCACCGGCCACCACGCCGCGCTGTCGGCCGGCGTCGGTCCGGGCACCTCGGTGGTCGTCGTGGGCGACGGGGCCGTCGGCCTGTGCGGAGTGCTCGCCGCGCGTCGGCTCGGGGCCGAGCGGATCATCGCGATGTCGCGGCACGAGGACCGCGCCGCCCTGGCCCGCGACTTCGGGGCCACCGACGTCGTCGCCGAGCGCGGCCCGGACGGCGTGGCTCGGGTCGAGGAGCTGCTGGGCGGCATCGGTGCCGACGCGGTGCTCGAGTGCGTCGGCACCAAGGAGTCGATGGACCAGGCGATCTCGGCCGCGCGCCCTGGCGGTCGTGTCGGGTACGTCGGGGTGCCCGCCGGGGGAGCGGAGCTGCCGATCAGCACGCTGTTCGGTCGCAACGTGACCGTCGGCGGCGGGGTCGCGCCGGTCCGGGCCTACCTCGAGGAGCTCCTCGCGGACACGCTCTCGGGCGCCATCGACCCCGGTCGGGTGTTCGACCTCGTGCTGCCGCTGGAGCAGGCGCCGGAGGCCTACGCGGCGATGGACGAGCGGCGCTCGATCAAGGCGATGCTCCGCCCCTGACGGTCCATGACCCTGGCCCGCTCAGCCGGCGAGCTGGCGGTTGAGCGCGGCCAGCACCGAGCGCACGACCGCGTCGGCCTCGTCGCCGCGCACCAGCGCCGCGCCGGTGAGCACTTGCTCGCCGGCGCGCGGCACCATCAGGGTCAGCACAGCAAGGGCCACCTCGCGGGCGCCGGTCGCCACGATCGTCGCCGACTCGACCTCGCACGGCTGACCGAGCAGCTCGGCCACCGCTTCGACGGTGGCGAGCGCCACCAGCCGGGCGCGGTGCGACTGGCCGGCCGGCCCCTGGCTGTTGCCCTCGAAGGTCTGGTCGCCGATGGTCAGCGTCACGGTCGCCTGCGTCTCGCCGTGACCGCTGCGCACCATGACGGCCGCGATGGACGGCCGCACGACGGGGTCGGGCGCGGCCTCCTCGGCGACATCCTCGTCGACCACCATGCGCACCTCGTCGTCACCGATCTGCACGACGGAGACGATGCGGTGGTCGATGTCGATGTCGTAGCGCGCGAGGGCGAGCGACTGCACGTCGCGCACCACTTGCTTCGGTGCCTTGCCCGGCGCTGCGAGCACGTGCACCTCGGTGGGCACGGCGTCGGGACCGGTGACGACGCTGGCCGCCTTGACGCCCGGCAGGTGCCGCAGCGCGTCCTCGAGCTCGGGCAGGAGGCGCAGGGTCGGCATGGGGGTGGACACCTCAGCGGGGGTCGTGGACGACGGGGGACCGGGACGGGAGGAGCTCGGCGACCATCAGGCGGGACGTTGCTGGTCCCAGACTGCTCGGTGCGCCACGCGTCGGGCTTGAGGCGGGCTCCGGCGTGTCGCGGACCGGCCTGCCCTGCGCAGCGGTGGCCTGGGTCGGGATGACCGGCGACGGGCGCTCCTCCGACGTCCCGGTGCGACCGGTCTGCTCGGCACCGACGCCGACCGGGTCGCCGGTCGTACCGTCGTCGGCGAGCGCCGCGGCCA
>Ga0126307_10003869_pt1 | contig 10322 bp, 7 predicted proteins | sample Plot28_FD_89955 | JGI IMG/M metagenome (GOLD analysis project Ga0126307, IMG submission 89955) | Serpentine soil microbial communities from UC McLaughlin Reserve, CA, USA - Plot28 | ecosystem: Environmental > Terrestrial > Soil > Grasslands | place: USA: UC McLaughlin Reserve, Lake County...
GAAGAACATGCGGACCGACGCGGACGACCCGGCCCGCGTTCGCGATCCCGCCATCGAGCTGCTGCTCGGCCACGCCGCCACCTTGACAGACGAATGGTGCAGCCGCCCGCGGCACGTGGACAACGGCTTGCGTAACGAGGGCAACACGGAACGACACGTCCGCTCTCGGGTCCAGAGCGCCAGTTCCGTCTCACGCAGCTTGGCTCCCGATCGGGCAATCTGTGCGGGTGGCTGAGACTCGTCGAACGAAGCGAGCGGCCTGATTGGCTTCGCTGGCGTCGACCACGACCTGAAAGGGGATATCCGGCCCTCGCCGAGACCAAGCACCGGGCCCGCTGCTATGGCATGGATGGGCGCGACGCAGAGCTATCGCGAATTTCAAACGAACTCGTCTGCTGAAAGGACTCAAGTTGGATGTAGCAGTCGCGGTGGCCTTATTTGGAAACTTCGTGTTGATCGTGTCCGTCATCCTCCTCGGGCTACAGGTCCGAGAGATGACGAAGCAATCGAGCCACGGTGTTCGTGCCACGCTGGCCTCGGTGTATCAAGCGATGAACGACAACATGTTGCAGATCAACCGCCTGTTTGTAGACCGACCATCCCTGCGGCCCTATTTCTATGGGGAGCAAGAACTGAACGATGAATCGTCCGAGGAGCGCGAAAGGGTCGAGGCAACCGCGGAGCTGTTCATCAACTTCATCGACAACGTGCTCACCCAAATGCCGCTACTGCCAAGCAACCTCGCCAAGCCGTGGCGCACCTATTTCGCTAGCGTCACCACAAGCAGTCCCGTGCTTTGTGAGTTCTGGAAGCGACACAGGGAGTGGTACTCGGAAGAAATGCGAGCGCTCCTGGATCCCCTGATAACTCCGGCTCGAGCTCCTGGAGCACGAGGAGTGATGGAGCGACGCCCATAACTGCCGATCCGCGCTCAGGCCCCACAGAACAGAACGTATGCACAGAAGGTCGGCCCACCGGTGCCGCCGGGCTCGCACGCTCGTGCTCACGCACTACGTCCCGCCGATGGCGGCCGATGCGTCGCAAGAGTGGCGCGCGCTCGCCGCGCAGCACTTGGCAGGCGAGATCGTGCTCGGCGACAACGTCACCACCATCGACGTCTGATCCTCGCGAACCGCGAGCGCGTCCGGCTCACGATGGTCGGATGAAGCCGATTCGGTTGTTGGCCAGGCTCGTGAACCAGACGTTTCCGTCGGATCCGAGCGCGATGCCGGAGGCGGCGCGCACCTGGGCACCGGCAGCGTCGTAGGTCGTGACCACGCCGTCGATCGTTACTCGTCCGATTCGGTCATTCACATTGGTGAACCAGAGGCTCTGGTCGGAGCCGACGGTGATCGCACCAGGCTCACTGACTCCGGCCGCCGTGCCGTCGAACGAGCTGACAGCCCCCTCAGGGGTGATGCGGCCGATCCGGTTGGTGAGCGCGTTCGTGAACCACATGTTCCCGTCCGGGCCGGCGGCGATGTCTGCCTGGGGGCCCGCGTCGGCGGCATCGAAGGTGGTGATCTGGCCGTTCGGGGTGATGCGGCCGATGCGGCCATTGAAATTGGTGAACCACAGGTTGCCGTCGGGCCCCGGCGTGATGTGCGCGGGGAACGTCACGCCGGCTGCCGCGCCGTCGAACAGCGCGACGTCACCGGCCGGCGTCATGCGCCCGATCTGGTCAGCAGCGGTCGTGAACCAGATGTTGCCGTCCGATCCTGCGGCCAGCGCCAACGGCCCCCAGGCATCGCCGCCGCCGACGGGAAATGTCGTGACCTGACCAGTCGTCGTGATGCGCCCGATCTTGTCGCCGAGGCTCGTGAACCACAGCGCCCCGTCACCGCCGGCAACGATGCTGTCGGGAGTGTCGATACGCCCCGCGGGGTCGCTGAACATGGCGACATCACCGTTCGGACTGATGCGTCCAAGTTGATTTTGGTCCGCGGTGAACCAAAGGTTCCCGTCCGGTCCCACGGCAATGTCCCGGGGAAGGCGGACGCCGTCGCCCGGATCGGTGAACGTCGTGATGCTCGCCGAGGCGCCCTCGGTGTCCAGGACAGGCGTCGGGACCGAAGCTGTCGCGACCGAGGAGGGATGAGCGGCCGGGACTGGGGTGCCCCGATCGTTGCCGGCGTCACCTCGTGTGAAGGCGACGATGACCACCGCCAGCGCGCCGATCCCTGCGGCCAGCAGGGCGAGCCCGGTTGTACGAGGGCGTTTCAGCGCGTGCGTACTCAACCCAGTCATGGTTCTCCTGGCGCCGGTCGTCACTTGTGGACGACGTCTCATCTGAGGATGCGCCTCTGAGTCCGCGTTGTATGTGACGCGCAACACGGCGCTGGGGTGACGTGCGACACGCCTCTACGCGTCCTACGGCTGCGTCGTGGTCACGACCCTGACATCCTTGGTTCGTGACACCGAGGACGAAGGACGTAATCGACCATTGCCCGTCCGACTCCTTGGCCGCGGGCGGCCTCGCTGTGTGCATCGACTTCAGCTCGCCATTCGTCTCGTCCAGCCGCTTCAGGGCTCCGGCTCCGAGGAGCACGCCGTCCCGGCGGGCGCTGAAGAACGTGACCTCCGGGCCCAGGAGGTCGTCGACCTCCATGGCGTGTACGTGATCGGGGGGCGTGACCTCGCGGGCGAACGCCAAGTGCCGGTCCAATAGAGTGCGGACGTCGTCAGTTCGCGGGTCGTCGACTGCGATGACAAGGTCCATGCGTGTCCCTTGGCAACGGAGCGCAGGACCGAGGCTATGTGCAGGGGCACTCCTTCCGAAGAAAGGAGCCGTTGTGCTGGAGCGAAGTGAATATCCGCCCGGCGTCCCGTGCTGGATCGACACCGCGCAACCGGATCCCGAGGCCGCGACCCGGTTCTACGGCGGTCTCTTCGGGTGGGAGTTCGAGGACCAGATGCCCTCGGACGCGCCGGGCAACTACTTCATGGCCCGGCTCCACGGCCGCGACGTCGCCGCCGTCGGCTCCCAACCCGACCAGGCGCCCCCGACACCGGTTTGGAACACCTACGTCGCAGTCGACAGCGCCGACGACGCCGCCGCGAAAATCTCGAACGCGGGCGGGAGCACGCTGGCGGAGCCGTTCGATATCTTCGACGCAGGGCGCATGGGGATCTTCTCGGACCCGTCGGGTGCGGTGTTCTCGGTATGGCAGGCGAAGCAGCACAAAGGCGCGCAGCTCGTCAACGACCCGGGCACCTGGAACTTCAGCGACCTCAACACCCGCGACGTCGAGGGCGCCACGGCGTTCTACGGGGAGTTGTTCGGCTGGGTCGCCGGCGCGCTCGAAGGGGGCGGCGTGGAGTTCACGTTCCTGCGCCTCCCGGGCTACGGAGACTTCCTCGAGAGAAGAGTCCAACCCGGCCTGCGCACGGGTCAGGAGGAGGCCGGCGCGCCGCCCGAATTCGCGGACGTCGTCGCCGGCATGGTGAGGATGACGAGTGACCGGTTCCCCGACGAGGTCCCGCCGCACTGGAGTGTCACGTTCGCAGTCGACGACACCGACGTGACTGCCGCGCGGGCGGAGGAGCTCGGAGGCACGCTCGTGGCGCCGCCGATGGACGCCGGCCCCACCCGCATCGCGGTCGTGCAGGACCCGCAGGGCGCGGCCTTCACGGTGAGCCGGTTCTACCCGGAGCGGCTATGACCCTCGTCGACCTCGAACCGGCGGCGCGACGCCTGGGCGACCTCGTCGGCGGCATTCCCGACGAGCTGCTCGACGCGCCGACGCCGTGCCCCGCGTACACCGTCGGTGACCTGGTCGACCACATCGGTGGGGCCGCGGTCGCATTCACCGGGGCCGCGACCAAGGACCAGGGCGACGCGACCTCGCAGGGGCCGTCGGGCGACGCGTCACGGCTCACCGACGACTGGCGAACCCGGATCCCGCGCGACCTGGCGGCCTTGGCGGACGCGTGGCGCGACCCGGACGCATGGACGGGGATGACCAAAGCCGGTGGCGTCGAGCTGCCCGGCGAGGTCGCCGGGCTCGTCGCGCTGGACGAGCTCGTGGTCCACGGCTGGGACGTCGCCCGAGCCACGGGACAGGCGTACGACTGCGACGCGCCCTCACTCGAGGCCGTGCGCGCGTTCGTGTCGCAGTTCTCCGAACCAGGGCAGGAGGAGATGCGCGCCGGGCTGTTCGGGCCGGTGGTCGACGTGCCGGAGGACGCGTCGTTACTCGATCGCGTCATCGGGCTCACCGGCCGTGACCCGGCCTGGTCGCCTCGCTGAATCGGAACGAGATCGGCTGCGCGCCGACCCGGAGACGCGCCAGGAATACGACGAGATCAAGAAAGCGTGCGCCCCGGCTGGGCTGGACGGGGACCGGGAAGCGTCTCTTCCGGGAAGGCGCGGTGCCGGCCGGGATGAAGCTTGTCGACACCACGAGGACCACGACCGGCCTCGTCTTCCACACGTACGAGCCGGCCGGGAAGCCGGAATACGGGTCGTTCGCCCTCGACGAGTAGAGGGAGCACCGATCCGACTTGGCCGGACGGGGTCCGGCGGCGCACAATGGAAGGTCCCCGGACGCCGAAGAGGCTCGATCCCATGGCCGACAACGCCGACAACACGCTGATCGCGGAGCCCCGCTCGATCGTCGGGAGCCGCCCGGCGCGACGGCTGCGCCGTGAAGGCAAGGTCCCTGCCGTCATGTACGGCCTCGAGACCGACACCACCAATCTCACCGTGCCCGGCCGCGAGCTCACCCACATCCTGGCCGGCGAGTCCGGCGCCAACACACTGATCACCCTCAAGGTGGACGGCGACGAGCATCTTGCGCTCGCCCGGCAGATCCAGCGGCACCCGACCCGGGGCGACGTGCTGCACGTCGACTTCATCCGGGTGCGCCGCGACGTCGCCGTCGCCGCCGAGGTTCCCGTCCACCTGGTCGGCGAGCCCGAAGGCGTGCGTGACGGCGGCGTCCTCGAGCAGCTCGTGTTCACGCTCAGCATCGAGGCCAAGCCCGAGGACATCCCGCCCGATATCGAGGCGGACGTGTCCGAGCTCAACATCGGCGACCAGCTGCGCATCGCCGACCTGCCGCTGCCGGCGGGCGTTTCCGTGCAACAGGAGGCAGAAGAGCTGGTCGTGCAGGTCGTGATGCCGCGCGTCGTCGAGGAGCCCGAGGCGGCAGAGGCCGAGGAGGGCGAGGAGGTCGAGGGCGAAGCGCCGGAGGGCGAGGAAGGCGAGGGCGCACCTGCTGCCGAAGGCGGCGAGGGCGGCGAGGCCTCTTCCTCCGACGAGTCCTCCGAGAGCTGAGCCCCGTGCGGCTGCGGCCGCGCCGGGGCACGCCGGCCGACCTCCTGGTCGTCGGACTCGGCAATCCCGGCGACGAGTACCGCGGATCGCGTCACAACCTCGGCGCCGAGGTCGTCGAGCTGCTCGCGACGCGCCACGGTGGCCGCCTCCGGAAGCGCAAGGAGCGCGCGCTCGTCGACGAGGTGACGATCGATGGGCGCCGCGTGGCGCTGGCGATTCCGCTCACCTACGTCAACGACTCGGGGAACGCCGTCGGCGCGCTCGTCCGCCGGTTCGGCGTGGGCCCCGAGCAACTCGTCGTGGTCCACGACGAGCTCGACCTTCCGGTCGCCGAGCTGAAGGTGAAGTCGGGCGGCGGCCTGGCCGGTCACAACGGGCTCCGGTCCATCGTCGAACACCTGCACACTGAGGACTTCCAGCGGGTGCGCATCGGCGTCGGCAAGCCTGTGTCGAAGGAACGCGGCGCCGACCACGTGCTGAACCGGTTCGGCAAGCGCGAACGGGCCGAAGTCGACGTGACCGTGGAGCAGGCAGCCGACGCCGTCGAGACGATCGTCCGCGACGGCGTCGACGCCGCCATGAACCGCTTCAACTGAGCCGCCGTGCTATCCGAGCGCGTGTCGAGACGGACGCTCGCGTTGCTCGCCGTCGGAGCGGTGGCGGTGCGACTCGCGTACCTCGTGGCGTTCGCACACGAATATTCGCCGCGACGAGACGCGGACCACTACCAGGCGATCGCGTCCGCGTTCGCGAACGCCGACGGCATCTCGGCGCCGTTCCCGTTCACGTATATGCACCCGACGGCGTTCCGCCCGCCCCTGTACCCGGCCATGCTCGGCGCCGTCTACTGGGTCACGGGCATCCACGTGGGCGTCGGCCAACTCCTCAACGTCGCGCTCGGTGCGACCGTGGTCGTGCTCGCGGCGATGCTCGGCGCCCACATCGCCGGGCGGCGAGGTGGCGTGGCGGCCGGGATCACCGTCGGCGTCTATCCACCGATCCTCGCGAACGACGTCGTGCTCCTCAGCGAGCCTCTGTCGCTCGCGCTGCTGCTGGCGATGATCGTGCTGCTGGTGCGCGGTCGCCCCGCGTGGGCGGGCGCGGCGTGCGGCCTGCTGGTGCTCACCCGACCGAGCGCACAGCTCCTCGTGGTCGTGGTCGCCGCGTGGCTGGTGTGGCGGGCGGGCTGGCGCGCGGCGGCTCGCTTCGGCGTGGTGTCGCTGGTCGTGGTCGCGCCGTGGGTCGTGCGCAACTGGGTTCTCGTCGGCACTCCGACGATCGTCACGTCCAATGGCTTCAACCTCGTGTCCACGTACTCCGACGAGGCGCTGGCGTCGAAAGGCTTCGCCGACGCGGTGTTCGACGGCCGGTTCAGGCGCATCAACGACACGAACCGCAACGAAATGGAGCTCGACAACGCCTACCGCGAGCACGCGCTCGAAGACGTCAGGGATCGCCGAAGCACTCCGCTGCTCGTCGTCCGCCACAACCTCGCCCGGTACTTCGAGCTGCGCCCGGACGTGAACGAGAGCGCCGAGCGCTCCGACGGGCGCAACATCACCGTCCGGAACGTGACCCTCCCGCTCGTCTACCTCGTGACGGTCGCCGGAATCGTCGGGCTCGTGCGGACGCGCCGCCGGCGTGGCGCAGAGCTGCTGATCCTGGCGGGCGCGTACTTCACCGTCGTGAGCGCCGCCGTCATCGCGGTGCCGCGGTTGCGGGCGCCGTTGGACCTGGCCGCCGCCATCGGCGTGGGACTGCTCGTCGCCGAGCCGATCAGCCGGCGGGCGCCAGAAGCGTCGGAACCGGCGCCCGCAACGCCGGCCGCCTCGGGCTGGAGCCGGCGCACGCGGATCCTGGTCGCGCTGGCGACCGTCGTCGGTTTGGTCGTCGCGGGGGGCGGCGTCGCCTTCGCCCGCAACCGCGTCGAGGCGAACGCGGAATCACAGCTGGAGGAGAAGCTCGATCGCGACGGGCCCGCCGTGCAGCGCCTCGCCGCCGTCGACGCGGGCAGCCTCGTGAGCGGGGGCGCGGTGCCGTCGAAGACCGATTACAAGCAGGCCGAGACGATGGTCGACCGGCTCTGGCTCCTGTCACCGCGCCTCGCCGGCGACCTGCGCAGCGAGACCCGCGACGCCGCCCGCACCCTCGACGAGGCCCTCTTCGAGCTCAAGGTGCTCGGCCTCGTGACGGGTGGCAACCGCGACCCGGGAACGGCACCCGTCGCCGCGCTCGACGCGTCCCGCGCCACGTACGAGACGGAGGCGCGACCCGCCAACAAGCGGCTGCCCGACTGGGACACCATCCGGACCAATCCCGCCATGCGGCGCGCGGCGCGGGAGCTCGAACGGATCGAGGAGCGGCTCAGCCGTCACTGATACCCAGATCCGGCGGTAGTCTCGACTCGAGCTCGCGACCCCCGGTCGGCATCGGTCGGGGGCTCCTTGCGCGCGCCGCGACCATCACCACACGAATGACGACGACCGAGACCCAGACCGCCGATCTGCTGGCCGAGCTCCCGGCGCTGCTCGCCGAGGAGCCGGCGGTGCGCGCCGTGATCGACCGGGCGCCGGTGGTCGCAGTGCCGGAGCCGGCCCGTGCCCTCTACCTCGCCGCCCTCACCCGGGTCACGACCCGCCGTCCCACCCTGGTCACGGTGCCGACGGCGGCCGAGGCCGAGCGCGTCGCCCACGACCTCGGTCGGTACCTCGGGCGTGACGGGGACGTCGAGCTGTTCCCGGCCTGGGAGACGCTCCCGTTCGAGCGGGTGTCACCGTCGCTCGACACGATGGGACGCCGCCTGCGCGTGATCTGGAAGCTGCGCGCCGGCGGAGAGCATCTCCCCGAGGTGGTCGTGGCGCCGGTGCGGGCGCTGGTGCAACGGCTCGGCCCGCACGTCGAGGACTTCGATCCCATCTGCATCCACCCCGGCGTGCAGCTCGATCGGGATGAGCTGGTCACCCGGCTCGTCGCATTCGGATACCGGCGCGAGTACCAGGTCGAAGCGCGCGGCGAGGTCGCGGTGCGCGGGTCCATCGTCGACGTGTACCCGACGACCGACGACCATCCCGTGCGCATCGTCCTCTGGGGTGACGAGGTCGACCGCCTCTCGCGCTTCTCGGTCGCCGACCAGCGCTCGACCGACGAGGTCGACGAGGCATGGGTCTTCCCGGCCCGCGAGCTGCTCCCGACCGACGAGGTGCGCGACCGCGCGGCTGGGCTCGTCGGGCGCGAGCCGTGGGGACGCGAGCAGTGGGAGCGGCTCGCCGACGGGCAGGTGTTCGACGGCATGGAGTCGTGGCTCCCGTGGCTGTCCGACCGCGAGCACCTGCTGCCCGACGTACTGCCGGACGACGCCCTCGTGCTGCTCGTCGAGCCCAAGCGCACGCGCGACCGCGCCCAGGAGCTCCTCGACGAGGAGGCCGCGCTCGGGTCGACTCTCTCGGCGACGTGGGGCGCGACCTCCGGTCGCGAGTTCCCGCGCCTGTCGTTGCCGTTCGACCGGCTGCTCGCGCACACGAAGGCGGGGGCGACCGCGCTCCTCGCCGCGCCGGAGTCGCCGGACACGCCCCTCCTCGCCGGCACCGGCTTCGATCCGGTCGTCGGCGACATCGAGGGGCTCGCGCGGCGGCTGCGAGACCTGCGTGACGGCGGCGCCCGCGTCGTGCTCGCCGCCGACGGAGAAGGAACGGCGGGTCGCCTCCACGACGTGCTCACTGGCGAGGGCGTCACCACGATCCGGGGCGTGGCGCCGGGCGAGATCGGCATCGTCGTCGCGCCCCTCGAGCGCGGCGTCGTCGTGCCGGCCGCGGGTCTCGCGGTCATCGCCGAAGCCGACCTCACGGGGCGGCGTCGCGTGCACCGCGCGCCGCGCGGCGCCCGGCGCGGGGCGGACTTCTACGACGCGCTCGAGCCCGGCGACTTCGTCGTGCATTACCAGCACGGCGTCGGTCGCTACAAGGAGATGACGACGCGCGCCATCGGCGGCGTCGAGCGCGACTACCTGCTGCTCGAGTACCGAGCCGGTGACAAGCTCTACGTCCCGACCGACCAGGTGGGCGCCGTGCGCCGCTACACCGGCGGCGAGACGCCCACGCTGAACCGCATGGGCGGCAGCGACTGGGAGAAGACCCGCGCCCGCGTCCGGTCGGCGGTGCGCGAGATCGCCCAGGAGCTCGTCGTTCTCTACCGGCGCCGGCTCGCAACGCCCGGCCACGCCTTCGGACCGGACACACCCTGGCAGCGCGAGATCGAAGAGGCCTTCCCGTACGAGGAGACGCCCGACCAGGCGCAGGCCATCGAGGACGTGAAAGCCGACATGGAACGTCCCGTCCCCATGGACCGCCTCGTGTGCGGCGACGTCGGATACGGCAAGACCGAGGTCGCGATACGCGCCGCGTTTAAGGCCGTGCAGGACGGCAAGCAGGTCGCGATCCTCGTCCCGACGACGCTGCTCGCCAACCAGCACGGTCAGACGTTCCGCGAGCGCTTCGCGAACTACCCGGTGCGCGTCGAAGTGCTGTCGCGGTTCCTGACCGCCAGGGAGCAGGCCGCCGTTGTCGACGGCGTCGGCGACGGGTCTGTCGACGTGGTGATCGCGACCCACCGCCTCCTGTCGGGCGACGTGCGGTTCAAGGACCTCGGCCTGCTCGTCGTCGACGAGGAGCAGCGTTTCGGCGTCCAGCACAAGGAGCTTGTCAAGCAGCTGCGCACCAACGTCGACGTGCTCACGCTCACGGCAACACCCATCCCGCGCACCCTGGAGATGTCGCTCACCGGGATCCGCGACCTCTCGCTGGTGAACACGCCGCCCGAGGACCGTCAGCCCATCCTCACCTATGTAGGCGAGTTCGACGACCGCGCCGGGGCCGAGGCGATCCGGCGGGAGCTGCTGCGTGAGGGTCAGGTGTTCTTCGTCCACAACCGGGTGCAGGACATCGACTTCGTGAGCGAGCAGCTGCGCGAGCTCGTCCCCGAGGCGCGCATCGGCGTGGCGCACGGGCAGATGGACGAAGGCCGTCTCGAGCGGGTCGTGCTCGACTTC
>Ga0126307_10003870_pt1 | contig 10321 bp, 6 predicted proteins | sample Plot28_FD_89955 | JGI IMG/M metagenome (GOLD analysis project Ga0126307, IMG submission 89955) | Serpentine soil microbial communities from UC McLaughlin Reserve, CA, USA - Plot28 | ecosystem: Environmental > Terrestrial > Soil > Grasslands | place: USA: UC McLaughlin Reserve, Lake County...
CGGAATCCGCAGCATCCCTACACGAAGGCACTCCTCTCTGTGGTTCCGAAACGCGACCCGCACGAGCGCTCGCGTCCCCAGATCCTCCAGGGAGAAACTCCCGACCCGACTCACATTCCAGCCGGTTGTCGATTCCACCCCCGTTGCCCGATCGCGATTCCGGAGTGCAAGCAGGTCGACCCGGAGCTTCGCCGCACGGCCGGGGGTCGGTCGCCCGAGCACACGGCCGCCTGCATCCGGGCCTGGTAGTTAGACGAGGTCGCGCGGGACGCTGAACGTTCGGTCTTCATCGTGCACCTTCTCGTCGCCCTCGAACGCCTTGATCCGGTTTCGGGTGTGGAAGCTCGTTGCGTCCGACCAGAGCTCGCTCACCGTCTCGACCCGGGTGCGCCAGTCGCCGCGGCCGACGGCTACGAGGCCTTCGCACCGGACCTTGGCCGACAGCGGATCTCCCTCGACGATCGTGAAGATCTCGCGTCCGGCGTCCTCGAGCTCGATTCCGTTCGGAAGGATTCGCCTGCCGCCCCCGTGCTCGTACGTGAGCGTGACCGTCCCGGTCGCCACGTCGCGTTCGATCCTTCGGGCCGCAGATTCGGCCCTAATCTGGTCGACCGCGATCGGCGCCGAGCCCTCCGGCGATTGGAACGGGGCGAGGCCCTGATCCTCCGGCCGCGGCGGGCGCACGGGGAGCTCCAGGCAGCTCGAGCCGGTAAAGAGGGCAAGGGTGACGGGCTCGGGAGACGGCCACGCCCAGGGCCAGTAGGTCGGAGAGACGGCGAGCCGAAGGCGATGCCCGACGGGAAACGAGTGCGCGATCGCGTTCAGCCGAACGCGAGCCTCGTAGTGCCGCCCGGGCTCGAGCGGCTCCGGCTCCTCGTGAGACTCTCTGTGCGTGAGGTTCAGCAGGCCTCGCGTGACGAGCGTCGACTGTCCGTTCGGTGCGACGTCGCAGAGCCGGACGGCGACGAGGGCTTGCGGCCGATCGACGGCAAGCGCGAGCACCGCTTCCGGGAAGCCGAGGAGCTCGAACGGCTCGTCGAGCGGTGGCGACTCGAACGTGAGGGAAAGCCCGTCCTCGGCCCGCTGATCGGGCGGCTGGTCGAGCGCGTCGCCATAGGGACACCAGAGGCCGGCGTCGAGGCCGCACGTCTGCGCTCCAAGAAAGTCGAGCCGCACGTCCGGGGACGGGCTTCGTTCGAGAGTGCCGTCTCCCAGCGCGAGCCGGCGCAGCTCGTAGCCCTCGGGTGGCCATGACGGCTCCGTCACCCAGCGGCCCGGCCGCTCGTCCGGCTGGGCGTCCGGTCCGGCCCCATCCTGCATCCAAGCGTGTAGGACGGGCTCCTGCTCGATGCCGTTCTCCTCGCCCTTGAGCCATCGGTCCCACCACCGGAGGCACTCCTGGAGGAAGCCGATCTGAGGACCGGGCAGGGCTTCGTGCGGAAAGCCATGCGCCCATGGTCCGATCAGCCCCTTGCTGGTCCCCGGCAGCCCTTCAAGGAGCCTGGGGATCGCGTTCGAGTACCCGTCGGCCCAGCCTCCGATCGTGTAGACCGGGCATTCGATGGCGGAAAAGTCCTCGCAGACCGAACCCTGCTGCCAGTACGCATCGCGCCGTTGATGTGTCAGCCAGGCCTCGATATAGGGCGGCGTCTCCTGCAGGCGCCTGAGCCAGGTCTCCCGCCATCCATCGCTCACGATGGCCGGGTCGGGCGGCGTTCCGTTCCAGACAAACATGAGCGACGCCCAGGGCAGCATGTCCACCCCGAGCAGGCAGCCGCCCATGTAGTGGACGTCGTCCGCGTAGCGGTCGTCGGTGGAGCAGAGGGTGATCACGGTCTTCAGAGCAGGCGGGCGGCGGGCAGCGACCTGGAGCCCGTTGAACCCGCCCCAGGAGATGCCGAACATGCCCACCGCTCCGGTGCACCACGGCTGGGCCGCGATCCAGGCGATCGCCTCGGCTCCATCGTCCAGCTCCTGATCGAGATACTCGTCAAGAAGGATCCCGCCCGATTCGCCGGCGCCGCGCAGGTCGACGCGCACGCACGCATATCCGTGCCCGGCGAAGTAGGGGTGCATGGTCGAGTCGCGCCGCCAGGTCCAGTCGTTCTTCCGGTAGGGGATGTACTCGAGGATCGCGGGCACCGGCTCCTCCTCGGCCCCCTCGGGAAGCCAGATCTTCGCGGCCAGGCGGGTCCCGTCCGCAAGAGGAATCCAGACGTTCTCGATCTCGCGTACCTGGCGCGGGAAGTCCGAGCGAATCCGCACGCCTCACCTTCTCACGGCGCCCCGGCCCGCGCCGCCGGAGGTGTGGGCGCGCCCCAGGCAGATCGAGACGTCGTTCGAGCCTTAAAGAGGAAGAGCCCCGGCGGCCAGGGGCTCTTCTCGAATTTCTGTATCGGCCGATTTCAGCTCGGCATGAGAGTGACTGGAATGCGAACCTCGTGCGGGGGCTTGCCGGTGCCCGCCGCGTCATCGTCCGAGATGACAATGGTTCCCGGCTGCTCGTGTGTGACTTCGAAGTCCACGTCCATCGAGAACGTTCCACGGCAGCCGGTGCCACAGGTCGCCGTGGTGAATCCGCGCGAGAGCTCTGTGCCGCCTGCGTCGAGGACCCTGACCGTCACGTTGGCCTCGAAGACGTTCGCACTCCCCGAGACCGTGGTGCCGCTCTCGACGCGCTGGCCGATCGCAGGGTGCTCGACGAGAATGACCGGGAGGAGCTCCTCGTAGTCACGGCAGCGGACCGGATGGTCGAGGACGATCCCTTCGCCGGAGAAGACGTCCACGGGCTTGCCGTCGAGCTCGAAACTTACGCCCGTGACCGTTTCGAACTGGTCGAGGGTGCATGCGACCTGGGCAAGCCTGGCGGACATCGAGGCCGAGCCGCCACCGGACTCGAACTCGGAGCTCAGGTCGACGGTCGCGACGCCCTTCGAGATTGTCAGGCCCAGGAGCCGCGTACCGGCCGGAATCACGGTGGTCACACCCGCCCGGGCTTCCACGGGGGTAGGGCCCGCCAGAAGGTCTTCCATGGCTGCCGTCCCCACTCGCGGCGTGCCTTCCCGCTCCCGCCAAGTGACGAAGAGCGATTCGCCCCGGACGAGCCAGACCTGGTAGAGGACGCCCGACACACTGCTCGACCCGGTCTCGGCGACCGTGCCGGAGTCTGCGTCCGTAGGCGGCGGTGCCGTCTCGGACTCAGCGGTCGTGACCGTCTGGGCGGCAGGAACCTCCGTCGCGACGGCGCCGACGGGGACCGCTTCTTCCTGGCCGCACCCGGCGGCGGCGAGTCCAGCGCCGCCGACGAGGCCAAAGCCGATCAGGATCAGTGCGAGGCGCTGCATGGTCATCCTTCCACTCGGTTACGCGCCTCATCCTGTGCATCCTGCGCAACGGGCTCGTTTCCCTGCTGTAACGGTATGGCCACAGGGAGGCGGAGGGTGAACCGGCTGCCGCGACCGGGTTCGCTCCAGACTTCGATCTCGCCGCCGAGCAGATGCGCGTACTCGAGCGCAATCGCGAGCCCAAGCCCGCTCCCGGAGCCGGTTCGCGACGGATCTGCTTTGTAGAAGCGGTCGAAGATGCGATCCAGGTGCTCCGGCGTCATGCCGCCCCCGTGATCCTCGACCTCGGCGTAGGCTCCGGCGCCGTCGGTCCCGGTCCGCACGGCGACGTCCCGGCCGCCGTGCTCGAGCGCGTTCCCGACGAGGTTCGCCACGATCTGCTCCAGGCGGCGGCGGTCGCTCTCGACGACCGGGCCCGTGCCCTCGATGCGCACGCGATCGGTCCAGCCGCGAGCACGGATGGTCGCCTCCGCCAGAGAAGCCAGGTCGACCGGCTCGAGCCGGACGGCTCCCTGGCCGGCGTCGAGACGGGAGATCTCCATCAGGTCTTCGACAAGGCGGCGGAGCCGAGCGATGTCGGCGACCACGAGCTCGGCCGGGCGACGCGCCTCGGGCGGCATCCGGTCGAGATGCTCGGAGAGGAGCGAAGCTTCGCCGACCAGTGCCGTGACCGGCGTCCGAAGCTCGTGAGCGACGTCGGAGGTGAATCTCCGTTCGCGCGCCTGAGCAAGTGAGAGGGCGGCGATCTTGCCCTCGAGCGCCTCGGCCATCTGGTTGAAGGACGCCGCCCACGCCCCGAACTCGTCTCGCCCGCCCGCTGGCAGGCGAGTCGCCAGTAGTCCCTCTGCGAGCGACCGGGCAGCAGCGCTCGCCTCGGCGACCGGAGCAAGCGTTCGCCGTGCGACGAGCGCGCCGACGCCACCGGCGACCAGCACGAGCAGTGCCAGGCCGACGACCAGGATCGTGCGGAGCTGGCCGAGCTCGTCGAAGAGCTGTGCCTCCGAGAAGAAGAAGTAGAGCTCGGCCTCGGAGACCCGCCCTCCGACCACGAGATAGGGAATGCCCGCAAGCTCCGTACGCTGGTAGGCCAGCTGCCCTCGCCTTACCTCCGCCACGAGGTCCGGCGGCGCCTGGGCCGCGCGGATGGAGATGCTCGAAGAGAAGTCCTGTCCCTCGACGCGAACCGCGGTCACGAACCCGCTTCGGCGCTCGAGGGCGTCCAGTAGCTGGCGCGCCGCCTCCGTCCGCGTCTGCGGCGACGAGAGCACGGAGGAGGCGAATTCGAGGTTGAAGCGTGACTGGTCGAGCGCGCGCTCGACCGAGTCGTCCAGCCGGCTCTCGCGGGCGACCAGGTAGGAGCCGGCAGCGAGTGCGGCGCCGGAGAGCCCGGCAACGAGCATGAACGCGATCGTCAGTCGCCGGCGAAGTCGCCCCGGCCTGATCGGCACCTGCGCGCTCATCCGCTCGGATCGAGCCTGTAGCCGACCCCCCGGACAGTCTGAAGGAGCGTGGGGTGCTTCGGGTCGACCTCCACCTTGGCGCGTAGGCGCTGGACGGCCACGTCGACGAGCCGCGAGTCGCCCAGGTAGTCGTAGTTCCAGACCCGCTCGAGCAGGAGCTCCCGCGTGAACACCTGGCGCGGTCGCCGGGCTAACTCGAGGAGGAGGCGGAACTCGGTCGCGGTCAGCTCGATCCGCTCACTCCCGCGTCGGACCTCGAAGCTGGCCGGGTCGATCTCGAGCGTCCCCACGGCCAGCGCTTGCTCTGGAGGATCCTCACCCGATCTCCGCATCACGGCTCTCGCGCGCGCCACGAGCTCGGGCAGCTCGAACGGCTTCGTGACGTAGTCGTCCGCACCGAGCTCGAGCCCGACCACCACGTCGACCGTGTCGCTTCGGGCCGACAGCATCACGATCGGAACACGGCTCTCACGGCGGATCTCGCGGCAGACCTCGAAGCCGTCCAGCTTCGGGAGCATCACGTCGAGGACGACGAGATCGAACGGCTCCTGCCGGAACTCGAGCAGACCCTGTCTGCCATCGGGTGCCGTCGTGACCGCGAAGCCGGCCTGAGCCAAGCCGAGCGCCGTCACCTCCCGGATCGAGGCGTCGTCCTCCACGAGCAGCACGCGCTCGTCCATCGGACGATCCTAGGCGGCCGGGATGCCGGCGCGGTCCTGGGGCGCGACACGCCACTGGCACGGGCGGTTCAAGCGGCTCTTCCGAAGGCCCGATTAGGTTGATGTCGGTGTCTTCGGCTTGTATAGAGATCGTCACGTGAGTCGTGCCTGGGGTCTACCGCGCGCGTCGTGGCCGTGCCGTGGCATCGGAACGGCCTTCGTCTGCGTCGGCGCATCGCTGCTTCTGGCGGGCACCGCGGGGGCTGTCGCACCCGCGAAGAAGCAAGAGGGGCGCTCCTTCTTCGACGTCCGCTTCGAGCCGGCCGCGCTCGGTCAGGAGGCACACACCACAGCGTCTATGCGGGCTGCACAGACGGCTCTGCGCGACTCGCTCGGATTCCACGGCGTCGTTGACATCGACCGCCTGACCGGCACACCGCGCGTGGTCGCACGGTTGAACGGGTTCTTGGCCGGGCCCTCCGAGGGCGGAGCCAAGGAAGTCGTCCTGGACTATGTGCGCGAGCACGCCGATGCGTTCGGTCTCGATGCGGGCGACCTGACTGCTCTTCGCCTGACCAGGGCTTACTCGGACATCGGCGGCACGACCCACCTCCGCTGGGTGCAGACCTACAACGGCATCCCTGCGCTCGACAACGGCCTTTCGGCGAGCGTCACGAAGGACGGGCGGCTCGTGAACGTCCTCGGCTCGCCTCGCCCGGATCTTCGACTTGCGGACGTCGCCCCCGGCCTGTCCGCGGTTGCGGCGCTCGGGTACTCGCTGCACGACGCCGGTGCGAAGCTCGCCCCCCCGCGCGTGCTCCGGCGTGCTGCTGGTCCGACGCAAGACACCCGGTTTGCCGGCGGCCACCGTGCCGGGCTAGTCCTCTTCACCGGGCCCCGCGGCGTGCGCCTTGCCTGGCGTGTCCTCGCGCATGCGAAGCCCACTCAGATCTTCGACTACGTGGTCGACGCAGAATCCGGGGAGGTGCTCCGCCGCGCGAGCCTCGTCGACTTCGCCGCCGCGCGCGTCTTCGACTACTACCCCGGCGCCGCATCCGGGGGCACGGCCGTCTTGAGGGTCATCGATTCCTGGCTGGCTCCGGGCGCAATCACGCTCACCGGGCCGAACGCCCACGCCTACGTCGATGCGAACTCGGACGACCTGCCTGAGGAGGTGGGGCCCAGCTCGACGCCCCCAGCCGCACCCACCTGGGACTACCCGCGGACGGCCTTCTCCTACGGGGGTGGGAACTGCCCGGCGGCCCCGTACCACTGTGCCTGGAACCACTCCGTCGGCGGTAGTTGGAAGACGAACGACAACCAGAGCGCCGCGCAGCTCTTCTACTACGTGAACACATTCCACGACCATCTCGCAGAACCCCCGATCGGGTTCGTGACCGCGGCCGGGAGCTTCGAGGGAACCGACCCCATCCTGGCTGAGACCGACGACGGAGCCGCAGGGCCCGGGAACCTTCCGGACGGGAGTCACCTGAACAACGCGAACATGTTCACCCCGCCGGACGGGTTCTCGCCCCGCATGCAGATGTATCTCTTCGCCCCTCCGTTCCCCGCCGTGAACGGCGCCGACGACGCGTCGATTGTCTACCACGAGTACACACACGGGCTTTCGAGCCGTCTCGTTACCGATGCGAACGGCTTCCAGGCTCTGCACTCCGCTCAAGCGGGTGCGATGGGCGAGGCCTGGAGCGACTGGTATGCGATGGACTACCTCGTCGGAGCCGGGCTTGCGCCCAACACGCCAGCCGCCGGCGACGTGACTCTCGACCGATACGTCGGGAACCTGCGCTCGGAAGGCCTCGATTGCCCGGCCGGGGCCGCGAGCGTCGGTTGTCCCTCCGGTGGCTACACCTACGGTGACTTCGCCACGATCGCGGGCGGACCCGAAGTTCACGCCGACGGTGAGATCTGGGCTCAGACCCTCTGGGATCTCCGGGCCGCGCTCGGTGTCTCGGCCGCCCGGAACCTCGTCACGCGCGCCATGGAACTCTCGCCGCCCGAGCCCTCGTTCCTGGACATGCGCAATGCGATCTTGCAGGCGGCTACCGTTTTCGACCCCACGCTCCGCGACGAGATCTGGCAGGTCTTCGCGAACCGCGGCATGGGTTACTTCGCCTCGAGCGTCGACTCCGGCGACGCCGCACCCACCCAGGGCTTCTCGCTGCCGCCGGCGCCGGGAGCGCCGACCGGCTCGCTCGGGGGGGTCGTGACGAACTTCGACAGCGGCGCGCCGATCCCAGGGGCCCGGGTCGGCGTGGCCGGCCACGACTCCGGATTCGCAGGAGGGCTCGGCGCCAACACGGGAGCTGCTGGCGACTACGCCGTGTCCGGCATCGCGGCCGGCTCCTATCCGAGAGTCGTGGCTTCCAAGCCGGGGTTCGACAGGCACGTTCTGCATTCCGTCCCGATTGCCGTCGGGGCACGGACGACACGGAACTTCATACTTCGCCGGGATTACGCCTCTCTTGCGGGCGGGTCGGCGCTCGTCGCGCACACCGGTACGGACTACTCGAGCTTCGGGTGCGGTCCGCGTGCGGCGTTCGACCAGTCGCTCTCCACGGGTTGGAGCACCGACGTGGCCGGGGGCCCGAAGTCCGTCACGATTCGATTGCCGATTCCGGTCGATGTCATCGACTTCGCGGTCGACCCGGGGGCCGTCTGCGGGGACGACGACACCGCGTCGCTCTCGCAGTTCTCGATCGCGACGTCTTCCGACGGAGTCAACTTCACTACGTCGGCCGCCGGCACCTTCAGCGCTGTCCACAACCACCGGCTGAACCGGGTGCCGCCGAGCGGCGGAACCGCCGCTGTTCGCTTCGTTCGGTTGACGATGCACTCGCCCCAGGGAAGCACAGGCTCGGGCGCGCAGTACATGGACGTGTCCGAGCTCGAGGTCTACGGGCTCCCGCTCGCGCCCAACACCACGCTTCTATCTCACCCGCGCAAGCTCACGCGGAAGCGCACGGCGACGTTCAGCTTCTTGTCGTCCCTCGTCGGATCGACGTTCCAGTGCCACGTCGACCGGAACCCCTTCACCGCCTGCACCACGCCGACCACCGTCAGGTCGCTGACCCACGGCACCCACACGTTCTATGTTCGCGCCCGCAAGGACGGGGCATTCGACGCTACCGCGGCCAGGTGGACGTGGCGGGTCGACTTGAGACCCCCGAACACGACAATTTTGACGGGGCCTCCCGCGAGGTTCGCCCGCAGGACAGCCCGGTTCACGTTCCGCTCGTCGGAGACCGGCTCGACCTTCCAGTGCCGCCTCGACGCCGGGAGGTTCCGGGCCTGCTCGGCCCGAAAGACCTACCGCGGCCTCGCACTCGGCAGACACATCCTCCGGGTGCGGGCGAAGGACCGGGCGGGGAACCTCGACCCGACACCGGCGCGCCACGTCTGGCGGGTGGGGAGCTAGAAGTTAGAAGGTCGCGTCCCGGACGCCGGTTGCAATCAGGATGAGCACCGCGGCGGCCAGGATCAGCCGGTAGACGACGAACACCGAGTAGGTGTGGTGGCGGACATAGCCGAGGAGAGCCCAGATTGCAATCAGCCCGGTGACCGCCGCCGCGAGCATGCCGACCACGAACGGACCAATCGAACCCGGGGGAAGATCCCCGAAGACGACGTCCGTGAGCCCCTTCAAGACGGAGGCGCCGAACACGATCGGGACGAGCAGGAGAAAGGAGAAGCGCGCGGCGGCGTCACGGTCGAGCCCCAGAAAGCGAGCGGCGGTAATCGTCACGCCTGACCGAGAAACACCGGGCGCCAGCGCCAGGCACTGGGCGAGTCCGACCACGAGCGCTCCGTGCCAGCCGAGCTCGCCCATCAACAGGCGGGGCGGCGTCCGGTCAGAGACCCAAAGCAGAGCAGCGAACCCGGCCATCAGCAACGCGATCTGCCACGGATCGCCGAGGTGCTCCTCGATCACGCTCTCCCCGGCTGCTCCGAGGATGGTCGCCGGGATGGTGGCGGCCAGGACGAACCACGCCACCCGTTCCTCGGCGGTCTCGATCCGCCGCCGAGTGACGCTCCGGGCCCAGGCGACGATGAGGGCCCAGATATCTCGCCTGAAGTAGGCCACCACCGCAACGAGCGTGCCCAGGTGCAGGGCAACGTCGAAGGTCTTGTTGAACTGATCGTGTGTCTCCAGGTAGCTCCATTCACCGACCCACGGCACGAGAATTAGGTGGCCGGACGACGAGATCGGCAGAAGCTCGGTCAGGCCCTGCACGATTCCGAGGATCAGCGCTTGCCAGTTAGGTAGCGCGCCGGGCCGCTCGCCCGCGCCCGTGAGCGTGAGGACGACCGCCAGGAAAAGGGCTCCGCCGGCCACCACGTAGATGCCGACGCGGCGCATTCGAGGCAGTATCGTATGCGAGCCCGGTGGCCCGGACCGACCTGATCGTCGCCCTCATCGAGGGCAGAAACGACGTCATCATTGGCGTCTTCGCGGCCGTGCTGGTCGGGTTCGCCCTGGTCGTCTCGCTCTATGTCCCGCGGCGGTGGCCGGACTTCCCCGGCCGGCATCTGAAGCTCTTCGCCCTGCTCGCCGTCCTCCTCGTCGCGGGGATGCTCGCGGCGGTGGAGGCGTTGGGCGAAGGCCACGACTTCGGTGCTCACGAAGAAGCGGCGGAGACGACATCGAGCGAACGGACGACGCCGACCGAAGGCACGACGAGCGAGGCCGCCACAACCGAGGAGGTCACGACTGAGTCGTCCGCGCCGTCCGGGGACCCTGCCGCTGGCAAGGAGATCTTCAGCTCCGCCGGCTGCGGCACGTGCCACACGCTCCAGGATGCGGGGACGAACGGGAGCGTTGGACCGAATCTCGACGACG
>Ga0126307_10003871_pt1 | contig 10320 bp, 8 predicted proteins | sample Plot28_FD_89955 | JGI IMG/M metagenome (GOLD analysis project Ga0126307, IMG submission 89955) | Serpentine soil microbial communities from UC McLaughlin Reserve, CA, USA - Plot28 | ecosystem: Environmental > Terrestrial > Soil > Grasslands | place: USA: UC McLaughlin Reserve, Lake County...
AAGATCGGCGTGCTCGGCCTCAACGGCTCGGGCAAGTCGACGCTGCTGCGGATCATGGCCGGGCAGGACACCGAGTACCGCGGCGAGGCGCAGCTCGCCCCCGGCGCCACCGTCGGGCTGCTCGAGCAGGAGCCGCGGCTGGACGAGGGCAAGGACGTGCGCGGCAACGTCGAGGACGGCGTCGCCGAGGTGCGCGCGCTGCTCGACCGCTTCAACGAGCTGGCGGCGAACTACTCCGAGGAGACCGCCGACGAGTTCGCGCGGCTGCAGGACCGGATCGACGCCGCCGACGCGTGGAACCTCGACACCCAGCTCGACCAGGCGATGGACGCGCTGCGGCTGCCGCCGGCCGACGCCGACGTGACCACGCTGTCCGGCGGCGAGCGCCGCCGCGTCGCGCTCTGCCGGCTGCTGCTCTCCGCCCCCGACCTGCTGCTGCTCGACGAGCCGACGAACCACCTCGACGCCGAGTCGGTCGCGTGGCTCGAGCAGCACCTCGAGCAGTACAAGGGCACGGTCGTCGCCGTCACCCACGATCGCTACTTCCTCGACAACGTCGCCGGCTGGATCCTCGAGCTCGACCGCGGCCACGGCATCCCGTTCAAGGGCAACTACTCGAGCTGGCTCGAGCAGAAGCAGGCGCGCCTCGCGCAGGAGGAGCGCCAGGAGTCGGCCCGCCGGCGGACGATCGCGCGTGAGCTCGAGTGGGTGCGCGAGAACCCCAAGGGCCGGCGCAAGAAGGCGAAGGCGCGCCTGAACAACTACGAGCGCCTGCTCGCGGAAGAGCGCAACGTCAAGCTCGACTCGGTCCAGATCCACATCCCGGCGGGCCCGCGGCTGGGCGAGAAGGTGATCGAGGCTGACGGGCTGCGCAAGGGCTTCGGCGACCGGTTGTTGATCGAGGACCTGTCGTTCTCGCTCCCGCCCGCGGGGATCGTCGGGATCATCGGCCCGAACGGCGCCGGCAAGACGACGCTGTTCCGGATGATCGTCGGGGACGAGAAGCCCGGCGCCGGCACGCTCACGCTCGGCGACACGGTCGACCTCGCCTACGTCGACCAGTCGCGCGACGCGCTCGACCCCGACAAGACCGTCTGGGAGGAGATCTCCGACGGCTACGACAACATCAAGGTCGGCGAGCGCGAGATCGCCTCGCGCGCCTACGTCGCGGGCTTCAACTTCAAGGGCTCCGACCAGCAGCGCAAGGTCGGCGTGCTCTCCGGCGGCGAGCGCAACCGCGTGCACCTCGCGAAGCTGCTGCGCCGCGGCGGCAACGTGCTGCTGCTCGACGAGCCGACCAACGACCTCGACGTCGACACGCTGCGCGCGCTCGAGGAGGCGCTGCTCGCGTTCCCCGGCTGCGCAGTCGTGATCTCGCACGACCGCTGGTTCCTCGACCGCGTCGCGACGCACGTGCTCGCGTTCGAGGGCGACTCGCAGGTCACCTGGTTCGAGGGCAACTTCGAGGCCTACGAGGAGCACCGCCGCGAGCGGCTCGGCGCCGAGGCCGACCGCCCGCACCGGATCACGTACAAGAAGCTCGTCCGGGCGTAGGCGGCGGGATCGGCGGCGGCCGCCGTTATGGTGGCGCCCCATGTGGCTCGCGGCGGCATGGCTCGTCCCGGCTGCCGTGCTGCTGGCGGCCGCCGCGCTGAAGGCGGCCGACCGGCACGGTACGACGGTCGCGCTGGCGGCCTACGGGGTGCCCGGCCGGCTCGCCGCGCCGGCGTCGGCGGCGGCGATCGCCGTCGAGGCCGCGCTTGCCGCCGGGCTCGCCGCCGGCTCGGCGGGCGCCGCGCGCGCGGCCGCGCTCGTGCTCGCCGGGTTCCTGCTCGCGCAGGTCGTCGCGCTCGCGCACGGCAACGCGGGCGCGCCGTGCGGCTGCTTCGGCGCGCGCGGCCGGCTGTCGCGCGCCGCGGCCGCGCGGACCGCGCTGCTGGCGAGCGCCTGCGCGCTGCTGCCGCAACTCGGCGCCGGGCCGGACGTGCCGCCCGTGCTCGCCGGCGCGGTCGTCGCCGCCGCGGTCGTGCTCGCCGCCGGACGCCGCAGCGCGCCGCGCGGGGCGCTCGAGATCGACGGCGAGGGGCCGCCGCTCGGCGCGCCGACCCGGCTGGCGGAGTGGTTCGATCCGCGTGGCGATGCCGGCGGCGTGCGGCTCGCGCTCTTCACCAGCGCCGGCTGCACGCTCTGCAAGCGGGTCGCGCCGGCGGCGGACGCGCTCGAGGGCGTCGCCGTGCGGCGCTTCGACGAGGTCGACGACACCGACGCCTGGGCGGCCGCGCGCGTGCCGGGCGCGCCGTTCGCGGTCGCGCTCGCGCCCGACGGCGTCGTGCTCGCCAAGGGCACGGTCAACGACGCCCGCCAGCTCGCCTCGATCGTCGAGGCGGCGCAAGCGCGGGACGGAGCGACGTCGCGGCGCGCGTTCCTCGGCCGGGCCGGCGGCCTCGCGGCGACGGCGGCGGGAGCCGGGATGGTCGGCGCGGTGATCCCGCCCGGAGAGGCCCACGCGTATCACTTCTGCGGCCACATCTACACCACGGACGGCTGCCCGCATCCGACCGGGCTGCCGCGGATCGACCGCCGCGGGCTGCCGCTGCGCGCGCGCGACGGGCGCAAGGTCGACGACCTCGGGCGGCTGATCGACGCGCTCGGGCGCCCGATCGACGAGGACGACATCGTGCTCGCCGACCTCGACGGCCGCCCGCTGCCCGCAGCGCCACGGACGCCCGTCTGCAAGGCGACCGGCGCGGCGTACTGGTTGAGCGTGAGGACCGACGGCGCCTGGTATCGCTGCTGCCACGGCCGCGTGCGCAAGCTGGTCGACTGCTGCTCCCGCCATCCGATCAGGATCAACGGCGGCCGCGCGCTGAAGGGCTACTGCTACGACAAGCGCAAGGTGTTCTGCGTCATGTACTTCCAGAGCTCGGTGCCGTGCTGATAGGTGCCAGCCTCAACCGCGAACGGCTTGTGGAGTCGGAACGCGTAAAGCCACCGCGACCGGGTGCGGATGTGCAGCGCGTAGCCGCCGGTCCGTCGACTCCGCCCAACCCAAGAGCAACCCGCGAACGCTCTCCCGCTCGACGTGCCGACGGCGGACCTTCGTCAGCGATCATGGTCCTCGGAGTAGCGTCCTGTTCGGAAATCGACCCCGGCACAGCTGTCGTGCCTGCACCGGGAAGTCCATGGGAATCCCCGGCACGAACGCCCCGCTGGTAGCCCGGCATGGGACGTTCATGCGGGCCGGGCGGGACCGCCGCTCCACTCCGATGAGCACTGCGAGTTGCGTCCGGCCCCCTCTCAACCCGGACGTCCTGCGTGTGGCGGAACTCGGGGGGCGACATCATGAGCAGCCGCACCTCCCCGATCACCCCGCCAGTCGTCGGCGCGCGCCATTCGCGTGGTGGCGTGGCACGAGTGATCGATCGCGATTTCGTGCCGGCCCTATTCCGGGTATGCCACGGCCTTGTTGGGGCGCGGCGTGACGCGGGTTGCTGGGCGCACACCACGCCAACCTCGACAACTACCCAAGCGGGTGTCGGTAGCCAGTCGCGACGAGCGTACTGGGGGGCTTGGCCCAAGTTCTCTCGCGCTAGTGCGCTGCGCAAAACGCCGTGGAATGAAACGGATCGCGCGGATCCGCGCTAACAGGCTGCTCAGCGGGTCCAACGACGACCGCGACGAAGGCGGTCGGCGTGCGTAGCGTGAATGAGGTGCCTGCGCAGGTGAGCGGAGAGCATTGTTCGCCGTTTCGGGGAGCGGTGGACGGAGGAAGGCATCTTCTCCGCCAGGTCGACTGTGGACCATCCGGCTGTCCTGTGCGTTCGTCCACGGGCAACGCCCCACTCGACGTACGGTCTCCCGTACCGCGGAGAGTCGTGCGGCCCGAGTCCGGGGCGTCGAGCGGTCCCGGTTCACGCCGACCCAACGATCCTCGCCAAGCTCCCCACCGCGCTCAGTCGGGCCCGAGCGGTTCCGCTCGCCCCATCGACGCGCGGCTACCCGTCGGCGTAGGCTCGCCGGAGAGCGAAGGAGGACGAGCAGCATGCCCACGAGCATGGGGAACAAGCTTCGTTGCGGCCTGGGAAAGCACACATGGCGCAGTAGGGGACGGGGCGACGCGCTGACGTATGTCTGCCAGGCGTGCGGCAAGACACTCGATAAGCCGCCACGGGCGCGAGCGCGTGGTTCAGAGGCCCCCGTGCCGCCTGGTTCAGGAGGAAGCCCGATCGGCGGGTTCTAGTCGTTACCTCGTTGGTCCGCGCGGTGGACAACCGACCGGCGCCCCCTCCAGCGTTTCGCCGCCGTTTCGCGATCCGTCCGGGTAGGGTCGGCCTTCCGCACCCACTACGCAAGAGGTTCCGCTGTGAGGACGAAAGCCCAGTGCGCGAGACGCGCACTTCGCCGCCGGTTCCTCGTCGCCCTCGGCGCGGTCGCCACCGCCGCCGCCCTCGCCTCCTCGGCGTCGGCCGTTCCACCCGACGGGGACCCTGACGAGTTCAACCTCCGGTTGCCGATCGTCATCGAGGGAGAGCCCAACCCGTGCAACGGCGAGCTGATCAGCGCGAGCGGATTCGTCCACTTGCTCTCGAACGCCAACCTCGCGCCGACGGAGAACCTCGAGAGCTACGCACTCACGGACTTCCAAGCCACGGGGACGGGCTCGCTCGGCAACAGCTACGTGCTGACCTACGCGGGCCCGAGTTCAGAGACCTATACGTTCGCGGCACCGGACGACGAGTACGGCAGCCGACAGACGTACGTTCAGGAGTACAACGTCATAGCGCTCGGGCCCGCACCGGACTACCACGCGACCTACCTCATCCACGTCACCGTCACCGACGGCGGGCCAACCGCCATCGTCGAAAACATCGAGTCGCGCTGTACGGGCTGAGCGAGAGGTTGAATATGCACCATATGATGCGTTTAGCTGCGACGGCAGCTGTCGCTTTCACCGTAGTGTTGACAGCCACGGTTGCTCACGCGCAGGCGTCGATCTCGCTGGGCGGCGACGCCGTCATCACCGGCAGTCACGTTCTCAGCGTGCCGATCACCGCGACGTGCGACCCTGTCGGCCAGCAGACGACGTTCATCCTGGTGACGGTGTGGCAGCCCTCGCCAGGCGCGGGGAACTTCGTCGAAGGCGAGGGCGCCACCGAGTCGCTCATCTGCGACTCCGCGGCGCACACCTATTACGTCACTGTTCCAAGAACCGGTCCTGACCCAGGCGCCTGGCGACCCGGGAGCGCGTTCCTCACCGCGATCATCAGTTACTGCTTCACGGAAAACGGCACGCTCAACTGCACGACTCAGGCGTTCATCCCAGAGACGACCATCACGTTGCGGCGACGCTGATATCCGCGCTTTCGGGTTTGGCCCAGAAGCCCGAAGCCCCGGCAGGTGGGCTCGGTCATCGCGTAGCCTCCGGCAACAGGATGGGTTCCGGGCCGAACAATGAGCACGAAGGCTCGGCGCCGTGCTGAGCGCCTGGCTGCTCGCCGCCGCGCTGGCCGCCGGAGTCACCGGCGCGTGGTCGCCGTGCGGGCTCTCGATGGTCGACACGCTGGCGCCCGGCGGCTATGCGCGCTCGCTGGGGACGTCGCTCGCCGCCTCCGCGGCGTTCGCGCTCGGCGCGCTCGCGGGGGGCGCGCTGACGTTCGGCGGCCTCGCGCTCGCCGGAGCGGCGCTCGGGGCGGGCGGGCCGGGCGCGCTCGGCGCCGCTGCGGTCGTCGCCGTCGCCGCTGCGGCGGCCGACGCGCGCGGCCTGCCGATCGCGCCGCAGATCCGCCGCCAGGTGCCCGAGGCGTGGCGGCGCGAGCTGCCGGTCGCGCTGGCGGCGGCCGGCTACGGCGTCCTGCTCGGCCTCGGCTTCACGACCTTCGTGCTCGCGTTCGCCGTCTGGGCGCTCGCGGCGGCGAGCGTCGCGCTCGGCGACCCGGCGCTCGGGCTCGCTATCGGGCTGGCGTTCGGCGCCGGCCGCGCCTTGCCGGTGATCTGCCTCGCGCCGCTCGCCGGAACCGACCGCGGCGGAGCGATCACCGCGGCGATGTGCGAGCGCCCGGCGATCCTGCTCTCGCTGCGCCGCGTCGACGCGCTGACGCTGGCGGCGTGCGCGCTGGGGCTCGGGCTGGCGTGAAGGACGGATGAGCGCCGGCGGCGATCTGGACATGCTCGGTTGCGACTTGCCGTCGCCATCCGACGCAAAGTCGCAACCGAGGCCCCGGTCGGGCGCCAGTGGCGTGTCGGGGCTGCCGGCGTGAACGCCGGCACGTCCGGCGCGGCGGCCGTGCTCGCGGCCGGCGCGTACGACCCGGCGGCGGCCGGCGGGGTGGTCGCGTGGCAGTCGGCCACGGGGCAGGCGCTGCTCGTGCGCGCCGGCGCGGTCGAGGCGCTGCCCGGCACGCACCCCGCCCTCGGCGGCGGGCGGATCGCGTGGATCGACGGCGACGCGATCGTCGTCGCGGACGCCGCGACGCTCGCCCGGCTGGAGCGCCACGAGGCACCCGGCGCCGGCGGGCTCGCCGTCTCGGACGTGCTGCTCGCCTGGCGCACGCGCGACGCCGCCGGCACCGACCGGATCCACGTGCTCGCGCCCGGTGCGCCGTCGCGCCTGCTGCTCGAGCAGCCCGCGCCGGACGAGCTCGGCCGGCCGGCGCTGCTCGGCGGCAGCCTGCTCTGCCACGTCGCCGGACCGGGCGGTAGCCGGCTGCTGAGCGTCGACGCGGCGACGGGAGCGCAGGCCGAGCTCCGCAGCGAGCCCGGAACGCAGCTCTCCAACCCGGCGACCGACGGCACGCGGCTGCTCTACGTGCACGCGACCGGCCGCTCGCAGCAGCTGCGCATCGGGGCGCCGGAGCCGCGGCTACCTGCCGAGGACGTCGTGGTCCTGGTGCACCCGTCCTCCGGCCGGCGCGACCGCGAGCACGAGCCGGGCCGTCGGCGCCACCGCCACGGCGGCCAGCGGCCGAAGCTTCCACCGCGCGCCGAGCCCGGCGTCGTCGACACGCTGTGGACCACCGCGCTGGCGCCCGATGCCGCCTACGTCACGCGCCTGCGTGCACGCAAGGGAGCCGCTCGGACCGCTGACATCCTCGGCGTGCGGCTCGCACCGGGTGGGTAGGAGCGCCGGGCGTACGCAACCAACGGGAGGGGTTCGACATGCCAAGGCGCGCGCTGCTCGGGCTGTTCGCAACGATCGTCTTCATCGCCATGGCCACCGCCGCGGCGGCCGCCCCTTACCGGCACACGACTCAGCCGGTCGCCCGGGGCGGCGGCGGCGCCGCCGCGACCGTCGACAGCGTCGCGACCGGCGCGGCGATCCGCGTGCTCCGGAACGGCGGGAACGCCGTCGACGCCGCCGTGGCCGCGGCGGCCGTGCTCGGCGTCACCGAGCCGTTCTCGTGCGGGGTCGGCGGCGGCGGCTTCATGGTCATCCGCACCCCCGGCGGCAAGGTGACGACGATCGACTCGCGGGAGACGGCCCCGGCGGCCATGCGCCCGGACTCCTTCTTCGAGAACGGCAAGGTGCTCACGTTCAACGACGCGCGCTACAGCGGGCTCTCCGGCGGCACGCCGGGCACGGTCGCGGGCTGGCAGAAGGCTCTGCGCCGCTACGGGTCGTGGAGGATGCGGCGCGTCCTTCGGCCCGCCATCCGCGTCGCCCGCAGGGGGTTCGTGATCGACACCACCTTCAACGCGCAGGCGCAGGACAACGCCGCCTACTTCGACGACATCACCTCCTCGGAGGCGCTCTACCTCGATCCGGACGGCACCGCGCACGACGTCGGCACGATCCAGCGCAACCCGGATCTGGCGCGGACATACCGGCGCATCGGCCGGCTTGGCCCCGCTGGGTTCTACACCGGGCCCGTGGCTCAGGCGCTCGTCGCGGCGGTGCGCAACCCGCCGCTCACGTCCGACGCCGACCACACCTGGCGGCCCGGGCTGATGACGCTCGACGACCTCGACTCCTACCGCGCGCCTCGGCGCCGGCCGACGAGGGTGTCCTACCGCGGGCTCGACATCTTCGGCATGGGGCCGCCCTCGTCCGGCGGCTCGACCGTAGGCGAGGCGCTGAACATCCTCGAGGGCGTGCCGAACTGGGCCGCGCTTTCGCGCGTGCAGAAGTACCACTGGTTCCTGGAGGCGTCGCGCTTCGCGTTCGCCGATCGCGGAAAGTGGCTCGCCGATCCGTCCTTCTTCGACGTTCCGCTGCGCGGGCTGCTCTCGCAGTCCTACGCCGACGAGCGGCGAGCGCTCATCAACCCCGCCCACGCCCAGGCGGGCGCGGTCCCGGCCGGTGACCCGACCGACAACGCCGGGGCGACGCGCTCACCCGCGGCCTCGGTCGTCTCGGACGCGCAGCGCTCGACCACGCACATCACGGTGACGGACCGGCGGCGGATGGTGGTCAGCTACACGTTCACGATCGAGTCGACGGGCGGCAACGGAATCGTCGTGCCCGGTTGGGGCTTCCTGGTCAACAACGAGCTGACCGACTTCGATTACACGAGCACCGATCCGGCCACGGCGAACAAGCCCGAGGGCGGCAAGCGGCCGCGGTCCTCGATCGCGCCGACGATCGTGGAGCGCAACGGCAGGCCGCTTCTCGCCGTCGGCTCGCCCGGTGGCTCGACGATCATCACCACCGTCCTGCAGATCCTGATGGAGCGGCTCGACCTCGGCGCCACCCTGCCGGAGGCCATCGCGACCCCGCGGGCGGCACAGCGCAACGGCCCGACGACGCAGGCCGAGCCGGCGTTCATCTCCTCGCCGGACGGCCAGCTGCTGGCGAGCCAGTACGGGCACGTATTCGTCACGCCGACGCTCACCCCACCAACCAACGGTGAGATCGGAGCCGCCACCGGCATCGAGTTCCGCCGGCACGGACGGCTGCTGGCGGCCGCCGAGCCGACCCGCCGCGGCGGCGGCAACGCGCAGGTGGTCAGGCCCTAGCGAAGTCCGCGAGCACCGGCAGCACGGCGCGGACGCCGTCCACGACGGCGTCCGCGTCGGCCAGCGCCTCGGCCGAGAACGGGCCGGTCGCGACCGCGATGACGCGCACGCCGTCGGCGCGCGCGCAGGCGATGTCGCGCGGCGTGTCGCCGATCACGACCGTGCGCTCGCGCGGCCAGCCGCCGGCGCGCGCTCGGGCGACGGCGGGGAGTTCGCCGCGCTCCTCGGCATCGGAGCCGAAGCCGCCCTGACCGGGCGCGAACCAGTGGCCGATGCCCGCGTTCGCGAGCTTGCGCCGCGCGACCGGCTCCAGGTTGCCGGTCACGAGCGCCAGCCGGTAGGTCGCGGGCTGCGCCGCCAGGGCGGCGAGCGCCTCGTGCACGCCGGGCGCCACGTACTCCGACAGGTCGGGCGGGCACAGCTCCTCGTAGGCCGCGACGGCGGCGCGCGCGACCGCGGCCGCACGCGCGTCGATCTGGGCGTCCGCCACGCCCGCGGCGCGCAGCAGGTCGCGCGCGATTGCGGCATCGGTCCGGCCGGCGGCCTCGACCCCCAGGCCGTCGAGCTCGACGCCGTGGACCGCCCCCGCGGCGCGCCGCAGCGCGGCGGCGTGCGCGCCGGTCGCGCGCAGGAGCAGCGTGCCGTCGATGTCCCAGAGCAGCAGGAGCGAGGTCGGGATCTGCCTCAAGAGAGGACCGTGCGCTGGGACCGGTCGTGGACCGAGCAGGGCGCCGCACGAATCCGAGGGGAATCCTGGTTGGATTTCCGAGGGTTCGGGTGGCGATCCTGCGAAGTGTCCATGGCCGGTACCAGCGTGCGGGACTCCCGAGGCAGGTCCCTAGCGCAGGAACGACAGGTCGGAGCTGAGCTTGTGTGCGAAGGCGGCGATCAGCTTCGCCGTGTTCTCGACGTCGTCGAGCTGGACCATCTCGACCGGCGAGTGCATGTAGCGCAGCGGGATCTGGACGAGGCCGGTCGGCACGCCGCCGCGCGAGAGGTGCACGGCGTCGGCATCCGTGGCCGTGTAGCGCGCCGTGGCGATGACGCTGAACGGGATGCCGGCCTCCTGCCCGGCGGCGTGCAGCAGCTCGAACACGTGTGGGTCGAGCGTCGAGCCGCGCGTGATCACGGGCCCGCTGCCGAACTTGTGCGAGCCGACCTCCTTCTCGTCGGTCCCGGGCGCGTCGGACGCGAACGTGACGTCGATGACGATCGCGATGTCGGGCTCGAGCGTGAACGCGGTCGTGCGCGCGCCCGCGAACGTGATCTCCTCCTGCGTCACGGCGACCGCTGCGACCTCTCCCGGGGCGCCGCCCGCGTCCGCGACCAGGCGCGCGACCTCGTACGCGACGAAGCAGCCGAGGCGGT
>Ga0126307_10003872_pt1 | contig 10320 bp, 8 predicted proteins | sample Plot28_FD_89955 | JGI IMG/M metagenome (GOLD analysis project Ga0126307, IMG submission 89955) | Serpentine soil microbial communities from UC McLaughlin Reserve, CA, USA - Plot28 | ecosystem: Environmental > Terrestrial > Soil > Grasslands | place: USA: UC McLaughlin Reserve, Lake County...
CGGTAGAGATCCCTTTGGGGACGGCTTCCGGTAAAGACCACGCGCTCCTCGACCCCGAGCTTGTTGGCGAGTGCCGAGAGCCTTTTGATCTCGGGGGACTCATAAACTCCAGGCTCCCCACCTACGACTACCAGCTGTGCGTCGAGTTCTCCAGGCAGGAGGGCGAAGGCCTCGATGAGGGTGTCAACGCCCTTACGTGGTACGAGCCGACCCACGTAGACGACCGTCGGTTTCTCGGCGAGGCTGAGCTCTTTGCGGGCCTCTCTCCGATCTACGGCTCGGAACTTCTCTACGTCTACGCCGCACGGCACGAGCGCGAGTTGAGAGTGTTGCGCGCCGTAGAGGATGGTGAGATCCTCGACCTCTGCCGGGCAGGTTGCCAGCACAACATCGGCCTCCTCCAATATCCTCAACTCCGTGGCTTGCCGCTCGGGCGGGGAGGTGTCGGCATCGCCCTGTTCGCGTTTCTTGATCTCTCCTAATGCGTGGAAGGTCTGGGCGAACGGTAGCCCGAGATCCCTCTTCGCCTCGCAGGCGACCCACCCGCTCATCCAGAAGTTGGCATGCACGAGGTCATACGCTGCAGGCTCTCTCCTGACGAAGCGATAAAAAGCATCCCTGAACTCGGCCATGAGCGGGAACAGCTCATCTTTTGGCACGCTCTCTGCCGGCCCGGCGGAGAGGTTCACGACCCGCACCCGCTCGTCGAAATGAACGACTTCGGGTAGGAGCTTACTGTCTCGGCGGGTGAAGACATCCACATCGTGGCCACTCGCCCCGAGACGCCGGGCAAGCTCGGCGACGTAGACGTTCTGACCACCTGAGTCTTCGCCGCCCAAAGCGGCCAAAGGGCTTGCGTGTTCGCTGATCAGCGCAAGACGCAAGGCATAACTTCCCTCAGGGCTAACGCCTCCTCGAACGCGGCCTCCCAATCGGCTATAAAACGCTCCAGGCCGAACCTTTCGCGGACCGTGCGTCGTCCCGCCTCCCCTATCATACGCGCTTCATAGGGGGCGGCGAGGAGCATGCGCATCCGGCCGATCAGCCTTTCTACGTTCGTGTCTATAAAGCCGTTCTCGCCATCCTTTATCACGGTGACGAGCTCGGTGGTGGCCAGCGCAACGACCGGGAGACCAATCTCCATCGCCTCGAGGATCGAGAGCGGCAGACTGGTGTATCGGATAGGGTTGAAGTAGAGCCGGTACGCTTTCATCCTCTCGTGCACCTCGGCTTGCGGCAGGTCTCCGTACCCTCCAACTTCCTTGCTGTTGAACCCGAAGAGGTCCAGGGGCACCTCGCTCCGTGCTCGCGTAAACACGTCGCCGCCGACCACCCTTTTTCGGCGCGGCATGTCGTTGACGAGCGAAACACCCTTTTCGAGCTCACCGGTGTAGCCCCCGTTCGTCGGCATGACAGCATGGTCTATCACATGGGTCGGGGTCTCCCGGCAGTCCCAGAAGAGGTCGTTGAAGTGGGTTACGTGCACGAGGAGTATGCCGGGGTCGTTTACGGGGTGTACCATCTCGTTGATACGGCCTTGAGGAGTGTTGTGCTCCAGGTAGATCGCCGGTAACGCCCTTTGTCCGGGAGTGAGTATCTCGAGAGCATCCTCGAAGAGGTTCTTCTGCGTCTGGTAGATAAGAAGGTCCAGGTCCAGATCCCGGACCTCCTCCGCCGGTACCTCGATGGTGTCCGACGACCAGAGATACGTTGGTCCTCGGCCACCGTAGCCCTCGGGCTTACCGGGCTTTGTCGGCAGGTAGAAGCGATGCGGCGCCTGTACGAGAGTGTTTAGGTAAGAGCCGTGGATCTGCCAGATAAGTATGTTCAGCTTTCGCTCCGTGTCTCTTACGCTCCTAACCGCTCTTGCTCCACAGTATCGAGAGCCTCGATTCTCTGCAAGGCGGCGTCCGCTGAGACTTCTGAGATGGGATCCCCGAAGAGAACGGCGTGCCGCCTCCGGGAGAGCGGCCCCCAGCGCCTTACGTCCGTCGAGGGGCCGAAGGTGGTCACGCTGGGCCTCTTCAAGGCGTAGGCGAGGTGGGCGGGGCCTGTGTCGTTCGAGACCAGAACGTTCGCCTGCGCCACGAGCGCGACGAGCGTCGAGAGGTCCGTTTGGCCGCCCAGGTCCAGGGCGCCGGGGGCGAGATCCGCCACCTGACTCGTGAGCTTCTTCTCCGCCGAACTACCCGTCACTGCAACGGCGTAGCCGTGGCGGATCAAACCTTTCGCCACCGACCCGAAAGCCTCTTCCGGCCAGCGCTTCTCCGGGACGGAAGCTCCTGGGTGTACGAGGGCCAGCGGTTTTCGGAGGCCCGGCGGGAGCAGCGTCCGGGCTCGCCGGTGGTCCTCTTCCAGGACGCGTAGCTCCGGCTCGGGTCCTGTGGATGCTCCCCCGATCTTCTCCGCCAACAGGAGGAGCTTGCGCGATTCATGTTCCTCGGCCTCCCAGGGGACCTCTACGTCGAGTGGGGGAGCGGTGATTCCGGTTCCCGTAAAGCCCGCGGTCATACGAGCCCCGAACCGGACGATGAGTTCGGTCGAGGTCGGTCCCCGGCCGTGCATGTTCACGGCTAGGTCGAATCGCTCGGCGCGCATCCGCGCGAGAAACTCCTCGAGGTCATCTTCGTCCCCTCCTCCATCGAGGCCGGGGGCACCGGGGTAGGGGAGGAGGCGGTCTACGTAAGGCAGATGTGGGGCGAGGGCGGTTGCCCAAGGCAGTGAGACGAGCGTGATCTCCGTCTCGGGATAACCACGCCGGAGCGCTCTCAACGCGCCCGTCGCGGCGACGAGATCTCCTATATACAAACCGCGAAACACCGCCAGCTTCTCCACCCTCACCGTATAATCTCCGTCTCTCGCAGCAAGGAGGTGCGCAACAAGCCTAGGGCAGCCTCGGCGACGGTATACGGGGCAATGCCAGTCAGGCACTCATGACCGATGGGGCAGACGCGCTTGTAGCACGGGGCGCACGGGACCGGGTGGGTAAGGAGCCGGCTCAGGGTGCGCCACGGTCCCCACTGCTCCGGCGGGTTCGTTCCGGCGAAGACCGTGACAACGGGGGTTTTTAGCGCCGAAGCCACGTGGGTCGTACCCGTGTTGTTCGTTACCACGACCGTCGCCCGTCCGACGAGCGCGGCGAACTCCCCGAAGCTCGTCTCGCCGCCCAAGGGTACCCCAACCGAACCAGCAACCCGGCGCGACAGGTCCTCTTCGCCAGGCCCCCCGGTGACGAGCACTGGCAATCCACCCTTACCGGCGAGCTCCTCGACCACCGATGTGTAGCGCTCTGCGGGGTAGGTCCGCGAAGAGGCGCTCGACCCCGGATGCACGACGACGAAGCGCTCGATACCGTGTTGCTCCAAAAGCCTCGTTGCGCCTTCCTCATCTTCCTCGCGCGGGACGAGCACCATCTCAGGCTCGACCGATGGGAAGCCTAAAAATTTCGTTAACTCTAGGCCACGTAGAGTTTCGTGCTTGATCGGGACGGTCTCCTCATAGCGGTGGCGGTGGGTGAGCAGGGAGCCGGAACCCTCAAAGGAACCAGCGGCACGTAAGGGTATGCCGGCTAAATAGCACAGATAAGCCACCGGCAGGGCCGATTGCTTATAAGAGGTAAAAATTATCGCCGCGTCGAAGTTACGCTCTTTGAGTGCTCCTATGGCGGCCATCTCCCGTTCTGGGTCCTGCGGCAGGCTGAAGTAAACGTCTTCGTTAGGGGCGTGGTAGAGAATGGTCTCGTCTATGTCGGGGTTCAGCATGCCGGACTCGCAACCGGCCGGCCCGGCCAGGAGCACCAGATGTGCCCACGGGAGGGCCTGTCGGACGGCGCGGAAGGCTGGTGTCGTGAGCAGCACGTCGCCGAGGTTGTCCACCCGCGCGAGCAAAACGCGTCTCAAGGCTCCAGGCTCTACGTCCCCAAACATGGTACGAGCGTTCACGTTCGTACCTCGGTGGCTAGGTTTAGGACGGCTACGTTGGCGTCTCTTATGCGATTTATGGTGTTAGAGGTCGAACGGCCGGGGAGGAGTGGAAGGATCACGATCTCGCCGCCGAGCTCTTTCACCACAGGTTCCTCGATGAGCTGGTTGTCTGCGTGGTCTCCGCCCTTGACGTGCAGGTCCGGCTTGATGCGGCGGATCAAGGCCTCCGGCGTGTCCTCGTCGAAGACGACGACGTGGTCCACGCACGGGAGCGCTTCTAGAAGCTCGACCCGGTCCTCTTCGGGCGTGACCGGATGACCTGATCCCTTGGCCCTGCGCGCCGAGGCGTCGGAGTTCACCCCGACCACGAGCAGGTCTCCTAGCTTGCGCGCTTCCTGGAGGAGAAAGAGGTGGCCCCGATGTAGAAGGTCGAAGCACCCGTTCGTAAATACTACCTTCCCCCCCGAACGACGCACCTGTGCAAGGTCTTCTTCCAGGTCTCTACCTGTCTCCTTGGCGCCGTCCTCCGGCAGCCGCTGCAGCAGTTCCCTCAAGCCCACCGGCGCCGTTCCAGGGCGGGCTACGGCGAGCGTCGCCGCCTCGACGCCGAGGCGGGCGGCCACATATGAAGATGCCCTGCTGCCCAAAGCCAGTGCGAAAGTAGCGAGGAACGTGTCGCCTGCGCCGTTAACGTCAGGGTTCGCCACCCGGTGACCCTCAAGGCACGCCGTGCCTGCGCCGTCTACGATCGCAACACCTTCTTCGGCGAGGGTCACAGCCACGGTCTGAGCCCCGATCTTAGAGCGCAACATCTCCCCGATCGCGCCAACGTCCAGGCGAGCGGGATCTACTTCGACGGGAAGACCCAGAGCGCTCTGGGCCTCCAGATGGTTTGGGGTGGCAGCGGCGAGATTGCGCCACCGGAGGCGTAGGGGATTTTTCGAGTCTAAAACTATGCATTCGTGACCTACAGCGCTTAAGGCGTCCGCCACCTCTTGGGTCAAGATGCCGCCGCAGTAGTCGGAGAGTAAGACGACCTCGGCGTTCTTTGCCAGGGCCGCCGCCTTTCTTGCGAATTCTTCTTGCACATCTCCTTTTAGCGGCGTGGTGTCGCCGCAGTCCGCACGAGCCAGGATGGCACCGTTTGCTACGAGGCGTTTCTTTACGACCGTTCCGCGGTCGGGGAGACGGATGACGTTCTTAGTCTGGACTCCGAGGCCGGCCAACCCTTCGAGGAGCTCGGCTCCAGGTGCATCATCGCCGGCCACGCTGAGCAGCGTTGTCTCGGCGCCGAGGGCGGCGAGGTTTGCGGCGACATTTGCGGCGCCCCCTGGGGAGGAGATGGCGTGGATGTCCGTGACAACCGGTACAGGAGCGTCGGGGGCGAGGTTTGCGGCGCGGCCCCTCTCAAAGACATCGAGCATCACGTCGCCGACCACGAGGCATCGGCGTCCCCGAAAGCCGTGCGCGAGTGCGGCCAGGAGGGGGAGGTGATCTGTCTCTAGGCCTTCCGTATTACTCATGAGCTGATGTTCGCAGTGCTGCCCGTGGCGTCCGTAGCGCTCCTGAATTCTACGAGTATGTGACTTACCGCTTCAACGAAGTCTTCTGCCCGGAAATCCGGGGGCGAAAGGCTGGTCTCGGAGCCGACGAGGATGGTGCGGGTACCGGCTCGACGACCCGCAACGACATCGGCCTCGATGTCACCGATCATCCAGGAGGCGGAGAGGTTTACGCCGTGCTTGCGAGCGGCCCGGCGGAGCATGCCAGGGGCGGGCTTTCGGCAGGAGCATTCGGCGGCGTAGGAAGACGTAACACCCTCCGGATGATGGGGACAATACTCCAGGCCGTCGAGTGCGGCGCCGTATCGATCCAGCATCCTCTGGAGCCGGTCATGCATCCGGGCAACCGCTCTCTCGTCGAAGTAGCCATGGGCCACCCCAGACTGGTTCGAGACCAAAAGGAGTTTGTACCCGGCCTCGCGTAGCTTGAGAAGACCCTCGACGACGCCGTCTAGGAGTTCGATCTCATCCGGGTTCGAGCCGTAGTGGCGGTTGACGATAAGCGTCCCGTCCCGGTCCAGAAAGACGGCCTTGTTCGGAAAGAGAGTATCCTCGATAAGGCCGCAGATGGTGTGGGTGAGGATGAGATGGCCGGCCTGAGCGGTTGCCGTGTCCGAAGCCTCCACGACCACCGGCACGTCTACGAGTGCCCCCAAGCGCCCGCCGTTCCCTCCAAGGTAACCTATGGTCGTGAGACCCTTCGCCCTTGCGGCGAGGACAGCCCGAACGACGCTCTCTGAGTCGCCACTCGTGGAGATGGCGACGAGCACATCGCCTGGCGAACCTAAAGCGTCCACCTGGTGGGCGAAGGCATCGCTGTAGTCGTAGTCGTTGGCGACGGCGGTCAAAGCGGCGGGGTTCGCGTGTAGCGCGAGGGCTGGCAGAGATGCCCTATCTCGCTCGAACTTGCCGACGAGCTCCGCGACGAGGTGCTGAGCCTCTGTGGCGGATCCTCCGTTGCCACAGGCCAAGACCTTGCCTCCCCGCTCATAGCAGGCAGAGATAACGGACGCCGCCTTTATGGCAGCCTCGACCGGGAAGCCTGCGAGCATCCCGCGTGCCTTGCGTACCCACTCACCAGCCCGGTCTGTCGCAGCGTCGGTTCCTGAGAAGCCGCCCGTTGGTCCGTTTATATTACGCCAGGACAACAAAACTCCAGGTTTCCGCCTATAATCCCTACCATCTCGCGCAGGCGCGACGATGTTCCCGCTTGACTTTCGGTTGCTGGTCCAAAATTCATCCGGAGAAGTTTTCCTTTCTTCTCCTGCTGCTAAACTTCTTCTAAGCTTAACAGTTAATCTAACTCCGCACAAAAAAGCTCGTTAAGGTACTGTAAAGAGTTAATTAAACGCGATAAGTTGTGGTTACAAAGAAGAAGGCCACTACATCGTGCGAGATGCATTTTTGTGCAGGCATCTCTAGCCTCCTATAAGCTAGGGGGCAAAGCTCGAAGAAAGGTGGTGAGAGCATGGAACGCGAGATAAGTGGGGTGAGGATCGAGGTCGTCCAGGGCGACATAACGGCCCAAGATGACGTGGATGCGGTCGTAAACGCGGCCAATGCCGAGCTTGAGAGTGGGGGAGGGGTGGCGGGCGCGATCCACGAGGCCGCCGGTCCCGATCTGGAGGAGGAGAGCCGCCCTCTAGCCCCGATAGAACCCGGAGAGGCGGTAATAACCGGTGGCTACGACCTTCCCAATCCCCACGTCGTCCACGTCTTAGGTCCCGTCTACGGTTCTGACGAACCCGAGGACGAACTCCTCGCGCGGTGTTATCGAGAGGCGCTCGCGCTTGCCGAGGAGAACGGTGTAGAGTCCCTCGCTTTCCCCGCCATATCTACCGGGGCCTTCGGCTATCCCGTCGAGGAGGCCGCCGAGATCGCGCTGCAAACCGTCTCAGGGAGCGCTGCAGAACTCCAAAACGTACGCCTTATCCGCTTCGTGCTCTTCAGTGAAGAAGATGCCGAGGTCTATGAAAGGTTACTCTCTGAACTCTCTTAAGGAAGTTTCAGGTTCTGAAAAGTATTATTATTACGTTTTGTCCTAAGCTGCCCATCGATATCTCGCAAGAGCGTCAAGCTCCTTCGTTACGTCGCAAGGGAAGGACAGGAGGGAAGGACAGACAAAAAGAGGGCGGGCCCTTTTGGGCCCGCCCTCCTCAAGAGTCGAGGCTAAGAGTATAAGCCTCAGCCTCGCTCAACTGTTTTACGATTTACGGATCCGTGCTGCTAGCCGACGCGGCCTGCTGGACCGCCTGCTCACAAGCCGTCTCATTCGCAGGCGCGAACTCGTACTCTGAGCCAGTGAACTCCTGCTCAAACTCGGGTGGTAGATCGTACTGCGTGGTACCCTGCTGCTCCGCGAAGTTACCGGTCTGGCCGAACTGCAACAACCCAGCACACTGGCTGTTGTTGTTGCCCTCGATAGAGATTTCGGTCTCAGTGGCGATCTCACCACTCTCGAGTTCCTGATCGTCGAACCCGAGCTCCTGCGCTATGACAGGGACAGCCGCTACCAGCACCACGGCCAGCATCGCCGCCAACAACATCAACTTCTTCATCTACGTCCCCCCTCTCGAGACATTACGTTAACGCCTAATATTTTTTCATTAATAGTCCGTCCTGTCAACGCCAAAGTGCGGAGTTTTTCTGTTTTTCTTAAAATGACTTAACTAATTCGGTGGACTTGGTACGCTCGGATGGCACCTCAGAGTTTGGAGGCAAAGCCTCCACCGAGAGGGTCCACACGCCGAGGAAGACAGAGGGTTGCCTTGCCCGGAGGAGTTCAAGGCCGAGGAGGTCGTCCAGCTAGCTCACTTTTCCCCAAATAGCTAGAAATACGTACGATAACTCCGTGCGCCAGCTCGCCTCTTGAGAGCTGGGCATCGAGAAGGCCACGCCTTGAGGCCACGCCTTACGTACGCACTTGGATCGAGCAAAGAATATCGAGACCCAATCCACAGAAAACAACCGGGGGCTGGGGATCCTCGGGTACTATACGCTGAGAGCTCATAGAGCCATAGGCATCAGTTGCTGCGCAAGCAAGGCAAAGCGGGTAGTAGAGTGGTGAGGCTCACGCGCTAGGCAAAGCTCAGGAGGGGCTTTCTGCGAGGGTTGAGCGTAGGCTAAGAAGGTCGGCGGATCGGTGATGTGCCTATTTCGTTGGAGATGTTCTGGAGGAGTTGAAGTTACAGCTCGACTAATCGGTGCAGCTCGTGTCTCTGAAGGGGGAGGCATCAGGATCGAGCCCGCCGTGCCGCGTCCTTCACCGGAGAGGTCGTCGAGTTTGCACAAAGTTTATGGACGAGTACGAGGACGTGTTGCGTAAGCTCGCCGAGCGTCGAAGCAAATAAGTGTTCCACAGACCTGGTGTGGCTGAACGGCGCAGCCGTGGGACAAACGGGCGGTGCGCTACGGGACGCGAGACGCGGACGCGCTGGAGGCTGCGGTAGCCCGGCTTTATGCGAGGTACGGAGAGACCGGGCTGTTTTTCCTACCCCTTTCGACACAGCGACAGCCCTCGTGGGATCAGTATTACAACGCCCCCTTTCGTGGACGGCAACAGGTGCGCAGGATTGTTAGTCGAGGTTGCTCTACTTAGCCGGGTACGGCTTTGCGGCTTAGAGGGTATAGATGGTCGAGATGCCGGTGGCGTTGGCGGAGCGTAGGACTATGCCCGAAGAGCTACCGAGGGCGGTTCGAGAAATACTCCAGGCCACGAAGCTAGAGGACGGGCTCCAGGCTGGGCGCCGGAACCTCTCCCGGCGGCTCGACCCGGGCGCCTGTGAGGTCCACGTCGAGCGCCCATGCTTTTGCGCTCACCCCTCGCGCTTCGAAGGCGGCGTGCATCGCGTGGGCTATCTGCGGTGCGTGCTCTTCGGGAGAAAAGGCGAGTACGCTCGGACCAGAGCCGGAGAGGGATGCGCCGTAGGCGCCGTTTGACTGGGCAGCTTCTATGACGTCTTCGAGGCCGGGGATGAGGTGTGAGCGGTAGGGCTGATGAAGGCGATCCTGCATGGCGATCCGCAGGAGATCGTACTCGCCGGTTGCCAGAGCGCCTAACAAAAGCCCGGCCCGACCAACGTTAAAGGATGCGTCTTTGTGAGAGATCTTCTCTGGGAGGACGCGTCGCGCCGCGGTGGTAGAGACGGCGAAGTTGGGTACGGCGACGATGACTTTGAGGCCTTTAGGCTCGAGACGTACTGCGCTTATGCCCTCAAGGGTGAGGGTGCCGATAACGAGACCGCCCAATAGGGCGGGGGCGGCGTTGTCAGGGTGGCCATCGAGCTCGCAGACCAGGTTCAAAAGGTCGGGGGCGGCCAGGGAGCGTCCCAGGAGGTCGTTGGCCGCGACGGCGCCACCCACGAGGGCTGCGGCGCTGCCCCCTAAGCCTCTGGCGGGGGGGATGGCGTTCTCCTGGATAAGATGAAAGTGGGCGTCGTACTCGCCGACAAGCTCGGCGACGAAGCGGGCGGCGCGGTAGGCGGGGTGTCGGGGGCCGCGGGGGATGAGCTCAGCGCCGGTGCCGTGCACCTCTACCATCGGGTAGGGTGCGCGATCCATGCTGATACGCATGTTAAGCGAGAGTGCAAGACCTAAAGCGTCGTAGCCCGGCCCCAGGTTCGCTGAGGTAGCTGGGACGCGAACGCAGATCATGGCCGTACCACGGCGCTACACACGCTCCATGCTCTCGACTAAAGCGTCGAAGGTCGCCGGGATCGGGCCGGGTAGCTCCGTTCTCTTCAATATTATGTCCGGGTCTTTCAGGCCATGACCGGTGAGGACGCTGACGATTACCCCCTCCGGCCCCCGTCTCTCCCGGGCGAGCTTTAAGAGCC
>Ga0126307_10003874_pt1 | contig 10319 bp, 9 predicted proteins | sample Plot28_FD_89955 | JGI IMG/M metagenome (GOLD analysis project Ga0126307, IMG submission 89955) | Serpentine soil microbial communities from UC McLaughlin Reserve, CA, USA - Plot28 | ecosystem: Environmental > Terrestrial > Soil > Grasslands | place: USA: UC McLaughlin Reserve, Lake County...
CGCACCGAGTCCAGCCGCACGGCGACCAGGTCGGCCCGTGCGCCCACCTCGATCCGGCCGGCGTCCGGGAAGCCGAGCGACGCGTGGCCGGCGGCGGTGGCCGCGGCGAGGAGGTCGGCTGCCGACCAGCTGCCGCGGACTCCGCTCGACAGCCGCTGGTGCATCTCGACGGCGCGGGCCTCCTCGAGCAGGTCGACGACCGCGTGGCTGTCCGACCCGAGCGTGAGCGGGCTGCCGGCGTCGCGCAGTGCGCCGGCCGGGCCGATGCCGTCGGCGAGGTCCCGCTCGGTGGTGGGGCAGAAGCAGGCGTACGTCCTCGACGACCCGAGGAGCCGGACGTCGTCGTCGGTCAGGTGGGTGGCGTGCACGGCGGTCGTCCCGGGGCCGAGCAGCCCGGCGTCGTGCAGCAGCCGGGTCGGCGTGACGCCGTACGTCGCCAGGCACTGCTCGTTCTCCGCCGGCTGCTCGGACACGTGCACGTGCAGCGGCCCTCCCCGTGCGGCTGCGGTGACCGCGGGCAGCTGGTCGGCCGGCACGCCGCGCACGGAGTGCGCGGCGACACCGACCACGACGTCGGAGGCGGGACCGACCGTGCCGCGCAGCTGCTCGACCCGCTGCGCCCAGCGGTCCGCATCGCCGTCGCCGAACCGCCGCTGCACGCCCTCGAGCGGCCGGCCGACCCCGCCGGTCAGGTAGAGGGTGTCGAGCAGCGCGATCCGCAGCCCGGCCGCGCGGGCCGCCGCGACCAGCGCCAGGCCGGTCGCGTTGGGCTCGGCGTAGGGGCGGCCGTCCGGCCCGTGGTGCAGGTAGTGGAACTCGCCCACGCAGGTCACCCCTGCCAGGGCCATCTCGGCGAACACCGCGGTGGCCAGCCGGCGGTAGGAGTCCGGGTCCAGCCGGCCGGCGACGGCGTACATCTGCTCGCGCCAGGTCCAGAACGACCCGGGTCGACCCGGACCGTCGGCCCGCTGGGTGCGACCGCGCAGGGCGCGGTGGAACGCGTGCGAGTGCGAGTTCGCCAGCCCCGGCACGATCAGGCCGCGCAGCCGCTCGGCGTCCGGGGGGCCGGTGTCCTCGGCGACGGCGGTGATGCGCCCGCCGGACTCCTCGACCCGGACGTCCCGTGCGACCCGGCCGTCCGGCAGGATCGCGAGCTCGCAGGACCAGGTGGTCACCGCTGCTTGTCACCGGTGAGCTCGGCGAGCACGGTGGCCAGCGCGTCGACGCCGGCCAGGCAGTCGTCGCGCTCGGCGTGCTCGGCGGGGGAGTGGCTGACCCCGGTGGGGTTGCGGACGAAGAGCATCACCGTCGGCACGCCGGCCGCCGCGAGGACGCCGGCGTCGTGGCCGGCCGCGGTCGGCAGCACCGGGGCGCCGCCGAGCAGTGCGGCCACCTGGTCGCGCAGCGGCTCGTCGAAGACGACCTCGGGCGACCAGGACTCCTCGGCCGGGTCGGCCGCCGCGGCAGTACCGACCGCAGCGACCACGGCACGTACGGACGCCTCGTCGACGGCGCGCGCGTCCAGCCAGGCCCGCACCTGCGACGGCACGGCGTTGGTGCCGTTGGGGGTCACCTCGACCTTGCCGATCGTGGCGACCGCGCCGTGCTGCTCGGCGACGGCACGGGCGGCGAGCACCGCCGACGCGAGGCGCAGAGTCGGGTCGTCGCGGTCGGCCAGCCGGGTGGTGCCCGCGTGGTTGGCCTCGCCGGCCAGGTCCAGGCGCCACCGCCCGTGCGGCCAGATGCCGTGCCCGACACCTACGGGGGCCGGCACGTCGACCAGGGCGCGGCCCTGCTCGACGTGCAGCTCCACGTAGCTGCCGACCCGCGCCAGCGTGTCGTCGTCGCGGCCGAGGTGCGCCGGGTCGTGGCCGGCCGACCGCATCGCGTCCGCCAGCGTCGTGGCGTCGGCGTCGCGCAGGTCCCGCGCCCGGTCCGGGTCGAGGACGCCGGTCAGCAGGCGGGAGCCGACGCACGGGACGCCGAAGCGGGCACCCTCCTCGTCGGTGAAGCCCACGACCGCGAGCGGGCGGGCCGGCTCGTGGCCGTCGGCGCGCAGCCGGTCGACGGCGGCGAAGGCGCTGACCACGCCCAGCGGCCCGTCGAACGCGCCGCCGTCGGGCACCGAGTCCAGGTGGCTGCCGGTCACGACGGGGCGGCCGCCACCGTCAGGCCGGTCGGGGTCGCCCCACCAGGCCCACTGGTTGCCGTTGCGGTCGACGGTGAGGTCCAACCCCCGGGCGGCGGCCTCTCCGGCGAACCATTCCCGCAGGGTGTGGTCGACCCTGGACCAGGCGAAGCGGCGGTAGCCACCGGTGGCGTCGTGCCGGCCCACCGGACGCAGGTCGTCCCACATCCGGGCGAGGCTCACACCGCCCACCCTAGGGGTGGACTCGTGTGCGGCCTGAACGCCGGACAGGGCAGGATGCCCGCCATGCGACTCCTGCTCATCGGTGCCCCTGGCTCCGGCAAGGGGACCCAGGCGGTCCGCATCGCCGAGCGGCTGGGGATCACGCACATCTCCAGCGGCGACCTGCTGCGCCAGCACGTCAAGGACGGCACCGCGATCGGCCGGCAGGTCCAGGAGTACGTCTCGCAAGGCGACCTGGTGCCGGACCAGATCGTGCTCGACATGCTGCGCAAGCCGATCCTCGCGGCGAGCGAGGCCGGGGGTTACGTGCTCGACGGGTTCCCGCGCACCGTCGACCAGGCGAAGATCGCGTACGACACCGCGCGCGAGCTGGGCGTCGCCGTGCAGGTGGCCATCCACCTCGCCGTGCCCATGGACGACCTGGTGCAGCGGCTGCTGTCCCGCGGCCGGGGGTCGGACGACACCCAGGCGGTCATCGAGCACCGGCTCGAGGTCTACCACGCCAAGACCGAGCCGATGATCGCCTACTACGCCGACCGGGAGCTGCTGATCACGGTCGACGGGTCGCAGCCGATGGACGACGTGACCGCCGCCGCGCTGGCCGGCCTCGACCAGCACGAGTCGCATCTCACCGACTGACCTGCGTCTCCACTGCCCGGATGCCACGCCGTGGCCGGCTTTCCCGAGCGGCTCATGTCCTGGTCGTCGCGCTCGAAGGTCGTTCTCCCGCTCCACAGCGGCCCTGTCAACGGCACGCGTACCGGAAGTATCGAGCGCGGCGTGCAGGCCAGGGTGCCGAGCCGCCCTCGCATTGTGGTGTCAGGGGACGATCTCGGTTGGAGTGCTGGCGCACCACCAGCACGGCCCCGCTCAGGTGCCGCTGCTCGCATCGGATCGGCGGCTGCCGACCCGTCTGGACACTGTCATGATCGTGAGGAGGATGCGGCCTCCGGAGGGCTGCTCCGCCTCACGGTCACGAGGGGCTGCACACCGTGCTGAGACCGATGAGTCGACCGCAGATGTGAGGTCTTTGCTGCCATGACCAAGCTCAGAGTCCACATCTCCACCTCGCTCGACGGCTTCGTCGCCGGGCCCGGCCAGAGCGAGCAGGAGCCGCTCGGCGTCGGAGGTGAGAGCCTGCACGACTGGGTCGTCGCCCTCGAGGCCTGGCGCCAGGGCCACGGCGAGGACGGCGGCGAGGTCAACGCCAGCACGCCGGTCATGCAGGAGAAGATGGCCGGCCTCGGTGCCGAGATCATGGGCCGCGGCATGTTCGGCCCGGCCGGTGGTGGGCCGTGGGGTGACGACCCGTGGCCCGGCTGGTGGGGTGAGGACCCGCCGTTCCACCACCCGGTGTTCGTCGTCACCCACCACGATCGTGCGCCGCTGACGCTGTCGGACACCACGTACACCTTCGTGACCGACGGCATCCAGTCCGCGCTGGACCAGGCGCGGGAGGCGGCCGACGGCAAGGACGTGCTCCTCAGCGGCGGCGCCGACGTGATCAACCAGTACCTGGCCGCGGGGCTGGTCGACGAGCTCGAGCTCCACGTCGTCCCGATCCTGCTCGGCGGGGGCTCCCGGCTCTTCGAGGGAGTCGGCCCGGGCGTGCGGCTGGAGCAGGTCCGCGCGGTCGAGGCGCCCGGGGTCACCCACCTCACGTACCGGGTCAGCCGCCCCAGAACGGGCCGCTGAGGCCGACCGATCGGAAGTACTCCGCCGCCTCGACCGGCTCGCGACGGGCGTAGCCGCGGTCCAGCCGCCCGGCGTACCAGCCCCGCGCGAGCCGCCACAGCGTCGTGAGGTCCATGACGTGGCCGCGGTCCTGCCCGATGCTCGCGAGCCAGCGGTCGACGCAGTCCGCTGAGCAGAACAGCCTCTGGTTGCCGCACGCGCGCACGACGTCGTCCCACACCTGCGCCATCGGGACGAGGAAGTGGGCGACCTCCTTGCCGGCCGGCGGCCCGACCCGGTCGACGACCCAGGACAGCGGGGCGTCGCAGGCCGGGCAGCGGGTGGCGACGAGCACCGACGGCTCGGCGTCGACGAGGTGCGGGATCGCGAACGAGTCCCACGCGCAGCCGCCCCACCACAGGGTGTGCTCGCCCATCACCGAGAAGCCGAAGGACTCGGTCGCGAACGGGTGCGCCAGCACCAGGCGGTCGTCGGTGCCGAGGATGACGTGGCGCTGCCCCGCCAGCCGCCGCAGCCCCTCGCGGACCCCGGTCGTGTCGGTGCCGACGCGCAGGGCGAGCTCCTCGTCGCTGGGCACCGTCCCCGTGGCAGCGAGTGCGCCGTACACCTCGAGCCGCAGGTCCTCGTCGGCGGCGTCGCTCACCGCGCGCCGTCGGCGGCGAGCAGGAGGCGCTCGGGCACCAGGTCGAGCAGCGCGCGGGCGTACGCGTCCGGTGCCGTCGGTGCCTCGGCCGTGCCCTCGCTGTCCGCAGCGTCCACGACCACCGTGACGACGTACGCCGCCTCGGTGCGCTCCAGTCGCCGCAGGGTGGCACCGAGCAGGATGCGCAGCTGCCCCTCGGTCGGCAGCCACAGCGCGGCGTGCTGGTCGAGGCTGTCCAGCGCCCACTCGGTGGTGCCGTTGAAGCCGATGACCGGCCCGCTGGCGAAGTCGTGCACCTCGATCGTCATGTCGCTGAGCACGAAGACGTCGTCGTCCATGTTGCGGTCGGGCACGACGAAGTGGTCTCCCCGCGCCGGCACCCATGACAGTCCGGCTGCGCGCAGCTCACGGGCGACGTCGATCGAGGCACGCGGCTGCAGAGGCTGCACCATCCCCCGACCGTAGACTCCACGGGTGCCGGGCGGCAGCGTGCGAGTGGGCATCTCCGGATGGACCTACCCGCCGTGGCGCGGCGTCTTCTACCCGAAGGGGCTGCCGCAGCGCCGCGAGCTGGAGTACGCCGCGCAACGACTCACCTCGATCGAGGTCAACGGGTCGTTCTACGCGCTGCAGAAGCCGGAGTCGTGGCAGACCTGGCGGGCCGAGACCCCGGACGGCTTCCTGTTCTCGGTCAAGGGCGGCCGGTTCATCACCCACATGAAGAAGCTCAACGACGTCGCCGTGCCGCTGGCCAACTTCTTCGCGTCCGGGATGCTCGCCCTGGGCGACAAGCTTGGCCCGATGCTGTGGCAGCTGCCGCCCAACCTCGGCTTCGACGCGGGCCGGATCGGCGACTTCCTCGACCTGCTGCCGAGGACGACAGCTGCGGCGGCCGCGACGGCCGCCGGCCACGACGAGCGGATGGCGGGCCGGGCGTTGGTGACCACCGACGCCGACCGCCCGCTGCGGCACGCGATGGAGGTGCGGCACCACACGTTCGAGACCGAGGCCTTCCTCGACCTGCTGCGGTCGCGCGACGTCGCCGTCGTGACGGCCGACACGGCGGGGAAGTGGCCGGTGTTCCTCGAGCCGACGTCGTCGCTGGCGTACGTCCGGCTGCACGGCGACGAGGAGCTCTACGTCAGCGGGTACGACGACGAGGCGCTGGACCTCTGGGCCGCCCGGGTGAGCGGCTGGACCGAGGCCGGTCACGACGTCGTCGTCTACTTCGACAACGACGCGAAGGTCCGGGCGCCGGTCGACGCGATAGCGCTGATGGCGCGCCTCGGGCTGCGGCCCCTGGGCGCCTGACCGCCGGCGAGTGGTGGAGATGGGGGCAGAAACGCGTGCGCCATGCCCAACCTCCACCACTCGGGCGACGTGGATAGTTTGCATCCGCACGGAAATGGTTGTAGCCTCCATCTAGTTAGTTGGTGCAAGCACCTAGATGGCGGGAGAGACCGATGGGCGAGCCGACCCGAAAGGCAGCCGTCGAGGCCCTGGGCGAGCAGGTCATCCGGCTGAACAAGGCCAATGCGGTCCTCAAGGCGCAGGTCGCTGCCCGGCACGCCGCCGGGGACAGCCACGGCATCGAGCTGGCGGCGTACGCGCTGCTCTTCCACCTGGTCAAGGAAGGCCCGCGCCGGGCCTCCGCCCTCGCCGAGACCGCCTGCGTCGACCCTTCCACGGTCAGCCGGCAGGTCGCCGAGCTGGTCAAGGCCGGGCTGGTCGAGCGTGTCCCCGACCCGGACGACGGCCGGGCCAGCCTGCTGGTCGCCACCGAGCGTGGTCGCGAGCAGCACGCCGTTCGCGTCGCCCGGCGGCACCGGATGTTCGACCGGGTGCTGTCCGACTGGTCGGTCGACGACCTGTCCGCGCTCACCGCCCTGCTCGACCGCTTCAACGACGACCTCCTGGCTGCCCGCCCCACCCTGCTGGACGAGATGGCTCCGGCCGCAGCCGACCCGCAGACCCAGACCCTGGAGCACTCCGCCTCATGAGCTCGACCACCGTCCCCGACCACTCGCAGCCGCTGACCCACCGGCAGATCCTCTCGATCCTGACCGGGCTGATGGCCGGCATGTTCCTCGCGGCGCTGGACCAGACCATCGTCGCGACCTCGATCCGCACCATCGCCGACGACCTGAACGGCCTGTCGGTGCAGGCGTGGGCGACCACGGCGTACCTGATCACCGCCACCATCAGCACGCCGCTCTACGGCAAGCTGTCCGACCTCTACGGCCGCCGGCCGTTCTTCATCGCGGCGATCTCGATCTTCGTCGTCGGCTCGCTGCTGTGCGGGTTCTCGCAGGAGATGTGGCAGCTCGCCGCGTTCCGCGCGGTGCAGGGCCTCGGCGCCGGCGGCCTCTTCTCGCTGGCGCTGACGATCATCGGCGACATCGTGCCGCCCCGAGAGCGCGCCAAGTACCAGGGCTACTTCCTTGCCGTCTTCGGAACCTCGAGCGTCCTGGGCCCCGTCGTCGGTGGCTTCCTGGCCGGCCAGGAGACGGTGCTCGGCATCACCGGCTGGCGCTGGGTCTTCCTCATCAACGTCCCGGTCGGCGCCGTCGCGCTCGTGCTCGTCATGCGCAGCCTGCATCTCCCGCACACCCGCCGCGAGCACCAGATCGACTGGCCCGGCGCGCTCGCGCTGGTCGCCGGGCTGGTGCCGCTGCTCCTGCTCGCCGAGCAGGGCAGGGAATGGGGATGGAGCTCGCCGCTGTCGGTCTCGCTGATGGTCATCGGTGTGCTGGGCATCATCGCGTTCCTGCTGGCCGAGCGGCACTACGGCGACGACGCGCTGCTGCCTCTGCGGCTCTTCCGGGGCCGCACGTTCGGCATCGGCTCGCTGCTCAACTTCATCCTCGGCATGGGGATGTTCGGCGGGCTGGCCGCCCTGCCGCTCTACCTGCAGATCGTCAAGGGCGCCTCGCCCACCGAGGCCGGTCTGCTGCTTCTCCCGCTGACCGCCGGCATCATGTCCGGCTCGATCTTCGCGGGCCAGATGATCAGCCGCACCGGTCGCTACAAGAAGTTCCCCGTCATCGGGGCCGGGCTGCTGGTCGTGGCCCTGGCCATGCTGTCGACGATCGGCGTCGACACCCCGCTGGGCTACACGATGGGCTACGCCGCGCTGTTCGGCCTGGGGCTCGGCTTCAACATGCAGCCGCTCGTCCTCGCGGTGCAGAACGCGGTGCCGCCGCAGGACATGGGCGTGGCCACCTCGTCGGCGACGTTCTTCCGCCAGATGGGCGGCACGCTGGGCACCGCGGTCTTCCTGTCGATCCTGTTCTCGACCGTGACGGACAACATCGTCCGTGCCTTCCAGGACGCGGCGCAGACCCCGGCCTTCCGGTCGGCGCTGCAGGACCCGGCGGTGACCGGTGACCCGGCCAACGCCAAGATCCTCGAGGCGCTGCAGTCGGGCGGCGGCACGACGCCGACCCTGCCGGCCGGCACGCTGGACGACACGTCGTTCCTCGCCGACCTCGACGACCGGCTGGCCCGGCCGTTCCTGGTCGGCTTCTCCGACTCGATGGACCTGGTCTTCCGGTTCGCCGCCATGGTGCTGGTGCTGGCCTTCGTCGTCGTGCTCTTCCTCCCCGAGGAGAAGCTGCGCAGCCTGTCCGGCATCCAGGCCCAGCAGCAGCAACGGGCCGACGAGGCCGCGGCGGCCGAGCTGGCCGCCGGGCGGTCGGCGGACCAGGGCGGCGAGCCCGGTGCCACCGCGGCTGCGGCCAGCCAGGTGTCGGCGCCCTCGAGCCAGATGGTCGACGGCGAGGTGCTGGAGGACCCGGTCGAGGGGATGCCCGCGCGCTAGCTGGAGCTAGCGGAGGACGAACCACACGTGCTTGCCGTCGGGCTTGGGGTCGACCCCCCAGTCCGACGACAGCGTGTCCACGAGCGCCAGGCCGCGGCCACTCTCGTCGCCGTGGCCGGCGGTCCGGCGGGCCGGCATCACCGACGAGCCGTGGCGGACCCGCACCTGCAGGGCGTCGCCGTCGCACTCGATCGCGACGACCACCGGAGGCCCCCCGTGAAGCACCGAGTTGCTCACCAGCTCGCTCACCAGGAGCACGGCGTCCTCGACGATCTCGGCGTGGTGGGTGACGCAGCCGGCGGCTCGCAGGAACTGGCGGGCCTGCGTGGGCGCCTCGTCGCCGGGCGCCAGGCGGCGTTGGGCGCGCGGCGTCTCCGGGCACATGGCGGTCTCCGGGCGGGTCGGCGGTCGGGCGGCGGTAGTGGGGCGCACGCACCGGCCCGACGGACCGGCTCACTCGGCGCCACGGCACCTCCCGGCGTCGCGCGGCGACCTGCCTGTGCCCGGCGGCTCACTGGGCGAACCTCGATCGGCCGGATCTCTGCGATCCGTAGCTCTGCGATCCGTGTTCGGGAGTCGGACCGTCAGGTCGTGGCGGGCAGGGACAGTGACCTGCGCATCGCGGCCACGGAGTGGCCGCGCAGTGACGCGTCGAGGACCTCGACCGTGTGGGCCAGGTGGACCGGCCGGGCGCCGGGGTGGCCGGCGTCCGCCATGCGGTTGAGCGAGACGGCGACCTGCATCAGGCAGCCGGGGTTGGCGGTGACCAGCAGGTCGGCGCCGGTGTCGAGCACCGCCTGCGCCTTGCGGTCACCGAGCTCGCGGGCCGGCTCGGGGTGGACCACGTTGTAGATGCCCGCCGAGCCGCAGCAGACCTCCGGTTCCTCGATCTCGCGAAGCTCGAGCCCCGGTATGCCGCGCAGCAGCTCGCGCGGCTGGGAACGCACGCCCTGGGCGTGCCCGAGGTGGCAGGCGTCGTGGTAGGCGACGGTGACCGGCAGCGGGTGCCGGCCGGCCACCGGCCCGAGGTCGGCGAGCAGCTCGCTGACGTCGCGCACATCGGCCGCGAACCGCTGCGCCCGCGCGGCGTACGCCGGGTCGTCGGCCAGCAGCTCGGCGTACTCCTTCATCGACGAGCCGCAGCCGGCCGCGTTGACCACCACCCGCTCGACTCCGGCAGCCTCGAAGGTGTCGATCGTGCGGCGGGCGAAGGCCATCGCCTCGACCTCGCGGCCGTTGTGCACCGACAGCGCGCCGCAGCAGCCTTGCCCTCGGGGCACGACCACGTCGCAGCCCTCCATCGCCAGCACCCGGGCGGTGGCGGCGTTGACCCGCGGGAAGAACTCGCCCTGCACGCAGCCGGTGAGCATGCCCACGACGGCCCGTCGCTCGCCGCGGGCCGCCACCCGCTCCGGGACCCGCGGCGCGCGGCGCACCGGGGGAGCGAGCGACGCCATCGCCGCCAGGCTCGGCGCCACGCGCCCGAGCAGCCCGCTGCGCTCGACCGCGCCCTGCAGGCCGCTGCGGCGGAAGAGCGACAGCGGGCCGCGCATCATCCGCAGCCGCCTGGGGTGCGGGAACAGCGCGAACACCGCTTCGCGGAGCAGCCGGTCGGCCAGCGGACGGCGGTGCCGGCGCTCCACCTGCGCGCGGGTCGCCTCGATCAGCCTGTCGTACTGCACCCCGGAGGGGCACGCGGTCACGCACGCCATGCAGCCCAGGCAGGCGTCGATGTGCTGCACCATCGCGTCGGTCATCGGCTCGCCGCCGAGCCCGGCCTGCATCAGGTA
>Ga0126307_10003875_pt1 | contig 10317 bp, 8 predicted proteins | sample Plot28_FD_89955 | JGI IMG/M metagenome (GOLD analysis project Ga0126307, IMG submission 89955) | Serpentine soil microbial communities from UC McLaughlin Reserve, CA, USA - Plot28 | ecosystem: Environmental > Terrestrial > Soil > Grasslands | place: USA: UC McLaughlin Reserve, Lake County...
AGGAGCGCCTCTCGGTAATGCTCGCAGCCCTCGACGGGAGGCCGGCGACGCCGTTCGAGGTCGCACGCCGCGTCTTCCCCGAGGACCTGACCGCCCACCAGCTCCGCTTCGCGCTCGCCGAGACGCTTGCCCACCTCGAACACCTGGTGGGAGATGGATATGTCGAACAGGTGCCAGGCGACGTGGTCAGCTACCAGGCCGTCTGACCTCCGTGCTGGCGAACGAAGAGGAACATGCGAGGCTCGTCGAGACGGCGCGGGGTGATCGTCCCGCTGACCTCTTCGTGCGTGGCGGCACGATAGCCAACGTCTACTCCGGCGAATTCTATGAAGGCAATGTCGCCGTCACCGCGGGCCGCATAGCCTACGTCGGTGAGGGTGAGCGGGCCGCCGGCCCTGACACCGAGATCATCGACGCGAAGGGTATGATCGTTGCCCCAGGGTACATAGAGGCGCACTTCCATCCGTGGGTCCTTTACAATCCCGTTAGCCTTGTCGAAGGCGTCTTGCCGCTCGGAACCACCACCATCGTCGCCGACAATCTCTTCTTCTTCATGCAGATGGGTCACGAAGGGTTCGCGAAGATGGCCGGCGACCTGCGAGATCTCCCCCTCCAGTACCTGTGGATGGTGCGCCTCACCTCCCAGGCGACGTTTCCCGGCGAGGAAGAGATGTTCGCGCTGGACAACGTCGAGCCCCTCCTGCGGCGTGACGACGTGCTGGGGACTGCCGAGGTCACGCGCTGGCCCGCGCTCGCGGCAGGAGATCCAGCCCTGATCTCAAGCATCCGCAAGGCGAAGTCCCTCGGCAAGATCGTAGACGGCCACACCGGCGGCGCCTCGGAGTCGCGCCTGCAGCCCGTCGCCGCCGCAGGCATAGACGCCGACCACGAGGCAATAACGAAAGAGGAGGTCCTGAACCGGCTGCGGCTCGGGATCTGGACGATGCTCCGCAACAGCTCCCTGCGTCCCGACCTGCCCGAGCTCCTTCGCTCCATCACCGAGAATGGAATAAGCACCCAACGCCTGATCATGACGACCGACGGCCCCTCGCCCGAGTTCCTCGCAGAGCACGGGCTCGTCGATGGAATGCTTCGTGTCGCAGTCGACAACGGCGTTGTGCCGATGCAGGCGCTTCAGATGGTGACCATAAACCCTGCGACTCTGTTCCGGATCGACGGCCAGGTCGGCGGCATAGGCATAGGTCGCCGGGCTGACCTCTTGCTACTGCCCGACCTCAAATCGTTCCGCCCAGAGACCGTTATTTCGCGGGGACGCGTGGTGGCCGAGAGAGGAGAGCTTCGCGTCCCGCTCCCGGACGTTGAGTGGGACTCGTACGGGAGCAGGCCACATTTCGACCCTGATCTGGACCTCGGCGACCCCGCACTCTACCCGCAAGAGCGATCTCAGGCTGAGGTGCCTGTCATACACCTCAGGTCGGCCGTGATCACCGAGCGCAAGGACGCCCGGGTTCGCTCTGAGAACGGCCTGGTCGTCCCGGACGGGGACGCGTTGCACGCCGCGCTCATAGATCGGGAAGGCGCCTGGATCTCCCGCGCGTTCGTGTCGGGTTTTGCCCCAAAACTGGATGGGCTCGCCAGCACCTATAACACGACCACCCATCTACTTGTCCTCGGAAAGCGTCCGAAGTCTATCGCCCGGGCTGCCTGGCGAGTCAGAGAGCTCGAAGGTGGGATAGTCGTCGTCGAAGGCGATAAGGTAACCTTCGAGACTGCCCTACCCGTCGCTGGCATGATGTCAGGCCTGCCGTTCGCCGAAGTCGTCGAACTCAACCGGCGGCTCTCGCGCGCGGTTGCCAAGGCCGGATACGAGCACCACGACATCCTCTACACGCTCCTCTTCTTGACGTGCGATTTCCTGCCAGCACTCCGCCTCACACCCCTGGGCCTGCTTGATGTGAAATCTTCCGAGACACTGGCGGCCGCCGAGCGTCTGTAAGGCGGATAGCCGTAAGTGCGACGAAAGCCGAGTTTCGTCATAATGCAGAACAGATCGTGGACGCAGGACACAGCGAAGCCCCGGGTGAGCCACCAAGGAGTACGATGGACAACGACCTCAACGTCGAACAGCTGGTGCACAAAAGCAGTATGCCGAAGAACCTTGGCGTCGAGTTCGCGGATCTGTCGCCAGTGCGGGTGTTGGCCTCGATGCCAGTGGATGACCGCCATTTGCAGCCGTTGGGTTTCCTTCACGGTGGGGCCAGCCTGACACTGGCGGAGTCCGTGGCCACAGTGGGGGCGTGGCTAAATTGCCCACCCGGTAAGATGGCACTCGGGTCGGCCATCAACGCAAACCACCTTAGGACAAAGCGCCAGGGTGGACGGCTCGTGGCCGTAGGCATACCCGATTACGTCGACTCAGAGAAGCAGGTGTGGGAAGTGGATATCCGCGATGAGAACGACGATCGAGTATGCGTGGCTCGTTGTACCCTCACCATTGTCGACTTTATCCAGGACCCTTCCTTGACGTAGAGCGAGACCCTTACCGAAGCCAGAATGGCCATGCAGCACCCGGTGCGCATAAAAGTGGAATACGAACAAGAAAGGGATCAAGGGCAGAATACACAATAAGCCGAACATCGCGTCGCATGTGGTATCTCGCCTAGCCGTACAGTCCTGGCTCCCGCGTATCCCGGTTGGCTGAGGAAGCCCGTCTCGGCATGTTTCCTGGGGCGATCCGAGTTAAAATACTAGTTGTCCGACCGGTCAATCGGTACCAGGACGTGGGGAAGCACGGCCAGCTCAAGGGGTGATACGCGATGAAGACCGTTCTACCGGGGCAGGGCATCCGGTTTGAGCTCGACGGGGAATCGCTGACGATCGATGACGTGGTTACTTTCTCCCGCAGGATTGGGGATGCGTCGTGCGCGTTATCCGCTGAGGCGGTGGAGAAGATCAGGGCGACGCGCGATCTGAAGCGGGAGTTGATCTCACGCGAGACCCCCATCTATGGCGTCACGACGGGCTTCGGGGACAGCGCGCACCGCCAGATATCCGCGTCCAAGACTGCCCGTCTGCAGCAGAACATGCTCCGCTTTTTGGGCAGCGGAACAGGTCCAATTGCCTTGCCTGAGGTTACGAGGGCAGCGATGCTCCTGCGAGCCAACTGTCTCGCCAGGGGCAACTCCGGTGTTCGCCTTGAACTGGTTGAACGCCTCCTCTTCTACCTGAACAACGATGTACTCCCGCTCGTCCCTGAGCGGGGCTCCTGCGGCGCCAGCGGAGACCTGGTGCCACTTTCCTATGTGGGCGCCGCTCTCGTTGGCGAAGTGGAGGTACTGCACGACGGCGAGGTGAGGGACTCGAAGGAGGTTTCGAGTGAGCTGGGCCTGGAGCCGCTGGAGCTCGAGGCCAAGGAAGGCCTCGCCCTGACTAACGGGACCTCGTTCATGAGCGCGTTCGCCGCCCTGGCGGTGTGGGACGCGGAGGAGTTGGCGCCCGTCTCCGACCTGTGCACGGCGATGGCCTCCGAGGCGCTGCTCGGCAACCGGGGACATTTCAACGCCTTTATCCACGAACAGAAGCCGCATCCCGGTCAGGTCGAGAGCGCGCGCATCATCAGGAACTTGCTAGCGGAGTCAGAGCTTGCGCTGGATTCCGAGGAGATCTTCGCCGGCGACGGCCTCGGCGGCAAGGAGTTCCTGGAGTTGGAGAGGCAGGTGCAGGACAAGTATTCTATTCGTTGCGCGCCACACGTGAACGGCGCCCTACGCGACACACTGGAGTGGGTGAGGCGCTGGGTGGAGGTCGAGATCAACTCCTCCGATGACAACCCCCTCTTCGACGCCGCGAGCGGCCGAGTGCAGAGCGGAGGCAACTTCTACGGAAGCCACATCACCCAGGCCATGGACGCGCTAAAGATCGCCGTCGCCAACCTCTGCGACCTGATGGACCGCCAGCTCGAACTGGTCGTGGACGAGAAGTTCAATGCGGGCCTGACCCCGAATCTGATCCCCTTATTCGACGAGGACAGCCCCGAGGCGGGCCTGCACCACGGGTTCAAGGGTATGCAACTCTGCTGCTCGGCGATGACAGCTGAGGCGCTCAAGCTCTCCAACCCGGCGAGCGTCTTCTCCCGCTCCACCGAGGCGCACAATCAGGACAAGGTGAGCATGGGCTCCATAGCCGCCCGCGACGCCAGATCTATCATCGAGCTCGCGCAGAACGTCGCGGCGATACACCTCCTCGCCGTCTGCCAGGCACTCGACCTGCGCGGCGTACGGAAGGCGAGCCCACAGACCAGGGCGGCACACGACCTCGTGCGCTCTCGCGTGCCATCTCTGGATGGCGACCGGCGGATGGACTCGGATATCAAGGAGATCGTCGACCTCATCGGGTCCGGCGAGCTCTCGAAGACCATCCTCTCGATCTGAGCAGCTCCCCGTTCGGCCGTGTGCTGCATCCGAAACGAGATTGGACATCTCACGGATCAGTGTGATAGTAATGGCTGTGGCTTATGGCTTCACGGAAAGGGAGTCGTGTAGCAGTTGAGCAAGAAGTGGCGAAAGCCATGTTCAGAGCGAGCACGCGGAGGTGGTGACCTTGTTGGACGCGAAGAAGCCCTGGCTCTCGATCTACGGAGACAGGCTCTCGGGTGAACCCCTGGGCGGTTCGCTGACGGAGTTTCTGGAAGAGGCGGTGGAGAAGTACAGGAACAACACGGCCCTGACTCGGGACGAGCAGAAGATCTCTTACGGAGAGCTACAGGATCTGACCGAAAGCTTCGCCGCCGCGCTCAACGAAGCCGGGGTACAGAAGGGCGACCGTGTGGGGCTGATGCTCCCCAATTGTCCCGAGTACGTCGTCGCGTTCTTCGGGACGATGAGGACCGGTGCGACGGCCACGCAGGTCAACCCGATCTACGTCGGCAGGGAGCTAACGCATATCTTCGATAACTCCGGCACGGAGACCGTGATCGTTCACTCCATGATGTATGAGAAAGCAAAAGCCGTTCAGGAAGATACGCTGCTGAAGAGGATCATTTGCGTCGGCGAGCCGGAAGGTGGTCTGAAGGACGGCGACGCGTCTTTCGACGAGTTCATGCATTCTGCTTCGGGGGGCGCGCCGGAGGTGGAGATAGATCCGAAGGAAGACCTCTCTTCCATCCAATACACGGGTGGCACCACCGGAATCTCCAAGGGCGCCATGCTCACACACGCCAACCTGCTCGGTGGCGTCAAGCAGACGATGGATCTGCTCATAGAAGACCCCGCCGCCTTCCCGGAGAACGGGAAGGTGATCGCTGTGGCGCCTTTCTTCCACATCTTCGGGATGACGATGGTGTTGCTTTTCGGGCTGCGGATGGGGTGGAACCTGCTCACCATTCCTCGCTTCCAGCCTGACGTCGTGATGGAGATGATCAGGGACGAAGAGCCCGTCATGCTTCCTGGCGTGGCGACGCTCTTCGTCGCCCTGCACAACTATCCGGAGATGGAGCGTTACGGCCTGGACAAGGTAATGCTATACACCTCGGGCGGCGCGAGCGTCCCGCTCGGGTTGCTCCGCTCCTTCGAGAGGCGTACGGGGCGTGCGATCTGGGAGGGCTACGGCCTCTCCGAAGGCGCACCCGCGACGTTCAACACCTACCTCAGGGGTTCAGTGGGCGGGAGCATCGGGGTCCCGATTCCCGGTACTGACGTGAAGATCATGGACATCGAAACGGGCGAGGGGGAGATGCCAGCAGGGGAGCCCGGGGAGCTCATCCTGAAAGGTCCACAGGTGATGAGAGGCTACTGGCAGATGCCCGAGGAGACGGCGAACACTCTTCGCGACGGCTGGCTATACACCGGCGACATCGCGCGCATGGACGACGACGGCTACCTCTACATCGTTGACCGCAAGAAAGAGGTCATCAACACGAGTGGCTTCAAGGTCTACCCGAGGGAGGTCGAAGAGGTGCTCTACGAGCATCCCGAGGTCGTCGAGGGCGTGGCCGTCGGCGTGCCTGACGAATATAGGGGCGAGTCCGTTAAGGTCTTCGTGGTGAAGCAGGAGGGCAGCCCGCTGACGGAGCAGGACCTGATCGACCACTGCAAAGACAACCTCGCCCCATACAAGGTGCCGAGGCTTGTCGAGTTCCGCGATGAGCTTCCCAAGAGCGCCGTTGGCAAGCTCCTCAAGCGCGTGCTGGCAGACGAGGAGAGGAAGAAGGCGGGACTTGCGCCCGGCGAAGGCAAGGGGGTAGGGGGAAGGTGAGGTTCGAGAGGGCGTATATCCCTGGGGGTTTCGCCTGGTCGTCGCCGTTCGCGCGGTGGCAGGGCGCCCTCTCGGAGGTGAGCAGCCTGGACCTGGCGGTGGACGTCACGCGGGCGGCCTTCGAGCAGCGCGGCTTCTCCGCCGAAGCGATCACCGGGCTCGTGCTCGGGTGGACCGTGCCGCAGAGGGACATCTTCTACGGCGCGCCGTCGGCGGCGGCCAGAATCGGGGCGCCGGGCGTGACGGGGCCCATGATAAGCCAGGCCTGCGCCACCTCGGTCGCATGTGTACACGCCGCGGCGGCCACGACGGAGGGCGACGACTCGGAGGTGACCCTGGTAGTAACCACCGACAGGACCTCCAACGGGCCGCAGGTCATCTACCCCAGGCCCTCCGCGCCGGGCGGCTCTCCGGAGATAGAGAACTGGGTCCAGGACTCCTTCGCCCGCGACCCCTGGGCCGGGGAGGCGATGTTCACAACCGGCGAGCTCGTCTCCGCCGAGGAGGACATAACCCGCGAGGAGCTCGACGACATCACGGCGCTGCGCTACGAGCAGTACTCGCGGTCCCTGGAGAACGACCGCGAGTTCCAGAAGAGGTACATGGTCCCCGTCACCATCCCGCAGAAGCGCAAGGACCCTATCGTGGTGGACGAAGACTACGGCGTCTTCCCCACGACCAGGGAGGGGCTGGCGAAGCTCAGGCCCATGGCCGATGGCGGCGTCGTCACCTTCGGTTCCCAGACCCACCCGGCGGACGGGACCGCGGGCATGGTCGTCACCGGCGAGGAGAGGGCGCGCGAGCTCGGTGACGGGGAGGGCGTGGTGAAACTCCTCGCCACGGGGTTCGCACGGGTGGCTAAGGCCCGCATGCCGAAGGCCCCGGTCCCCGCGGCCGAGATGGCCCTCGACGACGCCGGCCTCTCCATCGCCGAGGTGGACGTCATAAAGACCCACAACCCGTTCGCCGTCAACGACGCCTACTTCGCCCGTCGGATGGGGGTGCAGGTCAAGGACATGAACAACTACGGCTCGAGCCTGATCTTCGGCCACCCGCAGGGACCGACCGGGGCCAGGCTCATCGCGGAGATGGTCGAGGAGTTGAGACTCCGAGGCGGCGGCACGGGCTTGTTTACGGGTTGCGCGGCGGGAGACTCCGGCGCCGCGCTCGTCGTGCGGGTGGAAAACTAGAAAACTAGGGCGAGGAGAGAGATTTGCAGATAGAGAACAGCACCTTCTTCGTTACCGGCGGCGGATCGGGGCTCGGGGCGGCCACCGCCCGGCTCCTCGCGGAGAACGGGGCGAACGTCGTCCTCGCCGACGTCAACGAGGAGGCCGGGGAGGGAACGGCATCGGAGATCGGGAGCTGTGCGAAGTTCGTCCGGACGGACGTTACGGACGAGCGGAGCGTGCAGGACGCGCTGGGCGCAGTGGTGGGGTCCTTCGGAGCGCTCAACGGGGTGGTGAACTGCGCCGGGATAGGCCCCGCTGCCAAGGTCGTCGGCAAGAAGGGCGTCCATCCCTTGGACCTTTTCACCAAGACTGTGGGGATCAACTTGGTCGGCACCTTCAACGTCATCCGCCTTGCCGCCGCGAAGTTGATGGCGAACGAGCCCGACGAAGATGGCGAGCGCGGGGTTATCGTCAACACCGCGAGCGTGGCAGCCTACGACGGCCAGATCGGACAGGCCGCCTACGCCGCCTCCAAGGGCGGCGTCGTCGCCCTCACCCTGCCGGTCGCCCGTGAACTCGCGAGCAGTGGCATCCGGGTCGTAACGGTAGCCCCTGGCATCTTCGAGACGCCGATGCTCGCGGCGCTGCCGGGAGAGGCGAAGGACTCTTTGGGCAAGCAGGTGCCGTTCCCGAGTCGTCTCGGCAGGCCCGAGGAGTACGCGGCCCTCGCGAAGCACATCGTCGAGAACACGATGCTCAACGGCGAGGTGATACGCCTCGACGGCGCCATACGTATGGCGCCCAGATAACCGGCGACCACGTTGCGGGGAATGGGACACGACGTGGAACCGGACTCGCTATGGTTGGATGGACCGAGAGAGACTTGGTTCCGAAGGTCCACCCTAAGGAGGATAAGCATCCGGGAGGACACCCTGACGCCGGACCCCGGGGGCAAGATCCAGAAAAAGGCACTGCGCGAGCGGTACGCGCGAACCCACGCCGCGGAAGCGAACGCGAGATAAGGAGGCCTTCCCATGCCCGACGCGCGCGCCGCCTTGACCCCGGATCTCTTCGGGCTCGACGGCCTGCTGACCGAGGGGGAGCGCGAGGTCCGGGACCGCGTCCGGGCGTTTTCGGACGCGGAGGTCGTACCCGTCATGGCCGACTGCTGGGAGCGCGGAAAATTCCCGTTCCACCTCGTCCCGAAGCTGGCCGAGCTCGGCATCTGCGGCGACACGGTAGAAGGGTACGGGTGTGCTGGCCTCACGGCCGTAGGGGCGGGGCTCGCGGCGATGGAGCTCGCCCGGGGAGACGGGAGCGTCTACACGTTCTTCGGGGCGACCTCGGGGTTCGCCATAAACACCATCCACAAGCTCGGCAGCGAGGAGCAGAAGGAGCGGTGGCTGCCGGGGCTGGCCCGGTTGGAGAAGCTCGGGGCCTTCGCCCTCACCGAGCCGGAGCACGGCTCGGACGCGGTCTTGCTAGAGACCACGGCCCGCAGGGAGGGCGCCGAATACGTCATAGACGGGCGCAAGCGTTGGATCGGCAACGGGACGGTGGCCGACGTGATCATAGTCTGGGCCCGCACCGAGGACGGCGACCTCGGGGGGTTCCTCGTCGAGAAGGGGACGCCTGGCCTTGCGGCGACCGAGATCACGGGCAAGGCCTCCAAGCGCCCCGGTATCCAGGCGGACATCACGCTCGACAGGGTGAGGGTGGCCGAGGAGAACCGTCTGCCGAATGCAAGGTCCTTCAGGGACGCCACGGACGCCCTTGTCGTAGTACGGTGCGGCGTGGCCTGGGAGGCTCTGGGGCACGCCATCGCCTCCTACGAGGCGGCGCTGGCCTACGCGCAGGAGCGCCATCAGTTCGGGAGGCCCATAGCGGGCTTCCAACTCGTCCAAGACAGGCTCGCCAAGATGCTCGCCGACATCACTACGATGTACCTCCTTTGCGTCCGGCTAGGCCGGCTCGCCGAGGTGGGAGGGCTGACGGACGTGGCGGCCTCGCTCGCGAAGATGGACAACGCGCGCAAGGCCCGCCGGGTCTGCCTCGACGCCCGCGACCTGATGGGGGGCAACGGCATCCTCTACGATCGCCACGTCGCGCGCCACTGGGCGGACATGGAGGCCGTCTACACCTATGAGGGCACCGACTCCATCAACTCCCTCATAGTTGGCCGGAAGATCACGGGCATCAGGGCGTTCTCTTAGGGGACAGCGAGTTTGGAGAGGGGGAGGCGAGGATGGGCGAACGCCGGAGGACGATCGCGGCGCGTCGGGATGGTCGGCCAGCTAAAGAACCCCACGATATGCTGGCTGCATAATCGGCAGAGAATGGACTGTAAGGATGAAGAAGTAATCGAGCAAACGCATCAAGTATAGCCTGCAAATAGACGAGAAAGAACTCATCTATCGCCTCATATTGCGAATAGTCCAGGACTGACTGATCTAGAGCCAGTCCTGGCTCTAACCAGGTCCGACAGTCACCCAGGGTCACCGAGTCGTTTATTAACGCCTCGTGAGCCATGCGAGGAGCTCGCTCCGCAGGTAGATGTAGCGCCGCTCCGTGACGGCGTGGCGCGGCAGCCTCGGCGCCATCCTCTTGAATTCCGACTCGCTTATGCTCAAGAAATCCGCCGCCTGCTTCGCGTCTATGCCTTCCTTGCCGCTAGAGAGCGCCTCGGCGACCCGCTCGACCTTCTCGAGGATCGCGGCCTCCAGGAGCGTGTCCTGGGGGCCCCGCACGCCCTTCAGCCTTCCCTCTCCGGGCCCGCTGTGCCGGATTTCCTGGGTGACTTCTCAGAGCAGACCGCGGAGACCCTCGGAGAGCCGCTTTTCGGGACTTCGAACGGTCCAACCGGGGGCCTACTCCCGTCATATTCCTGTCAGACTCGGATAAGGTGGCCGCACTGAAGGCTGAGCTGGAACAA
>Ga0126307_10003876_pt1 | contig 10317 bp, 18 predicted proteins | sample Plot28_FD_89955 | JGI IMG/M metagenome (GOLD analysis project Ga0126307, IMG submission 89955) | Serpentine soil microbial communities from UC McLaughlin Reserve, CA, USA - Plot28 | ecosystem: Environmental > Terrestrial > Soil > Grasslands | place: USA: UC McLaughlin Reserve, Lake County...
GGCCTGATGGAGTCGCGGACGTCGCCGGGGCCCGCGAACCTCCGCCACCGCGAAGCGGTCACCGCCTGCCTGCGGAGGGCTGGTTTCACGGTTGTGATGGCGACGCACGCCAACTGGTTGCTCGACGTCTACGTCTACGGGTCCGCCCTGCAGGAAGCCAGCCTGCCGTTCGACACCGCCGCTGAGTTCGCGGACATGGCCGGGGAGGTCTTCCTGCCCCAGCTGCCTCCTGACGAGTTCCCCTACCTCAACGAGTCCGCCGCGGCGCTCGTCGCTGCCGGCTACGACCCGGCAGAGGAGTTCATCTTCGGCCTCGACCTCGTCCTGGCCGCCCTCGAGCCCCTGAGAGCCTCCGCATAGCGACGCTCACGGGACCGTCGCGCGGCCCTCTGCACCGCAGCTCCGATCCATAACCGCCGCACCGGGTGTTCCTACGGGCGTTGTTCTCGAGTTGCGGATGCCGTGAGTGGGGCGGGCGTCGGCGTCAAGCACTACCACCACCATGTCGTCGGCGACCTCAGCCTCGCGTACGAAAGCTCTGACCTCCGAGCCGAACCAGGGCTCAGCATGACCATCTACGCCGCCAAGCCGGGGTCGCCCACGGCCAGCGCCCTCGCCCTGCTCGCCTCCTGGGCCGCCACTCAACCGGCCGAGCTTCAAACGCAGTCATGAGCCCCCAGCATGGCTAGATCGATCGCGACCAACACTTCCGTCGGGCTCGCCGAGCTGCTGGACTTTGTCCGGATGCTGCTCGCCACCACCCGGCGCGAGGCCGGCCGCAGATCTCCCCCGTCTCCGGTGGCGTCGACCCCCAGGACCGGATCGTCATCTCCACCTATCCGGCCCGGGCGAAGACCCGGAACGCGGAGCGGAACCCGAAGGTCACCGTGCTGGTCCTCTCCGACGACTGGAACGGTCCGTGGGTCCAGGTCGACGGCGACGCCGACGTGCTGCACATGCCGGAGGCCCTCGACAGCCTGGTCAAGTACTTCCGCAGCATCTCCGGCGAGCACCCCGACTGGGACGAGTACCGGGAGGCCATGCGCATCCAGAACAAGTCCCTGATCCGGATCACCCCGACCCGGTGGGGTCCCATCGCCACCGGTGGGTTCCCGGCCGACATCGCCGCCCGACTCGACGGCTGATCATCCTGGCTTCCCGCCCGGGTTAGTGACGACCAAACGTCCGAGTACCAAAGTGAGTAACACCGGACCCGCCTACATGTGCACTTACATGGACAATCACGGACGTTCGTACTCGGTCGCTCGCCTCCTCCCCGGCGGCGCCGGTATCCCTGATAAGGCAGAGGTCATCGTGCACATCCGAAGATCCAAGCGGACCTATCGATCGGGTGGTCTACGCCGCTCACGCTCGGTGCGCAAGTACACGGACAGGTTGATTAGAGCGAGGATCGCTGCCGCGATGGCGCCCGCCCACCAGTACCAGGCGCCCTCCGTCACTGCGGCCACCATCAAGCCGGCAGCCAGTACAACTTCCGTACTGGCGAGCCCGAGTCGCCACCACCGGGGAAACCCTGAACTCACGCTCTGAGCATATTTGGGCCAAGCACCACGAGGTAAGGCGCGCCATGGAGGGTGGCAATGGTGCAGCTCATGTCGCCCTGCCGCATAATCGAACACCGCTGACCGTGTGCCTGAGCGTGCCCCGAGCATCGCTCAACGGCGGTCAATAGTAGTTCGAGAGACAGTTCCGGCATGGCCTGACTGCCGTGTCCCCATTCTGTCCCCGCACGCCACGAGGCGACCGCGCCTAGTCATCGCCAGCCGGGCCGTCGCAAGTGGCATCTCGCAGCAGCCGTTACGTGCCGTGAACCACTGGACTCGCTCGCAATGCGTAGGTCGCCCGGGCCCCAAACGGGCCAAGACGCTCAATTCGGACCCTGGATGCTCCCGCGGATATCTTCCAAGCTGAGAATGACCGAGGTAGCCAGTGGAGCCAATCTGGGAGCCAGACCGAGCAAACAATGTCGTACATCAGCGAACGTGCACAGTGCTTGGGTCCGACGACCAGGCGTCGACGAGTGACCGACGGATCGGCCCAGACGCGCAGTCGAGACCTACGGATCGGAAGGTTGACGGGTTGCCGCTGGCTACCGTCTGACGTATCGGAACTGGACTCGACCTCCATCCCCTGAGGTGACGCCGGTATGTGTCAACGTGCGGATGGGGCGTACGGGTCGGTGACCTCGCGCAGCCTGCCTAGTATCTCGCGGAGCTGTCCCATGCGCCGCTTGCCGAGGTGCTCAGTCCACTCGTTTTCGACCTCCGTGACGATGCTCGCCGCAAGAGGGAGCGTTTGGCGGCCCCGCTCGGTGATCCGCACCAGACGTGCGCGGGCATCGGAGGGGTCGGGAATGCGCTCCACGTAGCCGGCCCGTTCCAGCTGATCGACAAGGAAGCCGGCGGACTGCTTGGTGATGGATGCTTGCTCGGCAAGGTCGGTCAGCCGGCTGCCGCCAGGCGCGATGCGCTGGAAGACGCGTGCCTGCGCCGGTGTGAAGTCGTCGTAGCCTGCGGCAGCCAAGGCCTTGAAGACCCGCGCCTCCATCGCGCGGTAGGGGATGTAGAACAGCAGTCCGGTGTTCAGTTCTTCGACCTGCTCCGCGTCAGTCACGATCCCTCCCTTGACATTAGTCAGAGCCTCTGACTAAAATCGTCAGATCATCTTACCAACTAAGGATTGGTTAATCGAGGAGGTAGGTGGGGTGAGCGGCCAGGTCAGGATCGAGCTCTACGTCGATCCGTGCTGCCCCTTCGCCTGGATCGCCTACCAATGGCTGGCCGAGGTGCAGCAGCACCGAGCCCTGGAGCTTGGGCTGCACCTGAGGAGCCTTCCCATGCTCAACGAGCATCAATCCGTCTCGCCCGGCTACCGGCGACTCCTCGCCCACACGTGGGGACCGGCGCGGGTGGCCACCGCCGTAGTCCAGCAGCAGGGCCCGGACGCCCTGGCACCGCTCTACGAGGCAATGGCTCGTCGGATCTTTGCCGGAGCTGATCATTACCGAGTGATCCGTGAGGACCTCGACTCGGTGATCCTCGATGCACTATCCGAGGTCGGGCTGCCCGCCCGGCTTGCCGACGCAGCCAGGGGCGACGCGTGCGATAGCCCGCTGCGAGCGAGCCACGACGCCGCACTGGCACCCATAGGCGACGGCGTCGGCACGCCGATCATTCACCTCAGCGCCAGCGCCTTCTTCGGGCCGGTGATGACGGCCGTTCCACGGGGGTCCGAGGCGCTGCAGGTGCTCGACGGCCTCCGACTGCTGGCAGGCTATCCGCGGTTATTCGAGATCAAGCGTCCACTAGCGGGCGGTCTGGAACTTGGATCTACCACGCCAGAATCGAGCCGATCCGGATCAACCGGGCGCCGCGCCATGGACGTCAACATGGCCAGCGCGAGGAGCGCCTGATGGATCGAGAGCAGAGCTGGCAGGTGATCGCCGAGCAGCGGTTGGGCCTTGCCTGGCTGCTCGACGGGCTGTCCGACACCGACTGGGAGCAGCCGTCACTGTGCGCGGGATGGCGCGTCCGCGACGTTGCAGCTCACGTGGCTCTGGCGCCGCAAGTCCCCGGGCTGGGGTCGATGCTCGCCGACGGTATCCGGGCGAAAGGGAGTTTTCACCGGCTCAACCACGATGTTGCCGTCCACCACGCCGCCCGACCCACGCGCGACATCGTCGCCGAGCTGCGCACACACGCGGATTCTCGCCGGTTACCGGCGGTGACGAACCACCGCAACATCCTCTTCGATGTGCTCGTCCACACTCAGGACATCGCGATCCCGCTGGGCCGGGATTATTCGATGCCATCCGAGGCTGCCCGGGCCGGTGCCAACCGAGTGTGGACCATGGGATGGCCGTTCTGGGCCCGCCACCGGCTACGCGGCGTGCGTGTGGTCGCCACCGACACTGACTGGTCCGCCGGTGCTGGGGTCGAACTGCGCGGTCCGATCGGGATGCTGTTGCTGCTGTTGACTGGGCGCACCGCGACGGCTCTGCCGCACCTGTCAGGTCCGGGCGTGCACACCATCACCGAACGCTTCGCAGTGCCGCGCGCCGACGCGGACCAAGGCTGATCATCCAGCGTTCAGGAGAATCCACGAGCGCCAGCCCTCAAGACAATAGGAGGTTGCAGATGTACGGAGTCATCACCACTGTGCCAGCACGCGTCGAGATGTACGACGGCATGCATGCCGAGATGATCAAGCGGGTCGGCACATCCATCGACGGCTTGCTGGTGCACGTCGGGCGTGGAACCACCGACGGCTTCGAGGTACTGGAAGTTTGGGAGTCCAAGGAGCACTACGATCGCGCCAACACCGACATCGTCTTCCCCCTGATGCGCGAACTGGCTGGCGATCAACGCCCGCCCTCGATCGAGCAAGCAACAGAAGCCTTCGACGTCCATGGGCTTGTCATTCCCCGTGGCAACATCCTGATCTAGCCGACTGCGACGTGACCCCGGAGCTCGGAGCGTACGACTCCTGAGAGCAGGGGTTGTGAGCGAGTGATCATCGGGAACGATTTGCCATCGCAGCTGAATCCCAGGCGGTGACAGCAACGATGACAGCAACCCACTGGTCCGCGATCGATTCCACCCGGACCGGCGCCGACAATCTAGGCGTGAGGCATACGGAGGCGAACGCCTACACACGCCTTGCCCGGATCTACGGATCAGAAGGTTGGGGGTTCGAATCCCTCCGGGTGCGCCATAGGCCTCTGACTAGCGGATTGGAATGTCTCGAGAGCCGACGCCGATTCTCTGGGGTCCTTGCCTCACCAGATCCGCACGATGCCTAGTCGCAGCAAAGGATCACCTCCCGCTAGGCGGCGCTATGCACAATCCATGCGAATTCAAGACGTCCATCGCCATGAGTACCGCAGGTGGATCACTGGAGTTTCCGGTGAGAGACGCGTGTGGTGCGGTAGCAGCTGTGCGGTACAACCCACCAGTCCCATTGTGGCTTGCTCATACCGCCCGGCATACGCGAAGACTGAGACTGACGATCCCGCTTCGCGAAGGCAGTCAAGGCTCAATTAGCTACGATACTAGGGTCAGCCGTTGTTCCAGGCTACAGAGACCCAAAGTATGACCTGGCAGAATCCAAGCAGAATGAACGCGATATAAGAGTGCCTCAACGCATCAAGCCGCACCGCATTCCAATCTTTCATCTGCTCATAGTAGCGTGCCAAATTCCTGTAGAGATCAGCGTCACTCCGGTCTGGAACTTCAGGCTCGCCCCATTCGACTAGTTGTTGAGGCGACAGCCGGAGTTGAAATCGCATTTGACGCAATCCTTTTCGCCTCGTGACCTGACTTGAGGGCTGGTCCTTACTCGCAACGTCCTCATCAGGATCCCTCTTCGCCCACCAGAGCGACAGGAGTATGAATGCGACAGCTATTACCGTCGCGATAGATGCGATGGTGGCAGCTGCTACCAATGCATAGAAGAGATATCCGCGGGTTGCATCATTTCGATTGACACCAGTACCAACTAGAAAGGCAGTTGCCGCGCCCACGAATGCCAGAAACTGAACGGATCGCTGTCTCATAGAATCAAGCTCGGAGAGCTGGTCATCTACAGTCCTTTTGCCTTCTTCGTATGCAAGTTTGTAGGCGAGCTCACGACTACTGCTGGTCTTGGGAACCCGCGGGCGCGGCGTGCGGCCGCTGTTGCTCTGGGCGGCGTCTGCCATGGCCTGAGACTACTCTTGACCCAAGACACGCCCCGACAGGCAGGCCGTCGCCTGATTAAATCGCGAAGTGCCATAGCGAACGGAGGCCCTCGCACCCCAGCACTTTCCTATCGGTCTGTTTAGATCTCCTATCGGTCTGTTTGGATCGTCGATGGCCTCAGCTGGTGGCCAGTCCAATCCCTGGAACGACCAGCTTCCTCGATTGCTCAGCTGACCGCCGCAGCTTTAGCTGTTGGAGTTCCTAACCGTCCTGAGCATGCGTGGGGGGACAGGGCGGGCAATCCGGGGCAGTCCGAAGTGCGATCAAGATCAGGGTGATCGACCCTCGCCATCGCCGACCTAGTGATCGGCGGGTGCCGCCCGCCGCCGTCGAACACCCTCTCGCCGTGGCAGCCGCCCAACTCAGGTGGATGCTCGATGATCACAAATTGAGATTCCCCACCGAGTCACTCCAAATGCCCCAGCCCGTCTAAGCTGCCGAATCGCCACTTTAGAAGCGTTGACGTACCCAGCAATTGCCCAAGAAATGACTCCGAGGCTGACATTGTTGTTGCAATTTGCTGGAGCGTTTCGCTGAAGCCAACACAAAGGCCCGGCCGCCACGGCGTCCGGGCCTTCGAGCCGGGTCGCTCAACGCTTCCTAGCAGAAGCCTTCTTGGCGGTCGTCTCCTTCGCCGGTGACTTCTTGGCCGCAGACTTCTTCGCCGTGCCCTTTGCCGGTGACTTCTTGGCCGCAGACTTCTTCGGCGTGCCCTTTGCCGGTGACTTCTTGGCCGCAGACTTCTTCGCCGTGCCCTTTGCCGGTGCCTTCTTAGCGGCGGCTTTCTTGGTCGGAGCCGCGGTGGTCTTCCTTCTTGCCCTGGCGGATCCCGCCTTACCTCGGGTAGCCCCACCGCGACCGCGCAGCTCAACTCCGGCTTCCTGCAAGACACCATGCACAAACCCGAAGGAACGACCGGCGTCGTCGGCAATCTTCCGGATGCTCTCGCCGGCGGCGTACCGCTTGGCATACTGGGAAGCAAGCGTCCTTCGCTGCGCCCCGCTAATCACGCGCCGCCGGGCCTCGCGCGTCATGCGGGGCCGTGTAATTCGTGGATCGCTCGGCGCTTCCCACGGTTGCTCAGGTGGTGGGTTGGCAGGGTTCTTCGTCGGAGAGGGTGCAGGCGGTGACGGTGGGTTCTGGGCTGGCTTTGGATCCGGTTGATTGTTCATCTGACAGGGACACCTCCCCAGGATTATTCAGTCGATATCGAACTCGCCGTCTCGTACTCCAGCAAGAAAGGCATTCCACTCGCCAAACCTGAATACTAGAACTGGTCCCTGACGATCTTTTGAGTCCCGAACCCCTACTACACGCTCGAGGGTAGCGACTTCTACGCAGTCGCCACCACCACTTCGAGCGCTCTTGTGCCAGACGGCATTTGAGAAGTCTGATATGTCATTCATTATTTCCCCCTTACTCAACATTGAGCTTATTGGCCATGTCCGATATATACTTTATAGATTCTTCGGTACCTTTTGCGTTTGCTCTGATATGATCAAACACGTGAGTGTGTGCAGCCACTTCGTCCGATCGTTCTAGATAAAGAGTCCCGCCTCGATACTCTATTACGACGACCTGCGGATCTGGATGAGGCAACTGCATTATCGCAAATCCGACGGGGACGCCACTGTAGACTCCGGCGTCGAGCGGTAATACCTGGATTGTTATGTTGTTCATTTCAGAAAACTCAAGGAGTCGCCGATATTGCGAGTGCATGACTTCGGGCGACCCCATGCGGCGTCGTAAAACGGCTTCGTCCAGCACCGCCCATATCGGAGTGTTATTTTGCTCGATAACCAGTTGCTGGCGGGCCATCCTGAGTTTCACGCGCCGTTCGATCTGCTCAGGCGGATCCGAGCGATAATGTGCACGCAGAAGAGCGCCCGCATATTCCGAGGTTTGGAGCAATCCGGGAATAAACTGAATTTGGTATAGATGAATCGTTTCTGCCTCAGTTTCAAGTCCCACCCAGATGTCTGTACCCTCAGACAGCACGTCGCTGTAAGAATGCCACCACCCCTGTTGACGCGCTTCCCGAGTCAAGGTGAGGAGATCGTCTCGAGACATCCCGTATATTTCATATTGATCCAATAAATCCGAGACATCCCGCGGTCGTACACTCACCCGACCTGTCTCGATCCGGCTGATCTTGGCGGGCGACACCTCCAGCCGGCGAGCAACCTCCTCGATCGTCAGGTCCGCAGCTTCGCGCAGCTGGCGCAGCTCCTGTCCCAACCGACGCCGCCGTACCGTCGGGCTCTGCACCCCTGGCATCCGTCACATCACCCCTCTCCAACTAGGCGGACGAGACAAAACCATGCGAGGGAAACCTACACCCTGCACTTTGCATTCTGCATCATTAGAAGTAGATTGATGCAAATTTTGCGGCAGATGTCGCGGGCGCCTGCGAGAACGCCAGCTCTGACCGTCGGCACACTCCCACCTGCACGTTCTCTGGCTGCTTTCCGCACAAAGCTCTTTCACTATGCAAGACGCAATATGCATATGCATCTTGCAATTTGCACAACGGCAAGAGAAAATTGACGCAAGTCTTCGGGGGTTGCCCGGACCGGAGCCGTCTTATGGACAGTGGTTCTCCAGTAGGAAGACTCGCGGCGCATGAAACGCCCGAGGCCCTGGGACTTGGTGGTTGGAGTCGGCGGCTTCGCCGTAATCTCCGGATCTTGCGGCGGATCTTGCGAGAGCATCGCCTTGACCAGGAGCCGTTGTCCGAGCGCACCCAGCTCCGGCTCTGCGCAGTGGCGATCTTCGATATGGTCGCGGTGGCCTGGGGGATTGCCGGCCTTGACCGGATCGACAGGACCTCCACGCTGGGTTCGGCCATCACCCTCGGTGGCCACCCCAAGCTAATACTGATCATGGCCGTCGCTGGTTTCGCCACGCTGGCCGGGCTTGCACCACTGACGAGGGCGTTCAGCCGCGCTACGGAGCTCGAGTTCGCGCTCCTCATCGTCGCCTGCGTGGTCTCCGTCGTCGCGCTGGCAGGAGCACTGTCCGCCATCCTGCTACTCGCGCTCGCGTCTGCGCTGGCCGTCATGCTGCTGGTCGCTCTCATCGCGCTTCTAATAGTGATAGTGGTCGTGCGCTAGACGCTGTCGAGCGCTAGGTGGCTGTGATGAGGGGACCTGTTGGTCCCTGGTGCCGAGGCGGCGCGCTCATGCACCTGGCCGAGCTTCCGGGCGGCTCGGTGGACTGCGAAGTGTGCAGAGTCCTGGCTAGATGCGAACAAAAGTAGTGGTGACTACGAACTGGCGGGGATCGCCTACCGACCGCGCTTGAGGCGAGGTGATCAAGATCGACGCCGGAAAGTCGTCAGACTCTCGCAGCTCGACGAGCTGGGTATCGGTCAAGGTGTCTTTGCCACTGGTCAATATGCTCCTGCGTCTCGACTCGTCTCTAGACGGGATCAAGGCCCTGAGCTGGTGCGCCAACAGGGGCCGCAACGAATACCTTCTGACGCGGCAGTAAATGCTCGGCAAAGGTGTGCGTGACTAGGGCTTTAGCACAGCCTAAACCCGGTCTACCTACGAATCAGACTGTGAACTTAGACAGCTGGCGCTGGAAGAGCTGGAGCGCTTCCTGTACGAACGGCTCGAGCGAGACATCGGCCTGGAACCCCAGTGAGAAGGTAGGCCAGGGGGCCTCGATCCCCACCGTCACACCGGTCGTTGTGCCCTCTGCCACCCGTCGCAGGAGAGCTCCGAAGGCTTGGGCAGCGCGACCCAGGAACTCTTTGACATCTCCGAGCTTGGCGAGCAGGTAGTTCAGCACTCCGCGAAACGGCCGGCTGTTGGTAGGACTAGGCGGACCGCCCTCGCCCTCGGCCTTTTGTGCACTCTGCATGTCGAACGCACCCATGCGGTCGACAACCCATCCTGCAACCCCATCAAGCCGTGTGGGCTCAGCGAGCTCGGCAATCTTCAGGTGCTCAGCCAAGTTCCAATACACCCACCCGTCCCGCAAGACGGACGCGAGGTCGCTACCCAGGGAAACCAGCGTCTCTTTGGTCTCATCGCGATTGAGGCTGCTCAGCTCGCCAGTCAAATCTCCGCGGAACCTCCAGGGCGCATAGCGGCGCGCCCAATGATCATCCAATTCGTTCCAACCGGTTTCCGGCATCCAGCGGTCATCGACGTACGGCATGTTCCCCCCTTCGGTCCGGCAAGTGGTCGCTCCCTAGCCCGGCTTGACCCGTGCCAGGCTCCCGACCGTCCGTAATGTACATGGCTGTAGGCACGACGTGCGCGACCGTGTTCGGTGTTGCACCGAGCTGCTGCGGATCGATCACCGGTGATCTGAATGACGTCCGGCAGCTCGGCAGGCTCACGCAGCTCGACGAGAAGCGTGCCGGTGGGGGTGATCTGACCACCGGCCAATGTGGTTGTCTTGCTCACGGGCCTCGACCCTTCAGCTCTGGATCAAGGCTCTGAGCTGGTGCTGCAAACACCGCCGGGTCCTGCAGGCGAATACCTTCTAACTCACAGCTTAATGCTCACGGAATCGCAGCTCGACTAGGCCTTTAGCACAGCGCTAA
>Ga0126307_10003877_pt1 | contig 10314 bp, 8 predicted proteins | sample Plot28_FD_89955 | JGI IMG/M metagenome (GOLD analysis project Ga0126307, IMG submission 89955) | Serpentine soil microbial communities from UC McLaughlin Reserve, CA, USA - Plot28 | ecosystem: Environmental > Terrestrial > Soil > Grasslands | place: USA: UC McLaughlin Reserve, Lake County...
CCGAACGCGGTCAGCGTTTCCGCGAGCGCTATCAGTACGCCGCCGCCATCGACCAGGCGTTGGCCGCCGAGCAGCTCTGGGAGGCCGAGCGGATGCTCGCCGACTATGCCCAGCGCTTTGCCCAGGACGGCGACTATCGCGCCCGCGCCGATCGCCTGGCGCAGATGCGCGCCGCCGGACCGTACCAGGCGCGCATGAGCGAGGCGCGCAGCCATATCGCGACGGCGCGCCAAGCCATGGACCGCAACGACTTCGTCGAGGCCGAACGGCAACTTGCGCTGGCCGACCGCGCCGCGCCGGGCTTCCCCGAGACCGGGCAGGCGCGCGCCGATCTCAGCCGCCTGCGCATCGGCGCGCAGAAGCAGCAGGACGATCTGCGCCTGGTGCTGGGCGCCATCGATGCCCTGTTCCAGAACCGGCAGTTCGATGAGGCCGACCGCGCCATCGACGACGGCCGGCGGCGCTTCGGCACCTACGGCGGGTGGGGTGATCTGCAGAGCCGCGCCGCCAGCGCCCGGCGCGGCGATCCGCGACAGGCCAATGAGCTGCGCGGCCAGAATGCGCGCGCGCTCGAGCTGGTGACCGTCGCCCGCCGCAGCACGACGCAGGGCAACTTCGCCGCCGCCGACAAGGCGTTGGCTGACGCCCAGGCGATCCGGGCCGACATGCCCGAGATCGCCATCGCCCGCGCCGAGCTCGAACGCGCCAAGGCCGACCGTGCGCGGCAGGATGCCGAGGTCCGCGCGGTCATCGCCTCGATCGATGCGGCAGTCGCGCGCCAGCCGAGCGGCCAGGTCGGGCGCAAACCCGGCGGCCACGAGGCGTCCGCGGCGCCACCCGACGACCGCACCGAACTCCGGACGCGTATCGAAAGAGGTCCCTTCTGGGGTCATCGCCGGGTTAGCGACGGCCGTCGCCCCGCTCTTACCTGCGATCCCTTTCGGCCGGCGGCGTTTGTGCGGCGGTTCGGACTCGTGCGATCGGTAAGACATCGCGCGCCGGCGGCGCTAAGCGAATATGACCCGACTCCACTCGCTTGACCAGACGTTCGTGATCGTCGGAGCCAGCCTCGCCGGTGCCAAGGCCGCCGAGACGCTGCGGGCCGAGGGCTTCGACGGCCGGGTGGTCATGATCGGGGCCGAGGCGGAGCGCCCGTACGAGCGTCCTCCCCTGTCCAAGGACTACCTGCGGGGCGAGGTCGGACGAGAGAAGGTCTACGTCCATGACGAGGCCTTCTACGCGGCGAACGAGATCGAGCTCCGGCTCGGCCGCACGGCCGTCAACGTCGACCCATCGATCAACGAGGTCGCACTCGACGACGGCAAGCGGCTGCGCTACGACAGGCTGTTGCTCGCGACCGGCGCGGAACCGCGCCGCCTCTCGGTCGCTGGCGAAGCGCTCGACGGCGTGCTGTACCTGCGCAGCGTCGGTGACTCGGATGCCCTGCGCGAACGACTGGACCGCGGCGGCTCGGTCGTCGTGATCGGCGCGGGCTGGATCGGCGCCGAGGTCGCCGCGTCCGCTCGCCAGTGCGGCCTCGACGTCACCGTGATCGACCCAGCCGAGGTGCCGCTAAGGCGCGTGCTGGGCTCCGAGGTCGGCGCCATCTACCGTGACCTCCACACCGACCACGGCGTGCGGATGCTGATGGGCACCGGGGTCGCGTCGCTCGAGGGATCGACCGACGTCGAGCGGGTGCGGACGAGTGACGGACGCACGATCGACTGCGACCTGGTGGTCGTCGGCGTCGGTGTCCGGCCGCGCGCTCAGCTCGCCGCGCAGGCCGGCCTGTACGTCGATGACGGCGTCCTTGTCGACGAGTACCTGCAGACGAGCATGCCGGGTGTGTTCGCTGCCGGTGACGTCGCCATGACGCACTATCCGTTCTACGGGCGTCGGATTCGCGTCGAGCATTGGGCGAACGCGCTGCATCAGGGACCGGTAGCTGGGCGCAACATGCTCGGTCGGTCGGAGGCGTACGACCGCCTGCCCTACTTCTTCTCCGACCAGTACGACGTCGGGATGGAGTACGCGGGCCTCGCCCCGACGTGGGATCGGGTCGTCTTCCGCGGCGATCCCGCGAGCCGCGAGTTCATCGCCTTCTGGCTGGGGCAGGATCGCGTCGTCGCCGGGATGAACGTCGGCGTCTGGGACGTCGCGGACCAGATCCAGCGTCTCATCCGCGAGCGCGTAGCGGTCGACGATCGGCGCCTCGCCGATCCCGACGTCGAGCTGGGGGATCTCGCCCTCGCCACGGAAGCGGGCGCGGCATGAACCGCCTCGAGCAGCTCCATGACGCCGGCGTCTCGATCTGGCTGGACACGCTCTCTCGCGACCTGCTCGACAGCGGCGCGTTCGCGAGGCTGATCGCCGATCACGCGGTGACGGGCGCCACCTCGAACCCGACGATCTTCGCCAAGGCGATCACCGGCTCCGACCGCTACGACGAGCAGCTGCGCGCCATCGTCGCCTCGGGGGTGCGCGATCCGCAGGAGCTTTTCTTCGAGCTCGCGCTCGACGACGTGCGACGCGCCGCCGACCTGCTGCGCACCGCGTACGACGCGACCGAGGGACGCGATGGATTCGTCTCCTTCGAGTGCACCCCCGATCTCGCCGACGACACCGCGGCGACCGTCGAGCAGGCGCTCGAGCTATGGCAGCGGCTGGCGCGGCCCAACGTGATGATCAAGGTCCCCGCCACCGACGCCGGGATTCCCGCGATCGAGGAGCTCACCGCCCGCGGCGTGAACGTCAACATCACGCTGCTGTTCTCGCTCGCGCGCTACGAGCAGGTGATCGACGCCTACCTGGCCGGGCTCGAGCGGCGCGTGGCAGCGGGGCAGCCGGTCGACGCGATCGCCTCGGTGGCGTCCTTCTTCGTCTCGCGCGTGGATTCCAAGGCCGACGCCGCGCTGCCGGCCAGCTCGGAGCTGCGCGGCCAGGTCGCGATCGCCAACGCACGTTCGGCGTATGGTCGCTACCGCGAGCGCTTCGCCGACCGGCGCTGGCGGGTGCTGCGGGAGGCCGGCGCGCGGCCCCAGCGACCGCTCTGGGCCAGCACCGGCACGAAGGACCCCGCTTACTCCGACGTGCTCTACGTGCAGGAGCTGACCGCGCCCGACGTGATCAACACGATTCCCGAGAGCACCCTGCGCGCCTTCGCCGACCACGGCGACCCGGCACGCGACTTCACCAACTCGATCGCTGCCGCCGCGGAGACGCTTCGCCGGGCCGAGCACGCGGGCCTCCACCTCGCCGCCATCACCTCCGAGCTCGAGCGCGAGGGCGTGCGCGCGTTCTGCGACTCCTACCACGACCTGCTGGCCTGCATCGAGGCCAAGCTCCGGCGCACCGCTCCGGCCGGGTCGGCGACATCGTGACGCCCGGAAGCCAACGCGTACTGATCGCCGGCGGGGGCGTCGCGGGGCTTGAGACAGCGTTGGCGCTACGGGCGCTGGCGGCGGATCACGTCGACGTCACGATCGTCGCGCCCGAGCTGAGGTTCATCAACCGCTCGATGGCGGTCGATCAGCCGTTCAGGCGCCAGCGGGTGCGCGGCATCAGGCTCGAGGACGTGGCGGCCGAGCTCGGCGCCCGATGGCATCGGGGAGCTCTTGACCGAGTCGAGCACGCGCATCGTCGCGGGATGACCAGGGACGGCGATCAGCTTCCATACGACACGCTCGTGCTTGCGATCGGCGCCCGCTCTGAGCGCGAGTGGAGATCAGATCGTGTCCTGACCTATCACGATGGGCGCGACGGGCCACGTTATCGGCTGCTGCTCCACCGGCTGCGCGAAGGGCTGGTCAAGCGGCTCGCGTTCGTCAAGCCGGCCGGTGCGAGCTGGCCGTTGCCGCTGTACGACCTGGCGTTGATGACTGCGGCCGATTGCGCCGCCCGTGAGCTGTCCGAGGTCGAGCTGAGCTTGATCACGCCAGAGGAGCAGCCACTCGGGATCTTCGGCAACGCCGCCAGCGCTGCGATTCGCAGCCTTCTCGAGGAACGTCGTGTAGCGCTGCACACGAGCAGCTACGGCGTTCCGAGCCGCGGCGGATGGCTGGACGTCGCTCCAGGCGACCGCCGCCTGCCGGTCGACCGCGTCGTGACCTTGCCGCGCCTGGTCGGTCCACGACTGCGCGGCGTCCCCTGCGGCGGCGATGGCTTCATCCAGACCGACGTTCACGGCCGCGTCGCCGGCCTTGATGGCGTGTTCGCCGCCGGGGACGCGACGGCCTTCCCCGTCAAGCAGGGCGGCCTGGCCGCCCAGCAGGCCGATGCCGTCGCCGAGGCGATCGCCGCGTCGGCAGGTGCCGACATCGATCCGCGCCCGTTCCGACCGGTTCTGCGCGGTGTCCTGCTGACCGGCGGCTCGGCACGCTATCTGCGTTCGGACATCAGCGGGGACGCAGGCGACGACTCGACCGTCGCGGGTGAAGCTCTGTGGTGGCCGCCGAACAAGCTCTGCGGTCGGTATCTGGCTCCCTATCTCAGCAGCCAGACCGGCACGGCGGCCGACGTCATGCCGCAGGACGGATACGCGATCCCCGTCGAGACGGCGCTCAGCTCCGGCGAGCTCCGCGAGCGAGCGCCACAGGAAGCCGATGCCAGGAGCGAACCATGAGCAACGCCGACGCCCGACCGGCGATCCGGCGGCTCCTGCTCGTCGCCGACGCTGCCGTCGCCGACGTCGACGAGCTGCCGCGTTCGGTGCGCGCGGTCATCGACGCTGCGAGCGAGATCCGCGTCGTCACGCCCACGCTCCCGGGGCGGCTCGCCTGGCTGGCCGACGACGTCGATCGATTCCGGCATGTCGCCGACGAGCGGCTCGACACCGTGCTCGGCCACCTGCGCTCGATCGGCGCGCACGCCGGCGGGACGGCGATTCGCGGCAGCGTAATCACCGTCATCGCGGACGCCGTCGCAACGTTTCAACCCGATCACATCCTGATCGCCCTGCGCAGCTCGGAGCACGCCAACTGGCAGGAGCGAAGAATGATCGAGCACATCGAGCGGCGCTTCGACCTACCGGTGAGCACCTATGCGGTGGACGTCGAAGGGCACACATCGACGGCTGACGGGCCGCTGCTCCTCTGCTACGACGGATCTGAGGACGCCGGGCACGCGATCCAGCGCGCCGGCGCACTCCTTCCCGGTCGGCGCGCGCTCGTGGTTACCGTGTGGCAGCCGACCGCCGTTCCGAGCAGCCTCGGCTTCGGCGGCGAAGCCGCCGGCGTAGTCGACTTCGTCGCGCTCGATCGAGCGGCCGCCGACGACGGTAACCGCCTCGCCGGGGAGGGCGCCCGAATCGCGCGGCAGGCCGGCCTGATCGCCGAGCCGGTCGCGGTCGAGGCCGCCGGCGCGGTGTGGAAGACGATCGTCGACATCGCCGATCAGGATGACGCCGCGACGATCGTCATGGGGTCTCGTGGGCTGACGGGTCTGCGCGCGAGGATGCTCGGGAGCGTCTCGAGCGATGTCGTCAATCACGCCGACCGGCCCATGCTGATCGTCCGGCGACCGCTTGCGTCTGCGTGAGTCATCTGCGCGCGGCCACGTCCCGATCAGGGATTACGCCGCGATCGGGGACGCGCGCACCGTCGCGCTGGTGGCTCGCGACGGGTCGGTCGACTGGCTCTGTCTGCCCGACCTCGACTCATCGAGCGTGTTCGCGGCTGTACTCGACGCCGATCGCGGCGGACGCTTTGCGCTGGAACCCGAGGTTGCCGCGCACGTGCAGCGGCGCTATCTGCCGGACACCAACGTCCTGGAGACCACTTTCACCACCGCCGGTGGTGTGGTCCGGGTGACCGACGCGATGGCGTTGCCGGGGCGCGATCTGGGACCGACGCGCGAGCTGATCCGGCGCGTCGACGGCGTCACCGGGCAGGTCCCGATGCGGTGGTGCGTCGCGCCCGCGTTCGGTTACGCCGCGGTGCGACCGAGGATCGAGCGCCGCGGCCGGATCCCGGTCGCGATCGGAGCCCACGACGCGCTGGCCATTTGCTCCTGGCAAGCCGGAGACGCACAGACCGACGACGAAACGATCTTCGGGCGCTTCGACGCGATGCAGGGCAGCTCGGCATTGATCGCGCTGTCAGCGGCCCACCAGGAGCCGCTGGTGTTTCCGCAGCGAGAGCACGTCGAAGCGCGGCTGGAAGCGACGAGCGCCTACTGGCGGCGCTGGGCCGCTCAGCGCTCCTACGACGGCCCGTGGCGCGACGCGGTGATCCGTAGTGCGCTGGCGCTCAAGCTGCTCTTCCACGCTCCCTCGGGGGCGATCGCGGCGGCGGCGACGGCGTCGTTGCCGGAGGAGATCGGCGGCGAGCGCAACTGGGACTACCGCTTCTGCTGGGTGCGCGACTCGGCGTTCACGCTCGACGCGCTGCTTCACCTGGGCTGCCCCGGCGAGGCCGAGGCGTTCTTCTGGTGGCTGCTGCACGCGTCCCAGCTGACGCGCCCACAGCTGCAGGTCCTCTACCGCCTCGACGGCGGCGAGCACGCACCGGAGCGCACGCTGGACCTGGACGGATACGGGGGCTCGCGCCCGGTCCGGATCGGGAACGACGCCGCCGCGCAGACGCAGCTCGACATCTACGGCGATCTGCTGCAGACCGCGCTGATCTACACCGACGCCGGCGGACGGCTCGACCGCGAGACCGGCCGGCGACTCGCCGGCATCGCCGACCTCGTCTGCCGGATCTGGCGTCAGCCGGACTCGGGCATCTGGGAGGTACGCAGCAGCGCCCTGCATTTCACGCACTCCAAGATGATGTGCTGGATCGCGCTGGACCGCGCGCTTCGCCTGAGCGACGCCGGCCACGTCCCCGCAGGCCACGCATCGAGATGGCGGCGTGAAGCGCTCGCGATACGCGAGTTCATCGAAACGCGCTGCTGGTCTCGGGCGCTCGACAGCTACGCCCGCTACGCCGGCGGGGTGGAGCTGGACGCCAGCCTCCTGCTCGGCGTTCTGCTCGGCTACGAGAGCTCGAGCCCCGGCCGGCTCACAGCGACGGTCAACGCAGTCCAGCGCGAGCTCGGGCATGGTCCGCTGCTCTCCCGCTACAGCGGAGAAGACGGACTCCCGGGTGCCGAGGGAGCGTTCCTGTGCTGCTCGTTCTGGCTCGCCGACGCGCTCGCCCGTGTCGGGCAGCTCGACGAGGCCATCCAGCTCATGGATCAATTGGTCGCGCTCGCCAACGACGTCGGGCTCTACGCCGAGGAGATCGATCGTCACACCCACGAGCACTTGGGCAACACTCCGCAGGGACTGGTGCACCTCGCGCTCATCAACGCCGCCGTCTCGATCACCAAGGCGCGCGGCGAATGAGCGTCTGGGCGACGCTCGCCGGGGGGTTCGTCGGCACGCTCGTGCTTACCACTGCCCTTCGGACAGCCAACGAGCTCGGCCTCACGCGCGTCGACCTACCGTTCCTGCTTGGCACGGCCGTCAGCCGGGACCGCGCGCGCGCCAAGGCGCTCGGGTACTTGCTGCACCTCGCGGCCGGGGAGACGTTCGCGCTCGTCTACTACGCGATCTTCATCGCGATCGATACGAGCGGCTGGCCGCTCGGAGCGCTCCTGGGGCTGCTGCACGGAATCGTGTCCGCCACCGCGCTCGTCAACGTCCTGCTCCCGGTCGTCCATCCCCGGATGGGCAGCGAGCTCAGCGCCGCCGACAGCAGCCCGCTGCTCGAGCCGCCTGGCTTCCTGATGCTCAACTACGGCCGCGGCACGCCAATCGCAACCCTCCTCGCCCACATCGCCTACGGGGCGATCGTTGGGGGCTTCACCTCGCTCGCCGGATGACCGCGGGCCGCCGGATGCGCGGGAGCGCCGGTCGATGAGAAGTCGATCCTCGTCGCACGCGTCGTGAAGTTGGAACCGTCAACTCATTCGCGTCGGCGAGTGCGTCGACCTTACGTGTGGGGAGGACCGCGTAAGGGATCGCTTGCCCGCGGCGCTAAGCGAGCTATGACAACCACTCAAGGGAGGCGACACGGCATGAAGCCCCTAGCCCCGCCGGGACGCCGGATCCTCGTGATCGCGAACCGGACCTGCCCGTGCCCGACGCTGGCCGATGAGGTGGCCCGTAGGGCGACTGCCGCGCCGACCGAGGTCCTCGTCGTGGCGCCGGCGCTCAACTCGCGCGTGCGCCACTGGGTGTCGGATGTCGACGCTGCCTTGGCGCGCGCACAGGAGCGCCTCGATCTCGCGACCACCGCCCTGAGGCAGCGCGGCGTGATCGCCCGCGGCGAGATCGGCGACGCCAACCCGCTGCTTGCGATCGAGGACGCGCTGGCGAGCTTCCCGGCCGACGAGATCGTGATCGCGACCCTGCCCAGGGGCCGCTCGAACTGGATCGAGCGCGGCCTCGTCGAGAGGGCGACGGCGCGCTTCGGAATTCCGATCGCCCACCTCGTCTCGAGCTACGACCTCGTTGAAGCGGCAGACCGGAGCGAACCTGCTCGAGCCGCTGCATGACGACGACGCCGAGTAAGAATCGTCGAGACCCGGACGCAAATGGAGCAAGGCCGCGCGAGAAGCGCGCGGCGCCAATCCAGGAGGAGGCTGTCATGGCTGCCACTACGGGCCACGAACCGAAGTCCCGCTCGGGCCGCATCGCATCGCTCAACGGCGCCGACCGGTCCGTCGCGCCGGCTGATTGGCGGGACGCGCGCTACCAGGCGTTCGCGCTGATGCGGCTGGCGTTCACCGTCGCGCCGATCGCGTTCGGTCTCGACAAGTTCTTCAACGTGATGGTCGACTGGCCGATCTACCTCGCGCCCTGGATCAACGACATCGCCCCCGGGTCCGGCCAGGACTTCATGTACTTCGTCGGCGCGACCGAGATCGTCGCCGGCGTGCTGGTCGCGCTCAAGCCGCGCTACGGCGCGTACGTCGTCGCCGGCTGGCTCGCGGGCATCGTCATCAACCTGCTCACGCACTCCGGCTACTACGACATCGCGCTGCGCGACTTCGGGCTCATGCTCGCCGCCCTGACGCTGGCCCGGCTCGCGTCGGCGTACGACCCGCCGCTGCGGCTCGGCGGCCGCTGATCCTGTGAGCGGCCGCCGCGTGCTCCGTGCGTACTGGGCCGTGGGCGCCGGCTTCTCGCGGCGGCCGTGGTCGTGGTTGGACTGAACGCGGCGTGGCGTTCGAGGGGGCTGGCGGCGCGCCTCGTGTGCGTTCCTCGTCGGCGTATCCCAGGTGCTGCTCGGCGGCGGCCAGTGCATGGTCGCCGCCGGCCGGCGCGATCCTGATCGTCGCCCTTGCGCTGGTCCCTCGCGCGGGGCTGCGACGGATCAGGCGAACGGAGCGCGAAGACGGCCTGCTCGTCGTTGCCGAGGAGTAATGCCTCGAACTGTTCGCGCTCGATCGTCTCGCGGTCGAGCCGGACCTCCGCGATCCTAATCAGCGCGTCGCGGTGCTCGAGCAGAATTCCTTCGGTCTGCTGGGGCTTCGTCGACGATCCGACGTATTCGTCTCCGCTGACGATGCCCGTCCGACCGCGCTTCGGCCATCGGGCCGGGGGCTCATATCGAGCCGGTGGTCAGCCCATCCAGGCTCGCGCGCCGGAGCTGGAACAAGGCTCAAAGCGCCTCGACTGCTCAGCCGGCCATCGCAGCTGGCGCGAGGGACCTCCTCACGGCCGACCTCGGGGCCCCGCGCACTCCGCATCACCGGCGGATGCGGCCACGGCTGGCGCGACATGCACCGCTGCACCCATTGCGAGGGGTCTGTTCAGCGCGAAGGGTTAATCCATGGACCAGCTCACGATCCGTTCGCACCCGCCGATCTTGGTCTCTGCCGCCGGCGTAGTCGGACACGTGCTTGACGGCGAATCACGTGACTGGCTTCGGGCGCTTTCCGGTGCAGGGTCCATGCGCGAAGCCACGGCTGCGCGCTTGCACGCGCTGCTGCTGCGCGCTGCACGCTTCGAGGTCGGTCGCCTCGGCGGCGCTCGTTCGGGCGAGTTCGACGACCTGGCGACGCAGGCGGCGGACGACGCACTGATGGCGGTCATGCGCAAGCTGCACACGTATCGCGGCGACAGCCGCTTTACGACGTGGGCCTACAAGTTCGCGCTGCTCGAGGCCGCCGTGAAGGTACGCAAGCGCGTGTGGCACGGGCATGAGGTCCCGCTCGAGGCCGACGGCTGGGCGCAGCTCGCCGACGGGCGCAGCTCGCCGGACGCCGACGCCGAGAGCTCCGAGCTGATCGCCGCCGTGTGCGACGGCATCGCCGAGGCGCTGACGCCGCATCAGCGTGCCGTGCTCGTCGCGCTGACGCTCAACGACGTGCCGATCGACGTGC
>Ga0126307_10003878_pt1 | contig 10310 bp, 5 predicted proteins | sample Plot28_FD_89955 | JGI IMG/M metagenome (GOLD analysis project Ga0126307, IMG submission 89955) | Serpentine soil microbial communities from UC McLaughlin Reserve, CA, USA - Plot28 | ecosystem: Environmental > Terrestrial > Soil > Grasslands | place: USA: UC McLaughlin Reserve, Lake County...
AGCGCCAAACCGACTTCCAAGCGTCATTGACGATGGGTGCCATCGAGTTCGATCCAATCGATTCGACCAATCAGACGCTGCTGGCGGGATCCGGTGGTTCGAGCAGCTTTGGCGATCGCGGCGCGCTCATCGGATTGCTGAGAACGACGAACGGCGGCGCCACCTGGACGCCGATCAACGGCGGCGGCACGCTGAACAACGCGAACATCTTCGGTGTGGCGCCACGCGGAAACACGATGGTGATCGCAGCGACCAACCGAGGAATCCTTCGCAGCACTGACGGCGGCGCCACCTGGGTAACGATCTCCGGCGGAACGGGCACTGGACTTCCCACGGGCGGATCCTTCGACCTGGCAAGCGATCCGACCAACCAGGCTCGATTGTTCACGAATGCAGGGACCAACGGTATCTTTCGCAGCACCGACACCGGCGCGACCTGGACCCGCGTCAGCAACGCCGCGATGAACACGATCATGGCCGGCGGGGTCAGCAACGTCGACATCGCCGTCGGGCGAAACAACAATATTTATGTCGCGATCGTCACCGGTGGCACGCTCGCGGGCATCTTCCGGTCCGGCGATGCTGGCGCCAACTGGGTCCAAATGGATCTGCCGCCGACGATTCATCCAGGCGGACAGGGATCGATCCACCTTTCGCTCGCGGCCGACCCGACCAGTCACAACATCGTCTATGTCGGGGGTGACCGGCAGAACAGTCCGTTCCCGAACGCCGTAGGGGCGAACGATTTCTCCGGCAGGCTCTTCCGTGGTGACGCGAGCCGGCCCGCGGGCAGCCAGTTCGTCCACCTGACGCACTCGAACAGCGTCGGACCCGCCGGCGGCGGCACGGCAAACAACAGCGCCCCTCACGCCGACTCGCGCGAAATGGACGTTGCCGCCAACGGCGTGCTCATCGAGGTCGATGATGGCGGCATCTACCGCCGGACGAATCCGCAGAACAACACCGGCGACTGGTTCTCGCTGAACGGCAACCTGCAGACGGCCGAGTTTCACGCGACCGCCTGGGACGCGGTCTCGAACATCGTCATCGGCGGCGCGCAGGATACAGGCACGCCCGAGCAGATCACGACGGGCAGCACACCATTCAGGAGTGTGTCCACCGCGGACGGCGGAGTCGTCGCGGTCGACGACATCTCGACCCCGGGCATCTCGACCAGGTACTCAAGCAACCAGAACCTTGGCGGCTTCAGGCGCCGGACCTATAACTCCGCGAACGTGAACCTGACCCAGGTCTTCCCGGCGCGAACACCCCTCGGTGGCGCTCCCGCGATGACCGCGCAGTTCTACACGCCGATCGAGGTGAACAACGTGACCGGAACGCGCCTGATCTTCGGCGCCAGCAACGGCGTCTACGAATCCACCGACCAGGGGGATACCGTCAGCCGGATCTCCGCGACCGTGGTCGCCAACGGCACGGGCCCGCACACGATCGCATACGGCGCAGCGGGCAATCCCGACATGCTCTACGTCGGCGCAGGATCACGCGTTTTCGTCCGAACGGGTCCGCCACCCGCCGCACTTACGCAGTCGACCACATATCCCGGGGGATTCGTCCTCGGGATCGCCATCAATCCGGCCGATCCGCAAGAGGCGTTCGTCGTCGACGGCACCGGAGTGTTCCGCACGACCGACGCCGGCGCGACATGGACGACGCTGAACGGCAACCTGCCGTCGCTCAATCCCGGCGCGCTCAGATCGATCGCGTTCGCCAGTGCCACCGCGGACGGGGCCGTGGTGGTGGGCAGCAACAGAGGCGTCTTCGTCGCGCGAGGGTGCGGCACGTTCTCGACTTGGCAGCGGCTCGGGACCGGATTCCCGACGGTCCCGGTGTTTCATCTCGAGTACGACCCGGCGGATCGGATCCTGCTCGCCGGCACGCTCGGCCGCGGATCTTGGACGCTGTCGTTCGGGAGCGGCACCGGTACGCCGCAGATACAAATTCCCGGGACGGTGTCGTTCGGCGACGTCTGCACGCGGAGCGGGAAGCAGGGGACCTTGAACGTCTGCAACACAGGCAAGGCCGACCTTGCGATCGACGCGATCGCGGCGTCAAACCCGCTGTTCAAGATCACGAGCCCGTCGGCTGGCTTCCCGGTCGTGATCAGCCCCGACTTCTGCTTCCCCTTCCAGGTGTCGTTCGAAGGCACGGCAGCCGGACCGCAGACGTCGAAGGTCACGATGGCGACGAACGATCCGGTCGCCGCCTGCAGCACGACGGATCTGTTCGCCACGGTGGGGACACCTGATATCCGGGTGACCGGATCCACTGTGTTCGGCGTGGCGTCCACGTGGGATCCGGCCGAGAAGATCATTCGTGTCTGTAACACCGGCGCGTGCAATTTGTCGGTGTCGTCGGTGGCGGTGAGCGGACCGGACTTCTCCGCGGTCTCGAATCCGTTCCCGGCAAGCGTCAGTCCCGACTCATGCCTTGACTTCACCGCGGGATTCGTGCCGATCCTGCCGGGACGGCGCACTGGCAGCGTGACGGTGACCAGCGACGACCCCGATACGCCGACGGTACAGTTGCCGCTGACCGGCCGTTCGCCGGCATCCTTCAGCATCCACGGCGGTGTCGTCTTCCCACACGGCAACCTCAAGACCGTCGCCGATATCGGGTCCACCGCAACGGTGGCGTTCACCTATCCGTTCCTTCCGAAATGGGCCTGGGACCTTCGCGTCGGCGTCGCCAGTTTCAACGGAGCCGCAGGCAACAGTGACACTGACGTCTGGAACGTGATCGGGAACGCGAAGTACACGTTCAACCCGCTCGCCGCCGCGCGCCTGTTCGTCAACGGCGGTGCCGGCCTGTATCACTTCGATCCGGGCGACGCGGAGTTCGGTTTCAATCTTGGCGGTGGCGTCCAGATCCCGGTGAAGCCGCGATTTGCAATCGAAGGTACGTACAACTATCACCACGCGCTGACAGCGAGTCCCAACCGCAGGTACAGCCAGCTGCAAGGAGGGCTGGTGATCTTCTTCTGAGCGATGCCCGGCAGGGTCGCGCGCGCGTGTACGCCGGCACATGGCGGCGTCTTCATCGCGCTGTCGCTCGCGTGGGCAACGGCAATCGATGCGCCATCCGGACACGGCGGATGTGATCGAGGCGGCCATTCGCCCTCGCCGGGATGGCGGTGATCCCGCACTGGCCGCGGTAGCCGACGGCAAGTGCCGGGCAAAATACTTAACTAGTCATTTAATGACGCGTATGCTCTTGAACAGGCACAAGCGAATGGGGCGCGGCATCGTCGACGAGCTGATCGCGACGGTGATCGCGGCGAACGGTGGCGGCCGATACTCTGTCGATCGGCTGATCGCGCAGCGACTGCGCTGAAAGCGGGCCGACCCGCCGTCGGGGGCGGCCTCGCGCCCCCGATCGACGCGGCGGAGATCGCACGGAGAGTAGCGGCGGCGCCGCGCGACGGCCTGCGCGTCGTTGACTGGCCAGACCCAGGTGGTGCGCGGCACAAACCCTCGATCACGCATGCCCGGAAAGGATTGTCGGCGTCCCACCCGGAAAGTGTTTGACTTCCGGTGTGACAAAAGGTATCACGGCTGCGCTGCGCTTGCCACGCGATGGACGGCCGGTGAACGGCGCGGCAGCGATCGTCCCCATTAACCACCTCCCACTTGTCTGGAGAGACGGCCATGCGAACATGTCCGCGGCTAGCGTTCCTGCTGCTCCTGCTGTCGGCCTGCACTGTCCCGCTCACGGCGTACGCCCAACAGGAAACGGCGACGATGACCGGTGCCGTCCGGGATCCCTCCGGTGCGACGATGCCCAGGGCGACGGTCACCGTGACCAACATCCGGACGAATATCAGCATCAAGACTGAGACCGACGATGCCGGCGTCTATACCATTCCGAGCCTTCGGCCTGGTGAGTACTCGGTGACTGCCGAGAGCCCCGGCTTCTCGCGGGTCGTCCGGACCGGCGTCACCCTGCAGGTCGCGCAGGTCGCGCGCATCGACGTCACGCTCCAGCCCGGCGCCGTCAGCGAAACGGTCGAAGTGGTCGGTGCCACGTCGCTCCTCGACACCGAAACCTCCTCGCGCGGGCTGGTCATCGACCAAAAGAAGATCGTCGAGCTGCCGCTGAATGGCCGCGACTACAACCAGCTCGCGCTGCTCTCGCCCGGCGTGCTGCCCGGGACGCCCCGGTTGTCCAGTGTCAATTTCAAAGGGGTGCTCAACGTCAACGGCAACCGTACCTTCAACAACGTCTTCCTGCTCGACGGGGTCGACAACATCTCCTATTCGAATTCGTTCCGCGGCGAGAACGTGCAGCTGGTGCAGCCCTCGATCGAAGCGTTGCAGGAATTCGCGATCCAGACGAACGCGTATTCAGCGGAGTACGGGCGCAGTTCGGGAGCGGTCGTCAACGCCACGATCAAGTCCGGCACCAACAGCTTGCGGGGCAGCGTCTACGAATTCCTGCGCAACGACCAGCTCGACGCGTCCAACTTCTTCTCGAACGCGCTCGGCACGCCGAAACCGAAGCGGGAGCGCAACCAGTTCGGGGCCGCGGTCGGGGGCCCGCTCGTCAAGAACCAGACGTTCTGGTTTGCGGACTACGAAGGGCTGCGCGATCAAGAGGGCATCCCTCGCGTCCGGCTGGTACCGACGGCCGCGGAGAAGGCCGGTCTGTTCAATTCGGTGGTCGTGGATCCGTTCGCCGCGGGGCGTCCGGCCTTCAGTCAGAATGCTCAGGGCCAATGGGTGATCCCGGGGGACCGCTGGGACCCGGTCGGCGCCGCCATCGTCGCCCTCATTCCTGACGCGAATGCGAGCGCGGGAGGCCAGCCGATCTATGCCTCAACCCCCATCACCGATACGCGGCAGGACCAGTTCGACGTCCGTATCGACCACCGGTTCACGTCGAACTTCACGATCTTCGGCCGCTATAGCTTCGTGGACACTCTGACCTTCCGCCCGGCGCCGTTGCCAGGGCTGGCGGAAGGCTCGTTCAACGATGCCTTTGGATCGAACGACAACCGGTCGCAGGGACTCGCCCTCGGCGCGACGTGGACCATCTCCCCCACATTTTTCGGGGACCTCCGCTTCGGAGCGTCGCGCGGCGACTACTACACGTCTCCGCCGAACTTCGGCATCGATGGCGCGGCGGAAGTCGGCCTGAAGAACGTGCCGAACGACCCCGCGATCGTAGGCGGGGTGCCGAAGGTCAACATCCAGGGCTTCGACGCCGTCGGCCGGCATACGTCCACGCCTCAGTTCCAGACGCCTCGTACCTGGAACCCGCGCGCGACGTTCACCCTGAGCCGCGGGCCGCACTTGATCAAGTTCGGCGGCGAGTTCCTGAGCGTGTCGACGCGGATCAACGACCTGAATGCGACCGTCGGGCGCATGAACTTCGAGAACCGCTTTACCAATCGTGCCGTCGGAGATCTGCTCCTGGGGCTGCCGTCCCAGCTCGCCCTGACGAGCTTTACGGTGATGGAGCAGGGACAGACCATGCAGTTCTATTTCGCCCAGGACGACTTCCGCATTTCCGAGAAGCTCACCGCCAACCTCGGCCTCCGCTACGAGTACGCCACGCCGCCAGTCGAAAAAGACAACCAGTTCGCGAATTTCGATCCGGCAACCGGCACCATGGTCTTTGCAAACGACGGCGACCTCTTCGAGCGGGCCCTGATCCATCCCGACCGCAACAACTTCGCGCCGCGCATCGGGTTCGCATATCGTCCCGGGAAGAGGATGGTCGTGCGCGGCGGGTACGGGTTCTTCTACACACACACCGTCCGGCAGGGGCGCGAGGGGCTCCTGGGGTTCAATCCTCCGTATCTGATCGACAATCTGCTGCAGTCGAACGCCTCTGGCGCCGCCGCCGTCGCGTCCGCTGCGCCATTCCGTCTGGTGAACGGGTATCCGACAGGGCTCCTGGAGCCGGGTGCGATTGCTCAAACCGTCGCGCGCAGAGCGCAGGATGCCGATCAGCGGACGCCCTACATCCAGCAGTACAACATCGGCGCGCAGTACGAATTGAGGCCGGACCTGGTGCTCGACGTCGCGTTCGTTGGCAACAAGGGGACGAAGCTGAACGGCTTCCGCAATCTGAATCAGCGCGCCGTCATCACCAACCCGGACGGCTCCCAGTCAGCCGGCGCGCGCCCGTATCCGAACTTCGGCGATATCCAGTGGATGGAAAACCGCGTCAGCTCCACTTACAAGTCGCTGCAGGCGCGACTCGAGAAGCGCTTCTCGAAAGGCCTCTCAGGGCTCGTCAGCTATACATGGGGGGAAGCGCTCACCGGCGCGCCGGATCACATCTCCACGAGCGGCGGCGGTCCCGGCTTCGACACCGGCGTGTTCCGTGAGCCGCAGGACGGCAACAACCTGCGAGCGGAGTACGGCCCGTCGGAGTTCGACATTACCCACCGTTTCGTCGCCAGCTATGTGTGGGAGTTGCCCTTCGGCCGCGGCCGTCACTTCGGCGGCGATTGGACCGGCCCGAAGGAGTTTCTCCTCGGCGGCTGGCAACTCACCGGCATCAACGTGGCGCAGAGCGGTCTGGCACTGACCGCGACGCTCGCGGGAAATACGGTGCTCAACCTCGGCGGCGAGCGGCGCGCCCGCCCCAACCTCGTCGGCAATCCGGTGCTGCCGGAGTCGGAACGGACGCTGAACCGCTACTTCAACACCGACGCGTTCGCCGTCTTCGGCCCTGGACAGCAGGCCTTTGGCAACGCCGGCATCGGCATCATGCGCGGCCCGGCGTACGTGAACTTCGATTTCACGCTGGCCAAGAACTTCCGCGTGAGCGACCGGCGGTCGGTCCAGTTCCGCACGGAGTTGTTCAACGCCTTCAACCACCCGAACTTCGGCCCGCCCAACCTCCAGCGGGAGTCGAGCGGCTTCGGTCAGATCCTGACTGCCGGCAACGGGCGGATCATTCAGTTCGGGCTGAAGTTCTACTTCTAGGGTCTGACTTTGCCCTAGTTGGTCACGTCCGCGACGATCACCGTATTGCCGCTTTCACGGGCGCGCGTTGCGGCGACACCGACACGCAGCGCCTCCATCCCGTCGTCGATCGTAATTGGCGTCTCACGCTGGTGCAGGACGTTTTGCGCGAAGTTCTGCAGCTGACTGGTGTAGGCGTCGCGGAACCGCTCCATGAAATACGGCACCGTATCGTGGGATACACCGTTGGCCTTGGTCATGATCATGATCGGCGTCTCGCGCAGATAGCCAATCCGAATCGTGCCTTCGAGGCCGAGGATCTCCGTCGAAATGTCGTAGCCGTAGATGCCGCTTCGCGTCAGATCGACGACGCCCAGCTTGCCACTGGTGAAGGTCAGGCTGGCAATCGCGTTATCGATGTCGCCCACGGTCTCGAGTTCGGGATAGGCAATGGTCGCGCCGATGGCCGCCACCGAGCGCACGTCCCCCATGAACCAGCGCGCGAGGTCGAAATCGTGAATGCCCATGTCGATCAACATGCCGCCGCTGCTCGACGGGTTGGCGTACTCGAGACTCGGGCGGAATGGATCGCGTGACGTGGCCTTGAAGACGAGCGGCTGGCCGATGCGGCCGGCCTCGATCTGTTTCTTCGCCGCCGCATAGCCAGTGTCGAAGCGCCGCATGAAGCCCATCTGAAAAAACAGCCCCGACGCGTCGATGGCCCGCTTCATCTCGGCGATCTCCTGCAGCGACAATGCCGGAGGTTTCTCGCAGAAGGTCGGCTTCCGGCGATCGACAGCCGCGAGGACGAGCTCGCGGTGCGTGTGCGTCGGCGTCACGATCACGATGGCGTCAACCGCCGGGTCGTCGATCAAAGCGAGCGGGTCGGCATACGATTTCGGCACGTCGAATTCAGCGGCGACCTGTTCCGCCAGGGCCGCGGCCGGGTCAGCGACGGCCACCACACGCGTCTCAGGAATGCGTCCCGCCAGGTCGCGGACGTAGACCTTGCCGAGTCGCCCGACACCGATCACTCCAACGTTCAATCTCGCCATGCGTTCTCTGTAACTCCCCAGCTGGTGGCTTATCGCCGCACCAGCGATTCCTTTGTCACCATCTCCAGCTTCACCATGATGCTGGCCGGCAGCTTCTCACCGCGAATCGCCTTGACGACGCTTTCAATGGCCGCCTTGCCCATCTCGGAGGGAAACTGCGCGACGGACGCATCCATCGTTCCCGCCGCGATCGCCTTCTTCGCATCGTCGAGTGCGTCAAACCCCACGACCTTGATCCTGCCGGTCTTGCCGGCGGCGGCAATGGCTTCGATGGCGCCGAGTGCCATGAGATCGCTGGCGGCAAAGACCGTATCGATGTCTGGGTGCGCCTGCAGCATGTTCTGGAAGACGTTGAACCCCTGATCGCGCTCCCAGTTCGCCGGCTGCGACGCCACGACCGTGATCCCGGGTGCGTCCTTCACCGCATCGCGAAAACCGCGGAGCCGCGAATCGCCCGTCTCGTGGCCCGGGATGCCCTCGAGAATACCGACACGCGCCTTGCCGCCGGTAACGTTGACGACATGTGCGCCGGCGAGCTTGCCCCCTTCGTAATTGTCGGAACCGACAAACGTCTCGGTGTGAACGCCTGCCTCGGCGGCGGCCTTCTCATCGACGCGGGTGTCGACGATGATGATCGGGACGTTGGCGGTCTGCGCCTTGACGAGCGCGGAGACGATTTCTCGCGAACCGCTCGGTGTGATGACAAGCGCCTTGATCCCCGTCTGGATCATGTTCTCGACAATCTGCATCTGTTTTTCGACGTCGATCTCGCGCTCGGCTGCCTGCACCTCGAGCTGCACGCCGAGCCGGTCGGCGGCTTCCTGCGCGCCGCGACGCATGTCGACAAAAAACGGATGATTCAGCGTCTTGAGTACGAGTGCAACCTTCGGCTTGTCGGTGGTTTCGGGCGCTGCCCGATTGCACGACAGCGAAGACGCGGCTAGCGCCGCAACGAGCACGACAGTCGTTTTTCGCATGGCTCAGTTCCTGTGGCGTTTCAAGACGGTGTCAACGAGCACGGCGCCGATGATAACGGCACCGATGACAATTTGCTGGAGAAAAGACGAGACGCCCAACAGATTCAGCCCGTTGCGCAGCACGCCCATGATCAGCGCGCCGACCAGCGTTCCGGCCAGCGAACCCTCGCCGCCCATGAGGCTGGTGCCGCCAATGACCGTTGCCGCAATCGCGTCGAGTTCGTACATCATCCCGGCGATCGGCTGAGCCGAGTTGAGCCGGGCGGTCAGGATGACGGCGGCCATCGCGCTCGCCAGACCTGAGACGGCGTAAATCATCGTCTTGTGGAATCGTACGGACACGCCGGCGAGCCGGGTCGCCTCTTCGTTGCCGCCGATGGCGTAGACGTATCGCCCGAAGGTCGTACGCGTGAGCACGACATGCGCGACCAGATACACGGCCAGCGTCGCGATGACCGGAGCCGGAACGCCGCCCAGCTGACCGGCGGCGACCGATCGAAACAGCGGATCAAAGCCGGAAACCGGCCGGCCCTCGGTGAATACCAGCGCCGCGCCTCGCACGATGCTCATCATCCCCAGCGTGACGATGAAGGGCGGCAACCCGCCCCAGCTGATGATGGCGCCGTTCACCAACCCACATGTGACGCCGATTCCAAGCGCGATCGCGAGGGCGGCCGGGAGACCCAGTCCGCCTTGCAGCGCGGCGCCGAGCCCGACGCCGGAGAGCGCGACGATCGAGCCAACCGACAGGTCGATACCGCCCGAGATGATCACAAACGTCATTCCGACGGCGACGATCGCGTTGATGCTGGTCTGCTGGGCGACATTGAGCAGATTGGGAACGGTGAGAAAGTGCGGGGTCAACGCCCACAGCACGCCCGACAACACGACGAGGCCGAGAACGGTTCCGAACTGGCGGGCGTGGGTCAGGCGGCTCGAACCGGTCACGACGCGAGTCCCAGCGCGGCCGCGAGTACGCGCGCCTGCGTCGCGTCGGCCGACTGAAACTCGGCCTGGATGCGTCCACGGTGCATCACCAGGATCCGATCGCTCATGCCGAGCAGCTCCGGCAGCTCCGAAGAGATCATGATGATGCCGGCGCCGGAGGCGGTGAGGCGGTTCATCAGGTTGTAGATTTCGACCTTCGCGCCCACGTCCACGCCGCGGGTCGGTTCGTCGAAGATGAAGACCCTGGCGCTGCCCGCCAGCCACTTGCCCAGCACGACCTTCTGCTGGTTGCCACCACTCAGCAACCGGACCGGCTGCGCGCTCGTCCCCTTGACGCGCAGCTCCTTGACGAGTGGTTCGGCCATCGCAGCTTCGCATCCCGCCGGCAACAATCC
>Ga0126307_10003879_pt1 | contig 10310 bp, 13 predicted proteins | sample Plot28_FD_89955 | JGI IMG/M metagenome (GOLD analysis project Ga0126307, IMG submission 89955) | Serpentine soil microbial communities from UC McLaughlin Reserve, CA, USA - Plot28 | ecosystem: Environmental > Terrestrial > Soil > Grasslands | place: USA: UC McLaughlin Reserve, Lake County...
CCCACGGCTATCCCGGCCGTATCCAGCGAGCGGATGATCTCCGCGAGCGGAGGCTTCGCGTCCCGCAGTCGGATGGACACCGCCTCGGGCGCGCCGCGCACCGGCTCGCCGAAGCGCGTGAGCACCGCCTCGGTGCGGGACATGTCGGCGGCCTGCTCGGGCGTCACCTCGACCGTGGGCCGGCCCACTTCCGCCTTGAGCTGCTCGGGTGTCCCCTCGGCCACGATCCGGCCGTGGTCGATGATCCCGATGCGCCGCGCGAGGACGTCGGCCTCCTCGAGGTACTGCGTCGTGAGGAAGATGGTCACGCCCTCTTCCTTCGTCAGCCGGCTGACCTCCTCCCAGAGCGCCTGGCGGCTCTGGGGATCGAGCCCTGTCGTCGGCTCGTCGAGGAACACGATCTTCGGCGAGTGGATGAGCGCGAGCGCCAGGTCGAGGCGGCGTCGCATGCCGCCCGAGTACGTCCCCGACCGGCGATCTGCGGCGCCCGAGAGGCCGACCCGCTCGAGCAGGACGTCACCGCGCCGGTCCGACTCGGACGCGGAGAAGCCGTGCAGCCCCCCCTGCAGGCGCATGTGCTCGCGCGCGGTCAGCTGCGGGTCGAGCGCGGCTTCCTGGAGCGCGGCGCCGATGACCCGCCGGACCTCGGCGCCCTGGCGGGCGACGTCGTAGCCGCCGACCGTCGCGCGTCCACTGCTCGGCGGCAGCAGCGTGACGAGCATCTTGACGGTCGTCGACTTGCCTGCGCCGTTGGGGCCGAGGAAGCCGTAGATCTCGCCCTCGTCCACGTACAGGTCGATGCCGTCGACCGCGCGAGGCCCCTTCGGATACTCGCGGACGAGATCCTGAACCTCGATTGCACGCCCGTTCGTCGACACCGGGCGTAGCCTTGCGCTCCTTGCCCCCGGAGTCAAGGAACTGGTACGGGCGCCTGGAGGGTGTTAGGTTCTCTCGGGCGTGTCGGTCGATTTCCACGCCCACCTCGCGCGCGAGGATCCCGAGGCCCCGGCCTTCCTCCGCCACATGTTCGACGTCGAGGGCTACCTCGAGCGTCAGGAGGCGGCCGGGATCGACGTCACGGTCCTCTCCTACGGGATCTCCGACATCGAGGGAAAGCCGGAAGAGCTCGACCAGGGTAAGTCCGAGAACGACTTCATCGCGGGGCTCGTGTCGGAGCACCCGGACCGCTTCGTCGGCTTTCCCGGCGTCGACCCCTTCGGCGGAAGCCCCTGGCTCGAAGAGGCAGAGCGCGTGCTGGACGACGGCGCCGCGGGCCTGTGCCTGCCCACGAGCCGCAACGGCCGCTACCTCGATTCGGACGACGCTCAGGACTTCCTCGCGCTCGCGAACGACCGCGGCACGGTCGTCTTCCTGCATCCCTCCGAGTCGGCCATCGATATGAAGCGCGCCGGGGATCCGACGCTCGACGCGTGGATCGGCCGGCCGTACGACACGGGCATCTGCCTGTCGCGGATGCTGCTGGCCGACACGCTGGGCCGGTACCCGAACGTGCGCATGGTCGTCGCCCACTGCGGCGGGATGCTCCCGATGCTGCTCGGGCGGCTCGATTACGTGCAGGACGGGCTCGAGCGGCGCGCGAAGCTGATGGCAGGCGGCGGACCGCCCGGAGGCGGAGGCCCGCCGGGCGGAGGCCCGCCGGGCGGCGGTGGAGGTCCCGGTCCTCCCGGCGGCAAGGGACCGCCGGGCGGCGGGCTTCCCGACGACGTCAAGCTCAGGCCGTCCCTGGACGGGACGCGGGCGAGTGAGCGCATCGGCCAGCTCTACTTCGACACCGCCGGCTACCATCTAGCCGCGATCAGCGCCGCCATCGGCGCAGTCGGCATCGACCGGATCGTCCTCGGCACCGACTACCCGCCGGCCGGCGAGTCGCCGCAGCCTGCGCTCGACGTCCTCGAGCAGATGGACCTCGAGCAAGGTGACCGCGAGAAGATTTTGTTCCAGAATGCACGGGAGCTACTAGATCTCCCGACGACCTGAGAGGAGCACGACATGGAAGCCGCAACGGTAGACGCACAGGCGACGCTCAGCCGCTACGTCGATGACCTGAACGAGGTCACGACGAGCCGGGAGTTTCCGCCCTTCGTCCAAAAGTGGTTCGACGTCGAGCACGCCAAGCTGACCATGCACCACCAAGTCGAGGGCATCGAAGCCGCCAAGGTGATCTGGGAGAACTTCCTGCCCGTGGGCGCTCCGCCAGGCGCGGCGCCGCGCGAGGTGCTCCAGTTCATCTACAAGGTGGACGGCAACACCGTGTACGCCTGGCGTCAGCTGCAGGGTGGAGGCGCGCCGAAGCCCCTGTACGGAATGCAGGAGACGACGTTCGACGACAACGCGCTCATCTCCGAGATCGTCATCCACTCGGTGCAGGACAAGCCGGAGGTGGAGACCGATCCGAACGCCGAGAAGACCCGCCTCGGCCAAATCTTCCTCGCATTCGCCGAGATCTTCAACGACTTCTTCGTGACCGGCGACTCCGCGCCGCTCGTCGAGTGGTGCTCACCGGACGTGAGGATGGTGATCGATAGCGAGTTCCGGAACATGGGCGTGATCGCGCCGCACAACCGGATCAACGCCAACGCGCACTTCACCCTCCGCGGCGTGGAGCCGCTCGAGGAGGGCAAGGTGAAGGCGACGGTCGACTTCGAAAACTGGGGCGGCGTCAACGGCTCGATGCCGTGGATCGTCAGCCTCAGCCCCGAGGGCAAGGTGCGTCAGCTCGATCTGACGCTCGCGATGTAGCGCGCGATGGCGAAGGGACGAGTCGTCTTCATCCTCGACCTGAAGCCGGGGATGGGTGAGCAATTCCTGCAGGCCTACGAAGGTCTGCGCTACGACGTCGCCCAGGGCGTGAAGGGGCACATCGTCGACCAGGTCTGCCGCTCGGCCGAGGATCCGGACAAGTGGCTGATCACGAGCGAATGGGACTCGATCGAGGATTTCCTCACCTGGGAGGCGACCGAGGAGCATCGCGACCTCGCGAAGCCCTTGCGCGAGTGCATCGACAAGGCCACCTCGCTCAAGTACGAGGTCGTCGAGGAGACGAGGGGAGGGTCGGCAACGGCAGGGCCGAACTAGGAGGAGTCATGCGGTTCGAGTCAGAGTTCGTCGTCGAGCGGCCCGCCGAGGAGGTCTTCGCCGACCTTGCCGACGCGCGGCGCATGCCGGAGTGGATGCCGGAGTTCGTGTCCGTGGAGAAGCTGGGCGACGGGCCGATCGGGTGCGGTACCGAGTTCTGCTGCAAGGCAGCGCGCCGACCGGCGACGTGGACGTTCACATGGAGTGAGTACGTACCGGGACGGCGCCTGGCCTGGGAGGGGGATCTCAAGACGCCGGTGCAGCGGAGGGGGAGCTACACGCTCGTCCGGAACGGCGGCGAGAGCACGACCGTCCGCGTCGCCGTCGAGCCGCGCCCGCGTGGACCGGCTCGCTTCATCGTCCCGCTGTTGAAGGCCTTCGTCGGCCGGCATGTTCGCCGGGACGCCGAGCGGCTTCGCCGCTGGCTCGGGGGCGCCCTCGGCGGCGCCTGGCTCGCCGACGCGGCCGAGGTCTTCGACGCCGTCGCGGCGGCGCTGCCGGTTGCCGCCTGACGCTCCGGCCCCGGCTTCCAGCGGCTTGAGGAGGACTCGGAGGAGTGTGGCCGCGACGGGCAGCAACCCGGCAAGCCCGCCTAGACGCACACGCGCTGAGCTTCTATGCTCACCGTCCCATGGCGAGGCGCGTCATACGCGGGTTCATCGTGGCCAAGATCAAGCCCGGCTCGGAGGACAAGGTCGCCGAGATCTTCGCCGAGTCCGACCGCGACGGCGAGCTGCCCCAGATCATGGGCGTGACGCATCGCAGCCTGGCCGTTCTCGACGACGTCTACATCCACTACGTCGAGATGGACGCCGACCTCGCGGAGAAAGTGGACGAGCACGGCGGCCACGACCTCTTCCGCGACATCAGCCGCAGGCTCGACGAGTACATCACCCCGTACAACCCCGAGACCTGGCGCTCACCGAAAGACGCTCGAGCCCGCGTCTTCTACACCTGGGACTCGGACGAAGAGTGACGCTCGAAGAGGCACGGTCGAGTCTCGAAGAAGGCGATCTCGAGCGAGCACGAGAGGCGCTCCAGCGCGTCATCGAGACCGATCCGACCGACGCTTCCGCGCTGGTCGACCTCGGCTATCTCGCGCTCGGAGCCGGGAACGGGAACGAGGCGGCGGCCCTCTTCCGCCAGGCGCTCGAGCGTGAGCCGGGGAACATCGACGCGCTGCGGGCGATCGCGACCATCCACGGGCGGGCGGGGAGGGCGGAGGACGCCTTCGATGCCGCCTCCGCCGTCGCTGAAGCCCAGCCGGGCGACCCGCTGGCAGTCCTCGAGCTTGCCGAGCTGGCGCTGGACGTGGGTCGGCTGGACGAGGCCGCGTCGGCCTTTCAGCGGCTCCGTTCGGTCGACGACGACCCTTCGCACGAGGTCTACGCCGTCCACGGTCTGATCGAAGTCGAGCTTCGGCGCGAGAACTGGCGGCGCGCGCTCGATCTCGCCGTCGATGCGACGCGCGTCGATCGGGCCGGCCGAACCACCGACATCCTCGCCTACGTCGTCGCGCAGGTCTTCGGCGAGGCCGACCGCGATATGCCCGAGCGGGCCGAGGTCGCGTCCGCGCTCGAGCGCTCGCGGGACGAGCACCGTCGTCTGCACCTGGAGGCGTGGTGATGGCGCAGGCGGCCGCTCCTCCGAAGCCCGGAACGGACGTCCAGTGGACGCGCTGTCCCTCGTGTGACGCGTTCGTCTACTACAAGCGCCTGCAGCGGAACCTCGGCGTCTGCCCGGAGTGCAACTATCACTTCCGCATCCCGGTCGCGACGCGCCTCGAGCAGCTCCTGGACGAGGGCAGCTTCGAGGACCTGAGCGGCGACCTCGAGCCGCTCGACGCCCTCGGGTTCGCCGACTCCAAGCCGTATGCGCAGCGGATCGAGGAGGCGCAGCGAAAGACGGGCTACCGCGAGGGGCTGACGTACGGGAAGGCGACGGTCGGCGGCAAGCCGCTCGTGGTCGCGGTGATGAACTTCGGCTTCGTCGGCGGCTCCATGGGAAGCGCTGTGGGGGAGGGCGTCACGCGCGCGGCCGAGCTGGCGCTCGAGCAAAAGACGCCGCTGCTCGTCGTGTGCACTTCGGGCGGCGCCCGCATGCAGGAAGGGTGCATCTCGCTCATGCAGATGGCGAAGACGAGCGCCGCGTTCGCGCGGCTGCACGAGCAAGGGATTCTCGTCGTCTGCCTCCTGACCGATCCGACGTACGGCGGAGTGAGCGCGTCGTTCGCGACGCTCGGCGACGTGCTGCTGGCCGAGCCGAACTCGTACATCGGCTTCGCCGGCCCGAAGGTGATCGAGCAGACCATCCGCCAGCAGCTGCCCGAAGGCTTCCAGACCGCCGAGTTCCTGCTCGACCACGGCATGCTCGACCTGGTCGAGCCGCGGGAGAACATCCAGAACGTCCTGCGCAAGCTCCTCGAGCTGCACACGCTCAGCGAGGACGGTCTGCCCGAGACGGAGGGCGCCGATCCGGTCACCGATCCGGACGCGTTGCCGAAGCGCTCCGCGTGGGACATCGTCCAGCTCGCGCGGAACATCGAGCGCCCGAACACGCTCGAGTACGTCGGCTACGTCTTCGACGACTTCCAGGAGCTGTACGGCGACCGGCTCTTCGACGAGGACGCGGCCATCGTCGGCGGCGTGGGGCGGCTCGGCGACCTGTCCGTGGTCGTCATCGGCCACCAGAAAGGTCACACGACCAGCGAGATGATGGAGCGCAACTTCGGGATGCCGAACCCGGAGGGCTACCGCAAGGGGATGCGCCTCATGGAGCACGCCGCGCGCTTCGGGATGCCGCTCGTGACATTCGTGGACACGCCGGGCGCGTACCCGGGCCTCGGCGCCGAGGAGCGCGGCCAGTCGGTCGCCATCGCGGAGTCGATCATGAAGATGTCGCGGCTCCCCGTCCCGGCGGTCACGCTCGTCACCGGCGAGGGCGGCTCGGGCGGCGCGCTCGCGCTCGCGGTCGGGGACCGCGTGCTGATGATGGAGAACTCGTACTACTCGGTGATCAGCCCCGAGGGCTGCTCCACGATCCTGTTCAAGGACGCGGCGCAGGCGCCGCGCGCCGCCGAAGCGTTGCGGCTAGCCGCGGCCGACCTCCTGCATCTCGGGATCATGGACGCCGTCGTCCGCGAGCCCGAGGGCGGCGCTCACACCGACGCCGGCGCGACCGCCGCGAACGTGAAGACCGCGATCGTCTCCACGCTGCGCGAGCTGGTCGGGACGCCCGTCGACCAGCTGCTGCAGAACCGTTACGAGCGCTTCCGCAAGTTCGGCGCTCCCGGCCAGCCCACCCTTCCGCCGATCGAGGAGAGCGAATGACCGATTCGAAGAACATGGATCTGATCCGTTCCGTCTGGGAGGAAGCCCGCGACCTCGTCCAGCGGCTCGAGGGCTCGACGGTGCGCCGCTTCTCGGTCCAGGCGGGCGAGACGAAGATCGAGATCGAGCGGACCGCCTCGGGCGTGGCCGTCGGGCCCGCCGCCGCTGCCGCGGCGCCCGCCGCCGCCGACGGCGGCGACGCGGAGCTGGACGGGCGCCATCCGATCGTCGCGCCGCTCGTCGGGACCTTCTACCGCGCCTCCGCGCCGGGTGCGAAGCCGTTCGTGGAGGAGGGCGACGTGGTCGACGAGGGCCAGACGGTCGCGATCGTCGAGGCGATGAAGCTAATGAACCAGGTCAAGGCCGACCAGGCGGGAAAGGTCTCCCAGATCCTGTGCTCGGACGGCGACTGGGTCGAGTTCGAGCAGCCGCTGATCCTCCTGGAGCCCGTCGAGTGAAGTCCCGCACTTCCCTGCCTAGGGAGCGTGCCACGTCGCGCACATCCGTGCCTAGGGAGCGTGCCAGGATTAATCCTGGCACGCCCTCGATGAACCGAGGCGCTCGTGTTTGAGAAGGTGCTCATTGCCAATAGGGGCGAGATCGCGCTGCGCGTCGCGCGCGCCTGCCGCGAGCTCGGGATCAAGTGCGTGGCGGTCTACTCGACAGCGGACGCGGAGTCCGCGGTGGTCAAGTTCGCGGACGAGGCCGTGCACATCGGCCCGCCCGCGACCGGCCGCTCGTACCTGCACATCCCGAACATCATCGGAGCGGCGCGGAAAACGGGCGCGGACGCGATTCACCCGGGGTACGGCTTCCTCTCGGAGGACCCCTACTTCGCCGAGATCTGCACGGACGAGGGCATCACCTTCATCGGGCCGAAGCCCGAGGTCATGGAGCGCGTCGGCGACAAGGCGACCGCGCGCGACCTCATGTCCAAGGCCGGGCTGCCGCTCCTTCCCGGCACCGTCGATCCCGTGATGACGGTCGACGACGCGCAATCGATCGCCGACGACATCGGCTACCCGGTGATCATCAAGGCGGTCGCCGGAGGTGGGGGGCGCGGGATGACGGTCGTCCGGCGCCGGGAGGATCTCGCAGGCGACTACCGCTCGACCCGCGCGACCGCGCAGGCGGTCTTCAAGGATTCGAACGTCTACATCGAGCGCTACCTCGAGGCGCCGTTCCACACGGAGGTGCAGCTCGTCTGCGACACGCATGGCAACGGCGTGTACTTCGGCGAGCGCGACTGTTCCGTCCAGCGCCGGCACCAGAAGCTGATCGAGGAGGCACCGTCCATCCACCTGACGCCGGAGATGCGCAAGGACATCGGCGAGAAGGCCGTCGCGGGCGCGACGTCGATCGGCTACTCCGGCGCGGGAACGATGGAGTTCCTCCTCGACCACGACGGCAACCTGGCGTTCATGGAGATGAACGCGCGGATCCAGGTCGAGCACCCGGTCAGCGAGATGATCACGGACTGCGACCTGATCCAGGAGCAGATCCGCGTGGCGGCGGGTGAGAAGCTGTCGGTGTCGCAGGACGACGTCGTCTTCAAGGGGCACTCGATCGAGTGCCGGATCAACGCCGAGGATCCCGACGCGGACTTCGCGCCTACGGCCGGGCGGCTCGAGACCTACGTCCCGCCCGGCGGGCCGTGGACACGCGTCGATTCGCATTGCTACCCGGGTTGGATGATCAGTCCGTTCTACGACTCGCTCATCGCGAAGCTGATCGTCTGGGCGCCCGACCGCGAGCGCGCGATCGACCGCATGTCGCGCGCGCTGGACGAGTTCGAGATCTCCGGCCGCGGCGTGAAGACGACGATCCCGTTCCACCAGAAGATCCTGCAAAACGAGCAGTTTCGCTCGGGAGACGTGACCACCGACTTCGTCGAGGAGTTCATGGCCGAGGAGCGCAAGGCGCTGGCTGCGGCCGGATAGGAGACTGGAGATGGCCGACACACAGACAGACGCTGCGACGCTCGAGCGGCTGCTCGAGATCTCGTCGCAGCTCAACTCGACGCTGAAGCTGGACGAGCTGCTCGGCGAGATCATGGGCGTGGCCACCGAGCTGACCGGGGCCGAGACGTCCTCGCTCCTGCTCGTGGACGAGGAGGGCGGCGACCTCACCGTCGAGATCGCGACGGGCAAGCCCGGCGAGGCCGTCGAGCGCGCACGCGTCCCCGCGGGGCAGGGCATCGCGGGCTGGGTGGTCGAGAACGCCGAGCCGGTGCTCGTCGACGACCCGAAGTCCGACGAGCGCTTCTACGGCGGGATCGACGAGCAGAGCGGGTTCGAGACGAAGAGCATCCTCGCGGTACCGATGACCTCGCGCGACCGGACGATCGGCGTGATCGAGGTGATCAACAAGAAGGACGGCTCGTTCGACGAGCGCGACCAGCGCGTGACGGCGGCGCTGGCGGCGCAGGCCGCCGTGGCGATCGACAACGCGCGGTTGTACGGCCGGCTCGCCGACGCGGTCGTGACGACGCGCATGTCGTACCCCGTGTTCGACGCGTAAGCGCGCCTAGGGACCCCAGCCGCCGTAGTAGGAGCCAAGGAGCCCGAACGGAAAGCACGTATTTCCGAATTCCCCGAACCGCCGGGGGTCTGTGTGGGTGAAGTTCCGCCAGGTGCAGGGTCCGGTCGCAACGTTGAATTTGATCTCCTTCCGCCCCGGCTCGCCCTCAACACGGATGTTCCGCAGCGGCCGCCAGTGCCTCCCTCCGTCGGAGGTCCGGAATCTGATGCGGTTTCTCGTATAGGAGTCGTCAGTTGCATAGAGGCTGATCCGGAAATCAAGGATGCCGCTCCCGCCGTTTCCAAACTGCCGGAAACCCCTGATCTCGGTGACAATGATCCCGTAGTCGCTAGCAGGCGGGCGGAAGACCATTCGTTTGCCCGCGCAAAGAGGAACCCCGCCTTGGTATGTCACCCAGCGCGGCGTGCAGATGGTGTAGTCGGGGTCGAGCGTCCAGGGCGTGGGCGGCCTCGCCTTGCCGGCGTCGGCCACCGAGAGCAGCGAGACGGCTACAAGCCCTAAGAGGCAAGAAGTCCTCGCATCGGTCTGCCCTTCGGGTACGCCTGCCGGATACGCGTAGCGCTTCGGCACACCCGCGTATCAGATTTATCTGACACAATGGCCGTATGGCCAAGCTGACCGCAACGGAGGTCTCGCGGAACTTCTCGGACGTGCTCAACCGTGTCGCCGCGGGCGAGGAGATCGAAATCACACGCAACGGATCGACGGTCGCGGTGCTCAAGCGGCCGCGACCCCAGTGGCTCAGTGCCCGCGAATTCCAGGAGCTCATCGACTCGCTGCCGCCGCTCGACGATGAGTTTCGCGCAGCAGTCCTCGAGGCAAGAAAGGAGATCGGGCCGCCCGAGGACCCATGGGCGTCTTGATCGATACTGGTGCGCTGATCGAGGTCGAGCGAGGGGCGGTTCGACTCGAGGAGCTCTCGCCGGCAGAGTCACAGGCGATGAGCGCTATTACGTTCAGCGAGCTGCTTCAAGGCATGCATCGTCTCCGCGGAGAGCGTCACCTGAGGAGCCGCGCCTTTGTCGAGGGGCTGCTGAGCCGGCTCGAAGCGATCCCGATCACCGAGACCGTCGCTCGCGTTCATGCCGACCTCTGGGCCGTCCTGAGGCGGAGAGGCGAGATGATCGGCGCTCACGATCTCTGGATCGCGGCGACGGCCGTGGCGCACGACGCCGGCGTCGTGACGACGGACGTCCGCGACTTCGGCCGCGTTCCAGGGCTGCGCGTCCTCGGGGTCTAAGGCACCGGCGGGCTCGGAGCGGCTCGCTCCGGCCCGGCAGCGGTGCCCGTGTACCCCGCCAGCGCGACCGCGACGAGCGCGAGCGCGGCGGGAATCGCAAGCCC
>Ga0126307_10003880_pt1 | contig 10307 bp, 12 predicted proteins | sample Plot28_FD_89955 | JGI IMG/M metagenome (GOLD analysis project Ga0126307, IMG submission 89955) | Serpentine soil microbial communities from UC McLaughlin Reserve, CA, USA - Plot28 | ecosystem: Environmental > Terrestrial > Soil > Grasslands | place: USA: UC McLaughlin Reserve, Lake County...
CTTCGGCCCCGCCGCCGCCGGCTGAGGCGCATCGGTAGAGCCGGCTGAGGCGCATCGGTAGAGCCGGCTGAGGCGCATCGGTAGAGCCGGCTGAGGCGCATCGGTGGCGACGCCTCGGGCCACGTCGTCAGAGCACGCCGGCCGGGCCGTTCGCGCCGCCCGTCACGGGCCTCCGCGCCGGTAGTCTCCATTGCGTGCCCAGCTCCACACCGCGCCGTGCCGCACTCGTGACGGTTGGGTGTGCCCGCAACGAGGTCGACTCCGAGGAGCTGGCCGGCCGGCTCACCGCGGACGGCTGGGAGCTGTCCGGCGCCGACGACGCCGACGTCGTGCTCGTCAACACCTGCGGCTTCGTGGATGGCGCCAAGAAGGACTCGATCGACACCCTGCTCGCCGCCGCCGACGGCGGCCGCAAGGTGGTGGCGGTCGGCTGCCTCGCCGAGCGGTACGGCGAGCAGCTCGCCGGCAGCCTGCCGGAGGCCGCCGCGGTCCTCGGCTTCGACTCGTACGGGCGGATCTCCGACCGGCTGGACGACGTGATCGCCGGCCGACCGGTCCCGGCCCACCGCCCGGTCGACCGCCGGACGCTCCTGCCGATCGCGCCGGTCCGGCGTCCGGCGGCCTCGGCCTCGGTCGCCATCCCCGGCCACGGCGGGACCGCGGTCGCCGGGCGCGGACCCGGCCCGTTCAACCCGGTGGACCCGGTCGACCCGGCGGAACCGGTCGAGCCGGTCGACCCGCCCGATCCGGGGGCGCCGGCCGACCCGGTGGACCCCACCGAACCCGTCGGGCCGGTGGAACCGGCCGGCCGCGCTGTCGCTGCCGCGCCCGCCTGGAGCCCGCCGGTGCTGCGCCGGCGACTCGACGCCGCGCCGGTCGCGCCGCTGAAGCTCGCGTCCGGATGCGACCGGCGCTGCGCGTTCTGCGCGATCCCATCCTTCCGCGGCGCGTTCGTGTCCCGGCTCCCGGAGGAGCTGCTCGCCGAGGCCGGGTGGCTGGCCGAGCGGGGTGTCCGAGAGCTGGTGTTGGTCAGCGAGAACTCGACCTCGTACGGCAAGGACCTCGGCGACGTGCGGCTGCTCGAGGGGCTGCTGCCCGAGCTCGCTGCGGTGCCGGGCGTCGTCCGGGTCCGCGTGTCGTACCTGCAGCCGGCCGAGACCCGACCGTCGCTGGTCGAGGCGATCGCGACCACGCCCGGCGTCGCGCCCTACTTCGACCTGTCCTTCCAGCACGCCAGCGAGCCGGTGCTGCGCCGGATGAGGCGCTTCGGCGGGACCGAACGCTTCCTGGCGCTACTGGCGGAGGCGCGTGCTGCAGCGCCCGCTGCGGGCGTCCGGTCCAACGTCATCGTCGGCTTCCCCGGTGAGACCCGCGGGGACGTCGGCGAGCTCGGCCGCTTCCTGACCGCCGCCCGGCTCGACGCGGTCGGGGTCTTCGGCTACTCCGACGAGGACGGCACCGAGGCTGCGACGTACGCGGGCAAGCTGCGGCGGCAGGTCGTCGACCGCCGGGCGGCCCGTATCGGGGCCCTGGTCGAGGAGCTGATGGCGCAGCGAGCCGAGGAGCGGATCGGAGAGACCGTCGACGTGCTGCTGGAGACGGCGACCGCCGGAGCCGGTGAAGGCCGCGCGGCTCACCAGGCACCGGAGGTGGACGGGAGCACCACCGTCACCGGCCTGCCCGCCGGCGCGCGGGCCGGCGACCTCGTGCGCGCGACCGTCACCGGCAGCGCCGGCGTCGACCTGACCGCCGCGTACGGGACGACGGTCGACGCGGTCGCCGCCCCGCCCGTCGCCGCCGGGGGGAGGTGAGCCGGCCGTGAGTCCGGTTGCGCCGGACCCCGCCGCCACCCCGCCGCAGACGGCCAGGGTGGCCAACGTCGCCAACGGGCTCACCCTGCTCCGCCTGCTGCTGGTGCCGGTCTTCGCCGTCGCCCTCTTCCAGGAGGGCGGGCAGGACACGACCTGGCGGATCGTCGCCTGTGCGATCTTCGTGCTCGCCTCCGTGACCGACCGGCTCGACGGCGACCTTGCCCGCCGCCGCGGGCTGGTAACCGAGGTTGGCAAGTTCGCCGACCCGGTCGCGGACAAGGCGCTCATCGGCACCGCGCTGGTCGGCCTGTCGGCCCTGGACCTGCTCCCGTGGTGGGTCACCATCGTGGTGATGGTCCGCGAGATCGGCGTGACCCTGCTGCGTCTATGGGTGATCCGGCACGGGGTGATCCCGGCCAGCCGCGGTGGCAAGCTGAAGACGCTGCTGCAGTCGATCGCCATCGCGCTCTACCTGCTGCCGCTGCAGGGCGCGCTCGCGACCGTCGCTGCCGTCGTCATGGCGGCCGCGGTGCTGCTGACGATCGTGACCGGCGTCGACTACGTGCTGCGCGCGCTCGCGCTGCGGCGGTCGGGATCGGTCCGGTGAGCGGTGCACCGCCGGCGGGCGCGGACGCGGCGCCGGTAGCGCTGCTGGCCGAGCTGCGGGCCCGGGGCGCGACGCTCGGGGTCGCCGAGTCGCTCACCGGCGGGCTGCTCACCGCCGCGCTGACCGAGCCCGCCGGGGCCAGCTCGGTCGTTCGTGGCGGCCTGGTGGTGTACGCGACCGACCTCAAGGCCACGGTGGCCGGCGTGCCGGTGCCGTTGCTGGACGCCGAGGGCCCGGCGAGCCCGGAGGTCGCCGCCACGCTGGCTGCGGGAGCGCGGGACCGGCTCGGCGCCACGTACGGGCTGTCGCTGACCGGTGTCGCCGGTCCCGACCCGCAGCGGGGCGTGCCGGTCGGGACCGTCTACGCGGGCCTTGCCGGCCCGGGCGGCGGGGAAGTCCGCAGGCTGCGGCTGGACGGCGACCGGGCCCGCATCCGGGAGGCGAGCGTCCGGGCGGCCCTCCAGCTGCTCGCTGATCGGCTCGCGACCACCGCGGTGTTACGGCCGGGCGTCGGCAGGGTCCGGGAATCGGCGCGCTGATTACATCGTTTCGCCCCTGGCGTACAGCACCAGCGACCGCCGTGGGGCGGTCGAGACCTAGAGGTACGGTGACGAGACGAACGACGACTACGGGAAGGGTGCGCCGATGACCCTGCTCCGCCGCGTGCTGGGGGAGACGCTGCGTGGCCGCCGGCTGCGCCAGCGACGCACCCTCCGAGAGGTGTCGGGAGCGGCCCGGGTGAGCCTGGGCTACCTGTCCGAGGTCGAGCGTGGGCAGAAGGAGGCCTCCTCCGAGCTGCTCGCCTCCATCTGCGAGGCGCTCGACGTGAGACTTTCCGACCTCCTGCGGGAGGTCTCCGAGACGATGCGGCGGGCCGAGCGGGCCGCCGAGGTGGCCAGGATGCCGGGTCGTGTGGTCGTGCCCGCGCCGGCTCGCCCGGACCGGCGCCCGGTTCCGGCCGGGATGCGCGCGCCGGCCGAGCTGCCGGACTTCGAGGCGGAGTTCGACGGCTTCGACGATGCCGAGCTCGGGCCGCTCGACGATGCCGAGCTCGGGTCGCTCGACGCCGGCGGAAGCGTTGCCGCCGAGCGCGAGGCGGCCGGCGAGCCGGCTGGCGTCACCGACCAGGTGGCGGTGCCGGCCGCCCCGGCGGCGGCGGCCATCGAGGTGGCCGAGCTCGACGGCGTGGACCTGGCCGAGCTGGAGACCGGCGACGGCCTCGGCGAGGTCGAGATCTTGCTCGGGCTGACCGACCTGGCGGGCCGCGAGGGGCCGTACGCCGGCCGCTGCCTGGCAGCGGCCGCCGCCTGACCTGCGAGCCGCCCCGTGATGCGCGGGGCGCACCGGCAATAGGAGCCGGCCGGCAACACGCTGGCCGGCTCCTTGCTTTCGCCCCCGGCTGGTGGCATCAAGGGGGCGTGCCGGACCGCGCCCGCGACCCGCTGGACCACCTGATCCGCTCGACCGTCCCGACCGCCGCCGCCTCGGCGGCGCCCCGACGGGCCGGAGGCACCCGGTCCCGGGCCGGCAACGCGATGGCCCGCACCCGAGCCGGCCTCCTCGACGGAGCCAAGCGGGCGGTCGCCGCGCAGGGCACCCGGCACACGACGATGGGCGACATCGCCGCCGAGGCCGGCGTGGCCAAGGCAACGCTCTACAACCACTTCCGCAGCAAGGACGACGTGTGGGCGGCCCTCGTCGAGACCGAGGTCCGCGCGATCGACGCCGAGTGCGCCGACCTCGACCTCGTGAACGCGCTCGCTCTCGCCGCCGGTCGGCTGAGCGAGCACCCGGCGCTGCGCCGGGTCGCCGACTCCGAGCCCGCCGCGCTCGCGGCGCTGCTTACCCGCAGGCCACCGGCCGCGGGCTGGCGGGCCGCCGAGCAGGCGGTGCGCGGCCGACTGGCCGCCGACGGCCTGGCCGGCGACGACCTGGTGCTCCGCTGGCTCGCCTCCCACCTGGCCATGCCCGCGCCGTCCCCGGCGATCCGGACTGCTGCGGAGGCCTTGGCGCGCGGCCTCCCGCCGGACCCCGCCGTCGACGCCGCCGCGGAGCGGGCGTCGGCCTGACCGGACCAGGTGGGGGTATGTGCCGGCACGGCGCAGCCACCACCCGGAAGCTATGGCGGCGCCGTTCACCGAGGGTGCGACGTACGCGTACCACCGCTGGAGACCGCCGTTCGCGGCCGGGGCGCGATCGTCGTCCTGACCGGCCTGCGACACTTCGGTCGGAACCGCCCGTCCGTGCGGTGCGTTTCATGGCCAGCGGAGGAGGTCGCGGGACGTGACGTACGCGGCGTGCAAGGCCCGGGACACGCTGCTGGCCCGCATGCAGGCCACCGCCTTCGGGCTGGAGGGACTGGTCGCCCGATCCGCCGAGGTGCTGGCTATGGCGGCCTCCCGCGGAGTGGACGACTCCGACGACCGGCTCGCCGCGCTGAGCGACGACCTCGACGGCCTGCGCGCCGCCCTCGCCGAGGCCGAGGAGGTCTCCCGGCCGGTGCTGGAGGGCTGACCGGGTCGCCGCGACCTGAGACGATGGGTGGTACGGGCGGGCGTACCGTGAGGGTCGCCCGGGACAGGAGGATCTGGAGTCATGGCCAACCCGTTCGTGAAGGCGTGGAAGTACTTCATGTCGTGGTTCGGCGCGCAGGTGGACGAGCGGGCCGACCCGAAGGTCCAGATCCAGCAGGCGATCGAGGAGGCGCAGCGCCAGCACGAGGCGCTGTCCCGGCAGGCGGCGGCCGTGATCGGCAACCAGCGTCAGCTGGAGATGAAGCTGTCCCGGCAGATGTCCGAAGTGGAGCGCCTGCAGGCCTCCGCCCGGCAGGCGCTCACCCTCGCCGACCAGGTCCGCGCCAAGGGCGACGAGGCGAAGGCGCAGGAGTACGAGCAGACCGCGCAGGTCTTCGCCACCCAGCTCGTCTCCGCCGAGGGGTCGATGGAGGACCTGAAGGGGCTGCACGACCAGGCGCTGCAGGCCGCGGAGCAGGCGAAGAAGGCGGTCGAGCAGAACGCGATGCTGCTGCAGCAGAAGCTCGCCGAGCGCACCCAGCTGCTCAGCCAGCTCGAGCAGGCGAAGATGCAGGAGACGGTGTCCGCCTCGCTGCGGCAGATGTCGGAGCTGTCGGCGCCGGGCACCACGCCGTCGCTGGGCGAGGTCCGGGAGAAGATCGAGCGCCGGTACGCGAACGCGCTCGGCCAGGCCGAGCTCGCGCAGAACTCCGTCGAGGGCCGGATGCTCGAGGTGCAGAAGTCCACTTTGGACATGGCGGGCAACGCGCGGCTGGAGCAGATCCGGGCGAGCATGTCCGGCGGCCAGCTGGCGTCCGCCCCGCCGACCCCGGCGGTCACCTCGGGGCAGCCGGCCGAGCCGGTCGCCGAGCCCGCCGGGCCGCAGCCGGCCGAGCAGCAGCGCGCCGACCAGGGCTGAGACCCCGGTGTCCCAGCGCTCCGTTCGTGGCTCTCGAGCGGTCTGGGCGGCCGCGGTCGACAAGACCACCCCGCCCACCCCGCCGAGGACTCCGCCTGCGCCGCGACGGCTGGTGGGCCAGGCAGGTCCCGGCGCGCCGTGGACCGCCGGTGCGTTCGCGGTCGGAGTCCTGGCCGCCGGGACGGTGCGGCAGGACGGCGCGAGCGGGGCCGGCGGTGAGCTCAGCCGGGCCGCCCGGCAGGTGGGGAGGGCCGGGCGGGAGTTGGGCCGCGACCTCGCCGACGAGGTGGGGCGCTGGGCAGCCGCGCAGGCCCGGGCCAGTGCGGCGGAGGCGCTGGCAAGCGTGCGCGCGGCGGTGCCGGCGTGGCGCGATCCCGCCCGGGTACACGCCCGGCGGCTGCGTCGGGCGCGGCGGGCGGTCGCTGTCCGGTCCTCCGTGGCGGGCGGCCTGGCCGCCGTCGCCGCGACCGCCTGGCCCGCCGCGGGTCTGCAGGCCCCGGAGGTTGCCACCGGCGGCGGGACCGTGCTGGTCGGCGCCGCGGCCGTCGCGGCCGGACTGCGCCTGCGGGAGCTCCGCCGGTCTCAGCCGCCGCTTCCGGCCGTCGCGCCAGCCAGGGTCACCCGGCGGGTGCCCCGCGACTCGCCCGCCCGCGGGCCGCTCGACCGGCTCGCCGAGCGGGAGCGCTCGCTCATCGGCCTGCTCGCCCACCTCGGCCCGGCCGGCCGTGAGCCCGCGACCGTCGCCGCCTCCGCTGCCGGCGCCCTGCGCGACCTCGGCGCCCGCCTGACCGACGTGGACCACGCCCGCCGCGGCGCCGGGCCTGCGGCGGAGCCGGGGCTCTCGACCGCCGTCACCGCACTGACCGCCCGGCTGCACGCCGGCCTGGACGCGTACGACGCCCTGGTGGTCGCCGCCGCGGAGGCCGTCGCCGCCGAAGCGACCCTGCGGGCCGGCGACCCGGTGCTGCGGGCACGGTTGACGGAGGCGACGGACTCGCTCGCCGGCTACGCCGCCGGGCTGCACGACCTCACCGGCTGACGCACGACGCGTCCCGACGTGCTCACCGCAGAGCGGCGAGGCGGCGGCGGAGGAAGTCGCGGTCGGCCTCGTTGCCGGCGAGCTGCAAGGCCCGGCCGTACTCGCCGCGCGCGTCCGCTGCCCGGCCGAGCCGGCGCAGCAGGTCGGCCCGAACGGCGGGCAGCAGGTGGAACCCGGGCAGCTCGCCGTCCAACCCGGCGAGCAACTCCAGGCCGGCCGCCGGCCCGTCCACCTCGGCGACCGCGACCGCTCGGTTGACCCGTACCACCGGGGACCCGGTCGCATGCTCCAGCGCCGCGTACAGCGCCGCGATCCGCGGCCAGTCGGTGTCTGCGGCGGCGCGGGCGCGGCCGTGCTCGGCTGCGATCGCCGCCTGCAGCAGGTACGGGCCGGCGCGGCTCACCGGCGTCCGGGCGGCGGCCGTCCGCAGGATCGCCAGCCCCTCGGCGACGTGCGCGGCGTCCCAACGGGACCGGTCCTGATCGGGCAACAGCACGAGCCGGCCGTCGGCGTCGACGCGGCTGTCTCGGCGGGCGTGCTGCAGCAGCAGCAGCGCGAGCAGCCCGGCCGCCTCCGGCTCGTCGGGCATGAGCGCGACCACCACCCGGGCGAGCCGGATCGCCTCCTCGCACAGATCGCGGCGCACCGGCGCGGTTCCGGACGTCGCCGAGTGGCCCTCGGTGAAGACCAGGTACAGCACCGCCAGGACGCCCGCCAGCCGGTCGGGCAGTTCCGCGTCCGTCGGGACCCGGTACGGGATCCCGGCGGCGGCGATCTTCTTCTTGGCCCGGGTGATCCGGGCGGCCATGGTCGGCTCGGGCACGAGGAACGCTCGCGCGATCTCGGCCGTGGTCAGCCCGCCGAGCAGCCGCAGGGTCAGGGCGACCCGCGCTGGGGCGGCGAGCGCGGGATGGCAGCAGGTGAACAGCAGCCGCAGCCGCTCATCCGGAATCGTCGACATCTCGTCACCGCCGTCCGCGTCCGGGCCGGGCTCCGAGTCCGGGATGACGAGCAGCGGCAGCTTGCGCGCGAGCGTCGCGTCCCGCCGGAAGCCGTCGGTCGCCCGTCGCCGGGCCGCGGCGAGCAGCCAGGCGTCCGGCCGATCCGGAACGCCGTCGCGCTCCCACGCGGTCAGCGCCGTCGTGTACGCGTCCTGCAGTGCGTCCTCGGCGACGTCGAGCCTGCCGACCAGCCGGGTGAGCAGGGCGAGCAGGCGTCCCCAGTCGTCCCGGAGCGCCCGCCCGACCGCCTCGCCGGCTGGCGTGCTCACTTCCCCGGCCGCACCTCCACCATGTCGCCGGGCAGCAGCGGAATCCGCCGCGCCCAGTCGACCGCTTCGTCGATCGTCGGGACGTCGATCACGTAGAAGCCGCCGAGCTGCTCCTTGGCCTCGGCGAAGGGCCCGTCCGTGACGGTGCCGTCCGCGTGCAGCGTGCGGGCGGTGTGGGGCGGCTGCAGCTCCGAGCTGTACGGCAAGGCCACTCCCGCCGCCTTCAGCTCGTCCATGAAGGCGTAGTGCTGCGCGTACATGGCCTTGCCGGTCTCCTCGTCCAACGCCTGTACGCGTCGTCGTCGCCGACGATCAGCAGGACGTACTCCATGTCGGTCTCCTTCGGTCGCTGGCGTCTCGGCAGGATGACGAGCGGGACAGGGCGGAATCGACAGCGTCCGGCCGGTCAGTCGACGACGCGGATGCGGACCCGCCGGTTCTGCCGACCCTTGTTCTCGACCTTCACGACCTGCACCCGGCCGATCTGCCGGGTGGACGCGACGTGCGTGCCGCCGTCGGCCTGCACGTCCAGCCCGGTGATGTCGACGATCCGGACCTCGGCCTCCTCGGGCGGGATCAGGTTCGTCTGGGTGCGGATGATGTCCGGTATCGCGAGCGCCTCGTCCCGCGGCAGCACTCGGATGTCGACCCGTCGGTCGGTCTCGATCTCGGCGTTGACCCGCTCCTCGACGAGTGCCTTGAAGCCCTCCGGCACCTCGGGGAGGTTGAAGTCCATCCGCGCCTCGCCCGGCTCCATGTTGCCGCCGGTGACCAGCGCGCCGAAGTCCCGGAAGACGACGCCGCCGAGCACATGCAGGCCGGAGTGGGTGCGCATCAGCATCGTCCGCCGGCCGTCCTCGACCGCGCCCGTGACGGCGGTCCCGACCGGTGGCGCCGGGTCGCCCTCGGCGGGCACCAGGTAGAGGTCGTCGCCCTTGAGCGTGCCGATGATGCGGGTCTGCACGCCCTGCCAGAGCAGGACGCCGTGGTCCGGGGGCTGCCCGCCGCCGCCCGGGTAGAAGGCGGACCGGTCGAGCACGATGCCCCGCTCCGGATCGACCCCGACGACGTTGCACTCCCACTCGCGCAGGGTCGGGTCCGTGAGGTCGAGCCGCGCCGTGCGGCCGTGGTGCGAGATGCCCATCCGTCGACCCTAGGCCCTGGGCGGCGGCTGGCAGTGCGGGCACCAGTAGGTGAGCCGCGCGTACTCGGCTCGGTGGGCCGGGCCCTGCTCACGGACCTGCACCCGGGTGCCGCAGCGGCGGCAGGGCCGGCCTGGGCGCTCGAAGACCCAGTGCGTCTCGCCGCGGCGCAGGCTGCCGGTCGTCGACTGCTCGGGATGGTCCCGATTCGCCAGCAGCAGCCGATGCGCGGTGGCGACCACTCTGGGCAGGTCCGGGACCGCACGCACCGGCGTCCACGGCCACACCCCGGTCAGGAAGAGCGTCTCGCTCTTGTAGAGGTTGCCGATCCCTGCGAGCAGCCGCTGGTCGAGCAGCGCGTCCCCGACCTCGCGGTCCGGCTCGGCGGCCAACCGACGGACCGCCTCCCTGGCGTCCCAGTCCGGGCCGAGCAGGTCCGGGCCGAGGTGCCCGACGAGGCGGTCCTCCTCCTCCGTCGGGACCAGCTTCACGTCGTGCAGCCGGTAGCCGACCGCCTCCCACTCGGGGTTGGCCAACACCGCCCGGACCTGGTGTGCGGGGCCGCCACGCCAGCGCGCCCCGGTGCGGACCAGGTGCCAGCTGCCGTCCATCCGGAAGTGGGTGTGCAGGGTGAGGCCCCCCTCCACCCGGGTGAGCAGGTGCTTGCCGCGGGCGACCACCTCGAGGACCCGGCGACCGGTGAGGTCGGCGGTCGCGTGGCGCGGGACCCGCAGCTCGAAGCGGGTCAGCTGGCGGCCGGCCAGCGCGTCGTGCAGGCGCCGGCCCGCCAGCCAGACCGTATCTCCCTCGGGCACCATCTCATCCTGCCCTCGGGAGGAGTTCCGTGCGGTTCGGTGCGGCGGCCCGCTGGTAGCGGGAGCCGCTTCCAGCTGTCCGTCGACCCGGTGGTGTCCGTGCTGCGGGACCTCGACGCCGGGGGGGTGGCTTTCGCGGTCACCGGCGGGGTGTCCGGCGCGGGAACCGGGTCGCCGCCGGATACGGCCGC
>Ga0126307_10003881_pt1 | contig 10307 bp, 9 predicted proteins | sample Plot28_FD_89955 | JGI IMG/M metagenome (GOLD analysis project Ga0126307, IMG submission 89955) | Serpentine soil microbial communities from UC McLaughlin Reserve, CA, USA - Plot28 | ecosystem: Environmental > Terrestrial > Soil > Grasslands | place: USA: UC McLaughlin Reserve, Lake County...
GGTCAGGCCGAGCCCGGTTTCGCGTTATTTGCAGGTATTTTAGGAGCGCGCCCGGCAGGATTCGAACCTGCGACCGGCGGATTAGAAGTCCGCTGCTCTGTCCCCTGAGCTACGGGCGCATTCGGCTTATGTATGCGGAATTCTCGCTCTAAGGGTCGAGCCGAAAACCCCTGTGGCAGCAATGTGGCAGCAATAGCGCCCGAAACGCGCGTTCACAGCGTATCGTCCATTGCGTCGGCCAGGCCTCCGTCCATACCCTCGATTACGTGTGAGTAGGTGTCGAGGGTGATGTTTATGCTGGCGTGGCCTAAGAGTTCCTGGACGTACTTCGGATGCTTGCCTGCCATGAGGAGTATTGTAGCGCAGGTGTGCCTAAGATCATGCAACCTGATGGGTGGTAGCTTTGCCCTTTTCCAGAGGGGCTTGAAGTGGCGACATAGAAGGTTGGTGCCGCTCTTGGTAGTGCCCGTGAGGGTCGGAAAGACAAGGTCGTTGTCCTGCCAGAGCGTACCCGCGGCCTGCCTTTCTTCGTTCTGGCGGGACCCGTGGCGTTTGCGGGCTTCTGTGGCCTTCTGGGAGCACTTTATGGAGCGGCCCTTGCCGTTCTTGGGTTTTTCGAAGATGTGGCCGGTCCTGGTCTGACTTAGCGTGCGCCTTATGTGGAGCGTGGCGGTGGCTGCTCTGGGGTCTATGTCGTCCCACTTTAGGCCGAGGAGTTCGCCCTCTCTGAGGCCGCAGTGGAGGGCCAGGACGTAGAGGGCTTCGAAGCGGTCTTCGGTCTCGCGGGCCGTGGCTATGAGCTTGCGTGCTTGGTCTGGAGAGAGCGGGTGTATTTCGGGTTTTTCGGGTCTCGGGGCTCTTACGCTGGCGGCGATGCGTGGGATGAGGGCGTCGCTTACGGCGTCCTTGAGGGCTTTGTGGAGCGTCACGTGGATGTAATTGACGGTGCGGGGGGCGAGTCCGCTGTCTAGCTTCTGGCGGTAGAGACGGCGGACGTGGTTGGCCCTCAGGCAGCGTCCATGTAGCGACGGGCGGTAGCCGGTCGCTTCTACCAGGGTGCTTCGTTCGCTGGGTTACGCGTAGGGCCTCGGAGCGACCCTTTAGGACGCTGTGTGGTACACACGAGAGTACCTCTTTGGGGCGCTCTGTGGCCCGCGCAGCAGAGCTGCGCCCTGCGCGCCAATTAGATGGGGTCCTTCAGGGTGAAGGCGGACGGCATCAAATCCCTGGGGAGAGCTGGAGAAGAGGACAGAAGAGGGCCAGGTCGATCACGAGCGCGGCGAACACCGAGAGTGTGGTCGAAAACAAGGTATCGAGCCATGCGCCCGAGCTATCCACGTTAGCCTCTTCGCGTAAGTTACGCCAACGCTCGATCTGAGTGTCTGCTAGGTCACCCAAACCTACCCCTTCTCGGTCGAGCCTTTGTTGGCATCATAGGGCTTTCACCTGGAAACGTTGTAGTAGTTCAGAGGTATTGGGAAACAGGGGGGATGAAGCTTGTCCTCAGGTTGAAGAGCCGCTCAAAGGTCCGTGTACTTCTTGTTTGATCCGTACGATTTGGCGAGTGGATACTTTCGCTCGTTTGCCGCCATCTTCTCAGACACGACGGCTTCGAGATCTATCGAGAGGTCATGCGCCAGGTAGGTGAGCAGGATCGCGATGTCGGCTACCTCGGCCATGATTGCCGCACGGCGTTCTTCTGTTATGTGGGGAACTTGCTGGCCATTCGCCCAAACGAAGTGTTCGAGAAGCTCTGCAGCCTCTACCGAGAGGGCGGAAGCAAGATTGCGCGTCGTGTGGAATTGCTCCCAGTTACGTAACCGTCGGAACTCCAATAAAGCGTTGACCAAATCGGGCGTAAGCATCCTTCCCTTGTCTCCTTATCCCACGAAGCAGTTCTCATTGTGCCAACTCAGGAACTCCTCGCTCGGGCGGTTGGCAGGATCTCGTGGCACGTTCGATAGGGTCTTTCCGTGAAGGCGGTAGTATGGTTTCCCGTTGAACCACTGCTTCTTGATTTGCGCGCTTACCTCGACGCGCAACTCCGGCGTGACGGTAACGAAACCGGCATCGAAGAGCTTGTGGAAGTCCGATCGCAGGAGCATGCCGTTCGACACCTCGTTTACGCCGCTCTTCGCGAAGGGCCTGATGTGCGCCGCTTCGAGGACCGGAAGCGTGCTTTCGCCTGTGATCGCACAACGACGCTGGTACGCGTCCGTGACCACCACCCTGAAGGCGCCTTGCCCCAAACGAGGATGTATCAGAGTGGGTTCACCGTAACGTCCCTGCGGTTCTTGAACCACGCCCGGTAAGTCGCCGATGAGGGGATCTTCCAACCGCTCTTGAACCGAGGACCACAGGTTTGCACCTTCTGCCTTCTCGGTGTCGTAGTAGCGCCCTCGAACGATGTTCCCGGACCAACCGATGGGATTGGCGATCCAGTTCTCCCGCGGCCAGAAGAAAGGAGCGGCCAGCACGGTGCATCCGATCTCGGGGTCCCTGGCTCTCGGATCGGGAGTAAGTCGCCTGATCATCGCTTCGAACGCTTCACGAGATTCCGCGCCGTTCTTCCTTTCGAATACCTCCCAGGCGATCGACAAGGGGAGAGTGGAGAATTTGACGAACGTTCCGCCTCCCCCGATGTGGTTGTACGGCCGCTTGAGTTTGAACAAGAAGGGGGCTCCCGGCTCTAGCCCGACAAAGGGAGCCGTAGCACTGGGCTGCCAGAAATTGACCTCGTCTACACCGGCGCGGCTCAGGAAGGCGAACCAGTCGGGGTCCGTGACCCCCACCCACAGCTTCATTGTGACGCCTCCCAAGAAAGCATCAACTTGCGCAAGCCCCGTAGGCGTGCTCCCGCTTCCACCCGCGCCCGCCGAGCCCCAAGCCGGACACCGACTCGCGCGAGGCATTGACGATCCTGCGCGCCGCCTTCACCTGCTCGCGCCCTCTGCCAACGCTTTCTGATTTCTATTCAGAAGTCTTGCCCCTCCCTCAGGGAATCAAATGACGCTCTGTTGTCCCCAACCTCTGCAAGGTTATCTACATGATATACGATGCAAGCACTCCGGCTCTACCCCGCGAAGGCAGCGGCGTGCATCACCCCCGTTTCGCCGATGAGCGCGTAGCCTGAGATCCCATTTCCTTTGAACCTCACATCCCGCCCGGCTCCTACCGCCTGGTGTTCTTCGTGCGTGACTTTCGCCGCAGCCTCGATGAAGCTTCTGACGGCCTGCGGGCCGGTGTACCGTAGTACTGGCAGACCCTCGATGAGGGCCGGGAGCCGTCCCACAGAGCTTCACTGAGGAGGAGCACCGCCTTCGGGGGAGTGCTGCCCATGGGACTGGAAGGTTTCGACCTTCGGCCCCCGTTGAGGGGTCGCCGTGGAAGCTCTAGGCTAAGGCGTGTGTGCGTGTGATTTTCTCTCTTATATAAGGATTCTCACACGTCTCGGCGCCCGCTCGGTTATCTGCAATCGCCTTCGGAGCGGATGGCGTGGAGGTCGGGGTCGCGCCGGTCAAGTACGATTTTCACTAGCGCTACTTCGTTGTCCATTATGCGCTTTCTCAGGCGCCTGCTCCTGCCGTCGGGCAAGGTGCTTAGACCATCGATGACAATCCCGTAGTCCAGCGGGCCGACGTCGGGGTTGTCTTGGACTCGCACCTCGAGGCCGAGGGCCCGGAGTTCGATGTACAAAGGACGGGCGGTGACCGAATACCAGCTCATCTTCCTTTGGCGTACCGGCTGTGCGCTTTGGCGTCTTCTATCACCCAGGGTGGACACTCGGAGGCGAGTACTTCGTGCCACTCGCCCGTGGTGGGGTCGTGGATGGCTATGTAGCCCGGCGCTTTGCTCCACTTTATGAGGAGGCCAATGCGCTCGGCTTCTTCGAGCCTGTGGCGCTCGCGCTCCAGGAGGCGGATGAGGGCGTGCTTGTGGCGGGATACGGTTTCGTGGAGCTCTTCTGTGGCTACGTCCTCAGGGGCGGCGACTCGCAGGGTGAGGCCGTCTGCCTCGAGTGTTACGCCTTTGGTGCGCAGGTCCTCGAGGAGGGCGTGGGCGTTCATACGTCGAACCTGACGATGCCGTCCTGGTCTGGTGCATACAAGGCGTGCAGGCGTGCACTGGATTCCGGGGGTATGTACCCCCTCCCCCCTCTTGCGGGTCGTTCTGGGGGGGGAGGGGGGTGTGAATCCCCTCCGATTCGTCTGCACGCGTGCACGCTTTGTATGCTTGTAGTTTTTGGGGTTCGGGAAGGATGTCGAGATCTTCTGGGAGGGGATCTGCTGGTGCGAGCCGGGAGGGTTTACGAGGGTTGTCCTCCAGATCCCTCAGTAAACCTCGATCCTTGGCCGAGCGGATCCTGCGGGAGGCGGCGGAGCGGTCTAGCTCGAGCTCTTTTGCCACCTGCACTACGGTCACCGGGAGGTCCTCCTGGGCGTGCAGGCGTGCAACGGCGTGCACCGCCTCGCGCACGCTCTTTGGCACGGTGGCCTCGATGCCTTCGCTAACCAGATCGGCTACGAGCTCGCGCACGCTCGAGTAGTCGTCCAGGGTGGCGACCAGGCGGCCGCGGTCGTCACGCTCTCTGGTTGCCTGGTGGAGGATGGCGTGGGCACGGATCAGGCTGAGGAGGGCGCCGAAGTCCCGGCGGAGCCTTACGGCTAGCGGCGGCACCATCTCGGCGAGGGCTTTGGCGTAGGGGATGGTGACGCTGCGTGTGGTCGAGGGACTCTCGAGCCAGTGTTGCAGGGCGTGCCAGGGTTTTTGATCTGCCTGGAGCCTCTCCTCCTCGGCGAGCATGGAGAAGACTACGCGGGTCTGCTTGCGGGTGTCCGTGACGGTGAGGGAGAGGAGACGGGTTTCGTTCTCGGGGTGGAGCTTGAGAGCCGTTGTGGTGACTACGAGGCCAGTAGGTCCCTCGCGCTCTATGAGGCGAGCTTTGAGACCGTCTCTGGTTTTCTCGACCGTCTCGTAGCGCACCCTTCCCTCTGAGAGGAGGGAGCGTATGAGGTAGGACGCGAAGTCGCCACTCATCCCTTCTGCCTCGTAGATCACGAGGAAGCGGTGCTTTATGGGTTCCTCGGAGTAGGAGAGGGTGCGTTCGCTCATGGCGGTGAGAGCGTGGTAGGCGCTCTCGGGGAAGAAGGAGAGGACGCGTTCGGTCAGGTAGGACTTTCCGCCCGAAGACGGACCCTTGACGGCGATACTTACGGGCTTGTCGAGGAGGCGGCTGGTCAGGGCGAGGTAGAGGAGTTTGAGCACTCTTGACTCGCCGGCGACGCCGGAGCGCTCGAGGGTCTCGGCGAAGCGATCCAGGATGCGGGCCTCTGTTGCCAGTTGCTGGCACGTCTGCCATGCTTCGCGGTCTCTGGCTTCTGCCTGGGCGCGGGCTTCGTCGGCCCAGCGCTTCGCCCGCTTGAATGCCGCGCGCAGGTTGTCCATGAACTGGGCCGGGTCCTGGAGGTGGAGCTCGCTCGGGTCCTTGGCGCCATCGAGGTCCACGCGGTGTAGCTTCTCGCGCAGCGGGGAGGCTGCGAGGCGTTCCCACAACGTGGCGCCGCCCTCGTCGGGCTCTATGATGGCGTAGACCTTGGGGACACCTTCCAGGTGGCCGGTCCACTCGTCTTTCCAGCTGGAGGAGCCGGGGATGCCCAGGGCCTCTATGCCGTGATGCCAGAGGGTGTGGCAGTCGCTCTCGCCCTCGACTAGAACGACGTAGCCGGCGTCCCTGATTTGGGGTATTCGCCACAGGCCGTAGAGGGTGAGTTTGGATCCCCTGCGCCACCGAAAGCGGTCGTCGCGGTCGGGGTGCTTCTGAAGTGCGAGTCTGATGCGTACGGCTGTCTCCTCGCCGTCGTGATCGAAGTATGGGATGCGGATGGCCGGTGAGCCGGAGTAGGTGATATCGCCTAACCCTAGACGTCCCAGAAACTCTGCCGGCAAGGCCTTCGCCTCTGCGCACGCCTGGAGGGTGCAGGGGGAGGTTTGACAGGTTGGAGGCGGGACCGAAGGGGCGGGCGGTTTCCTCCTACGCGCAGGGACGCCGTTGCGGTGCTCGAAGAGGTCGGTCATCTGGAGGCCGAGTGCGTCGGTGATGTGCTGGGGCGTGCAACCCGCGAAGCACTTTATGAGTGCTCGCCCGTCGTCGCCTTCGCCGACGCTGAGGCTGGGTTCGCGGTCTTCGTGCGCGGGACACAGGGCCAGGTAGGAGCCGTTTCGGGTCTCGACGCGCTCCAGGCGCTCCAGGAGTAGCTTTACCGGCCTGGATGGGCTGGCGCCGTTCATGGTGGAGTCTCCGAGCATGATCGGTTCATCCTCCCGTTTACCGCCACGCCGAGGGTTATCTGGTGGTGAGGCCCTGGGACTCCTGCTTCATGTATGCCTCAAGGCTCTGGCGGTTGATCCTGACCGCCCGGCCTACCTTGTGGTGTTCGATCTCCCCTGCAGAAATCACCTTCCATAGCGTGGTCCTCTAGAGCCCCACCAGCTGCTCGGCCTCCTTGTAGGTGAGCCACTCCCTTACTATCTCCGCCTGCACCTTTCCTCCCTTCGTCTGCGCTTGTTGTTACTTGTCTCTATTGTCGTCATCCTGTAAGCTAATTCAACGAATAACATGCAAATAGCCGTCGAAAAGAGGTAAGGATGTGGCGGAGGCTGAACAGGGAGGACTTTTCTGGCGCGAATCCCCTGGTTGTCGAGGGGCGAGGGCGGACGTTCGAGTTCACGTGGGCTGGGTTTGACGAGTACAGCATCGTGGGCGAAGGACGGGAAGATGCTTATTATGTGGCGCCTGAGGGTGCGAACGATTACTCGTTATACGATCCGCTGGTGGATACGCCGTATCTGTTTTTGGAGTTTGCCAGGCTGGCCGAGCGTCGTAACAGGGATGAGGCTGTGTGGGCCTGGATCTCCCGTTATGGCCTACTGGGTCTGCACCGTGACGAGCGCTATCCCCGGAGGCACGACCTGGATCCGGCATCCCCCCAGACGGTCTACAGCAGCGCGGGTGGGCCTGGCGAGACTGTTGCCGCTTTCGATGAAGAAGTAGACAGGGCGAACCGTGTCCTGACCCTGTACGAGGCGGCGCTATCCAAGGACCGGGAGAAGCTCGAGCAGGTGTGGAACATTAAAGGTCCCTCGCAGAATGCCCTGGAGGGACGTAAGTATTTCCGGTTGATCGCCGAGACCATCGAGGCTACGTACTTTGATGCGTTGGTCCATGTGGCGACGAGGCAGGTGTTGTGGGAAGCATCGGAGGTCATGTCCGAGTACAGCTATCCCTACCTGACCCATCGCTCGCCCTCCGGGAGAGAGGCGTTGGATGAGAAGTTGGCACCGGAGCTGCTTATGTCCTCCGTGCGGCCACGCAACCTCCTGGGAGCGATGTATACGCAGTTCTACTGGCTTCTGGCTTCGGGTGGGGATCTCTCGCGCTGCAAGTACTGCGGGCGTATCATCTCCCACGCTTCGCCCGCCCTTGGCGAGGGAGGTCGCCGGGGGCGCAAGCCGCGCAAGGACAAGGAGTTCTGCGACAGCCGTTGCCGGCAGAACTACCATTACCATCATAGGATCAAAGGCTCTTCCTGACGCCGGCGCGGGCCTGTCTGTGAGCGGCGTAGAACTCGCACCGGCAAGGATGCTGTAGAGTGCTCGACCACGAATTCTGCTTGTCCAGGCTGTTCATCTGATCGCCTGGAGAAGATCCTGGCTCAGAAAAGCGCAAGACGCGGCGATCGTATCTTCGGGCTCCAGCGGGGCGGCAGCCCGTGCCGCCATTTGGCAGCCCGGCCGGGATGGCTCGGTGAACAGATCCCGCAAGAAGGAGAGCGCCTCTTCGGTTACTTCGGCGGAGATCTCCTCTTCCAGGAGTGCGCGAACGCCGTCGGCAATGACCTCCGTGGGTACCGCTTGTAGGAGGCGGAGGATATCGAGGGCGTCCTTGTCCTCACGCCTGCCTGGCGTGTCGACCCTTTCGGCGATCTTGTGGAGCTTCGCCACGACCAGGGCGGCAGGTCCCGCCACCGCAACGTCGAAGGCTCGGTCGTCTTTGTCTTCCAGGGATTCGATGGTCCTCTGCTGCTGATCGACGAGCGTTGCTTCGAGTCCTCTCGCCTTTCGGGCGGTCCTGTTGCCGTGTATCCCGAGGCGTGCACCGCGGCGGCCGGGACCGCCTACGGCCTCCGGTACCATGAGGTCGATCTTTACTTCTACGGGTCTGCCTTCGAGCGGTCGCCGCATGATCGAGGTTCCGACGTGCTGTGTGTCAGCTGAGAAGCCGGCCCCGTTTAGGGCTTCGGCAAGCTTGGGGTCGTTTCTGAGCCTGGAAGGGTCGATGACGACGTCGCCGTCTGTTGTGTACGGGGCCACGGCCAGCTCTGCGTCACCGGTGTGGAGGTAGATTGCCTGCGCGCCCACGATGACGACCGCGCCTCTCTGTTCCCCAAGCCCCTCCAGGGCGTCGAGCAGCACTTTGCGGGCGAGTACGTATTCTGGATCAGGAGCGCCAGGCACCTTCGTTCCTGGCCATCCACTCCATGAGTTCTTCCGCCTCGCTGGGACCGCGTCCGGGACTAGTCAGCAGGTCGGCTGCATTCTGGCTTGGTGCGGCGTAGTTGATTCCGTCTAGCTCCCGATACCGCTCGTACACAACCGGATCGAAGGGCTCGGCCAGGATGACGTTGGCGCCGACCTCGGTCGGGCGTAGGGCGAGGCGCTCGGCGGCATCCTCGATGTCGTCGACGAAAAGGACGGCGAGGCGTGCGGGGGCCACCGGAGCGACGCTTGCCGAACCGAGCGAACCGGTCACGGCGTACCAGAAGTCAGAGTTGCGGACGTTGTGGAGCATGGAGTCGAGGCCTCGCGGTTCCAGGTACGGGCCCGTGTGATTGCTTCCGAATAAGGAGTAATCCTCCGTCCACCGGCGGATAAGACCTTGCCAATCGACGTCGGTTACCGGACCTCTGCTCTCCCTGCGGATCAGGTCCTCCCTCTCGAGCAGGGTAAAGACCCTCGAGACGTACCCCGGATCGGTCCTGGCCTTTTTTGCCAGCTCCCTGACGCCGACGGGTGGTACGAAGTCACAGAGGGCGCGCACGATCCGACCCGCCTTCGCCCCCTTGAGGGTCCGCGCGGGCCGCTCCTCTCGCCGGGGGTCGTGCTCGGCCCCTGTGGTGTGGACGAAGAGCGCGGGGCGATCCTGGACAACGCGGACGTTGCCGGTCAGGTCTATGTAACCCACTCCTCGCTCCTCCAGCCGCTCGCGGGTACGTGAACTCAGGAAAGGAGCCACGAGCACGGGTACCGCCACCTCCCCTTCGCTCAACCGGCCGTACGCCGCCAGCTGATCGGCGATCTTCGATACGTCCCTCGGCTCGATCCGATTCTTGGTTTCCAGGATAAGGGTGCCGCATGTCCCATCGGGGGCACAGAGCTTGAGGAACGCGTCGAGAACCCGATTGCTTCTCGTCGGCTCGAATTCGACGGCCGTACGCCAATCGGCGGGGAGGCGAGCGCCTAGTTCGTCGATCGCCCTGGATATCAATCTGTTGTCTAAATCAAGCACGTTGCGCATTGTGTGCAACAGTATACTTTGAGGCAACACATTCGTCCATCTTTACATCTCCCGGCCCATTCCCTTACGGTAGGTGCTTTACTCGTGCGTGGATGCCCTCCACCGACCGCCCTGCGCCGTGCCCTCGACGTGCCTGTATTCCCTTCGCCGGTAGACCTCGTCGGTGAAGCCCAAGGAGCGCTAAAGGTCGGCCGGGCGCCCGTTCTCGCCCGCGCTTATGATGGTCGAGCGGCAACCTCGTTCCTGCGCACCCGCGAGGACTTCTGAGAGCAGCCGGCTCGCAATGCCCCGGCTTCTAAACGGCACGCGCGTCGCGAGGTGGTGGACGAAGCGGTCCACTCCCTCGTAGAAAGCCACAACCGAAGCCGCCTCCCCGGCGACTCTGGCGAGCAGAAAGCGGCCCTGCCCGCCCATCTCCGCCCTGCGGAGGGCCAAGCGCCGCCGGAAGTCTACCGCGTCGGGCTCGGCCTCGCTGTCGGCGAAACCCATCCTCTCCGTCCTCATGGCCTCTTCGATGGTGCCTTCGTTCACCGCCTCGACGCTCAGGTCCTCGGGTTCGGACGCCAGAAGTGGCATCCCTCCCGTGTGGGCCAGGAACACCTCCGCCGCGTCGGGGGCGCACCCGCTCTCAAGAAGGACGGGCCTGAGGCGCTCGTCGAGCTCTCTGTCGTCGACGTGGAAGGTGATCTCCTCGTCGCCGGAATACTCCCTCAGGTCCCGGAGGAACCTCGGA
>Ga0126307_10003882_pt1 | contig 10306 bp, 8 predicted proteins | sample Plot28_FD_89955 | JGI IMG/M metagenome (GOLD analysis project Ga0126307, IMG submission 89955) | Serpentine soil microbial communities from UC McLaughlin Reserve, CA, USA - Plot28 | ecosystem: Environmental > Terrestrial > Soil > Grasslands | place: USA: UC McLaughlin Reserve, Lake County...
CCGCACGGCGAACCCACCCGGCAGACGGTCCGCCAGCTCGGTGACCTCCTGGAGCCGGGCGACGTGGTGATCGACGGCGGCAACTCCCGCTACACAGATGACCTCGAGCACGCGGCGCTGCTCGCCAAGAAGAGCGTCGAGTATCTCGACGCCGGCGTCTCCGGTGGCGTCTGGGGTCTGGAGAACGGCTACGCCCTCATGGTCGGCGGCGACGCCGAGACGGTGGCGAAGGCGCAGCCGATCTTCGACGCGCTGAAGCCGTCCGAGGGCGGCTTCGTGCACGCCGGCAAGGTCGGCGCAGGCCACTTCTCGAAGATGGTCCACAACGGCATCGAGTACGGGATCATGCAGGCCTACGGCGAGGGCTACGAGCTGCTCAACGCGTCGGAATTGGTCACCGACGTCCCGGCCGTCTTCCGCAGCTGGACGCAGGGGACGGTGATCCGGTCCTGGCTGCTCGACCTGCTCGTCCGCGCGCTCGAGCAGGACCCCGATCTGAAGAAGATCCACGGCCGGGCCGAAGACTCGGGCGAGGGCCGATGGACGCTGCAGGCGGCGATCGAGCACGCGGTGCCGATGCCGGTGATCGCCTCCGCCCTGTTCGCCCGGTTCGCCAGCCGGCAGCAGGACTCGCCGGCGATGAAGGTCGTCGCCGCGCTGCGCAACCAGTTCGGGGGCCACGCGGTCACCTCGCCCCCCCAGGACGAGCCAGCGCCGGGGATCACTCCGGAGAGCGCGGAGGGGGCGCCCCCGCCACCGCCCGTCCGCTGACCGTGTACGTCCGACACCTGTCGGTCACCGACTTCCGGTCCTGGCCGTCGGCGGAGGTCGCCCTCGAGCCGGGACCGAGCGTGCTCGTCGGACCGAACGGCGAGGGCAAGACCAATCTCGTCGAGGCGCTGGGCTACGTCTCCACCCTCGGCTCGCACCGGGTCGCGACCGATGCGCCGCTGGTGCGGGAGGGCGCGTCCCGGGCGGTGATCCGGACCGCGGTGGTCAGCGAGGGTCGGGAGCTGCTGGTCGAGCTGGAGATCAACCCCGGCCGGGCGAACCGGGCCCGGTTGAACCGGTCGTCGGTGCCCCGCACCCGGGACGTGCTCGGCGCGTTGCGGTCGGTGCTCTTCGCACCCGAGGACCTCGCGCTGGTCCGCGGCGATCCCGGTGAGCGGCGGCGGTTCCTCGACGAGCTGCTGGTGCAGCGAGCGCCGCGGTTCGCCGGGGTGCGGGCGGACTACGAGCGGGTCCTGAAGCAGCGATCGGCGCTGCTGAAGACGGCGAAGCTCGGTCGACGGGCCGGCACGATGTCGTCGCCCGGCTCCCCGGCGGTCGGCGACCTGCGGACCCTCGACGTGTGGGATGGGCACCTGGCGAGATACGGCGCGGAGTTGCTGGCCGGGCGGCTCGCCCTGGTCCGGGCGCTCGGCCGGCCGGTGGCAGGCGCGTACGAGGAGGTGGCCGGGGTCGGCGGCCCGGCGGAGGTCGCTTACTCGTGCTCCCTGGGGTCAGCGCTCCCGGCGGGCGAGCCGGGGCCGGAGCTGCTCGAGGTCGCGCTGCTCGCCGAGCTCGCCCGGCTGCGGCCCGCCGAGGTCGAGCGCGGGGTGACCCTGGTCGGCCCGCACCGGGACGATCTCGTGCTGTCGCTCGGCGGCCGGGTCGCGAGGGTGTATGCCAGCCACGGCGAGTCGTGGTCGTACGCGCTGGCCCTCCGGCTGGCGTCGTACGATCTGCTCGCCGCCGAGGGCGCGGAGCCTGTGCTCGTGCTCGACGACGTCTTCGCCGAGCTGGACAGCGCGCGCCGGGCCCGGCTCGCCGCGGTGGCCGGCAAGGCCGAGCAGGTGGTGGTGACCGCCGCCGTCGCCGAGGACGTGCCGGCCGAGCTGCAGGGTGCGCGGTTCGACGTCGCCGACGGGCAGGTGCGACGTGTCCGATGACCGTCCCCTATGGACTGATCCGCCCAGCATCGGCGGCCCGCGGCGTGCGTCCAATGTGGACGGTACGCCAGCGTCGGCTGTGGACGAATCTGTGGACACTGTGGACGACGGGGCATGGCGAGCTTCCCGGTCCGCTGCGAACCAGGGCATAGCGACAGGCGCGGGCGGTCTGGACCGAACGGCCGGTGCGGACGTTGCCGGAGGTGCGGAGCTCGGCCGGGCGGCCCTCGAGGCGGCGCGGGCGGCGGTACGACGATCACCCCCGGGTCCCGGTGCGCGCCGAGTCGCCGGGCGCCGCGCCGGGCCGGCTTGCCGCGGCGGCTACAGCGGCCCGGGCCCGGACCCGCGCGACCCGCAGCGGTTCGGCTCGCTCGTCCGGCGGCTGGTCGCCGACCGCGGCTGGGAGGCGACGGCGGCCAACGCCACCGTCCTCGCCGGCTGGGACCGCATCGTCGGCGCGGAAGTCGCGGCGCGCTGTCAACCGGTCAGCCTGCGCGACGGCGAGCTGACCTTGGCCGCCGAGTCGACCGCATGGGCTACCCAACTGCGTGGCGTGCTGCTGCCGACCCTCATGAGCCGGATCCGTGCCGAGCTGGGTCCGGGCGTGGTCACTCGCATTCGCGTTCACGGCCCGACGGCTCCCACCTGGGGCACCGGCCCCCGTCGCGTCGCCGGCCGCGGCCCCCGCGACACCTACGGCTGATCCGCCCGGTCGGACGGCAGCTGCTCAGGGCGGCCGAGCAGGCCAACGTGCTCGGTCGAGCACGGGTCAGCGGGCGCGGGCGGGCAGGACCTCGTCGGCGAACGCGGTCACGGCTGCCAGCCAGGCGTCCGGCAGGTCGCGGTGCAGGCAGTGCCCGCCGGGCAGATCGACGAAGCGGCCGGCCAGCAGCAGCCCGCGCACCGCGGAGCGGACCGGCTCGGTCAGCACGCCGCCGCGGTCCGGCGCGCCCGCCAGCACCAGCACCGGGACCCGGACCGGCACCGCCGCGACGAGCGCGGGCAGGTCCCAGGTGCGGAGTTGGCCGCGCAGCCCGCCGGCGATCGACCCGGTCTGCGCCTCCTCGATGCCGCGTACGTCGTGCTCGATGTCCTCCGGAGCCCAGCCCGGATGCTCCTCGGCGGAGCGCTGTAGCAGCCGGCCCCGGTCCAGCCGTACGTCCCGCGCGTCCCGCTCCACGCCGTCCGCCAGCTCTCGGGCGTCGACGCCCGGCCCGCCCGGTGGGTCCTCGAGCACCGCCGCCCCGGCCAGGTCCGGATGCCGGGCCAGCGCCACGGCGGCGGTGACGGCGCCGAGGCTGTGCCCGACCAGCAGGTCGACCCGATCCGGTGCCTCCTGCACGAGGCGGGCTACCAGCGCCTCGATCGACAGCGGCCGCTCGTAGGGCGGGGAGGACCCATGAGCAAGCAGGTCGAGCGCCCACACATCCCAGCCCCGCGCCGCCAGCTCCGGCCCGATCCGCCACCACGTCCCGCTCAGCGACATCATTCCGTGCAGGAGCACCGCCGTGCCCCGACGTGAGCCACGCGCCTCCCAGTTGTCGGTCACCGGGCCATCGTGCCCGACCGGCTCAGCCGGCCGTTGGCCCCGCGTGCACCCCGCTTCGCATGGGGACCCATCCACGGCGCCTGCCGTCGCGGCACGAGACACGTCAGGGGCCGGCAATGCCGCATTGGAGCCGGCTTCGCGGTAGACTGGAGGGGAGACATTCGCGTGCGGCGGCTTCAGCGGCCCGCAGCGCCCTCGGCGCTCCGGGTCGGCGCGGAGCCGCCGCCCGCGTGCCAACCCCCGGGATCCCGCCGGAGCGCGGTGGGAGGAAGCGAGCGCGCGTGCCGCCCAAGGCCGAGACTACCGACTACAGGGCCAGCTCGATCACGGTTCTCGAGGGTCTCGAGGCGGTCCGCAAGCGCCCCGGAATGTACATCGGGTCCACCGGTGAGCGGGGTCTTCACCACCTCGTCTACGAGGTGGTCGACAACGCGGTCGACGAGGCTCTCGCCGGCGTCTGCGACACCATCCTGGTGCGGCTGCTCCCGGACGGCGGGGTCAGCGTCACGGACAACGGCCGGGGCATCCCCGTCGACCGGCACCCGGTGGAGAAGCGGCCGGCGGTCGAGGTCGTGCTGACGACCCTGCACGCCGGCGGCAAGTTCGACGGCAAGTCGTACGCGGTGTCCGGCGGACTGCACGGCGTCGGCGTCTCGGTCGTCAACGCGCTGTCGAGCCGGTTGGAGGTGGAGATCCTCCGGGACGGCTTCACCTGGACCCAGCAGTACGTGAACAGCCGGCCAGGCCCGCTGCACAAGGGCGCCCCGACCCGCAAGCACGGCAGCACCGTGGTGTTCTGGGCCGACCAGGCGATCTTCGAGACGACGGCGTACTCGTTCGAGACGCTGTCCCGTCGGCTGCAGGAGATGGCGTTCCTCAGCCGCGGGCTGTCGATCACGCTTCGCGACGAGCGCGACGAGACGCCGGTCGAGGTGCACTACCAGTACAAGGGCGGCATCGAGGACTTCGTCCGGCACCTGAACGCGACGAAGGACCCCATCCACAAGTCCGTGATCGGCTTCGGCGTCGACGGTGAGGGCATAGCCGTCGAGGTCGCGATGCAGTGGAACTCCACATACGCCGAGTCGGTCTACACCTTCGCCAACACGATCAACACCCACGAGGGTGGCACCCACGAGGAGGGCTTCCGGGCGGCACTCACCGGCCTGGTGAACAAGTACGCCCGGGACAAGAAGCTGCTCAAGGAGAAGGAGGACAACCTCACCGGGGACGACATCCGGGAGGGCCTCGCCGCGATCATCTCGGTGAAGCTGGCCAACCCCCAGTTCGAGGGGCAGACCAAGACCAAGCTCGGCAACACCGAGGCCAAGACCTTCGTGCAGAAGGCCTGCAACGACTGGCTCGCGGACTGGCTGGAGCGCAACCCGAGCGAGGCGCGGACGATCGTCGGCAAGGCCTCGTCGGCGGCCCGGGCGCGGAAGGCCGCGCAGGAGGCGCGCAAGCTGGCTCGCCGCAAGGGTCTGCTCGACGTCGGCGCGCTGCCGGGCAAGCTGGCCGACTGCCGGTCCACCGATCCGGGCGAGTCGGAGCTCTACATCGTCGAGGGCGACAGCGCCGGCGGCTCGGCGAAGTCCGGCCGGGACTCGATGTTCCAGGCGATCCTGCCGATCCGCGGCAAGATCATCAACGTCGAGAAGGCGCGGATCGACCGCGTGCTGAAGAACACCGAGGTCCAGTCGCTGATCACCGCGCTGGGCACCGGCATCCACGACGACTTCGACCTGTCGAAGCTGCGCTATCACAAGATCGTGCTGATGGCCGACGCCGACGTGGACGGCCAGCACATCCGGACGCTGCTGCTCACGCTGCTGTTCCGCTTCATGCGGCCGCTGATCGAGGCCGGCCACGTCTACCTCGCCCAGCCGCCGCTTTACAAGATCAAGTGGCTCCGGGACGACCCCAGCTACGCGTACTCGGACCGGGAGCGGGACGGGCTCATGTCCGCCGGGCTCCAGGCCGGGAAGAAGCTGCCCAAGGACGAGCCGTACTCGCGCTACAAGGGCCTCGGCGAGATGAACGCGACCGAGCTGTGGGAGACGACGATGGACCCGGCCAACCGGATCCTGCTGCAGGTCACCCTCGACGACGCGGCAACGGCGGACGAGCTCTTCAGCGTCCTCATGGGAGAGGACGTGGAGGCCCGGCGCAGCTTCATCACCCGCAACGCGAAGGACGTGCGATTCCTCGACATCTGAGACCCGCTCGCCACAACACGAGAAGGGATCGAGCGTGACCGACGTTCTGCCGCCGGCAGGTGGCGACCGGGTCGAGCCGGTGGACATCCAGCTCGAGATGCAGCGGTCGTACATCGACTACGCCATGTCGGTGATCGTCGGCCGTGCGTTGCCGGAGGTCCGAGACGGCCTCAAGCCGGTGCACCGCCGGGTGCTCTACGCCATGTACGACTCGGGCTTCCGCCCGGATCGGGGATACGTGAAGTGCGCCCGGGTCGTCGGCGACGTGATGGGCAACTACCATCCGCACGGGGATGCGCCGATCTACGACACCCTGGTCCGGCTGGCCCAGGACTGGTCGCTGCGCTACCCGCTGGTCGACCCGCAGGGCAACTTCGGCTCCCCGGGCAACGACCCGGCCGCGGCTCCGCGCTACACGGAGTGCAAGCTCGCGCCGCTGGCGATGGAGATGCTCCGGAACATCGACGAGGAGACCGTCGACTTCGTCCCGAACTACGCGGGCAATACGCAGGAGCCGCTCATCCTGCCCAGCCGCATCCCCAACCTGCTGGTCAACGGCGGGTCCGGGATCGCCGTCGGGATGGCGACCAACATCCCGCCGCACAATCTCCGGGAGGTCGCCGACGGCGTCACGTGGGCGCTGGACAACCCGGAGGCCTCCGACGAGGAGCTGCTCACGGCGCTCATGGAGCGCATCAAGGGCCCCGACTTCCCGACCGCCGCGCTGATCGTCGGGCGGGACGGCATCGAGGACGCGTACCGGACCGGCCGGGGCTCGATCCGGATGCGCGCGGTCGTCAACGTCGAGGAGGACGCGCGGGGGCGGGCGACGCTGGTCGTCACCGAGCTGCCGTACCAGGTGAACCCGGACAACCTGGCCGAGTCGATCGCCGACGCGGTGCGGGACGGCCGGCTGGCCGGGATCAGCGACATCGCCGACGAATCGTCCGACCGGATCGGCCGTCGGCTGGTCATCACCCTGCGCCGCGACGCGGTCGCCAAGGTCGTGCTGAACAACCTCTACAAGCACACCCAGCTGCAGACCACGTTCGGCGCGAACATGCTCGCCCTGGTCGACGGCGTGCCGCGGACGCTGCGGCTGGACCAGTTCGTGCGGTACTACGTCAGTCACCAGCTGGACGTGATCGTCCGGCGCACCCGCTTCCGACTGCGCAAGGCGGAGGAGCGGGCGCACATCCTGCGCGCGTACCTCAAGGCGCTCGACCAGCTCGACGCCGTGATCGCGCTGATCCGGGGCAGCGAGTCCGCGGACGTCGCCCGGGCGGGCCTGATGCAGCTGCTCGACATCGACGAGGTCCAGGCGACCGCGATCCTGGACATGCAGCTGCGCCGGCTCGCGGCGCTGGAGCGGCAGCGGATCATCGACGAGTACGCGGAGCTCGAGGCCCGGATCGCCGAGCTGAGCGCGATCCTGGCCTCGGAGACCCGGCAGCGGGGAATCATCCGCGACGAGCTCGCCGAGATCGTGGAGAAATACGGCGACGAGCGGCGGACCCGGCTGGTTCCGCACGACGGCGACGTGGCGGTGGAGGACCTCATCGCCGAGGAGAACGTGGTCGTCACGATCACGCGCACCGGGTACGCCAAGCGCACAAAGACCGACCTCTACCGCGCGCAGCGCCGCGGCGGCAAGGGCATCCAGGGCGCTGCGCTCAAGCAGGACGACATCGTCGCCCACTTCTTCGTCACCTCGACGCACAACTGGATCCTGTTCTTCACCAACAAGGGCCGGGTCTACCGGGCGAAGGCGTACGAGCTGCCCGAGGCCAACCGGGCCGCCCGCGGGCAGCACGTGGCCAACCTGCTCGCCTTCCAGCCGGACGAGCACATCGCCCAGGTCATCCAGCTGCGCGACTACGAGGTCGCGCCGTACCTGGTGCTCGCGACGAAGCGCGGCCTGGTGAAGAAGACGAAGCTGACAGACTTCGACTCCAACCGCGCCGGCGGGATCGTCGCGATCAACCTGCGCGATGACGACGAGCTGATCGCCGCCTCGCTGATCGAGCCGACCGATGACCTGCTGCTGGTCAGCCGGCGCGCCCAGGCGATCCGCTTCCGGGCGGACGACGAGTCCCTGCGGCCGATGGGCCGGGCGACCAGCGGCGTGATCGGCATGCGCTTCGGCTCCGACGACGAGTTGCTGTCGATGGAGGTGGCCAGGGAGGGCACCGAGGTGCTTGTGGCCACAGAGGGCGGTTACGCCAAGCGCACGCGCATCGAGGAGTACCCGCAGCAAGGACGCGGGGGCAAGGGCGTGCTCACGGCGCGTATCGTGTCCACCCGTGGCGGGCTCGTCGGGGCGCTCGCTGTGCGTCCGGAGGACGAGATCTACGCGATCACGTCCAACGGCGGAGTGATCCGTACCAGCGCTCGCGAGGTCCGCCGGGCACAGCGGCAGACGATGGGAGTCCGGCTCATGAACCTCCCCGACGGCGTCACGCTGGTGGCCGTGGCGCGCAACGCGGACGAGCCGGACGAGGGGTAGCCCATGACCGATTCGCGCTATCCGACGACCCGGGTCGGCGACCCGGACGAGACCGCGCGGATACCCAGGGATGCGTTGGACGAGCTCCGGGACGCCGACACGCGGGACGCCCGGGACGCGGCGCGGGACGCCGCGCGGGACGGGACCGGTCCGGTACGGCCCGGCGCGCCCTCACCGGGGCCTTCCGAATCAGGCCCGAGCGGCCCGGCCGCCGGCTCGGGCCTCGGGTCCGGTGCGACCGCGGTCACCGGGCGCAACGGATTGCCGGCGTCCTCGGGAGCCGCTGGGGCGACCGTCGCCGGGCCGCCGCCGTTGGGAGCTCCGGGCCTGAACGGCTCGGGTTACCCGTCGGACGGCGCTGCCGCGGTGCCCGGCGGGTCGGCCGGGCCGGTGAGCGGGCGGCCAGCGGCCTTCGGTGCCGGGTCGAGCGGGTCAGGGGTGGGCGGCGCGACCGTGGCGGGTGCCGCGACCGGTGCGGGCGCGGGGGCCGGCGCCACGCGCGCACCCCGCTCCGGCCGCTCCGAGACCGGCTACTCACCGTCGGCGTACCCCAACCCGTACTCGCAGGCGTACCCGTCGCTGGGCGAACCGCCGACGTCGGTGGCGGGTGGCCCGGCCAGCACCGCCGCCGCCCGTTCCTCCCTGGCCGCCTCGGCCGGAGCCGCGGGCCGTCCCGCGGGTCGCACCGCGACCGGCCCCCGCCCGGCCCGCCGGGCCAGGCTGCTGGTTCGGCACATCGACCCGTGGTCGACGCTGAAGTTCTCCTTCGTGCTGGCCATCGCGATGTTCTTCGTCTGGCTGGTCGCCGTCGGCGTGCTCTATCTGGTGCTGGACGGGATGGGCGTGTTCGAGCAGATCAACGGCCTCTACAGCGAGGTCTCCGGCAACAGCAGCGACCGGCTCTTCTCGCCGGGGCTGGTGCTCGGCACCGCGATGCTCGTCGGCGCGGTCAACATCGTGCTCTTCACGGCGTTGGCCACCATCGGCGCCTTCGTCTACAACATCTGCTCCGACCTCGTGGGGGGCATCGAGGTGACGTTGGCCGAGCGGGAGTGAGGGGCCGCGGCGGCCCTGGGTACTGGCTTGGGTCGCCTAGGGCCGCCGTGTAACCTCTGCACCCGTAGCCGGGGCCTGTAGCTCAGCCGGTTAGAGCGCATCCCTGATAAGGATGAGGCCGGAGGTTCAAGTCCTCCCAGGCCCACAACCCCGGCCGGTCAGATCAGCAAGCGACCGCTCACCGACCGCCGTCCAACCCAGGAGTTCGCCGTGAAGAAGCTGCTCGTCCTCGCCGCTGCCGCCGCCGGCGGGTTCTTCCTGCTCCGCAGGCGCCGCACCGCCCAGGCCGAGTCTGACCTCTGGGCGCAGGCGACCACCGAGCCCGACCTGCGCTAGCCCGCTCCCTGTCCCCGGCCCGGGGACGTAGCTCAACTGGCAGAGCACCGCCTTTGCAAGGCGGGGGTTGGGGGTTCGAGTCCCCCCGTCTCCACCAGCATGTTTGCTGTTCGGGGCCGTGTCAGGAGTCCCCGGAAGTCAGCAGATCGTCAGCAGTCAGCCCGGAGAAGACCGCGCGCACCCGAAGATCGGCATAGTCCCGGGCATCGTGGGTGTACCCGTTGAGGGTAGTGCTGATCTGCTCATGACCCATCAGCCGGCTGACGACGTTGATTGGCACACCGTCCGAGACGAGCCAGGTCGCGTAGCTGTGCCGCAGGTTGTGGAAGCGCAGCCGAGGCGATAGGCCCGAACGCGCCACCGCAGGAGCCCACACTTGCCGCCGAAAGTTGGACCGGCGAAGCGGCGTCCCAGAGCGGGTCCCGAACAGTAGGCCGACCGCCGGACCCTCACTGAGACGGGCGGCGAGTGTGTCGACCACGAACGCCGGTATCGGCACCGTCCGCCGGCCGGCACGGGTCCTCGGGTAGGGCCGTACCTCGGTCCGGGAGGACAGCTCGACCGCGACCTGGCGGACGCGCAACTCGGCGACCGCCAGGTCCACGGCGTCCCAGGCCAGTCCGGCGCACTCGCCCCACCGCAGGCCGCATCCGGCCGGTCGTCGTACAGGTAGGAGAAGACGTCCGTGTCGACGACTATCCGGCCAGCGGCC